>ENA-UOWE01004347-UOWE01004347.1-activated-sludge-metagenome-genome-assembly--contig:-NODE-4347-length-13742-cov-4.691751_pt1 | contig 13742 bp, 7 predicted proteins | sample MGYA00249841_ERZ761562 | MGnify/ENA primary metagenome ERZ761562 (study PRJEB28883, sample SAMN05720200) | activated sludge metagenome | isolation source: Anaerobic digester | place: Japan... | reverse complement strand
CTCCAACGTTATCATGCAGCGCGACGGAACGCGTTATCTGAGCGTATTGCTGGTTCCTGGTGGTATCTCTGAATACTACAGGGAAGCCAACCAAAGAGGCAATGTAAAGACGGTATGGTACGATTCCCCCACCATTGGCATGCAGCGCAGGATGACCGTGTACACGCCTTACGGGTATGAGAACAACCCCCGGGCCAAATACCCTGTCCTGTACCTGTTGCACGGTGCCGGAGGAGACGAGGAAGCCTGGATAAGCATGGGATACACCCGCCAGATCATGGACAACATGATAGAAAAGGGAGAGGCCGAACCCATGATAGTGGTCATGCCCAACGGAAATCCCTGGCAGGAAGCTGCCAAAACGTACGGATTGCCCGAAAGGCAATTCGACTGGAGAGACCCGGCCTTTGCCAACCTTTATGTCAATTCCATAGTAAAGGACATTATTCCTTACGTTGAAAAGCATTTCCGTACGATTAACAAGCCCGAAGGCCGTGCCGTTGCAGGGCTGTCCATGGGTGGAGGCCATACCATGGCTGTGACCAACCTGTATCCTGGGATGTTCGGCTACATTTGTCCTTTGAGCATGGGAATCCGTGAAGGACAGGAAATTGACAGCCAGCTGCAGGCTATTAAGAAAGCAGGCTACAAGCTCTACTGGGTAGGCTGCGGAGACCAGGATTTCCTGTTTGAATCTGCCAATGCCTTGCACCAGGCTCTGGAACGCAACGGATTGGAACACACCTACCACGTGAGCGGCGGCGGCCATACCTGGCCCAATTGGAGAACTTACCTGACCATTTTCGGGAAACTGCTTTTCAAGTAATGAAGTTCAACTGACGAAGAACCCCATCCCGTCCAGCATTTCTATCAGTTTCAGAGAGTACCCTTCATCGGCAAGCGGCCAGCGTACATTGTTGCGGTAAAGTAATAACGTAGTGTAGCTGTTGTCATCCGGAACGGGTACTTTTTCTGTGTCCGTACCATAATGGAGCAACCCACCCAGGTATTCGCTCTTGGATGGATCCTTCATCATTTCATTAAAGTGATGGTTGAACCGTTCATCCGAAACAAGTTCAATATCAAAGCCATACTCTCTCATTGCATACACCAGGTTGGCCATGTTCAGCCGGTAATTGTTATAGGCATGCAGCACCACAACCTCTGAAGGCGTTTTGGAAAGCACATGTACTGCACGGGCCACGCAGTCTATGGGCGAAACTTCTGCCGGGGCAATCAGTCCGCTTAACGGGAACATCCCCAGTACCTGATAACTGCGCAGGGAATTGATGAAGGCATTGCTCCGGAAATTGATCTGGAATTCTCCGTCCGAATGGCGTCCCATCAGGTTCCCCACCCTCATGATTTTGCCGTTTATAACTCCCGCGGACACGGCTTCCAGAACAATCCTTTCCGATAGAAATTTACTCAGCACATACTGGTTTTCAATTTCCTGTCCAATGTACAAAGCCCCCTCGTCAAGGATCTTACCTTCTTCCGTGCCCCTGGAAAGCATTCCGCTAATACTCACCGTGGAGATATGGATGAGCCGTGCGTTGTCGCTTCGGCAAAATTCCACCAGGTTGGACACCCCTTCCACATTGATCTTTTCCAGTTCATTACCGGCAGCGTAATGCTTCACTACGGCGGCGCAGTTGTAAACGGTGCTTATGCCCAGTCCTTTGAGGGATTCCAGCGTGCCGGTGTTGGTAATATCCCCGTCCACAGGAATGATGCGTTTTCCGAAGAGCTCATCATAGGTATCCGAGAAGTAATACATCAATTGCGATTTCAGGCGCCTTTCGGGCGTCAGCACCCCCTTGGAGCGAACCATGCAGTAAATGACATTATCCTCATGTTCTATAAGCTCTTTCAGCAGATGCATTCCCAGATAACCGGTAGCCCCTGTCAGGAGCACCTCGCCTACTTCCACCGGTTTGTAGCCGTCCCAGAGCTGCGGACGCGCCTTGTCCAGCAAATGATTGATGGCCGAGTAATCATAATCGTCAATCCCTTTTTTTCCTGCGTGTTTCTTCTCTTTGGCTTTGGACATGGCCGATTCGGTTAAGAACGCGGCAATGGCCTGCGGTGTCTTGTGCTCAAATAGATCCCCGTACTTGATGTCGTAGCCCAGGTTGATGATGCGGATGATCGCCTTGATGGCCGACATGGAAGTGCCCCCGATGTGGAAAAAATCGTCCAGTATCCCCACTTTTTCCAATTGCAGTATATTGGCGTAGATCTTACACAGTTCTTCTTCCAGTTCGTTGCCCGGGGCCACATAGGGATGTTGCCGCAGCATTTCAGGCAGGGGCAGCAATTTGCGGTTCACCTTGCCGTTGGGCGTCAGGGGAAAAGTCTTCATTTCCACAAACGCCGAGGGAACCATGTATTCGGTCAGAGAGGACCGCAGGTAAGCTTCCAGCGCCGCCGGATCCACTTTTCCAAAGGATTCCACAACATAATAACCCACCAGCTGCTGTGCCCCGCCGAATTCTTTGACATCGGCCACTGCCGAGGCAATGCCTTTGTAACCGGACATCATGGTTTCTATCTCGCCCAGTTCAATGCGGAATCCCCTCAGTTTGATCTGGTTGTCAATGCGACCCATGTACTCCAATTCACCATTTGCATTCCATCGCACCAGATCGCCGGTACGGTAAAGGATCCCGTTATCCTGAGATGTTGCATACGGATTGGGAATAAAACGTTCCCGGGTAAGATCTTCCCGCTTCCAGTATCCCAGAGCTGTCTGACGGCCTGCAAGGCACAATTCTCCGGGAATGCAGGGGGGCAGCAGTTGCTGCCGGGAATCCAGCACATAAGACCAGGTATTGGGAACAGGCCTGCCAATAGGAATGTTTTCCGTGTCCCTGGCCTGATCTACCTTGTGGTAACTGGAGCAGACAGTAAATTCAGTAGGCCCGTATCCGTTGATTATTTGTACGTTACGTTTTTTCACCGGAACCATTTTTTCGCCTCCCATGATCATGTATCTAAGGGGCAGCTCAAACTGGTTGGCCATCTCCAGGCCAAACTGGGTGCTGAAAGATCCCCCGGTAATGTTTTGGGCCACCAAATAATCATAGAGTTCCTTCATATTCTGTCGGATATCTTCGGACAGAATATGTACGGAAGCGCCCCCTGCCAGTGGTACAAACAGATCGTCTATGGAAGCATCAAAGCTGAAACTGGGATGACAAACATTGGCATCCTGCGGGGTAATTTCCAAATCGTGTACCTGCCAGTGAACCTTGGCCGCCAGCGAAAGGTGACAGATCATCACCCCTTTAGGTTTTCCAGTTGAACCGGAAGTATAGATCATGTAGGCAATATCTTCCGGTACAGATGGTTGCACGTTCAACACACGTTCCTTATCGAAATCAAATTCGTCAATAAAAAGAACCCGGTCAGCTTGAAAAGCCCCTTCCATTTTCTTGGATTCGTAAATTGTCCTTTCTGTAATCAGCACTTTGGATTCGCTGTTTTCCAGCATGTACAGCAGCCGGTCATTGGGGTATTCACTGTCCATGGGCACGTAAGCCCCTCCTGCTTTCTGTATGGCTACAATGCTAACCACGAATTCTTTACGCCGGGACATCATCACGGCGACGAAGGTTCCCGGGGCTACTCCCAGGGTTGCCAGTTCTGCAGCCAGCCGGTCTGAATACGTGTCCAGCAGACGGTATGTAAGTGAACTGTTTTTATCTGCAACGGCTTTATTATCAGGATATTTATGGGCATTCTCCCGGAACAGGTCAATGAACGTTTTTGAAGTATTGTATGGAAGCTGTGTCCCTTCAGAAAAATCCATCACTTGTTGCCTTACAGACGGTACCATAAGTGTGAGTTCTGAAGTCAGGGTATCGGGCTTCAGGGCAGCATGGGAGGCAATGTTTTTATATAGTTCCAGAAAGCGCACCACATCTTCGTGGGCGTATTTGGTGTTATCGTATTGAATGGAAATCACGTAACTGTTATCCTGTGGTTCCACGACCACACCAAAGGGGAATCTTGGAGCTTCCAGATCCAGGAATATAATTTGCAAAGGTTTGCTGTCAACATTCATTTCAATGCCCAATCCCCCTTCGTATACGTAATTGATTTGGGGTACGATCCCGTATTTATCCACCATCCTGGTGAAGGGAAAGATCTCGTGCTCCATGGTACTGAACATCTGTTCCTGGATATCTTTGGAAAATTCTATGAAAGGCCGGGGCTTCATGTCCGTTTTCACAGGTAGTGTTTTGACGAACATGCCCACGGTACGGGCGAGTTGAGGATCTGCCCTGCCACCTGAAGAAACGGTCAGCACTACCTGTTCCTCGCGTGTATAACGCTGTACGGCCTGGGTAAGGGCCGAAAGGAAAAAGGTATTGGCCGTCAGACCGTAATTACGGCAGAAAGTATCTATAGCCTCTCCTGGAACGGTTTGGTTGTAATTCCCGTTTTCCTTTCCTTCCGGCACCTTTGGTGAAGGAGGGATCACAGACATGCTGCATTCACCTCCGGTAAGGGTGTCAAAATAATCCTGCGCCTTTTGGTAAGCCGGGGATTTCAGGGTTTCCTGCTCATAAAGAGATACATCAAAGGCCGAAACCGCCTCGGGGCTCAAATCTTTTCCTTCCAGTGCATGCTTCAGATCCTGCAGAAAAATGCCCATGGAGACACCGTCAAAAGCTATATGGTGTAAATCCATCAGCAGGTAGACGGCAGATTGAGTGGTGTATATTTCAAAGCGGTACATATCATCATGGAACAGGTCAAAAGGTTGCACAAATTCCGTCATGATGGACTTCATCTTGTCTTCGTCTTCATTTTTGACCAGTATGTCCACAGCCTGCCCGTCACGCCGCTGTTGCATTACCTCTTCCCCAACAAGTACCAGGCGGGTTTTCAGATACGGATGCATTTCCATGACAGCAAGCAGGGCTTCCCTGAGCCGTGAAGGATCCGGGGTGTCGGGATCCGCTGAACGGATGGCTATGGGAATATTGTATTGCAGGGCATCCCGGGCTTTTTCCCAGTCATAGTATATGCCTTTCTGTGTCTCGGTCAATGGGTAATATTCCTGTGCAGGATATGTTGTTATGCCTGAGATTCCCGGCTCCTGCTCTTCCCGTGTCAGGAGCCGGGCCAGCAGGCGGATGGTCTTCAATTTGAGGATATCTTTGGTAGGCAGGTTTTTGTCCAGTTCCTGTTTCACCTTGACCGATAGGCGGATGGCCAGCAGCGAGGTCAGGCCAATGGACAGCAGGTTGGTGGTCACCCCAAAGGCATCTGTCTGCAAAATATCCGAGACAATGGCAAAGAGGTCTTTTTCCACGATTGTCTGCGGTAGTACGATCTCTTTTATGGTCAGTTGCGGTATGGGTAGTTTTTTGCGGTCCACCTTTCCGTTAGGGGTCATGGGAAAGGCTTTCAGCTTTAGTAAGGCCGAGGGAACCATGTATTCAGTCAGGCTGGCACGCAGGTGTTCGTCCAGGGCTTCCTCGTCTATTGCGACATCACCTTCTGTCTGGTAATAGGCGCACAGTTGCTGTGCCCCTCCGAATTCCCTTACCTCGGCAACGGCCGAAACAATTCCCGGGAATTTGGAAAGGACGGTTTCTACCTCACCCAATTCGATGCGGAATCCCCGCAATTTAACCTGGGTGTCAATGCGGCCCAGGTATTCTATAAGGCCATCGCTTCGCCAGCGAACCAGGTCCCCTGTGCGGTAGAGTTTTTCGTTGATTGGCCTGCTGCTATATGGATTGGGCAGGAACCTTTCTGCCGTCAGCTCTTCCCGCTGCCAATAACCCATGGCTATCTGCGGTCCTGCCAGACACAACTCACCGGCTACTCCTGCCGGGAGCAATTGCTGTCTGTCATCCACTATATACGACCAGGAATTGGGGACAGGCCGTCCAATGGGAATATTTTTAGTATCTTTTTCCTGGTCAACTATGTGATAATCAGAGCACACTGTAAATTCAGTGGGCCCGTAACCGTTAATAATCTTCAGGTTCCTTTTCTTTACGGGAAACATTTTCTCCCCGCCAACCAGCATGTATTTCATAGGAAGTTCAAACTGATTGATCATTTCCAGCCCGAATTGTGTGCTGATGGTGCTCCCGGTGATGTGGTTGGCCAGGATGTAATCGTAGAGCATTATCATGTCCTGGCGCATATCGGCGGGGATCACATGTACGCATGCACCAGCCGTGAGTGGTGGAAATAGATCATGCACCGAGGCGTCAAAGCTGAAGCTGGCATGGCAGAGGTTGTTATCACCCGGTATAATATCCATATCGTGTGCATGGCCGATGCACATGGCTGCCAGTCCCATGTGGCTGATCATCACCCCCTTGGGCTTCCCGGTAGAGCCCGAGGTATAAATCATGTAAGCCAGGTTGCCGGGTTGGGGCAGACTGGTGATTTTTTCAGCAGGCCCATCCAGTTTTACGTCTTCCAGGAAAAGTATGTTATGGTGATGAAAATCCCCTTCTTCCTGCTTTTTGGCATACATTTCCCGTTCCGTGACAAGCACGGCAGAACTGCTGTCTTCCAACATGTAAAGCAACCGGTCAATAGGATATTCGCTGTCCATAGGAACGTAAGCGGCCCTGGCTTTTTGAATACCCAGCACAGCCACCACAAATTCTTTACGCCTTGAAAGCACAACAGATACAAAGTCATTTGGTTTTACGCCCATGGCCATCAGTTTATGGGCCATCGCATCTGACTGGCAGTCCAGTTGCGCGTATGTCAATGAGCCATTGATGTCTTTTACAGAGGGATATTCCGGATACCTGGCAACCATATCCCTGAACAGGTCAATAAAAGTTTTGGTTGTATCGTAAGGCAATGTTGTGCCCCGGGCAAATTCCAGCACTTTTTCCTTTTCAGCGGCATTGGTGATGTTGATTTGTGAACAGGTAGCCTGTACAGGATCTGCAGCCAGGATCTCCAGCAAGGCATTTTTCAGGGAAGCGGCAAAGACTTCCATGTAATCCCTATCGTAGAGTGAGTTGTTGTATTCACAGCGGATCTCGAAATTATCGGGGAACTGGTAAATATAGACACTCAGTTTGTCGTATGTCGATCTTTCGTGGAGGTATTCAAGACGGACATTACCCTGTGGCATTTCAAAATATTCCAGGATCCCTTTCTGGAAGGTATAGGTCAAATCCATGGCAACACCGTAATGTGTCGCCATTTCTGAAAACGGATACGTCTGATGTAACCAGAGTTCTTTCATGTCTGACCGGATACCCTGCAGGTAATCAGCCAGACTAAGCAGCGGGTCAGGAACAACCACTACAGGCAATGTTTTTACGAACATCCCCACACTCTCGCGCACCCGTTCATCGATCCTACCGTTGTGCGCCGTACAGAAACATAACTTTTTTTCCCGTGTATATTGGTTCAGGCAGATTCCCAAGGCTCCGGCAAACAAGTTGTTGGGAGATATTTCCAGGCGTTTGCAATAATCGATTATCTGCTTATAGTCGACATATTCTGATACTTTATCCAGCGTTCCGGCTGCCTCTTCCGAACGCTTGAGTATGGGCAATTTGGCCGGGGTTATCCCGGAAAGCTTTTCCCTGAAATAGGCTTCGTCCCGTTTGTATTCTTCTCCGCGCATGCGTTCTGCTTCCAGCAGGGCAAATTGCGCACAGGTCAAGGTTTCCTTTGACAGAGTTTCCCCATTATAGGCCTTTGCCAGGTCACGGTGAAACACAATGCTTGAACTCCCGTCATAAGCAATATGGTGTATATCCATAAAGACATAGACACGGAAGGGTGTCTTATAAATCACTATGCGGTACAGGGGCTCTCCCGCCAAAAGATCGAACGGACGGATTCCAGAGAGGACGCGTTCACGCAGCCCTTCCGCAACTGTTTCAATAACCGGGATATTTACCGGAACATCCGGGACAAAATACTGCACCACATCCCCGTTACCCAAGGTTTTCAGCCTGAGTGTGAGGAACGAATGGGCTTCTATGAGTTTTACATAAGCATCCTTCAGGCGCTCTGTATCAATTGTTTCAGGAAATTCGTATAGGAAAGGATTGTTGTACCGGGTCTGTTCTTTGTCTTTCTTCCACTCATAATACATGCCCATCTGGGCGCTTGTCAGGGGATACGTCAATTGTTGCATAGTCTTATGCTTATTATATAAAGATCATTTTTAGTTTTAGCGTGAATTACCCGGCTGAGGCCGCTTTCCATGGTCGAGGGGTGACAATCTATGCCGGTTCCCGAACATTTGACCCCGCTTTCTTTCCGGGTCCACATTTCTGTCAGACGTAGGGACTTTTCTTCCGGAGCAGCGTTAATCCATTGGTATTCACTTGTATTACAAATATAACGGGCCAGATCATCATCATAGGGTATGACTTTTTCAATATCAATGCCTACCGGAGTGTTCGACAGCGCGCACACTACAGTCCCTTCACAATGGCTGATGTTGAAATGAATTCCCGGATAATTGGCCAGGAACGGTTTGTTGCAGGGGCCATAGGCAAAAATGGGCAAACCGTTGAAAAGCTTTTCCGTTTTGAGTGCATAGACCAGAAGCACATAGGCTGCAGCACAAAGTTTTCGATCTTGTGTCCTGTTGTAGCACATCATTTGTCTTGTTCTTTCAGCGGGCATAAAAGTAGTGCAGGTATCGGGAAAAGACTCCGGTAGGTTATCGACGTGGGCCAGCAGGTAGATCATGATACAAATGTAAAAAAAATCCCGCCGTGCTTCACAGCGGGATGCATCATAGTATGTTGCAGGATTAGCTGCGTCTTACATTGACTGCGTTCAATCCCTTTCTGCCTTCTTGCAAGTCGAAAGTCACCTCATCATTATCCCTGATCCTGTCAATCAGGCCAGATGAATGTACAAAATACTCTTTGGACGTCTTTGAGTCCCTGATAAAACCAAAACCTTTGATTTCATCGTAAAATTTAACGGTTCCGTTATTCATTGAAAAAAAATAAAAATAATTGATGTGCAAATGTATGATAATATATTGGATAATTGCGGAAAAGCTAAAAAAAAACATTAAAAAGAAAAACGAAAGCCGGCATTTAGGTTAAAATTCAACGGCTTGTCCGTGCGTATGGTTTTCACCGGCATTTTGCTATTTTCGGGGTAAAAGGATATTCCGGGTTCCACGAACAGCCCTACCCCTTTAACAATGTTGTACTGGGCTCCCAAAGTAGCTTGAACCGACCACATTACGGGCATGTCACGTGGTGTAAGTTGCATTTTCTCGTCCTCCATTGCCTGTTCGTAACCAAAATAAATACATTTTTCCAAAGCACCGCCTGCCGCGGCATAAGCTGTAAAAACCCTGCTCTGTAGAAAATTCCAGCGTATTTTCAGGGGCACACCCAGGTACCAGAGAACACGGTCGGTGATAAATACCGGGTCATCCTGACGCATAGAATGTACCGAATAAATGGACGAAGCCAGGCGTGTAGCAAACAGCCCGCTCTCCACATACCACCGTTCAGACAGGGGGAACGAAGCAACAAGTCCGAATGAGACGGGTAAACGGTGCTTGTATTCATAGGTGACATAATTCACAGGCAGTATGGTGGCTTCGTAACTGTTAAGGGTCTCATTGTTTTGCAGGATGCCTGTACTCATAAGCTTGTTTTCGTCCATAAACGCATCGCCCGGGGGCAATGAAGACATTTTCCGGGTTTCTCTGACCGCCAGCACCCCAGATGCAGCGAGCATCATCCTGGAGCGCTTTTTCACCTCAAAAACATCCTCTATGAAGAGATTTGCGGGTGTTCCCGGTTTTGCCATTTTGGGTGTTGCAGCCTGCGGTTCCTGTTGTTCCGCATTTGCTGCTTTGACATCCTTCTGTTGCGCTGGCTCTTCCATGACAATCTCCCCTGCCGGTACAACAGTTACAGGAGCGGTGTGGTGGTCTTTGTCAGCCTCAATTAGCCTGCGGGGTCTTTCTGCCGGGTAGGACAGGGTGCTTGCCGTGTAGCGGAGCTCTAAGAGCTGAACAGGACGTATCCTCTCTGTAGCCTCTTCCCGGCTCAAAAACAGCAACGGGACAATAATGGCGGCAGCACAGGCAGCCGAAAGGCCAATCCTTCTCCAAAGCCTGATCCTGTAAAAGCTGCGGATCTTCTGCTCCATCCGTATCCAGGACCCACCGGCGTCAAAGGAGACCGGCGCCTGGTCCATCCGGTGGCGCATGGTTTGGATCCACTTATCGTTGTTTCCTTTCATATTCTTTTATAAGCCTGACAAGCAGGCATTTAGCCCTATAAAACTGTGAGGATGAGGTTCTTTCCCGTATGCCGAGCTGTTGGGCAATCTCTTTGTGGGACAAGCCTTCGAATACATAGAGATTGAAAACAGTACGGTACCCCTGCGGCAAATCCCCGATAAAACGCTGCAGCACATCAATAGGGACCCTTTCGGCAGCTTCGTTCAGATAGGAGTCATCCTCAGTATCGGGAACCGTTTCTACCGGTTTGCTATCCCTGAGTACATCTTTTTTGCGGTAACCCTGCAAACAGGTATTGATCATGATCCTTTCCATCCAGGCCCTCAAAGAACCTTCTCCCCTGTCGGTGAATTTGTCCAGAGAACGAAATACCTGCATGAATCCTTCATGCATGAAATCCTCTGCCTCTTCCCTTCCCGGGGAGTACCGCAAACAAACTGTCAACATGCGCTTTGCGTACTTTTCATATATTTCTTTCCAAAGCTCCCTGTCTTTCATCAGTTTTTACGGTCAATCATTAAATGCAAAAGGATCATCAATACTGCTTATTGAAAAAATATTCCTTACTTAGACGCAGTATACCAACAAATGCTGCAATTATTATACAGAAAGAACATTCTAAAGTAGCAAAAATATGAAACCGACCTCTAAACTTACCTTATTAATCACTGCGGCCGCCCTGCTCATGACTTTGGGTTCCTGCAGCAAATGGCTGAATCCGGATGAAAATACAAGAGTTGTATGGGCAACCATTATAACCACCTATGATATGCCGGCAGGTGAAGAATACCCCTATTATTTCATCACCGATGACAGCTTGCTGTACTGTCCAATGAACCACGCCTCTATCGACGACGATTTTGAACCTGTAGACGGTCAGCGACTCATCCTGTATTACAAATTCCACGGCACAAGCACCCAGGAAGAAAGTGATGAAGAACAAACACTTAACCCCGGAGAAATCAAGTACATTGATATTATCCAGATGCAAATGGTCGACACAAAGAATTTCGTTTTTACTTATGAGCCGGATACCCTTGGTACTGACAGGGTCGAGCCGCAATATCTATGGCTGGCAGGAGGAGGTCTGGGAACAAAACGCTACCTGAATCTTCAACTGTACATACAGGCATTCACCCCGGATAAGCATACCTTCGCCATGGCTTATGACCTGAACCGGGAGACACCCCTGGAAGATGGCTACTATTGTCTGGAATTTCAACACGATGCCAATGAAGATCCCATGTACAGCAATTACACTACCCTGATATCTTATCCTCTTGAAGGACCCTGTATAGAGGAAGGCGTAAAAGGCTTGAAGATCAAGGTAAACACCATAAACCAAGGTCTCAAGGTCTATACGATCGATTATTGATTTGCTTTTACGGTTAAATGCAGTTTTGCTCCTCCCCGCTTTTTTGAGCGGGGTTTTTTTATTCCACCATCCCTGGCACAAACCGTCCCTGTACTGTAAAGTACGAAGCACTTTTTCTTTAAGCCGAGGCTTCAATCCTTTCCTGAAGACGGTCGCTGTCACCACAAGGCCGGGAAGCTTTTTCTTTAAGCCGAGGCTTCCCAACCCTTGTGGTGGAAGCGACCTTGCCGTTAATGCGTATTCCTGCACCAAAAGGCGCCCGGTGACCTTCAAGGCTGATCTTCAAGGCGGTGCGCCAAAAGCGTTTAGCGCTTACATATGCTGCTCCGCAGCACCAATCATTTTTTGCGGTAACTATACGGGAGGTGGTAAGTAACATTTATGTTACAAAAACGCACAATGTACTGTTTAAGTGCACGTTAGAGGCGCGGTCGCGTTTTTCACTACTTACCATCTCCCCCTTTTTTTGCGGTTTTCTGGTGTTTTTGGGGGGAGGTGGTAAGTAATGGTTTTGATGCAAAAGCCCATAATCCGCTGTTATTGTGTGTTTTATAGGCATGAGCGCAATTTTTACAACTTACCACCTCCCTGGATTTCAGCGGTTTTGCAGGGAGGTGGTAAGTAACATTTATGTTACAAAAACGCACAATGTACTGTTTAAGTGCACGTTAGAGGCGCGGTCGCGTTTTTCACTACTTACCACCTCCAGCAAACCTCAATAAGGAGGTGGAACCTCATGCGCCAAATTTAAAATAGTAATTTCTTATATTGCTGTAATACAGTTACATACAAATTTGCTACGTCAAAAATGGCGCGGGAGGTTCCACCTCCTTATTTGAGCGGAGTTTTTTTATTTTTGTAGAAAATACGATTATGAAGCACTTTGCCTTTTTGATTGCAGCCATGACTTTGATTGGCTCTTGCAGTTCGGGACCGGATGAACTGACACTGCTGGTAGGCACTTATACCACCGGGAATAGTTACGGAATCTATTCCTGCAAATTCTCCCTCCAAACGGGTGAGCTTGTATTGCTTGACAGCACTGCTGCGGACAACCCTTCGTTTCTGACAGTGGCAGCGGGTAAAAGCACGGTATACGCTGTTCACGAAAGTGGTCCTGCATCTGCTGTATCTGCTTATGCTCCAGGGGGTGAAAACGGCGGCCTGCAACGGCTCTGGCGCATAGAAAATCCCGGATCGGACCCCTGTCATGTGGCTGCAGATCCGGCAGGAGCTTATGTGGTCACGGCAGACTATTCTTCCGGCACGGTCACTTTCTATGGAATGGAAGGCAACGGTATTGTACAGCAATATGCTTTCACCGGATCAGGACCCGATGAGCGAAGACAACGATCATCACACGTCCATTGTGTGGTTTTTTCTCCCGATGGCGAACACCTTTTTGCAACCGATCTGGGAGCTGACCGGATTTATGTCTTTAACAAGGATTCAGCAGATATTCCCCTACTCAAAGATACAGTGGACCTTGAATCGGGAAGCGGTCCAAGACACCTGGTATTCAACAATTCAGGCAACAGAGCGTACCTTATAAACGAACTTTCGGGAATGGTTAGTGTTTTTGAGCACGACAAAGGCAAATTAAAACAGATACAATCAATAGAGGCAGACACCTGCAAGGCCCGCGGGAGTGCCCACATAGCCCTTTCGGGCGATGGCCGGTTCCTTTATGTTTCCACACGGTTGCAGGGAGATGGGCTGGTCATTTTCAGCGTGGATCCGGCATACGGCATGCTGACCAAAGCAGGATACCAGCCCACGGGAAGCCATCCCAGGCATTTCCTCATTACACCTGATGACCATTGGGTGCTGGTGGCCTGCAAGAATGAAAACCATATAGAAATTTACAGCCGGGATGTAACATCGGGACTGCTCAGGGATACCGGGAAACGTATGAGGCTGGAACAACCTGTTTGCATCGGGGCGTTGTGATATCAGGCGGTATACTATCAGGTTAAGGCGTAGTAATATCAGGCCGGGATTATAGTACCAGGAAAGCAGGTTCCTTGTGTTTGATGAAGGTTCCTTCATCCAGTGTTTTTTATGCTTCCAGAAGCAACAACTCTTCCTGCGTGAAAGCAGGGGCAGCGATTGATCGCAGGTTTTCTT
>ENA-UOWE01004345-UOWE01004345.1-activated-sludge-metagenome-genome-assembly--contig:-NODE-4345-length-13750-cov-6.103760_pt1 | contig 13750 bp, 10 predicted proteins | sample MGYA00249841_ERZ761562 | MGnify/ENA primary metagenome ERZ761562 (study PRJEB28883, sample SAMN05720200) | activated sludge metagenome | isolation source: Anaerobic digester | place: Japan... | reverse complement strand
CAGCCACAATCTCATCCATCTGCTTTTCATCCAACACCAGGATTTCACCCTCAGGAACGTTCATATCCATGGCGGAGTAGCTCATCTTGCGGCCAAACTTGGCTTGAATTTCTTCAGGCATCCAATCCGACATCTCAATCTCTGGATGGGCTGGCAGGGCATCGTATGTCACAACGTCAATCGGGGTGAAAGGGGTCTCGGGCGCAATGTCGAATGGTGTGAAGTCGCCATCTTCTGGTTCGTCTGGACCTTCGTAATGGGCTGAGTTGACCAGGTAGAATGCGTACATTTCCTGCGACACTAGCGACTTAAACTCCCCCCAGGTTTTGGCTGTCAGCAAAGCGTTGTTGCTCTCCGCCAGCTCCCTCGCCCTGCTTTCGGGGACAAACAGTAATCCTAAGTTGGTTATTCCGTAGACGATGGTTTTTTCTTCCATACCTTTCCTCCCAGCAAATTGATTTGTTAATTCTATCATTCAGCGGCACGATCGATGCCGTAACGCTCGGATAGTTTTCTGATTTCTTTTGCGACGTCTTGCCTGAGCTTGTCGGGTTTAAGTATCTCCGCGTCATCCGCGAACTGCAGCACCCAGTTGCGCACCTCCACCAGCCCACCGGTTTTCAGGTGCAAGATAAGGCTGCCATCGGGCTGCTCTATTATCGTCTGGCTGGGGTGCCATTTGCGCTCGCGGATAAATTGGGCCTTATTTGGGCTGAACCAGATCTGCACATCCTCCGCCTCTCCCCCCGCGTGCAGCTGGAAGCCGCTGCAGATCCAATCCTCCGCTGAGAAATTCTCATCCCAGGTAAACTTCTCTTTGAGCAACTTCATCTCCTGGATACGCCCAACCAGGAAGAGCCGAAAATCGCCGCGGAAGGTATCGAACGCAACCAAGAACCAATCCCCCTGGAAGTTGTGCAGGTGATAGGGATATACGACGCGTTCCGAAATCACGCCCCGGTTGGCTGAGTAGTAGCGCATCCAGACCTGCTGACGGCTGAGGATGGCCTGGTGCAGATCGATCAGCAATTGGGCATCCAAGCTGATGGTGTTGAATTCGGAAAAGGTATAGTGGGAACGCAGCTCGTTGATCTCCACGCTGACCGGACCCTTGACCGCTTTGGCGATCTTATCCACAGCAGAGCGGAGAGGTGACTCAAGGTCGGTCCCGATGTAGCGCCTCGCGATCTCCAGAGAGAGAAAGAAAGCCATCAACTCACCTTGAGTCACATATATCCCCGGCAGTGACCACGCCTTATCGGTGTAAAACCAGCCGCCCCTCTCCCTATTGAACTCTATCGGAGCCCCCAAACGATAAATCATGAAACTGCGGTCATTGAATATCACCCGCCTGCTGACCTCCAGGGATTCCGCCAGCTTTTCCGCGTTCGGGTATTCCCCCTCCCGAATGCGCCTGTCAATTTCCATGATTCGTTCCAACTGCTGCCGTTGCGACATGGCCACCTGCCTTTACTGGAAGTGAGTGTACCAAACCCCAGTGCACCCAGTGTGCACTGGGGAATTCGTTTTGATTCTATCAAGACTTTAAAGGTTTGAGAGAAATTATCATTTGGAAAGATGGCTAGTCCAATATTGCAGTCCCTCTAATTTCAATAAGGCAAGAAGATGGTTGTAACTAAATAGCCCAAGCTAAATTACACCTCCCTTCATCCATCCCCCCTTTTCACGGTTATAATTAGGCGAATTTTGTTACGATTTTATATGCTAGATAACTATGCGCAATTTGCTACGAATGATAAGCTAATGTCAAAGATTACCATCGAGGAATGCATTCAGAAGTACTTGAACTCTGTCAAGCTTTCGCGCAGTGCGAATACGTTTCGCACTTACACGAACGCAATGAACTTGTTCACTGAAGTGCTGAACGAGAACAGCGTCCAGGTCGAAAACGCAGATATTTCATCTCTAACGGAAGATGCTGTGATCTGGGTTTTAACAGCATTAAAAGACTTTTCTTCCGCCACGGAGCAGGTTTACATCACTGCCGTGGTTGGGCTGTTTGAGTTCATCGCAGGTGAGAACCTCACCCCGGTCAATCTTCCCCGTATCCGCCTGCTCATCAAGCAGCGCGCTCGCCGACAAGGCGTACGCCTGCCGCAATTCCCCAAGAATGCCATTGACACCGTCCTGGACTATGCTGCGACCCTGGCTTCAAAACCCACCGAACAAGAATCTGAGCGCTTGATCAATTTGCGCGACTGTGCTTTCCTTTTGACTCTTTCCGATACTGGATTACGCGTGCACGAAGCCTGTAACCTGCGCCGTGGGGATATTGACTGGTTCGAACACCGCGCGATTGTGATCGGTAAAGGCAATAAAGAAGCGGTCGTACGCTTCTCAAAGCGCAGCCTGGAAGCGATCAAGATGTACCTTTCTGAACGGGCAAGCCTGGATGGCAACAGCGGAAAAGCACTGGCATCCCAACCTGTTTTCGCGCGGCATGATCGCGGCGCAGGCAAGAAGGTAAAGCCAATTTCGACCACTACCGGCCGGGAAATCGTCAATCAGCGTGTGCGTGAATCCCTGGGCGAAGAAGCCGTCGGCACCATCACCCCCCATTCCTTCCGGCATTATTTTGTCACCACAATCCTGGGCAGTACTGGCAATCTCAAACTCGCACAAGTGCTGGCACGCCATACCAACATCGCTGTCACCCAGCGCTACTCTCATCTTAGCGACAGTGAGCTGGATCAGGAATATCAGCAAATCTTCGATTGATCTCTTGTTGGTGGTATCATAAACCCTTGAAATCGCACACTTGAGGAGTTTATGACTGAGAATCGTATCAAAGCTCACCCAATTCTGATTGATGATTCTGTAGCAGACATTCCATTTTATTGGCAAGACCAAACCTTCCTGGCAAAGGAAGGCGAAATGATTTCCTCCGCCCTTATGGCAAATGGCATCACCATATTTGGGCACCACCCCAAAGATCACTCACCACAGGGGATTTTTTGCGCCAACGGGCAGTGCTCTCAATGCATGGTGATTGCTGACTCGCTGCCGGTAAAAGCCTGTATGACCCCGGTCAAGAGTGGTATGCAGGTTTTCCCAGCAGAGGGTCTTCCCAAGTTACCGGATGTCCCGCCGCTGAATGGAATTTCAACACCTCCAACGCCAAAATATCACGTGGATGTGCTGATCATCGGTGGAGGTCCTGCTGGGCTTTCTGCGGCGATCGAATTGGGACAGGTTGGTGTCAGTACGATTTTGATCGATGATAAGTCGCATCTCGGCGGCAAGCTCGTCCTGCAGACACATCGCTTCTTTGGCTCGAGTGAAGCGGTCTTCGCTGGCACGCGCGGTATCGACATCGCCAAAAAACTCGAGTCCACCGTTCGTCAACACGCCTCGGTGGAAATCTGGGAAAGCAGCACGGCTGTGGGGGTTTTTGAGGATAAATCTATCGGTGTATTTAAAAATAGTGAGGTTTACGTTCTGGTTTACCCAAAAATGCTGCTCATAGCAACTGGCGCGCGTGAAAAAAGCCTGGCATTTCTTGGCAACACGCTGCCCGGTATTTATGGCGCAGGCGCGTTTCAGACGCTTGTGAACCGGGACCTGGTGCGCCCTTGCGAGAATCTTTTCATCATCGGCGGTGGTAATGTGGGCCTTATCGCCGGATATCATGCGATTCAAGCCGGAATTCATGTATCTGGTTTGGTGGAAGCCGCTCCCGAATGCGGTGGCTATAAAGTACATAAAGACAAATTAATTCGGTCCGGGGTGTCCGTCTTCACCTCCCATACAGTTATTGAAGCCCTTGGGAAGGATCATGTCGAAAAAGTTGTTATAGCCAGGGTGGATAAGGAATTTAGAACCATTCCTGGCACTGAGAAACAATACGATTGCGATACTGTTCTGATTGCAGTTGGACTTGATCCTGTGAATGAGTTTACCAGGCAAGCGGAACTCGTGGGCTTGCCGGTTTTTTCAGCTGGTGATGCCAAAGAAATCGCTGAAGCTTCAGCTGCGATCTTCTCCGGCAAAATTTCAGGACGCGAAATAGCTGGATTTCTGCGGAAGCTGTCAGGTGAAATCCCTGCTGAATGGGCTTCAATTGAAGAAATCCTAAAGTCCCGCCCAGGAGAGATCTTTGAGCCAAACCTCCCCGACCTTGAAGAAGGGGTATTTCCAATTATGCACTGCACTCAGGAAATCCCCTGCGATCCCTGTTCAACGGTCTGCCCGAGGCATCTAATCCACGTGGATCCAGCAGACATACGCCACCTCCCGGAAGTGGACTACTACGCTGAAAAAGGCTGCATTGCTTGCGGGCGTTGCGTGGCAGTTTGCCCTGGTCTGGCGGTCACGCTGGTCGATTATCGCAAGAACAATCAAAACCCACTGGTCACTCTGCCATTTGAACAAGATCCATTGAGCATTGCTGTAGGCGATGAAATTGAATTAACAAGCACTGAGGGAATGTCGCTAGGGAAGGCAACCATCAAGACTATCAAGAAAATAAAAGGCTATGCGAATGGCACCTCCCTGCTCACCGTGGAAGTTCCCCGTGAGATCGCTAAACTGGTCTCGGGGCTGCGTCTCATCGAGACCACTGAACCTACTCCCTTTGAATATGAGACGGAACATCCCGAAAATCTAGCCGATGAGGCTTATATCTGCCGATGCGAGAGGGTCACGGCTGGTGAAATTCGGGCGTTGATACGGAGTGGTGTGCGCGATATCAATCAAATCAAAGCTGTCACTAAAGCCAGCATGGGCGCTTGCGGTGGAAAAACATGCCTGAACATGATCAAGCGCTTGTATCTCGCAGAAGGGATTCCACTTTCGGAGGTCACAGAAACGCCTGTAAGGCCGGTTTTCATCGAAATGCCTGTCAAGGTTTTGGCGAACTTACCCAATGAAGGAGACCGCAGATGAGCCCACAAACGACCTTTGATGTCATTATCGCAGGTGCCGGCTCAATGGGCACGCCCACGGCTTTCTTTCTCGCTCAAGCAGGATTGAAAGTTTTGGTGCTCGACTCCCGTCCCAGTAACGGTCAGGGCTCCAACAAACACGCCATCGGCGGCATTCGTGCCACCCATTCGGACCCCGCGAAGATCCTGCTATGTTCCAACTCTATTGATATCTTCTCGCACTGGCAAGCTGAACACGGTCAGGATATTGAGTGGAAGGCTGGCGGGTACAGCTTTGTCGCCTACGACGATGCCACCGAAAAGACACTGAAGGACCTGCTCGACATGCAGCGCAATCTCGGACTCAACATCAACTGGCTTGATCGCCAGGCTTTCCTGGAGCTCGTGCCCGACATCAATCCAAGGGATTTGCATGGAGGGACATACTCTCCGGAAGATGGTTCTGCTTCGCCGCTAAAGGCTTCGTTTGCTTTTTACCAGGAAGCGGTCAGGTATGGCGCGATTTTTCAATTTAATGAGGTTGTTACCAGCATTGATACAGCAGCCAATAAAGTACGATCAGTGACCACCAATAAGGGTCACTATTCCACCAATTGCTTCATCAATGCAGCGGGATCCTGGTCTGCAGAAATTGGTCGGCTGGTCGGGCTTGATCTTCCTGTAAAACCTGATGCGCATGAAGCTGGCATTACTGAAGCCGTACAGCCCATGTTTGACCCAATGATCGTGGATATCCGATCCAGACCGGGCTCGAGCAACTTCTATTTTTACCAACACCCGAGCGGCAAGGTCATTTTCTGTGTCACTCCTAACCCACAGATCTGGGGGTATCTGGATCGGGACACCAGCGCTTTCCTGCCTCTTGCCAGCAAACGTTTGATTGAAACCATGCCAAAGCTGGCAAACTTACGGGTCAGGCGCACATGGCGCGGCACTTACCCAATGACTCCAGATGGCAACCCAATTTTGGGAGAAGTGGAAGGAATTGAAGGCTTCCTGCTTGCTACCGGCGCTTGCGGTCAGGGTTTTATGCTGGGGCCTGGCGTCGGAAAACTCCTTACTCACTTAGTCCAGGGCGCCTTATCTGAGCAGGAGCGACAATGCCTTTATAGGATGCGGTTGGACAGAGACTGGACAAGCATGGAAAAGCTTAAGTAAGTTTTAAATTGTGGCTTACAATAAGCTTTGGTATGGATAAAGATCAATTTATCAACAAACTACCCAAGAGCTATTCCGCGGCTGAACGTGAGCTCATTCAAAAGGCTTATAGTTTTGCAGAGGAAGCGCATGCTGGTCAGACTCGTGCTAACGGTCTGCCGTACTTCACGCATTGTCTTGGTGTAGCAAATATCCTGCTTGAGCTCGAAGCCTCACCCAATATCGTGGCAGCAGGCTTACTCCACGATGTTTTAATGGACACACCAACCACTGTTGAACAGTTGCGAAAAGAGTTTGGGCGAACTATCGCAGGATTTGTTGAGGATGTCACCCGCATTACGGCTATTCCTCAGCTTTCCCGCGCAGACCAGCATCCCCCTGAACGCACTCCCCTGCCCCCTTCCACGCCACTCTCTGAGATGAAATTATCAGACGACCTGGCTGAGACTCTCCGAAAAATGCTATTGGCAATCGGCGACGATATCCGCGTGGTGGTCATCAAATTGGCTGACCGCTTACACAACATGCGGACTTTAAGCTCATTGCCACTGGACCGACAGCGTATTATTGGTCAGGAAACCCTTGATATCTTTGCGCCTCTGGCGAATCGCCTTGGCATCTGGCAATTTAAGTGGGAGCTGGAAGATCTTGGCTTTAGGTACACCAATCCTGAAAAGTACAAAGAAATCTCTGATCAACTTACTCTGCGTCGGGCAAAACGCCTCAAGGAGATCGAGCACATAGTGGCAGATTTACAGGAGCTTTGCGCTAAGGCGGACGTCAAAGCGACCATTTCCGGCCGCCCCAAACATATCTATTCGATATACCGCAAGATGCAGAGAAAGAACAAAAATTTTGACTCGATCCGCGACTTGCGGGCAGTGCGGGCAATTGTCGATGATGTTGAGACGTGCTATAAAGTGCTTGGCATCATTCATATGCATTTCCAGCCAATTCCCGGCGAATTTGACGATTACATCGCAGCCAAAAAACCCAATAACTACCAATCTCTGCACACTGCGGTGATCTATAGTGACGGAAAACCGCTCGAAGTTCAGATTCGTACCTGGGAGATGCACCAAAATGCTGAATATGGTATTGCGGCTCATTGGCGTTACAAGGAAAATGAGGCTTCTCTTTCGAGTGACTATGAACAAAAAGTGCAATCTATGCGCAACTTGCTTGCGTGGTCCCAGGAGGTTGACGATAGTCAGACCTTAATTGAAGGGCTGAAGTCGGACATTTTCCGCGATCGGGTTTACGTCTTCACACCCAAGGGCGATGTCATTGACCTCCCAAGTGGGTCTACTCCAATTGATTTCGCCTACCAGGTTCACACCGATATTGGTCACCGATGCCGTGGCGCACGAGTTAATGGCAAACTTGTCCCGCTTGATTACACGTTGCATTCAGGAGATCAGGTTGAGATTCTGACAGTAAATCGTGGGGGTCCAAGCATGGATTGGTTGAATCCTAACCTCGGGTTGGTAAAGTCCGGCCGAACACGCGCAAAAATTAAGCAGTGGTTCAAGCAACAAGCTCGCGAACAGAACCTCGAACACGGCAAACTCCTCGTCGAAAAGGAATTTAAACGGCTTGGTCTTAACGGCATTGACCTGAATGATTATGTCGCCAGCTTCAATGTGCGCTCTCTCGAAGACCTGTACGTGGGTATTGGCAGCGGTGATATCCCAATGGGAAAGCTTATCACCCGCATCGAAGAACTTAGTAAGCCAAGTCTCGCTGAAATTGAAGAACTGATACCCGAAGCACCTCGTAGCAGTGGTGACAACACTTCCGTAATGGTCGCCGGCCTTTCAGGAATGGCAACCAACTTTGCCCACTGCTGCAACCCAATGCCCGGCGATGAAATCATCGGTTATATCACCCGGGGGCGCGGTGTCACTATTCATCGCTCCGACTGCCCGAATGCCCTGCGTGTTCGCGATACTGAACGCTTGATCAAAGTTGATTGGGGCAGTGCGGCGAAAACCTTCCCGGTTCCCCTGCAGATCACATCCTATGATCGTCAGGGATTGATGGCAGATATTTCTTCTGTGCTTTCAAGCGAACCTGTTCGCTTGGTGGACCTCTCATTGAGCACCAAGCAGCATATTGTTAAGGTAAACCTTACTGTTGAGATTGCGGACATCTCTCAGTTAAGCCGGTTGCTGGCCAGACTTGAGAATATTCCGAACGTTATCGAAGCTATTCGGGTCAGACCAGGATAACAGGCTTGCAATTCTTTACGGTTTATGTTTACTAAGGTAAAATGCCTGCGAAAATAACTATTTTTTACGGAGTTTATGAAAATGCCACGAATTCGCTGCCATTATCTGGATTGCATTTTTTTGGATGAACGCTATTGCACTGCAGCAGCTATTGAGATTAATCCCGATGCAGGCTGCTTAACGTATTCCCCCAACGAGGAGGATCATGCAGGTTCAAGTTGGCAAGACGAAGAATTGGATGATTGGGACGTAATGGGCGAGGAAGAGGAACACTTAGATCTTTGGGCGGTCGAGGATGAGGAAGACGAAGACGAAGACGACGACCTGGCTGAAGAGAACGAAGACTATTAGTCCCGCTTGTTTGTGCTGCGCAGCACGTCTGCGCGAAATGGAGTTACTATGGTAGACTTGGTACCAGCAATTGCTTTAAACGTCTTCATCGAACCTTACTTCCGTAAGGAGATCTTACAGAAACTATTCGAAAATCTCGACAAGCTTCCTGATGAGATACGCCGTGAACTGGTTAAGCAAGTCAAGGAGCATGTAAGGATCAGTGGATTTCGAAACCCGATGGTTGCTCCACGTGCTCTGCTTATTCGCGACGCTGAAACAGTTTTCGAGAAAGATGCCAAGTTTAGTTTGATCTGCCTCAAAGGCTGGCAGTCCTTGTATTCCGAGTGGCATGACATCCTGGAAAAGAACCTTACGGATCTTGGATTCTCCATTTCTGAATCTGCTGCTTCAGGTTATCCTGACCCTATGAACACCTTTCTTGAGGGTTGGCCTGAGGGAATTGACTTTGATACACTTTATGAAAAAATTACAGCTCAAGTTGAGGGTTTTCCGTTGAGTAAAGATGAGACCGCTCTTTTGAGCGTCCTACTGACAGGCTATCTGCCTTAGAAGAGAGAGATCATGGACGAAAAAACAGGAAAAACAACCATTGCTCCGAGCGTGTTGCATACCATTGTCAAGTTGACCACCCTGGCAACCCCCGGAGTAAGCCGGCTAAGCGCCCGTGAAGGTCTCGGCAATATACCTGAAGACGGAGTAAGAGTAGTGGTTAAGGACGATTCGATTGAAGTCGAAATCTACATCATTCCCGGTAGTGAAGAGAATGTCCGTCTTGTGGCACAGGAAGTTCAAAAGAGAGTCGCGCGTGCAATAACGGAAATGGTTGGCATGGAAGTTGCTCGTGTAGACGTACATATAACCGACGTCGATTTAGAAGCGTAGATGCAATGAAATCAAGAACCGAGGCGCGCATTTGTGCCCTCCAATCCCTTTATGAGCTCGACCTCACCGATCACTTGCTTGGTGAGGTCGTTGCTGACAGGGTCAATGCAATGGGTCTGGATGAGACTCAATACGAATTTGCGCGTATGCTGACGGCGGGGGTGCGTGAGTTTGCAGATAGATTGGACACACTCATCGCCGAACATGCCCCGGAATGGCCGCTGGACCAGGTGGCAGTGATTGATCGCAACATTTTGAGGCTTGCTTTATGGGAAGTCGCTGTTTACCGAAAGACACCTCTGAAAGTTGGAATTAATGAGGCAGTAGAGCTCGCCAAAGCCTTTGGAACGGATAGCTCCGCTCGCTTTGTGAATGGTGTTTTAGGGAGCCTTGCAGATAACATCGAGACAATAATACAGACTCTAAACAAGTAGCAGGTTGTTATGCCATCGACAAAAAATCAAACAACCCTCCGAATGATCTTGAGTTTGTTGGTGGTGAGTTTTCTTTTTGGATGCGCAATCCGCATCGATCCTGCCGACAAACCAATCCCCACAAAAAGCCCCGACATTCCAGGAGACATAACTACCCCAAATTTGATCCCGCAGGAATTTTCTGTGGAATTGCGCATACCTGCTTCAGCAGATACTCAGTTGGCCGTAGATGTTCTTGATGAAGTCAGTGGGATGCTCTATAACATAGAGCGATTTCCGCTTTTACGTCAGCCAGATGGAAAATTCCTGGGAACATTGATGCTTCCCGAGAATGCCACCTTGCGATATCGCTACGTGATGACTGCCCCATTGGAGGTCGCAGAGCAAAAGGCCGATGGAACGCCGTTAGGATACCGTATCGCATTCGTGCAGAAGAACGCGGTAATCAAAGACGTTGTTTCAGGGTGGCCAAACGCACCTTATACCGGAGAAACCGCTGATCTGAATGGCATCGTGCATGACAGCAAGAGCAACCAACCTCTTCCGGATGTCCTGATCAACATAGCCGGGTATCAGACCTTCACGGATATGACCGGACGATTTGTGCTCAATGACCTCCCGATTGGGGTTCACATCCTCAGTGCGGTTGCAATCGATGGCAGCCATGTGACCTTCCAGCAGCAGGCCAACCTCGTGGCTGATCTTTCTACGCCTGCGGTGATCCAAATGACCCCACTACCGCAGATAAAGGTCACCTTGAACCTGGCATCGCCGACCGACGCGATTGGTGCCCCCGTTCGATTAGCTTGTAACTACGCGCAATGCGGTTTAATTTTTAATGAATATTCTCAAGGTTCCTTTGCTTCTCGTATGCCAATAATGTCGCGCAACGAAGATAGCAGCTACACTCTCCAGCTCAATCTGTATGCTGGCAGCGTTTTTCGCTATAAGTACACCTTGGGGAATGGGTACATCAATGCTGAGCGCGATGAAGATGGGGGGTTGCTTCTGAGAACAATAATTCTTCCGGATCACGACGTGACTATCACAGATAAAGTGGCAACCTGGCGGATCGATGACCAGAAACCCACGACGATCATCGTTCAAGCTCCGGAGTCCACTCCACCCGAGGATAGCGTCAGCATTCAGTTCTATACCAACCATGCCCACCAACCCATCCCCATGTGGCCAATGGACAACAATCAGTGGATGTTTCTGTTCTTTGGTAGTTCCAGCCTGGGTACGGTTACATATCGCTTTGCCAGGAACGACCAGGTGGAGCTCTCTGTGGATCCGGTTAGCAGCGCCAATCCCTACCGGGTTGAATTCACCTCTACTGCGCCACAGACAAATCAGATCGAAAGTTGGACTTCGTGGGAAGTTGAAGAAACGAATTCAATCAATACGAGTGAAACGCAAACAAGCTTCCTGGTTGGCGTAGAGTTGATGCCTGGTTACCAACCAAGTTTTCTCAGCCGTTACCGTCAGCTTCCAGAAGAGCTAAAAAAGTTTGGGATCAACTGGCTGATACTAACCCCAACCTGGACGGTGGTGGAAAAGAAGGGATTACCTTATCTTGAGTTTGATTCCAATGCTTCTGTCTTGCTGAGTGAATTAGCCGAAATTGTTGCTCTCGCGAAGTCAAATGGTTTTACTGTTGCACTTTACCCCCAGATCAACTTTCCTGGTTCCTCCCCACAAAGCTGGTGGGAGAACTCGGAAAAAAGCCAGTTATGGTGGCAACAATGGTATGCTGAGTATGAACGTTTTGTCATGAGTTACAGCCAATTTGCAAACGTTAATGGTATCGATCAGCTCATTCTTGGTGGAAGTGGCGTGGAAGCCAGCCTTCCCGGTGCACTCAAAACCAGCGGAGCCAATTTTGGAACTCCAAAGACCGCAGAACAACTTTGGTCCGATCTGCTTGAGAAGGTGAACGCCTACTACACTGGTCAATTGTTGTTTGGCATTCCTGCTGATGATGGAAATCTAGTGACTTATAGCTTTTTTGACAAGGTTGATGGTTTCTATCTCACCCTGAGCGATAAGGATTTAGCGCCCTATGCTTACGATCAATATTCCGTTGGAACCTACCTGGATGGTAGTGTGTATGCGTTTTACGAGACACTCGGGAAACCTTTCTTTATTGGAATGAACGCAGCCTCACTGACAAACAATCGGGTAGATAATGAAACCGCATCTGGCTTATTGATAAGTCCTTTTAACCCCCAATATGGCGCTGGAAATGTCGATCTGGAATCGCAAAATTACTTCTATCAGGTCTACACCCCCGTTCTGGCTCAGCGTGGCTGGGTCAGCGGCATCAGTACCCGAGGTTTCTTCCCCGTCCTGCAACTGACTGACTTTTCGTCATCGATCTACGGAAAGCCAGCAATGAGTTCTTTTATTAGTCTCGCCACACAAAATAACTAAGAGGAAGGTCCATGGAAACACTGCACGAAACGTTAAGGTCTGAGTTGGAAAAATTAGGGTTAAGTGAAGTAAAGGATGTTCTTTACAATCTTGATAAGGCAGAGTTGATTACCCGGGCAATTTTGGATGGAGAGGGTGTCCTCTCAGATTCTGGTGCCCTGGTAGTGAACACATCCCCTTTCACTGGACGTTCTCCAAACGACAAATACCTGATAGACAATGGCGACCCCGATCTTTGGTATGCTTCCGGTACTGAATCTCTTTCTGAGGAGCAATTCTCTCACCTGCGAGCCAAGCTTGTGCAAAAAATGAACACCGAGCGGCTCTATGTTCGCGATGTGTTTGCCGGTGCCGACCCCGAAAACACTGCCCGCGTCAGGGTCATCACAGATCTTGCCTGGCAGAATCTGGCGGCTTCCAATATGTTTATTGAATCAAAATCCGATCAACCGCACATCGACCCCGATTTCACCATCCTCGTATCTTCGCAATTTGCGGCTGATCCACAAAATGATGGTTTACGATCCGCAGCAATGGTGATCTTGAATTTTGATGCCAAACAGGTCCTGATCGGCAAAACCCGCTATGCTGGTGAGATTAAGAAATCCGTCTTCACCTTCATGAATTACCTTCTTCCCAAAAAAGGCATTCTGCCCTTGCATTGTTCAGCCAATAAAGGTCAGGATGGCAGTGTGGCGCTCTTTTTTGGTCTTAGTGGCACAGGCAAAACCACCCTTTCTTCTGACCCGGAACGCGCCTTAATTGGAGATGACGAGCATGGCTGGAGCGACAACGGCATATTCAACTTCGAAGGCGGTTGTTATGCCAAGACAATTCACATTAATCCAAAGTATGAACCCCTAGTCTGGTCAGCTATTAATCGTTTTGGCTGCCTGATTGAAAACGTTCCCCTGGACGAGCATCATCACCCCGATTTTGATTCGAGTGCCATCACCGAAAACACCCGTGCCTCCTACCCACTGGAGTTCATCTCCAATTATGAACCTTCCGGAATGGGTGGACACCCCAATCATATTTTCTTTTTGACTGCGGATGCATTTGGCGTAATGCCTCCCCTTGCAAAACTCAGCCATGCCCAGGCAATCTATTACTTCCTGAGCGGCTATACTTCCAAATTGGCTGGAACCGAACGCGGTCTTGGCGATAAGCCCCAGGCAACCTTCTCAACTTGTTTTGGCGCGCCATTCCTGCCCCTTAAACCGACGGTATATGCCAATTTGCTTTCAGAAAAATTAGCCAAACATGGCACCCAGGTGTGGCTGCTAAACACTGGTTGGTCCGGTGGTGCATTTGGCACCGGAAAACGCATCGCCCTTCCATTGACCCGGGCAAT
>ENA-UOWE01004340-UOWE01004340.1-activated-sludge-metagenome-genome-assembly--contig:-NODE-4340-length-13759-cov-13.966579_pt1 | contig 13759 bp, 10 predicted proteins | sample MGYA00249841_ERZ761562 | MGnify/ENA primary metagenome ERZ761562 (study PRJEB28883, sample SAMN05720200) | activated sludge metagenome | isolation source: Anaerobic digester | place: Japan... | reverse complement strand
CGGAAAAGCACTTGACCTTGTTCCGGCGGCCGGCCTTCTGGGCCGGCGTCGTCTTTGTCGTCTTTGTTTTCCTTAATGTCCTCTTCTGGTAAGGAGCCGGCCCATGGCGAAAAAAATGATTTCCATCTGGTTCTTCATCGGGCTGCTTCTGACCGTTTACGGCGTTCTCATCCTCGGGGCCGGGATCTACGATCTCATTGTTCCGGGCCGCCACAACGTCGTCCTGCGTGAATTGCACGCCGGGGTATGGTGGGGGGCCCTGCTGATCGTGATCGGGATCGTCTATCTCGTTTTCTTCAGGCCGAAACGGACCGGCAAGTAATCCCGGGCCGCGGCCGGAGCGGCGCCGGCGGCGGCCGCCCTACCGGATGTATCCCAGGGCCCGGAGCTGTTCCTCCAGGCTCTTGTCCACCCGCGAATGCCTGCCCTCGCCGCGCGGGGGAATGAGGCGGTCGGTGTCGCGGGCTTTTTGCACCAAGCTCCGGATCCGGGCGGGATCGTCCGGATGGTCGAGGATGTTTGTTTTTTCGCCGGGATCGCGGGTGAGATCGTAAAGCTCGACGGCCGGAAAGGCCGGCGGGCGTGCCGTGAAGAAGGCCATGTTTTCCGGGGAGAAGGGGCGGTTCAGAATGACTTTCGTCCGCCCGTCGTTCATGGCCAGGCGCTGGGGGATCTGGCAGTTGAGGATGTTGTCGGCCAGCTCGGCCAGGAAGACGCGGTCGGCCGTTTCTTTCTCCTTCAGGACCGGACGGAGACTTTCGCCGTTGAGGGAGAGATCCCGGAATGGAAGGCCGGCATAATCGAGAATCGTCGGCATCAGGTCGGTCAGGCGGACGACGGGGGACCGGCGCGTTCCCCGGAATTCCGAGCCCGGCATCTTGACGACAAGCGGTACGCGGATCAGCTCGTCGTAGACGCTGTGGGAGTGGTTCCAGCCCCCGTGATCGAAAAACTCCTCGCCGTGGTCGCTGGTGACGATGATCATCGTCCGGTCGTAGAGATCGAGCCGGCGGAGGGCGTCCACGACGGGCTGGACGAGGGTTTCATCGGTGAACCGGACCCCGGCGTCATAAAGGGCGATCACGTTGTGGCGATCGGCCTCGCTGAGCTCCGTGTAAACGCCCGCCCTCCCCCCGACCACCTTGTTGATGTCGACCCGGCTCCAGCGGGCGTCCGGGCGGAGGAACATCGTCCGGTACGGCATCGGGCTTTTGTAGGGGGAATGGACCTGGTAGGTGTGAAGGAAGAGAAAGAACGGCCGGTCGGTGTTTTTTTCGATCCACCGGGCCGCGTCATCTCCGGCCTTGGCCGCTTGACTCGTGTCCATGAGGTCGGCCTGGTCGAGATGATACTCGTCGAAGCCCTTGGCGAATCCGTAGATCGGGCTGACGAAGCCGCCGCCGGTGATCGCCCAGGTCGCGTAGCCTCGGGCCCGAAGCCGCTCGGCCAGGGTGACGGCGTGCGGATCCATCCGGTCCTGCTCGGCGTAAACACGGTGCCGGAGGCAATGGAGGCCGGTGAGCATGGAGACGTGGGCCGGCAGGGTCCACGGCGAGGTGGAATAAGCGTTTTCGAAGACGACGCCGTCGGCCGCCAGGGCGTCGATCCGGGGCGTGAGCGGGCGTTCATACCCATAGGCTCCCACGTGATCGGCCCGGAGCGTGTCGATGGAGATCAGGACGATGTTGGGAGCCGTTTTTTCCGGGATGTACAGGACGGGCTGGATCCAGTAGGAAAAAACGCCCCCGGGGCCGGTCGTGACGAGCCTCAATCCGGCCTCGCCCGTCCGGACCGGAAGAGGGATGCGTTCCCGGAGCTGGTTGATCGTCCGGGACGTCCGGGCCTCGGGCTGTTTGAGGTTGCGCTCGTACAGAACCGTCTCGCGGCCGGCATTCTCGAGGATGATCTGGAACTTGACTTCGCCGCTTGGAGATCCGGCGGCGGCGAGCCGGGCGGCCGAGTGGACGTCATGGACGATCCCGATCCCGAAATCCAGGACGCCCTCGGTCTTGAAGGGAAGCCGGTAGCGGAGCTCGCTCCGGGGCGGGGCGAAGAGGATGTCCATCGACAGCAGGCCCAGGGCTATTTTTCGCTTCAAGCCGAACGCGGATTCGCCGACGCCGGTTTCGGTCATGACGGCGGAGTTGACCGGGTAGGCCCGCTCGCCCAGGGCCGCGGCTTCCGGGTTTTTCAGCGGGCTTTCGAGAACTCCGGCGCTTGTCAGGCCGTCGATGAAGCGGAAGACGACGGGCCCGGCCGGGGATTTCGAGCGGCAAGCCGGCGCGCAGCACGCCGCCAAAATCAGGGCGGGAACGAGTGTCCCCCGGAGGCCGCGCGAACGATGTGTTTTCAAGGGGGGAGATGATAGCATATTTTCTCTTCGGTCCAAATACGCCTTATTCGACGGGCCGATTCGGTGTATTGAGTAAAAATCGTTTGACCGTTCTCTTTTTTCCACATAGAATGGCTTCTTTGCTTTTGACTCATCCCGCCTGAGGAGAGATCGCATGGATCTGCAAAAAATCGTCGACGCGGTTTACGGATACGTCTGGGGCTATCCCCTGGTCATCTTGTGTTTGGGAGCGGGCATCTTTTTTTCGATCCGGACGCGTTTTCTCCAGGTCCGGTTGATCAAGGACATGGTCGGCCAGCTTTGGAGGGGAAGGTCCTCCAAGAAAGGTGTGTCCTCGTTCCAGGGCTTCGCCATGGCCCTGGGCGGCCGGGTCGGGACGGGAAACATCGCCGGGGTGGCCACGGCCATCGGCTTCGGCGGACCCGGGGCTCTCTTCTGGATGTGGATGCTCGCCTTCCTGGGCGCGGGCTCGGCCTACATCGAATCGGCCCTGGCCCAGGTTTGGAAGGAGGAGATCGGCGGCGTTTACCGCGGCGGCCCGGCCTATTACATCGAGAAAGGCCTGAGAAAAAAATGGTATGCGGTCATCTTCGCCGTCGTCACCATCCTCTCCTGCGGCATCCTCCTGCCGAGCATCCAATCCAATTCCATCACCGTCGCCTTCCGGAACGTGATCCCGAAGCTGTCCCCGTCCGCTTCCGGGATCATCATCGCCGCCCTCCTCGGACTGATCATCTTCGGCGGAGTCAAGCGCATCGGCAAAGCGGCCGAGCTCATGGTCCCGTTCATGGCCATCGGTTACGTCATCATGGCCATCGTCATCATCGTCCTCGACCTCAAGCGGCTGCCGGACGTCCTGCGGATGATCTTCGCTTCCGCCTTCGGAGCCGACGCCGTCTTCGGCGGCATCGTCGGCTCGGCGATCATCTGGGGGGTTAAGCGGGGCATTTTTTCCAATGAGGCCGGACAGGGCTCCGGGCCCCAGGCCGCGGCCGCGGCCGAGGTCCGGCATCCCGCCCAGCAGGGCCTGGTCCAGGCGTTCTCGGTTTATGTCGACACGCTGTTTGTCTGCAGCGCCACCGGATTCATGATCCTCCTGACCGGCACATACAATGTCGCCGACGGCAAGGGCGTTCAGATCGTCACCAACATTCCGGGCGTCGAGGCCAGCCCCGTCTGGACCCAGATGGGCATCGACACCCTCCTTCCCGGATTCGGCAGCTATTTTGTGGCCGTCGCCCTCTTTTTCTTCGCCTTCACCACCCTGATGGCCTACGCCTTCTACACGGAATCCAACGTCGCCTACCTCTTTAAAAAGAAAAGCCTCCCGGCCATCCAGGTCGCCCGCGTGTTCATCCTGGTGATGACTTTTTTCGGGGCGGTCCGTTCGACGACGCTGGCTTGGACCCTGGGCGACATCGGCGTCGGTTTAATGGCTTGGCTGAACATCATCGCCATCCTCTTGTTGTCCAAGGTCGGCCTGGCCACGCTGAAGGATTACGAAGCCCAGCGCCGGAACGCCGGAATCTATTTCGATCCCGAGAAGCTGGGCATTAAGAACGCCGGCATCTGGACGACGATCCGCAAGCGGTATGAGGTCGAGGACGCCGAATCCGGGAAGTCATAAATCCTCCACGGCCGTTCGCCGGCGCCCCCTTCTTCGGCCCAATTGACGCGGTCTTATCCCGTCTGAACGCGGACGTTTATCCCGATTCTTCCCAGGCTTGCCTGAACCCGGCTTTTCTCTACGAGCGGATGAAAGACCGGCTGAAGGCCGCCGCGTATTATGAGAAAGCCGCCGCGAAAGCCGCCCTTTCCCAGCCGGAAGCCGCGGCTTACTATAAAGCGCAAGCCGAGCGCTTGAGGAAGAAATAAACGCTCCCGTTCCCTCCGTGAAAAGAGGAGGACCTCATTTCATCAGGTTGAGAAAGACCGTGATGATGAGGGTGTTGGTGAAATCGATGAAAAATGCCCCGACCATCGGGACGACCAGAAACGCCCGGGGCGCCCGGCCGTACTTGTCGACGAGGACTTTCATGTTGGCCATGGCGTTGGCCGTCGTTCCCATCATGAAGCCGAAAAATCCCCCGGACATGACGGCGGCCTCGTAATCCTTGCCCATAAACTTGAAAACGGGCCCAAGGCAGAACAGGACGAGAAGAACGACCTGGCCGGCGAGAACGACGAAGAGGGGAAGAACGAGTCCGGCCAGCTGCCAAAGCTTCAGGGTCATCAGGGCGATGACCAAGAACAGCGAGAGGGCGACGTGGCCGAGGTCGTCGAGCGTCCGCTGGGAAAGACCGAACACATGCGTCAGGTCGTCCAGGTTCCGGATGATCGCGGCCGTGAACATGGCTCCGATGTAGGCCGGAAGGGTGATGCCCAGGGCGGCGAAACCCCGGCTGACCCAGGATCCGATCCACATGGCGACGAGCAGGATGACCAGGCTTTTCAGCAGGATGTAAGCTTCCTTATCCTCGCCGCCCGGGGCGGCCGTTTCGGCCTCGGCCAGCTTGTCCTCGACGACCTGCTCGGCGATGACCACCGGCGCTTCTTTCCGTCCGGCCTGGGCTTTCCGCAGCTTGTTCCGTTCGATGAGACGGGTGGCCACCGGTCCGCCCATCAGGCCTCCGGAGACGATCCCGAACATGGCCGCGGCCACGGCGATGGTCGCCGCCCCGTCCACTCCGGCCTGCTCGAACAGGGGGGCGAAGGCCAAGCCCGTCGCCGGCCCTCCGGTCAGGGTCACCGAGCCGCTGAGGACTCCGAAAAGAGGATGCAGGCCGAAGAGAACGGCGAGGCCCCCGCCGAGGATGTTCTGGAAGACGGCCGCCACCGTGGCGATGATGAAGAACAGGACGACCTGAGGGCCGCCGACCTTGAGCAGGGAGAAGCTGGCTCCGAATCCGATCGTCGTGAAAAAGGCGATCATCAGGGGATCGCGGAGCGTCGTGTCGAACGAGATCAGCGTCGCCCCGTTCTGGTGGGCGATCAGGACGGCGACGGCCACCAGCAAGCCGCCCACGACCGGGGCCGGGATGTTGTACCGGGAAAGGGGGCGGATCCAGCGGCAGAGGGCGTATCCGATGAAGAGGACGACGCCGGCGAAGGCGACGGTCTGGATGAGGTCGAGATTCAGCATCCGATGATTCCTTTCGGCCCGCCGATCAGGCCCGGGCTTTCTTCCCCCGGGCTTTCCAGAAGAAATAGACTGGAATTCCGGCCGCGATGAGGCCCAAGCCGGCGAACGAGTTCCAAAACGTCCGGACGAGCGAATTGACGGTCAGGAAGGCCATCGCCAGGATGAACAGGAGGGGCGTGACCGGATATCCCCAGGCTTTGTAGGGCCGGGGCAGGCCGGGCCTCTTTTTTCGGAGAACGATCACGCCGCCCACGGCCAGGCCCATGAAGATCCAGTATCCGAACATGACGAACGTGAAAAGCTGTTCGAACGTCCCGCTGGTGCAGATAACGGCTCCCCAGGCGGCCAGGACGACGATCGCCACGTGGGGAGTTTTGTATCGCGGGTGGACCCGGGCCATGGACCGGAAAAAAAATCCGTCTTTAGCCATGGCGTAAAAGACCCGGGGGGCGGTCAACAGGTGGCCGTTGCAGGTCCCGGTGATGGACATCAGGATGATCAGGGCGATGATCGACGCCCCGACCGGTCCGACCGCGGCCTGCATGACGTCGGCGGCGATGTGCGGCGACTCGGCCATGACGGGCGCGGGGAAGACGTAGAGATAGGCGAGGTTGGCCGCGATATAGAGAAAGACGACCGCGGCGATGCCGAGAAGAAGTCCGACCGGCAGCTTCTTTTGAGCGTTGCGGATTTCCCCGGCGCTGTACGAGCTCGTCTCCCATCCCTTGTACGCCCACAGGGCGGCGATCAAGGCGACGCCGAAATTGCTCAGGACGTTTCCGGCCGGCCCCGCTCCGGAGGAAGCCGAGAGGAAATTCCGCGGCGTTCCCTTGACCAGGAGGAAGACAAGGACGCACATGCCGATCAGGGCGACGAACTTGATGACCATCAGGAAGTTCATCAGGCCCGCGCCCTTTCGGACGCCCCGGTAATTCACCGCGGCCAGGGCTACGATCAAGCCGATCGAGACGATCTTGGACTGCCACGGCGACAGGTCGACGAAATAGGGGAGATACTTGGTCGAGAAGCCCACGGCCAGGGAGGCCACCGTCCCTGATTCGATGACGATGAACAGCGACCAGCCGAAGAGGAAGGCGACCATCGGTCCGTACGCTTCGCGGAGATAGACGTAGATTCCGCCGGCGTGGGAGTAGGCGGCCCCCAGCTCGGACAGAGACAGCGCCCCGAAAAGAGTCAGAAGGCCGCCGACGATCCAGACGGCCATCATGAGCTCCGGCGTTCCCACGACTTTGGCCACGTTAGGCGGATTGATGAAGATGCCCGAACCGATCATCGTCCCGACGACGATGCCGATGATGCTGAAAACCCCCAGAACGCGGGGCAGCTCGGAAACGGAAGGGGCGGAGGAAGGATTTTGTCCGATGGAATCCATGGGCGTATTAAAATGGATTAACGAAGGGCTGTCAATGCGAACCGGCTCCCGGGCCGCGGTTGACAGGGCGCCGCGCGGGGCATTATCTTGGAAAAACGGCCAAGGGGCCGTTCGTTCGAGGAGGAGAACATGGGAAACCGAAAGGGAGAGAGGATCGGCTGGATCTGCGGCTGGCTGGGCGCTTTTCTCTGGGTCGTTGTCCTCGCCGTGATCTTTTTCGTTCAGGGCCGAGCGGCCGAGGCGGCCGTCGGCCTGGGGATCGCGGCCCTCGCCGTCGTCCTTGTCTTCGCCCTCGCTCCGTGGCGGCATCCGGCCCGGGCGTATTGGAAAATCATGATCCCGCTTTACCTGGTCTTGTTCGCTTCGGCCGCCTGGGTCATTCGGGTTTACGGCGGCTTAAGGGGAATACGCCTTCCGGTTTGGAATCTGCTGTTCTTTGTCCCGATCCTGATTCCGCTCGGCCTCCTCGGCCGAAGAAAATGGAGGGACTTCGATCCAGCCTCCCGATCGGATCATTGAGATCCCGGCCTCATTCCTGCATCATGATGTGGGCGAAAACCTTGGCGTCGCCGACCATGTTGTCGATGAGGCAGTATTCGTTGGGCTGGTGGGCGGTGTCGTCGATTTTCGACCAGCAGGCGGCTTCGAATCCTTCCCGGCGGAAATAGGCGGCCACAGTCCCGCCGCCGATTCCGATAGGGCGGCTTTCCTTCTGGTAGACCGCCTGGATCGCGCGTTTCAGCGCTTCGACCACGGCTGATCCGGGCGGCGTGGGGGGGGCGGCTTTGGCCCTCTGCATGGATTCGGTGGTGATCGTCACGCCGAACTTTTTCTCGATCGACCGGCAGGCCGCCTGGACGCGGCCCTCGACGTCCTCGAGCCGGTAATGGGGGAGAATCCGGCAATCCATATAAAAAACGTCCTCGCCCGGGATCGTGTTGATGTTCGGGACATTGGCGTCCTTCTTAGTCGGCTCGAACGTGGAGACGGGCGGCACGAAGAGCGGATTTTTCTCGGGGAAGGCGGCGTAGAGACGGTCGAGCTTGACGGCCAGATAGGCGCCGGCTTTGAAGGCGTTGATCCCCCGTTCGGGGGTTGAGCCGTGGGTTTGCCGGCCCAGGATCTTGATTTTCAGCCAGAGGACGCTTTTTTCTGCGACCTCGATTTCCGTTCCGTCCGGGCTGCCCGCGTCGGGGACGATGATCAGGTCGCCCTTGCGGAAGGCATCGGAATTTTTCAGGACATGGGGGATGCCCTTGGAGCTTCCCGTTTCCTCGTCGGCGACAATGGCCAGACCCACGTTGGAGGCGGGGGCGAGGCCGAGATCGTGAAACGCCTTGAGGGCGAAGATGGAGGCGACCAGGCCCTGTTGGTTGTCCTCGACTCCGCGGCCGTAGATGCGGCCCGAGGAAACCCAGGGCTTGAATGGATCGCCCTGCCAGAGGGAGATTTCGCCGGGCGGAACGACATCCAGGTGGGTCATGATCCAAACCGTCCGGGCGGAGTTTCGGCCGGGGTAGCGGGCGACGATGTTGGGCCGGTAGCCGGCCGGCGCGTCGAGATCAGGCGCCCGGATGACTTGGATATCCGTGATTCCCGACTCCCGGAGATAGGCGATGAGAAAATCCGCCTTCCGGGCTTCGCCCTCGCCGCCGGAGGCGGGAGAAATGGCCGGGATGGAGGCGAGCTTGATTTGGAGATCGATCATCTCGTCACGGAAAAGGTCGAGGCGGGCGGCGATTTTATCGAAAGACATCCGCGTCTCCTGTTTTCTTTTGAGTGGATTCCTTTATAACACTCCCCTCCGCCGGACGCAAGCGAAGCCGGGCGAGGCGGACGGCCAAACGAAAATGTCCTTAGATGGGAGGCGGCGGATCCGGAGAACCGGACCGCCCGGGCGGCCGCAAGATCCGGAGCCTATCGGTTTCACGGAAGACGGCGGAAGGAGGGCCGGCCTTAATGCCGGCCGCTCGGTGGATGAGGCGCGGCGATCGCCGGACTGAAAGCCGGGGGGTGCTTTTAACGGCCGGCCTCAAAGTCTCGGCTCATCGCGCCCGGCTCCGGCCCGCCTTTGATTGACACCCGCGGAGGGATGTCATACATTTACGAAAAATGCGCATCGGATTCGACGTCCGTCCCTTTCTCCGGCAGGAAACGGGAGTGGGCGTCTACTTCAAGAATCTCCTCTTCGAGCTGGCGGCCCTCGACCGGGACAACGAGTACTGCCTTTTCTCGGCGTCCTACAAGGATCGTTTCCCGCCGGCCAAGATCCCGCCGTTTGAGAAGCTGACGTTTGTCGATAAGCGCTGGCCCGTCCGGGCGGTCAACGCGGCTTGGGACATGTTCGGCCGCCCGAGGCTCGACCGGATCTTCGGCGGCCGACTGGATATAACGCATTCCCCGACGCCGCTGCGTCTCCCGGCGTCGGGAAAGGCGATCGTCACGGTCTGCGACTTGTTCTTTTTGGAAGAGCCGGAGAAGGCCGACCGGGAAGCCCGAACACGGTTTCTCCGCAAAACCGGACGTTCCCTCCGTTCGGCCGACGGCGTCATCACGATCTCCGAGTACAGCGCCCGGGCGATCCGCGAACGATTCGGCCTGGACGAGGAAAAAATAATGGTGACGCCGCTTGGGCTGAACCGCTTTTTTGAGGACCCGGCCGCCCCGGAGGAAACGGCCGCGGTCCGGCGCCGGTTCGACCTCCCCGGTGAATTTCTGCTGTTCGTGGGTGCGCTGGAGCCGAGGAAAAACGTCCCGGCCTTAATCGAGGCCCTGGCCCTGGTTCATGAGAGGCATGGACGCATTCCGCTGGTCTTGGCCGGCCGGTCCGGCGGCGACGGGGAAAACGTCGATCGGGCGATCGAGCGGCGGGGGCTCGGCGCGTGGGTCCGCCGAACGGGGTATCTCCCGGACGTCGATCTCCGGGCCCTCTACCGGACCGCGGCCGCGCTCGTTTTTCCTTCGTCGGCCGAGGGATTCGGCCTTCCCTTGCTCGAAGCCATGGCCTGCGGCCTGCCGGCGGCCGCCTCCGGCGTGTCGGCGCTTCCGGAAATCGGCGGCGACGCGGCGCTCTACTTTAATCCCGAGGATCCCGAGGAGATCGCCCGGACGGTCATCCGCCTCCTGGTGGACGGCCCGGCGCGCGAATCCTTGAAAATCCGCGGCCGCCGCCGGGCGGAGCTGTTCCCCTGGCGCCGGACCGCTGAAGCCACTCTCGGATTTTACCGGCGGACGGCGGGAAAGACATGATCTCCGTCCTGTTCGTTTCTCATTCGGCCGAGCTCAACGGCGCGGAGCTTTGGCTCTTGGAAACCCTCCGCCGCTTGGACCGGAGGATGTTCGTCCCGGCCTTGATCATCCCCCGTCCCGGGCCGCTCGGTCCGGCGGCCGAAAAAGCGGGCGTTTCCGTCGACGTCGTGCCGATGAAGTGGTGGGTGACGGAAAAGGCGAAGGTCTGGCGCCAGCCCGCGGCCCGGCTCCTCAACCGGCGGGCCGTCGCCCGGATCGGCCGGATCGCCCGCGAGCGGAAAGCCGGGATCATCTTTTCCAATTCGGCCGCGACGTTCGGCGGGGCCCTGGCCGCCCGCCGCCTGGGAATTCCCCATGTTTGGGCGATCCACGAAATCCTCGCCGGCGACCGCGCGTTTCTCCACTCCTTCCGCGGATCCCGGGCCTTGACCCGGTTCATTCTCGATCGCTCGGCCCGGGTGATCGTCAATTCCGAGTCAACCCGGCGGGCGTTTCCCCCCTCCGGCAAGATCGCCCTTGTCTACAACGGCGTGGAGATCCGTTCCGCCGCGGGGGAACGGCGCGGAATCGTCCGGGCCGAATTCGGCCTGGAGGAAGGAAGCCGGACGATCGGCGTCGTCGGGAAGCTGTATCCGGGCAAGGGTCAAAAGGAGGTCCTTCTGGCGTTTGCCCGTCTCGCCGGCCGGTATCCCGACCTGAAGCTGATTTTCATCGGGACGGCGGCCGATCGCCGGTACGAACAAGATCTTCGCCGTCTCGTCCGCCTGAACGATCTTGCGCGGCGCGTCGTTTTTGCCGGCTTTCGTCCCGCTCTCTCGGAGGTGCTCCAAAACCTGAGCGTCGTCGTCGTCGCCTCGGTCGTCGATTCGTTCGGCCGGGCGGCCCTGGAAGGAATGGCCGCGGGCGTGCCGGTTCTGGCGGTCAAGGCCGGGGGCCTGACCGAAATCATCCGGCCCGGCCGAAACGGCTTCCTGGCTGAATCCCGGGACCCCGAAGTTCTGGCCGCGGCGCTCGCCGAGATCCTCGATCATCCCGAACGTTGGCCGGCCGTCGTTGAAAACGGCTTCCGGACGGTCCGGGAGGATTTCTCGATCGAAAAACAGGTCCAAGGGGTCACCCGGATCCTGCTGGAGGTCTGCGGGCGGACGATTCTTTGCCCGTCTCCGCCGGAAGCCGGCTCGAACGGACCTCTTTTCGCTTCTTTCCCCGGCGGGGGGAAGGGAGACGGCCGCGGATGAGCACTCCCCTCGTTTCCGTCATCCTCGTTTATTTCAACGACCGTCTCCACTTGGCTTCCTGCCTGGAGTCGGTCGAGGCGGCCGGGCGGGACGTCGCCCTGGAGGCGATCCTCGTGGACAACGACTCGACCGACGGGGGTCTCGAGGACGCCGCCGCTTTCCCTTCCGTCCGGATCATCCGGAACGGGGACAATCCCGGTTTCGGAGCGGCCAACAACCGCGGCGTCCGGGAGTCAAGGGGGGAATTCCTGCTCTTTTTGAACACCGATGCGGTTCTTCAGCCGGGGGCAGCGGCGGCTCTCCTGGAGGCCGTGAGGGCGGATGAGCGGACGGCCGCGGCCGGGCCCCTCTTGTTCTCCGGCGGCGGGAAGGTCCAGGTTTCCTTTGGAGGCCGGGTGGATTTCGTCGGCCAGCTCGTCCAGAAATTCATCAAGAATCCCCTGACGGCCCGGGCGCTTCGGCGCCGGCCGCGCGGGGCGGAGGCCGGCTGGCTGAGCGCGGCCTGCCTGTTTTGCCGACGCGGGGCGTTTGAAGCGGCCGGCGGCTTTGACGAGAGCTTTTTCCTCTATTTCGAGGATATCGATCTTTGCTTCCGCTTCCGAAAGGCCGGCGGCCGGCTGCGTTTCGTCCCCGAAGCGCGGGTCTTCCACGCGGGCGGGGCGACGACGGGTCGACGTCCCCGCGAGTCGCGCCTGGAGTACCGGAAAAGCCAGATGCTCTTTTATCGAAAGCACGCTTCGCCGGCGTCCCTCCGCCTGCTGCGGCTTTCCCTTCGGATTCATCTCGGCCTTCAGAGAATCCTCGGGCGTTTCCGGGGCGAGGATGGGAGGGCCATGCGGGCGGCGTACCGGAAGCTGCTGAAACCAGAAAGGGGAATCCCGTGAGACGCCTGAAAGTCCTGGAAATGATCGACAAGCCGTCGCTCGGCGGCGGACAGGCCGTTTTACTGGCCTTGGCCCGGAATCTCAATAGAAACCGTTTCGATGTCTCCGTTTGCGCCGGAGGCGGAGGTCCGCTGGAAGAGGAGGTCCGGCGGGCCGGGATGACGTTCCATCCGGTGGAATTCAGAAAGAATCCGGCGGCCGGCCCCGGGCGGACGCTCATCCGGCTTCTGGCCTCCCAAGGCTTCGACCTGCTTCACACCCACGGCGGCGTGGCCGGCCTCTACGGGCGGAGAGCCGCCCGCCGGGCCGGAACTCCCGTCGTCGTCCACACGATTCACGGCATCCATTACCTTCATTACCGCAATCCGCTGCTCCGCCGGGCGGCCGTCCTCCTGGAGCGGATCTTGAGCCGGTCGACCTCGGCCGTCGTCTGCGTTTCCGAGGCCGACCTGGCCCAAGCCCGACGGCACCGTCTCGCTCCGGACGGCCGGCTTCGTCTGGTCCGCAACGGCGTCCCCTCCATCGAGGCGGCATCCGATCCGGACCGCGTCTCGAGGGGAAGAGCTCTTTGTTCAGAACTGAAACTCCGGGCGCCGGTGATCGGGACGGTCGCCCGGCTTCATCGCCAGAAGGGCGTGGAATATTTCGTCGAGGCGGCGCCGGATATCCTCCGCCGGCATCCGGAGGCGTTTTTTCTCGTTGTCGGCGGCGGACCTCTTGAAAGCCGCGTCCGGAAAGGGATCGAGCGGCTCGGCCTGACCGGCCGCTTCATCCTGTCGGGGGAGCGGCCGGACGCCTTCGACCTGCTGTCGGCGTTCGACATCTTCGTCCTTCCCTCGCTCTGGGAGGGCTTGCCCCTGGTCCTCATCGAGGCCGCCGGCTTCGGAAAACCCATCATCGCCACCGATATCGACGGGTCGCGGGAAATCATCCGAGACGGGGAGACCGGCCTGCTTGTTCCGCCGGCCGACCCGGCCGCCCTGGCCGAGGCCGTCGTCCGCCTGCTGGAGGATGAGGCCTTGGCCCGGCGATTGGCGGAACGAGCCCGAAACGAAATCCCGGCGGCGTTCAGCCTGGAGCGGATGGTCGCCGAGACCGAGCGCCTCTATCTGGACCTGGCGGCCGCGAACGGGCTATAATATTCATTCCCATGAAAAACGCGCGGGTCGCCCTTATCCATGACTGGCTCACCGGGCGCCGGGGCGGGGAAAAAGTCCTCGAGGTTCTTGCGGAGATTTTCCCGGCGGCGCCGATCTACACCCTCTTCCATTTTCCCGGAAGTCAAATCCCCGAGATTGAAAAACGCGTCATCCGGACGAGCTTCCTCCAGGGAATGCCCGCTCTTCGCCGGCATTACCGCTGGTATCTCCCCCTTTTCCCCCTCGCCGCCGAATCGTTCGATCTCCAGGGATTCGACCTGGTCGTCTCCAGCTCTCATTGCGCGGCCAAGGGGATCATTCCGAAGCCGGAAGCCCTCCATGTGTCTTATATCCATTCTCC
>ENA-UOWE01004338-UOWE01004338.1-activated-sludge-metagenome-genome-assembly--contig:-NODE-4338-length-13772-cov-4.317125_pt1 | contig 13772 bp, 11 predicted proteins | sample MGYA00249841_ERZ761562 | MGnify/ENA primary metagenome ERZ761562 (study PRJEB28883, sample SAMN05720200) | activated sludge metagenome | isolation source: Anaerobic digester | place: Japan... | reverse complement strand
TAAAGTCGTCAAGGCCTCATACAGATCCGCAATCGATACTGTATCCGAAGTTATGGCGATTACGACCCCCGGCGAAGGTCTTGTAATGGACTGGACGGCAAACACGACTACCAGTGCAGTTACGGGTTTAACGGGCAACACGACATATTACTTTGCCGTGCACGTCAAAGACGCCGCAGGGAATACGAGTCTGTATAATCCGCAATCCGTTACCACATTGGTAGCAGTACCTTCACCCATCACTCAATACAGATTTGAAAATAACGGGAATGATAGCATCGGAAGTAAAAATTTAATCTGGATGGGTACGGCATCATACTCCACGACAAAAAAAGAAGGCGACTACTCGGTCAATCTGAATGGAAGCACAAATTATCTGCACAACGACAGCACGTCCATAAGTGTCCCTTCCGGCATGACGGTAACCGCATGGGTATATGCCTCCACTGCCGCCGATTGCCCCGCAGCTATAACGGTATACAATGGCGCGTACCGTTATAGCTTTGGTCTCGCCAACCCAGTCGGGACCGGCGCTGATCTTGGCATATTTGATGACATTACCAATACGGTATGTGACGTAGATATCACTAGCGGTACCTGGTATCACATAGCCTTCACCGTCGATACTAGCAAGAACGTATTGATGTATGTAAATGGCAGCGCGATCCCTGACACTGATAGCTCGCCAAACGTAGTCAATGCATACATATCGACTATTACAAGAGTTGATATTGGAACAGATGGGGGAATGTATAATTGGGCTGGTTATATTGACGACGTCCGCATTTACAACAGCGTGCTGAGCGCCGCGCAAGTGGCGACGCTGTACGCTTCATATTGACAGCAGATTGATATCCGAAAAAAAAGAGGGCAGCCCGCAAGCGGTTGCCCTCTTTTCATCTCCGGAACGCCGGCGACGCCGTTACTTCGAGAACACGACGGAACGGGTAAGCTCGGCGGATCGCTCGGCGTACTTAATCACGTCGGGCGAGAGCATCTTGTAGCTTCGATACCCCTTCTCCACCTGGAAGCGTTTGATGCGGTCGCGAACGACGATGAAGGCGTCTCCTTCGTCGAAGCGGCCGTTCTTTATCGTGTAGACGACGATCAGGTTATGGGTAAGCGGGCTGTACGTGAGATCAAGGGTAATGCGCTTATCCTCGAGTTGCTCGTGGAAGGTTTGTACTTCCCGATCTTCCGTCGCGTCATGGGCGGCTAGAGCGGCCGCGGCCGCGTCCGTAGCTTCCTCGGCCATGACGGGGAACGCTATCGCCGCGATCGCCACCATACTGAGCAATATCCGTTTCATAGGTAATCCTCCTATACAAGTCCTATATTAGATATAGATGATTTGGAGTTATTTTTCAAGGAAAAACGAGAATTACGATTAAACCGATAGTCCCTTCCAAGGTTTTTCTTGACGCAAGAATGAAGCGACCCTAGACTGTAGGCGGATGTTACTTTGTAACAAGCTTTGGGAGAAACCATGACGAAGAAAAACGCCATCGCACTCCTTCTCCTTTTCTGCCTGGGCTTCCTCTGGGCTGAAACCCACCTATCAATCAGCTCAGGGCTATCCCTTTCGTATGCGAGCGTCGGCATGGATCCGCTCGATGGGTCGATGGAGATGGTATCGTTCTCGCCCGCGATCGGCTTGGATGGGGTGGCGACCATCGGCGACCGTGCCTTCGCCGTCTTCGCTGGCGTCGAGGTCGCCTATCCGTTCGTCCTCGAAACAAAGAACAATTACGGCACGTCGTCTACGTTCCTCGATTTTTCGTATACCCTCTCGTCCGAGCTTGGGCTCGGGCTGCTCTTGTTTCGAAAGTCGCGCTTCACGCTTTTCCTCGGCGCAGGCGTCGCCAACCTATTCGTGAACTACACGGACGAGGACGATGGCCTCGCGTATTCCGCGTTCGGGGCGGCGGTCGCCGCGCAGGCCCGCTTCCGCCTCGCGCCGTCGATCGGGCTTTTCGCCGGAATCAACTTTGCGTATTACCCCACGGCGTTCTTCTTCACCTCGACGGACGAGACGGGCTCGAGCGACGCGACCGATCTCTTCGAGTACGCGACGGGGGCTTCGGCCCGCCTAGGTATAGATCTTTCCCTCTAGCCGTTACCGTTTGTTTCGTCGACACATCACCTAGTGAGTTAGCCGAGGGGCAAGCTCGCGAAAGAGCCGCGCCCAGGTAACCCAATCGTGCTTTCCCGCGCCGGCGAGTACCCGGTCCGCCGGAAGCTCGCGCGCGAGCCAATCGCAGTCCGCGCGGAATTTATCCCGATCGCCGTACGCGAGGTACACGCGGGGGCGAGAGCCGGAACCGCAATTGCCCTGAAGCCAATGCCACACCTCGCGCACCTTCCGATCCTGTTCGGACGCGCCCTTGCCCGGGACGTAGGCCCATCCCGCGAGCCCGCCCGCTCGGGCGAATTCCCGATCGAGGTCCCCGTTTCCGAGAAAGGGGGCGAGCAGGACGATGGACTCGATTCCCTCCGGGTACAACTCGGCGAAGGCCAGGCTTCCGAAGCCGCCCAAGGAAGTCCCGACGAAGAGGAAACGCCGGTATCCCGCCGCCCGCGCGGGCTCGATCACCTCGACCTTTAGGCGTAGCACGACGCTCTGGTCGCGGTAGTATCGGTAATTCGCGCCGACGGCGACGCAATCCGCGCGGAGGATCTCGTGAACCGCGTCCACGAACCCGGCGCGCGCGAAGGCCTCGGGTTTGTCGCCTATGCCGGGCAAAAGGACGACGAGACAATCCTGCCGGCTTCCAGCCTCAAGTGGATAGGAGATGGCGCGCATCCGGCGCACGGGCTCGGAGACGACGCCACCGGTCGACGAGGACGAGGCGCAGGAAACAAAGGAAGCGAATGCCACGATTAGGGAGACGTATCGAGTCGAGAGGGCGCGTTGTTTCATGCCTTTAAGTATAGGCGATACCGAACGAAAAAGCCGCCTGGTTGGGCGGCTTTTCCTTTTTTGGAGATGGGGGGAGTCGAACCCCCGTCCTATGGCGCGAAGCAGGGGCGTCTACAGGTTTAGCGGCGCGAGGTGGTTGTCGGGACCCGGTGGCAGCACCGCAAGCGTCGGATCCGTATCCTGGTTAGTGTCCCTTCAGTCGTTCAGGCCCAACTGTCAGCAAGCCCCGATTGGCGTCGGAAGCTCGGGCGCTTCGGAGCAGCAGCGCCCGGTTTCCGCGCTCCGTCGCTTACGCGGCGAGAGCGAAACTGTCGGTGTTATCGGCAGTTATAAGTTTTGCCCGTTCGGAGGACGGGCGACCTCACCTGCGGCCCAAGCCCCAACATCACAGTCGAAACCGGTGCATCCCCGATGAACCGCGCCACTGGCGCGATCCTTCGCATTGCTAAACTACGGATAACGGAGCTCGGTGTCAAGGGTCGGCGACGCGACGCCGATAGGTAAAGGGAACGAATTCCCGGAGGAACCATGAACCGAACCGATATCCGCCGCGCGGCGTTTTTCCCCGCGAAAGCCTGCGCCGCAGCCCTCGTCCTCGCCCTTTTCGCCCTTCCCCTCGCCGCGGAAAGCGAGATCGTCAAGCTCGAGGCGACCGCCTCGTTCTACGCCGAGGCCTTCCACGGCCGCCCTACCGCCTCGGGCGAAGTATTCGACATGAACGCGCTGACCGCAGCCCATCGAACCCTTCCCTTCGGGACCGTCCTCGAGGTGACCAACCTCGCCAACGGCAAGAAGACCATCGTCCGGGTCAACGACCGAGGCCCCTTCGTCGAGGGACGCGAGCTCGACGTCTCGAAGGCCGCCGCCTACGAACTCGGGATGATTACGACCGGCACGGCGCGGGTGTCGATCAGAAAACTCTCCGGGATGGACGCCGCCGCGGTCTCGGCCGGTGCGGCCCCGCAGGGCCAGCCGGCCCTGTCGGACCGGCCGGCAACTGTCGACGCGGCCCCGGCCAGCGTCGAGACCCCGACTCCCGCCGCGAATCTCGCCGTCGCAACCCCGACCGACGCGTCGGGCCTTCCCGCCCGGTGGCGGATCCAGCTCGCCGCCTTTTCGCGCGAGGATAACGCCAACCGGCTCGTCGTCAAGCTCCGTAAGGACGGGTTTAACCCCGCCTTCGAGCGCACGAGCACGGTGATCCGGGTGGTTCTCGCCGGGATTCCCGACGCTGAACTCGGCGCCGTCCGCGGTCGCCTCGATTCTTCCGGGTATTCCGACTATCTCGTCCGCAAGGAAAGCCGCTAAGCCGCCGCCCGGGACCCGGCAATCGTTCGCCGCCAGGTCCCCCGCCCCCGGCGATTGCCTATTCATTCCTTCCCTATTTATGGTATAGTTTTCCAAATGAATTTTACCGACTTTTCCTTAGACAGCGGGCTACAAGAAGGGCTCGCCGAGGCAGGATACATTACCTGCATGCCTGTCCAGGAACAGGTACTCAAGAACGGCCTCGAAGGGGCCGACCTCTACGTCCAGTCGCAAACCGGAACCGGCAAGACCGCCGCCTACCTCGTGACTATCCTCCAGCGCCTCGTCAGCGACCCCGCCCTCCGCGGGAAGAAGGCGCTTATCATGGTCCCAACCCGCGAGCTCGCGGTCCAGGTCGAGGAGGAGGCCCACATCCTCGGCTCCTCGATGACCCTGAAGTCCGCCAGTTTCTACGGCGGCGTCGGGTACGGCAACCAGCAGGACCTCCTTAAGCGCGGCGTCGACGTCATCATCGGGACCCCGGGGCGCGTCATCGACCTTCAGCAGCAGGGGACGATGGACCTCTCCCAGGTCGCCTTCCTCGTCATCGACGAGGCGGACCGGATGTTCGACATGGGCTTCTACCCGGACCTCCGCACGCTGATCAAGGTCCTGCCGAAGGCCGAGGAGCGCCAGACGATGCTCTTCAGCGCGACGCTGAACAACTGGGTGAAGAACCTCGCCTGGGAGTACACGATCGACGCGAAGGAGATCACGATCGAGGCGGAGAACGTCACCGTCGACGAGATCGACCAGATGCTCTACCACGTGTCGAGCGACGAGAAGATGAAGCTGCTGCTCGGGATCATCTCGCGCGAGCAACCGGAGAGCCTGATCATCTTCTGCAACACCAAAAGGATGAGCGAGGTCGTCGCGAAGCGGCTGCGCATCAACGGTTACGAATCGGACTTCATCATCGGCGACCTGCCGCAGTCGAAGCGGCTCCAGGTGATCGATTCCTTCAAGTCGGGCTCGCTCCGCTGCCTCGTCGCGACCGACGTCGCCGCGCGCGGCATCGACGTCGATTCCCTCGCGATGGTCATCAACTACGACCTCCCGAACGAAGCCGAGAACTACGTGCACCGCATCGGGCGCACCGCGCGCGCGGGCAAGACCGGCAAGGCCGTCTCCTTCTGCTCCGAGCAGGACGTCTACAACCTCCCCGCGATCGAGAAGTACTGCGAGGGCAAGATACCCTCCGCCTTCGCGACCGAGGACTTGATGGTCGAGGACAAGAGCCGCGGGGTGTACATCCGCACCGACCGCTACGACTCCGACTACGACGACGGCGACGGGGACCGCGGCTCCCGCGGCCGCGGGGGACGCCCGGGATCGCGCGATGGCCGCCGCGACGGCGGGCGGCGCGACGACAGGCGCGGACCGGCAGGCTCGCGAAGCAGGGTCGCGGACGGCAGGCCCCGCGCCGACGGCCGCGAAGACGGCGGGCGGCGGGATGAGCGGCGGGATGGCCCGCGCCGAAGCGATCCTCGCCGGGACGGCGGGCGCGGCGGAAGGCCGCGTGACGAGGCCTCGATCGAGCGCGACCTCGCGAAACTTAGCTTCGAAGAACGCATGGCCTACTACAAGAACAAATACGGCTCGGACGAGGCCGCGCAGAACGCCGAGCGCCAGCGCGCCGGCGTCGAGGCGGCGAACCGCGCGTCCGGGCAACCGGAAGGTCGCCGATCGGAAGGCAAGCGGCCCGAAGGTCGCCGCCCGGATGGGCGACGCCCAGAGGGTGATCGCCCCAGGAGCGGCCGCCCCGACGGCGAGCGGGCCGCCGCCTCCGGTCCCGGCGAGACCATTACCCGAAGCGGCACGAAGGTGCGCGACGCCGCGCGAGGCGGCAACGCGAAGGATCGGCTGCCGGAGAGTCGGCGCGATCGAGGAGCCACGGGCGCTCGAGACGGCGGGAAGCAAGGCGACCGAAGGCCAGGCGGTAACCGCGATCAGCGAGATCAGAATAATCGACGCGATCAGAATAACCGGCGCGACCAAGGCGCGGGAAAAGGCCGCCCGACGGATCGGCGTGGGCAGGGAAACCAGGGACGACCGGCTAACAAGCCGCCCCGCGCGGCCGAGGGCAACCGCCAGCCGAGCCAGGGCGCGCAAAAGCCCGCCGGGATTCTCGGCGGCATCCTGAAAAAAATCTTCGGAAAAAAATAGCCTCGCGCGAGGCCGGGAGTCCATCCCGGCGACAAGAAGCCCGTCCGCGCGAGCGGCGGGCTTTTTTTTAGCGACGGCCTATCGCGGCCGCAAGGAACACCATGAGACAGCCCTACTCTCGCGCTCGATCGATTTTCTTTCTGCACCTGTCGAACCTCCTCTTCGCCGGGACGGCCCTCGCCCTCGGCTCCCTCTCCGATCGCTTCGACGGGGCCTTCACCTCATTTTGCCGATTCGCCGTCGGCGCCCTGATCGGCTTCGGCCAGCTCGCGGCGTACCGACGGCCCTTCCGCGTCGAGCGCCTCGGGCCCTGGCTCGGGCGGGGCATCTTCGGCTCGGCCGGGATGACCCTCTACTACGTGGCGATCGCCCTCGGAACCCCGGGAAGGGCGAGCCTTCTCAACAATAGCTTCCCCCTCTTCGTCGGGTTGATCGCGATCTTCGTGCTCCGCGAGGAGGTGCGCGCGTCCACCGTCGCCGGCCTTCTCGTCGCCTTCTCCGGGATCGCGCTCGTGCTGTGGGACGGCTCCCGCTTTTCCCTCATCGCCGACCTCGTCGGGCTTTCGAGCGGCATCCTCGCCGGCGTCTCCTATCACTTCAACAAGGCGGCTTCGCGCACCGAGGACCCGATCGTCATCTACCTTGGGGTGTGCTTCGTCGGCCTCGCGGTAAACGCCTTCTCCGTGCCAGCCGGGCTCTCCGTACTCGACCCGGCCGCCGCCGCCCTACTCGCCCTCGCCGGCCTCGGCGGCTACGCGGCGCAGATATTCATCACGATCGGGCTCCGCGACATCCCGACCACCGAGGGAAGCGTCCACACCTTCGCCAAGATCCCGCTGACCGTGCTCGCGGGATGGCTTCTCCTCGGGAACGGGATCTCGGCGCGCTTCGTCGTCGGCACCGCCCTCCTGATCGCCGGCCTCATCCTGAACCAGCTCCGGCCGAAGTCTCGCGCGGGGTAAGAGGCGCCGCGCCTCAGTTCCCCGGCCCGCGCGGTTGCCAGCCGGCGCCTTTTTAAGGTATCCTTGGTGCAGATATGATTACGGTAACCGAACTTAGCCTTAGCTTCAGCGAGAAGCCACTCTTCAAGGACGTGAACCTCAAGTTCACCCCCGGTAACTGCTACGGGATCATCGGCGCGAACGGCGCCGGGAAATCGACCTTCCTCAAGATACTCTCCGGCGAGCTTGAGCACGACAAGGGCGACATCCTGATCCCGGCCGGCCAGCGCATGGCCGTCCTCAAGCAGGACCACTTCGCCTTCGACGCGTTCTCCGTCAAGGACACCGTGCTGATGGGACACCCGCGGCTCTACGAGATCCAGAAGGAACGCGAGGCCATCTACGAGAAGGCGGATTTCTCCGAGGCCGACGGGATCCGCGCGTCCGAGCTCGAGGGAGAGTTCTCCGAGCTCGGCGGCTGGGAGGCGGAGAACCAGATCGAGCAGATGCTCTCCGGCCTCGGTCTCGAGGAAGAGCACCACGACAAGGGGATGGCGGAGCTCGACGAGAGCCAGAAGGTCCGCGTCCTCCTCGCGCAGGCGATCTTCGGCACGCCGGACATCCTCCTCCTCGACGAGCCGACGAACGGCCTCGACCTCGAGTCGATCACCTGGCTCGAGGAATTCCTGATCGACTTCCCGAACACGGTAATCGTCGTCAGCCACGACCGACACTTCCTCAACACCGTGTGCACACACATCTGCGACATCGACTTCGGCAAGATCCGGATGTACTCGGGCAACTACGATTTCTGGTACCAGATGAGCCAGATCATGCAGCGCCAGGCCCGCGACCAGCAGAAGAAGCGCGAGGAGAAGATGAAGGACCTGAAGGAGTTCATCCTCCGCTTCGCCTCGAACGCCTCGAAGAGCCGCCAGGCCACGAGCCGGAAAAGGATCTACGACAAGCTCGCCCTCGAGGAGATCGAGGTGACGACCCGCAAGTTCCCGTACGTCAACTTCAAGAGCGACCGCGAGATCGGGAACAACGTCGTTCGCGCCGAGAAGCTTAACTACTCGGTCGAGGGCGTCCCCCTGCTCCGCGACTTCTCGCTCACCGTCAACCGGGGAGACAAGATCGCCTTCGTCGGGATGGAGCATAACTCGAAGAGCGCCTTCTTCGACGTGCTCTCGGGCGAGGCGACGCCGGAATCGGGCGACGTGTACTGGGGACAGACGGCGAAATTCACGTACCTCGGCAAGGACAACTCGAAGTACTTCGCGAACGACATGAACATCACGGATTGGCTCCGCCAGTACTCGCCCGAGCAGGACGACGGCTACGTCCGCGGCTTCCTCGGTCGCATGCTCTTCTCGGGAGACGAGTCGCTGAAGCCGGTGAAGGTCCTCTCGGGCGGCGAGAAGGTCCGGTGCATGCTCTCGAAGCTGATGCTCTCGGGCGCGAACGTGCTGATACTGGACGAGCCGACGAACCACCTCGACCTCGAGGCCATCACCAGCCTCAACGAGGCCCTCGTCGACTTTACCGGCGTCGTCCTCTTCAACAGCCACGACCACGAGTTCATCAACTCGATCGCGAACCGAATCGTGGAAATCACCCCCGCAGGCGTGATCGACCGGATGATGCCCTTCGACGACTACGTCGCGGACGAGCAGGTAAGGGAGATTAGGCGCGAGCACTACAAGGGCGCGCTTAAGCGTTTCGACATCTAGGCCCGCCCGGGGTCATTCCCCCGGGGCCTTCCCGTTGTTCCTTATCCGCTCGATCTCGTCCCAAAGGAAATCAAGCTTCATGAACTCGAGCAGTGGTTTCCGCGGCGGGCGGCGGCGCGCGTTATGCGCGGCGATCTCGGCGTCGAGCGCGGCGACCGAGGATCGGGAGAGATACGGTTCGCCGAGCGCGAGCAGGTTCCCGTCCGACGATCGGGTCGCGCGGAAACGCCGACCCTCGTCCGGATAGGGGCGCTCCCCGACGGGCGTAAGCTCGATGAAGCCGTCGGCGAGGGTCCAGGTGCCGCGCTCCGTATTGCGCAGTATTTTTCCAGTCCCAGTGACGCAGGTATAGAGAAGTTCTCCGACACGGATGAACTTCGGGACCTTAATCGCGTCGAGACCGGATAGCGTCGACCCGGCGCGCGCGAGAACGCCGACGAAAAGATCCCGGTACCGCGCGTCGGTCAGCCAGTAGCGCACCTTCCGATACTCATTCCCCGAAAACACGTAGGAATAAAACTCAGTGACCGGCTCGGCGGGATAGAGCAGGATGCCGCGCGCCGATCCCTCGGCGAGCCAAAAACCGTCAAGACCGCCCGCGGCGGCAACGCTCGCCGCGGCGGGGGATTTCCCCTCATCGATGGCTACCGTCCCGCGAAGGCTCTGCTCCCCGCCGGGGACACGCTCACTTCCCGCGCCGAGCCCATCCCCAACACTCGCTTCGTCCCCCGCGTTTACCGAGTTCCCCGGGGTCGGCATGGGAACGCGGCGCAGGTAGCGGAGGAAGAGCCCGTCGCCGATCGCGGCGAACGGAACGACACCTTCCCCTTTGGCGCGCGGGTACTTGATGGCGAGCGAGCCGGAAAGAGCGGCCTCTCCCGCGTCGACGAGGTTCTCCGCACGCGCGGGCATCCAGGCATGGGATTCATACACGAATGAATAATAGGTCTTGAGAACGATCCGAAGCCGGCCGTCGGCGGCGATCTCGACGAAACGCTCGCGGTTCTCCCAGATTCCGGCGAGGCCGGGAGGGATCGATGCCGACAGCGCCGAATCAGACGCGATCGGCTCGGGCGCGGGTTCCGCGGCACGAAGCGGTGCAAGCGTGAGAAGCATAATTAGTAACGATCCTACGAGAGGAAACGCCATTCTTTTCACGCGCACCAAGCCTCCAAGATCCTTGCTCTGACCATTCTATCCCATCGGGACCAGGCCCACAAGGGAAAACGAGCTAGCGGGCGGCGAGGGCGAGGGAGGCGACGATGGCGACGGCGAGAAGAACGTCAAGCATAACGAAAAGAGCCCGCGCGGATCGGGCGGCCGGCGGCGCGGCCCGCGCGCCGTGCCTGCGATAGACGAGGGCGAGGGCGTTCGCCGCGACGAGTATTATCGCGAGGGAGAGGGGTACCCACGCTCGTTCCCGAAGGACGCCGAGCGCCAGGGCGAGGGCCACCCCGAAAAAGCAGAAGGACGCGAGGTAGAGCACGACGCTGACCGCGCGGCAAAGCCCGCGCGCGTCGACCGCCGCCCGGCGCGCCGCGTCGAGGCGGTCGAGGGCGAGGAGTCGATCGCAGCCAGGAAGCCTAAACTGGGCGGCGACGGCGAGGGCGCAAAGCGCGAGGCCGCACCCCGCGCCGACGATTACGTAGGTCATGCGCCCGTTATGGCACGCTTGGGCCCCGCCCGTCAACCCGATCGCGTCACTCCGCGAAGAGCGCGGCGATGCGATCCTTGTATATCTCGTTGATCCGGTGGCGCATCATCTCTTGCTTGCCGGAAAGCTCCTTGCCAACCTGGAAGCTTTCGGGAAGGAGGCCGAAGCGGAATATGCACTCGAAGGGGCGGAAGCCATTATGGTGGTTAACGATCCCGTCGATCGAGGTACGGAACAGCTGCTGTACCTCTGGGTGGTCGAGGAGCGTCTCGTAGTCGTCGGCCGGAAGGTCGTTCTCGCCGGCGAAGGAGAGCAGGGCCTCCTTCGCGGGCACGATGAGGGCGGCGAGGTACTTCTTGTCCTGGCCGAGGACGACCACCGACTCGACGTACTCGCACGCCTTGATCGCGCGCTCGATCGGGGCCGGCTCGATGTTCTCGCCGCCGAGGAGGACGATCGTGTCCTTCGCGCGGCCGGTGATCTTGATCTCGTAGTCGTGCGACAGCATCCCGAGGTCGCCGGTGTTGAACCAGCCGTCGGAGTCGATGACCCGCTTCGTCAGGTCCGGCCGCTTATAGTAGCCCTTCATCACCTGGCCGCCCCGGACCACGATCACCCCGGCCTTGCCGGGAGGCAGGGCCTCCGGAATATGCCACTCGCCGCCTCCCGCGTCCTCGACGGCCTTGGCGAGCAGCTCCGTGTCCACGATCCGGCACTCGGTGTCGGGGAACACCCTGCCGACGCAGCCGGGGCGCGGCCTCCACTGGTCGCGAAGCGACAGGATCGGCGCGGTCTCCGTGATCCCGTAGCCCTCGATCATGTTCATGCCGATCGCCCGGTAGAAGGCGTCCACCTGGGCCTGCAGCGCGCCGCCGCCCGAGATGCACATCCGCATCCGGCCGCCGAGTTTCGCGCGGACCTTTCGGTAGACGAGGAGGTCGCCGAGCGCGTTAAGGGGAAGAATCAGGAGCCAGGGGATAACGCCGATCAGGGTATCAATGACGCGGACGCGCGGCTTGAAGCGCGCGACGCGGCCGAAGGTCATGTCGCGCGCCCAGCAGTAGCGCTTTCCTACCCCGACGAAGAAGCCGAACAGGGCCTTCTTCACCCCGCCCTCCTTCTTGATCGCGCGGAAGATCCCGGCGGCGAGGGCCTCCCAGAGCCGGGGTACGCCCGGGATGATGTGCGGCCGCACCGCGGCGATGTCGGGGAACATGACGGAGGCGACGGGCTTGGAATAGGCCATCCCGCTCCCGCTCTCCAGGATGATGTACTGCATGCACCGCTCGAAGCTGTGCCATACCGGCAGAACGGTGAGCCAGATATCGCCCGGCTCGCTATGAAGGACGCCCGGGGTACGCGCGAGCTGCCAGGTATAGTTCGACTGGGTGAGCATGACGCCCTTGGGCTCGCCGGTCGTTCCCGAGGTGAAGATGATCGTCGCGATGTCCTCGCCCGTTCCCTTCGCCATCTCATCCTCGACCGCGCTCGGGTGACTCGCGCGCCAGGCGGCGCCATCCTTCATCATAGCCCAGAAGGAACGAAGAGTGATTCCCTTCCCGCTCGCGGCGGAAACGTCCGAGGCCTCGGGCTCGTTGAACATCACCAAGGTCTTCAACGCGGGCAGGGAGGCCGAGCTATTCAGGATTTTTGTAAGCTGATTCTTGTTCTCGATGAAGGCGAGAGGGCATTCGGTAGTCGAGAGTATAAAGGAGATCTCCCTCTCCATCGAGTCGCAGCCGCGGGGAACGTCGGCGGCGCCAAGGGACAAGGTGGCGAGGTCGGCGATCAGCCATTCCCTTCGGTTATCCGAGATCAAACCGACGTTCGTGCCTTGCCCAATACCGAGGGACTTGAGGGCGGACGCGCAGTCGAGGACGTCCCCATAGAGCTCGCGGTAGGTCCGTGTCTGGAATGTGCCGTCGGGACCTTTGTAGGCCTGCACGACGGCGTCGGGGCGCTTTCGCGCGCGGTCTTGGAACATGAGGGGAACGGTCGCCTGAATCGCCATGGGATTCTCCTTTATAGGCTCCTCGAGCCGAATGCTGTCGGTATTGTATTACACTTTTTCGGATTTCGTCAAATTGTCGTTTCTCATACGAACTAACTGGTTAGTTAACCATGCGCCTAACCAACCAGTTAGTCGGTAGGTCTTCTCACTAACCATTTAGTCGAGAGGTCGCCAAGCCCCTTCCTTGACACCGACATTCACTTCCCCGATGATACCCACATGGCAAGTCGGTCCCGTAGCCTCAAAGCCACCGTCCTCACTCTGACCGAATTCGGCGAGGGGCACCGCGAAGCCCTGCTTCTCACCGAAAGCGAGGGGTTACTCCGTGCGGCCGTCTTTGGCGGCGCGAAAAGCAAGCTCCGCGGGCTCGTCGCCCCCTACCAAACCGGCGTCGCGTGGCTGTATTCGGATCCCGTTAAAAAATCCCATAAGATCACCGACTTCGACGTCACCGCTTGGCGGCCGGCCATCCGCGAAAGCCTGGTCCGCACGTGGTGCGCCGCCCTCTGCGCCGAGCTCTGCTCGCGCACCCACGGAACCGCCGACTGGGTCCTCGTCAACGGCTTTCTCGACGGAATCGACCGCTCATCGGACGCGGAGTGCCGTCGCGGCCTCCTCCGTTTCCTTTGGAGAATCCTCTCGCACGCAGGGGTCGCCCCGGACCTCTCCGCCTGCGCGCGCTGCTGCCGAATCGGGACCGCCGTTGGCCAAAACGGGGAAAATGAAGTACTATATTATTCGCCGTACGAGGATGCCTGCCTCTGCGCGCTTTGCGCCCGGGCCGAGGAACGGAATTTCCCCATACCGGCGGAAGCGGCCGCCTACCTGCGGGCGACGGCGGATCGGGAGGCGCGCGAGGCCCGCGCCCTTTCCCTCGGTCCCGAGTCCGAGGCAGCCCTTAGGAATTTCCTATTCTTCCTCGCGTCGCGCCTCGTCGGGGGCTCACTCCGCGCGGTCGAGACGGGGGAAGGCATCATATAGACGACGGGCCAAGGAGCGACCATGCGCGCAGTGGACATCATCGTTAAGAAACGGGGCT
>ENA-UOWE01004337-UOWE01004337.1-activated-sludge-metagenome-genome-assembly--contig:-NODE-4337-length-13774-cov-8.857570_pt1 | contig 13774 bp, 13 predicted proteins | sample MGYA00249841_ERZ761562 | MGnify/ENA primary metagenome ERZ761562 (study PRJEB28883, sample SAMN05720200) | activated sludge metagenome | isolation source: Anaerobic digester | place: Japan... | reverse complement strand
GAAAAATAAAATGGTATTGCGTTGTATTGTTGCGAACGCTTGTTTTATTTATTAAAAACGAAAACCCTCATCCTCTCCCCCCGCCTACATCTCCCATCAGCAGGTGATCCACATCGCACCAACCCCCCCTACCGTGCAGCCGAAACTTGTCCGGAGGCTCGGGTTCTGGGAGGTGACCCTCTCGGGGATAGGGATCATCCTCGGCGCCGGGATCTACGCGCTCATCGGGGTGGCCGCAGGGAGTGCCGGGAACGCGGTGTGGCTCTCGTTCGTGATCTCGGCGCTGGTCGCGTTCTTCACCGCCCTCTCCTACATGGAACTCTCATCGATGATGCCGGACGTCGGTGCCGAGTACGAGTATACCGCACGGGCGGCAGGCCGGCGGGTGGCAATGGTGATCGGGTGGCTCATCATCTTCTCTGGCATCCTCGGGGCGGCGACGGTGGCGCTCGGGTTTGCAGGGTACATGGGGGCGCTACTGCCGGTCCCGGCCTTTGGCGCCGCTCTACTGCTGATCGCGGTCCTCTGCGGGGTCCTGCTGCTCGGGGTAAAGGAGAGCGCCTGGGTGGCGGTCGCGTTCACCCTCATCGAGGTGAGCGGCCTCCTGCTGATCATCGCCGCCGGGCTTCCCCACCTCGGGAAGGTGGACTACCTTGAGATGCCGATCGGGATGACGGGGGTGGTCACCGCCGCGGCGCTGGTCTTCTTTGCCTACCAGGGTTTCGAGGAGATGGTAAAATTCTCGGAGGAGACCAGGAGACCGGAGCGGACGATTCCATTCGCCCTCATCACGGCGCTTGCGGTCTCGACCATCCTCTACATCCTGGTCTGTCTCTCGGCGGTGAGCGTGGTCGGCTGGGAGGCGCTCGCGGCATCTTCCGCACCGTTTGCGACCGTTGCGTCCGCGGCATGGGGAGCTGATGCATCGCTCCTCCTCTCGGTCATCGCACTCTTTGCGACCGCGAACACCGTGCTGATGATGATGTTTGCCTCCTCGCGCATCTCGTTCGGGATGGCCCGTGCAGGGTCACTCCCGGGATTCGTATCGAGGGTCCATCCCCGCCGGCACACCCCGTGGACCGCGATCCTCCTCGTCGGGGGAGGGGCACTCCTCTTCTTGTTCACCGGGAACATCGCGTTCGTCGCAAACATCGCCAACTTCACCCTCTTTGTCACTTTCGTGGTGGTGAACCTCTCGGTTATCATCCTCCGCTACAGGGAGCCCGATCGGGCAAGACCCTTCTCCATCCCTTTCAGCCTTGGGAAGTTTCCTCTCTTCCCCCTCCTTGGCCTCCTCTCCTGCCTCTTCCTGCTGGTGCAGCTCGAGCCGGCCGTGCTCGGGGTGGGAGCCCTCCTCACCGGGACAGGCATGGTGATCGCGATCTTTTATGGGAATATGGCGGAGGGGTGAGAACAGTGCAGCACCGGCCTCACTGGCCCAGATATGGCCGGTTCTCCTCAAGGCACGTCGCAAGGTCCTGCATGATCCCCTTCAGGTCGCCAGTATCGCGGAACCTCTCCGCGAGGACCTGCCCGAGGCTCCCTTCCTCGATCCTCCTCCTCACCAGCGGCAGGTACCGCCTCTCGTCGACTGTTGCGACTTTCTCCGCGTGGCGGAAGAGGGCCACCAGTTCGTCCCCGAAGCCTGCGGTCCCCTCCTGGATGGCCTGCTCCGTCATCGCGACGAGCGAGTTCCGGTCCTCTTCGAGTTTGAGGTCGCGGGCCCTTGCAAGCGCACGTATGAATGCGCAGAGCGCCATGTCCGAGAATACGCACTCCTGCTCGTCGATTGCTTTGATCTCGATGCAGGGCCTGCTGAACCGGACGATCACTCCCGCGGACGCAACCCACTCCTCGCAGAGGATGCCTGCTCCCTGCGCCTGGAGCTCCTCATACACCGCCGAGAGCCGATCCCGGTAGTCTGCGACCGAGGAGATGGGATCCGGGACGATCCCGTTGCAGATCGCGGGGATCCGCGCCTGGTTCTCTCGGTAATAGATGAGCCGGTTGCCGACCGGTCCGGGGGCCTTCCCCTCGACGAACGGGGACGCAGCCGAGAGGGCGACGAGGAAGGGGAGGAGGCACCTGATGCGGTTGTGAAGAGAGACAAGGCGGCTCTCGTTCGCATACTCGAAGTTCACCTGAAGCGCCTGGATGTTCAGCCACCCGTGCTGCCGGATGCCGAAGAGGCGGTCATACGCGGTATAATACTCCCCCTCGCCATGGTCCCATACCCGCGCCAGGTCCAGGGAGAGGGTTGGGTGCATCCCCAGGCCGAGGAGCCTGTAACGGCCGGCGAACCGTCGGGAGAACTCCCGTACACCCCCCTGGACCGAGGACTCGAGGTCTGTCAGCCTCGTCGAGGGGTGCAGGGGTATCAACTCGATCACGTGCTTCTGCAGCTCCTTGCAGGCCTTTGCACCCCCGAGAGGCATCTCGCCGTCACAGCCACCGCCGATCTCCGCGAGGACAAGGTCTGACTCAGGAAGGGGAACAAGTCCCGGCCCGTTCACGGAGTACTCGTGCTCTGTCCCTGTCTTCACGGGGTCTTGCCCTCCCTGGATGTTATGGGGATCTCGGCCACGAGTTCGGTCTCGGGCTCAGGGATTCGGTTGATCACGTCGAGTTCCTGCGCGGGAAGGGACCGGACCAGCACTATCAGACTCTTCACCGCCATCCTGAACTGCGCGGCATATGCATCCGCATTCGCCTTAAGATAGGGGACCAGGGGGCAGATGGTCTCGTGCTTGAGGAAGAGGCGAAGGGTATGGTCATGCACTTCGAAGGTGAAAGGCCCTGCAATGCAGGTCTCTGGCTTGAAGGCATGGACCCGGCACTTGCCGCCACTGCACATGATGCACATCCCGTCGTCGTGCGACTTCATGCGGGTATACCCGTCGAATTCTGCCACCGAAAGAGGTACTCCCCTTGCGCGGAACTCATCCATTCGCGCCGGCGAGAGGGGAGGATGCGCCTCATGGCAGCATTTCCCCCCGCACTCGGCGCAGATGGCCTCTGCTGTCTCTTCAAAAGATACTGACATGGCTGGACTCCTTTAAGTCTCGAGGAGCGTATGCACGATCTCCCGGTACACGTGGGGATATGCAGTATCCTCGCCGCCCTCGAGCGACGGGTTGTCGTTCACCTCGATGACACAGGGGCCGTCCGGCCCCTCCTTGATGTCTACGCCGTAGAGCCCGTTGCCGATTGCCCTGCCGGCCCTGATCCCGAGGTCTATGACCGCGGGGGGGACCAACGCGGGCGGCACGCTCTCGACCCCGCAGTAGACGACGTGGCCGTTCACCGAGTCCTGGATCTTGAAGGTCTGTGAAGGGATGATGTACTTGCACGCATACAGGAACCGTCCCCGGAGCACCCCTACCCGCCAGTCATACGTGCTTTCCACGTACTCCTGCGCCACGACCCAGTCCGAGAGCTTGAAGTATCGCCTGGCAACCTGGAGGAGCTCTGCGGGTCCCTGCACCTTCTCCACCCGGAGCGAGAACGAGGTCGAGGGCTCCTTGACCACCAGGGGGGACCCGAGTTCGTCGAAGACCTGGCGCGCCCTTGCCGGGGTCAGTTCGCGGTATGAGAGGAAGAGGGTCCGCGGGATCTCGACGCCTTCTCGCATGAGCCTCGCGTACATATGCACCTTGTCCGAGCAGACCTGGATGGATTCAGGGTCGTCGATCACCGGGATGCCGGCGAACGCGGCCATACGGGAGGCGACATACGTGATGTTCATTGGGTCTGTCCTTGCACGGATGAAGAGCCCGTCCACCTGGGGGATCTTGCGGATGTCCACAGGGAAGATGAACTCGGCCCCGTGCCCCATCTCCTCGGCGGCATCGCGGCAGCGGATCAGGGCGTTGAGCTGCTCTGCGGACGAGAGGGTCTTTCTGTCCACGAATATCCCAAGGCGCCTCATAGGAAGACCTGGCCCGAGAGGTAGGCGGAGAGGAGCTCTTTTTCTGCAGGCGCCAGCCTTGAATAGCGGACAGGGCAGAGAGAGGAGAGCCGGAGACCGGAAGGCCCGTCCAGGCAGATGATCTCCACAAGGGGGATGCAAAACGCCTCCCATACCCTCCCTGCCATCTCGGCCATCGCAGGGTCGGGGGAGGAGACGTTCCCGAATATAGATACGGCCCTCCTTATCCCTTCCCCATCTTCGAGCCGTTGCGAACAGAATGGATACTTCCCGTTGTTGGTCACGTGCCTGACCAGTTCCCGGGCAGACTCGTCCTCTTGGAGCACCTCGAAGTGCGAGGTGCAGGAAAAGTAGTTCAGGCCATAGATGACCGCGGGCGCCTGGATACATGACTGTGAGATGGCATACTCGGCGACCGGCATCCCTTCTGTCCGGGCCCTCTCGAGGCACACGGGCACCACGAACGCATCGAGGATCGCCCGCGTGCCAGGCGCCACCTTCTCTCCCTGTATCTCGTGCAGGAGGATCGTGTAATATGCCTCGCTCTTGTAGGAGTAATTCTCCGAGACAAGGTACCTCACTCCTTCCCTCTCCACGGCGTGGAGACTCTCCCTGCAGAGGATCGGGCCATTCTTTGGCCGCGAGGGATGTCTTCTGCCCTGGGCGTTTATCCTGGGGAGGGCCTCACCGGGTGCGGGAGAATCGAGGAGAAGCTGGCCTCCGGGCATCAGCAGAACACCTCCGCGGAGAGGTGAGCGTGGCGTCCAAGTGAGTGTGATGTGTTCGAAAAACCGGCAGTGTGGACCCTATCATGAGGGTCATCGTCGTTCTCGTTCTCTGGTTCTGGCATGGGGAACCACGAGCCGCAGGGTATGCGGCTGAAGAGGTATTACTCAGGTGGTGTGACAGTCTTCCCTTAAAGGTTTGTGGTCGGCATGCCGGTCGGGCGAAAAAAAAGAGGTGAAATGAGCCCGTATCCGCATGGGAAGCGGCTTTGTTTCTCCCCCCGCGTCACTTGATCTCGATCCGCTCACCAGTGACCATGTAATGGACTTTCTCGGCGATCTTGCAGGAGTGATCTGCGCACCGCTCCAGGTAGCGGGCGACCATAAGGTAGTTCATGCACCGGGTGATTGTCCGGGGCTCCTCCATCATGTAGGTGATCCCCTCCCGGAAGATGGTGTGGCGGAGCGCATCTACCACGTCGTCACGCTCGGAGTGGTTCCGGATGTATTGGAGGTCCCCTGTCTCGTAGGCCCGCAGGGAGTCGTCAATCATCGAGAGGACGAGGCCCGCCATGTGCGGGATTGAAAGGCCGGTTGCAAGGTCGCTTTCCCGGGCGTCCGTGGTGGCGATGACGACATTTGCGATGTCCTTGCCATAGCGGCCGATCCGCTCGGCAGAGGCGATCACCTTCAACGCGCAGGCAACGGCCCGCATGTCCCTTGCCACCGGCTGGTACAGTGCAATCATCCGGTAGACCTCCTCCTCCAGGGCATCGTTCTGTGACGAAAGCGCCCTTTTCCTGCCCTTCACGTCGCTTGCGAGGGCGATGTCCTGCCTCCTCAGTGCCTCGACTGCATCACGGAGCATCCCTTCCGCGAAGAGTCCCATCGCGAGGACCCTTCTTTGCATCTCTGCCATCTCTTCGTGGAACTTGTCGGTCATATCTCGATCACCTACCCAAACCTCCCTGTAATATAGTTCTCTGTCAGTTCTTCTGTAGGGCTCTCGAATATCTGTGCGGTCTCCCCGAACTCGACCATCTCTCCCAGGTACATGAACCCGCAGTGATCGCTCACCCTCGACGCCTGCTGCATGTTGTGGGTCACGATGATCACGCAATACTGCTGTTTCAATTCACCGATGAGCGCCTCGATCTTTGCCGTGGCAATCGGGTCAAGGGCAGAGCACGGCTCGTCCATTAAGATGACCTCGGGTTCGACCGCAAGCGTCCTCGCAATGCAGAGCCGCTGCTGCTGTCCGCCGGAAAGGCTCATCGCCGAGTGGGAGAGACGTTCCTTCACCTCGTCCCAGAGCGCAGCCTTGCGGAGGCTCTCCTCGACGATCCGGTCGAGCCGTGCCCGCTCGGTGATGCCATGGACTCTTGGGCCGTACGCCACGTTCTCGTAGATTGACTTTGGGAAGGGGTTGGGCTTCTGGAAGACCATCCCGATGCGGCGGCGAATCTCCACCGGGTCGGTACCGTTCCCGTAGATATTCTTCCCGTGGAAGTCGACGCTGCCCTCGATCCGGCAGGCGTCCACGAGGTCATTCATGCGGTTGAAGCAGCGGATCAGGGTGGACTTGCCGCACCCGGAGGGGCCGATCAGTGCGGTCACCTTCCGGTCGGATACACTCATGGTGATGTCTTTCAAGGCCCGCATCTCTCCGTAATAGAGGTTGAGGCCCTGCGTGCAGATGATGGATTGGGTGGTCATGGTCTTCCTATCGCCTAGGTCTTCTGGGATTTCATGCGTATCAGGATGGCCACAGAGTAGATAAGGACCACCAGGATCAGCAGCACCAGTGCAGTCGCATATTTGTTCGTGTCCGCGCCCGGCACGTTCGTCGCGAGGATGTAGAGGTGATAGGGGAGCGCCATCACCGGGTCAAAGAGCGACGAGGGGAGGAACCGCTGGGAGAAGACGGCTGCCGTAAAGAGGATGGGGGCGGTCTCGCCTGCAGCTCTCCCGATCGAGAGAATTGCGCCCGTGATGATCCCCGGGACCGCGGGCGGGATCACCACGCGTGAGATCGTCTGCCACCGTGTTGCGCCGAGCGCGAAACTTCCTTCCCTGAGTGCAAGGGGGACGTTCTTCAAGGACTCTTCCGTGGTCCGGATGATGGTCGGGAGCACCATCAGCGCAAGCGTCACCTGTCCGGCGATCAGGGATACCCCAAAGCCCAGGGACAGGACGAGAAAGGCGAACCCGAAGAGCCCGAAGACGATGGAAGGAGTGCCGTTGAGAAGATCGGTTCCGGTGCGGATTGTCCGCGTGAGCCTTCCCTCCCTTGTGTACTCGGTAAGATAGATGGCCGCGCCGATCCCCAGGGGAAGGGCGATTGCGATAGCCCCTCCCACGAGGTACAGGGTCCCTACAAGGGCCGGGAATATGCCACCGGCCCGTCCCAGGTTCCGGGGAGGCTCGGTGAGAAACTCCCAGGTCAGGCCAGGGAGGCCATTGATGACAATATCGGAGAGAATGATGGCGAGGATCGCGATCACCGCCAGGGTTGAGGCCAGGAGGAGTGTAAACGCGACCTTCTGCGCAAGCCTTGGGGTGATCTTCGCCTTCAGGCGCAAGAGGCAGTACCCCGTGAGCGCAAGGCCAAAGTAGCCGGGCACTCCCGCAACGGGAAGCCCCAGGAGGGATACGATCGCGATCAGGACGTAAGGCCTGAAAGGTTCGAGCCGTGAAGTGATTGCCCATCGCTCCCCCTGCAGGGGCCCCTCCGGCCTGCAGGACATGGCCTTCGGTGCGTTCTGCTGCCGTATCCGTGCAAGGATGAAGGTCGCGGCGAGGTTCACGAGGAGTGTGATCACGAGCAGCACCACGGCGACCCCGAAGAGCGCATGGTAGTGCGCACTGCCGATGGCAACCTCTCCCATCTCTATCCCGAGCGTCCCTGTCAGGGTCCGGACAGGCGAGAGGACGTTCCACAGGGGATCGGGGATGATGGCGGCGTTTCCTGTCACCATCAGGACCGCCATGGTCTCTCCTATCGCCCTCCCCATGCCGAGGATGACCGCAGCGGTGATCCCCGAGACCGCCGAGGGGACGACGACCCTGGATATGGTCTGCCACCTGGTTGCGCCGAGCGCGAGGCTGCCTTCCCGGAACTCGCGGGGAACCGAGGTGATGGCATCCTCGGAGACGCTGATGATGGTGGGAAGCGACATGATCCCGAGCAGGACGGACCCCGCAAGCCATGACTCCCCCGAGGGGACGCCGAAGGTGACCCGAATCCAGTCGGTGAGCACGATCAAACCGAAGAACCCGTACACGACGGAAGGGATCCCTGCGAGCAGCTCGATGGCGGGCTTGGCAATTGCTTTCACACGGGCGGGCGCAAGTTCCGCGATGTAGATTGCGCTCCCGATACCGAGAGGGACCGCCAGTGCCATTGCCCCTGCCATCACGAGCAGGGTGCCTGCTATCAGCGGGAGGATCCCGTACAGGGGGGGAGTGCCGGTGGGATTCCATACGGTTCCGGTAAGCATCTCCAAAAATCCGGCCTGGACGAAGATCGGGAACCCGTCAAGGAGGAGGAACGCGAGAATAAAGAGGATGACTGCGACAGAAAATATGGCGCAGGCGAACCAGAGGAGCCCGATGATGCCTTCCTTCGCCCGGCCCACCCGCCCGTGGCGGAATATTCCCGTGGACTGTTCTGGCACGGTCATGGCGCATCCTCAAAAAAAGGAGAGGCGAGGGTTCATGGCTCTACGCCAGGGGCACGAATCCCTCTTCGATAAGGATCGCCTGCCCGGAAGGCCCGGCAAGGAACGCGAGGTAGTCTTTTGCAAGCCCTGACGCCTCCCCCTTCGTGATCATGAGGAGCGGCCTTGCGATGGGGTACTTCCCTGAAAGGATATTTTCTACAGTAGGCTCAACGGGTGTGCCGGAGACCATGATCGGGATGGCTCTTATGGCCCCGTCCACGTATCCGAGCCCGACATACCCGATCGCGCCCGGAGTCTGCATGACCGTCTGCTTCACGGCACCGTTTGAGTTCTTCTCGAGCTGTGTCGGCACGAAGTCCTCCTTCTGCATGACCTTCTCGTGGAAGAATTCACGGGTGCCGGATGCGCTGTCCCGTCCCACCACGACGATCGCAAGGTCGGGCCCGCCAAGTTCCTTCCAGTTGGTGAAGGCCCCCTGGTACACGCCCTTCACCTGGTCGAGGGAGAGAGGCCCGACAGGGTTGCCGGGGTGCACAATGACCGCAATACCGTCATTTCCAATCGCCGTGGCCACGAGGTCGGGGTACCTTGTCTTCTCCTCTGGTTTCAGGTCTCGGGACGACATCCCGATCCCTGCCGTGCCCTCGCCAACGGACTGGATGCCCACACTGGAGCCGCCCCCGCTGACACGGATATCGACATCCCCGTGGGTATTCATGTAGGAGTCGGCTGCGGCCTGGGCGACGGGCAGCACGGTGGTGGACCCGGTGATGGTGAGAGACTCGATCTTCTGTCCATGGGCCCGCGGCCCCCCTCCTTCCGGCTGCGTGCAGCCACATACAACGAGCGCAGCTGCAAGGATCACCGCGAGAACGGTGGCAGACAATATCCTGTTACGTGAATCAGCCATAGTGTTCGGAGATAAAATTCGTGCGGGTCTGGTTTACCCTTTTTCGATGGAGACTATATGTATATATATAATATATTGTGAGGCATAGAGGAGTATAGAAAAGAAGCAGGGTCAGAACCATGGAGATTCGAAAAGTACAGGTCACAGGAGGATCATCCTTTGTGATCACCCTTCCCAAGGATTGGGCAGAAAAGCAGCACGTAAAGAAGAACGATCCCCTCGGCCTTGTGACGCAGCCGGATGGGACCCTCCTCGTGACGCGGGACCTCTCCGACACCCCTGCCCAGCGCTCAAAGACTTTTGACGTGACCTCCATCAATGACCCCACGTTCCTCTTCCGGCTCCTGATCGGCTGCTACATAGCAGGCTATAACTCGATTGCGATCACGTCGAAGCACCGCCTGCCGGCCTCGATCCGGATGGTCGTAAGGGAATTCACCCAGATGACAATAGGGCCCGAGGTGGTGGAAGAGACAGACTCGTCAGTGCTCCTCAAGGACCTCCTGAACCCTGCGGAGATGCCCTTTGAGAACACCATCAAGCGCATGTACGTAATCGTCAAGAACATGTACATGGACGCCCTCACGGTGCTTGAGTCGGGAAACGGGGCTCTCGCACACGACGTGATTGCACGGGACAACGACGTGGACCGCCTTCACTGGCTGGTAGCACGCCAGACGAACATCATCCTCAAGAACGCAAGCCTCGCAAGGAAGATGGGGGTTTCCCCGTCCAGCGTCGTGAACACCTATATTATCAGCAGGATCATCGAGCGGATCGGGGACCACGCGGTCAGGTGCGTCGAGCATGCGCAGAAGATCCCGCAGGGGAGCCTTGGCCCGGAACTCTCCGATGCGGTGCGGAAGGCCGCATCACAATCCCTCTCCATATTCGACCGGAGCATCGTCTCGTTCTTCAAGGCCGATATCAGGGAGTCGCATGCCAACATCGAGCAGGTGGAGGTCCTGGAGCGGCTCTGCCAGGATATCAATTCCCGTTCCATGGACCACCCTGCCGAGATCGCGGTGCCCCTCCGCTATATCGCAGAGAGCATCCGCCGCGCCGGCGAATATGCCGGGGACATCTCCGAGAATGTGATCAACGTGCTGGTGGAGGACAGGATCTGAAATAGCCCGGCCCCGGTCAAGGGCCAACCTATATTATCCCCTGCCTGCAACCTCACACGCGGGAGAGAGAGAATGGAAGGGGGAGACCTGATCGAATTGACCGATCGCACGTGGGAGGACACGGTAGAAAGAAGCCAAATGCCGGTGCTGGTGATGTTCTATAGCCCTACCTGCCCTCATTGCAGGACGATGGAGCCGTACGTGCGGGAATTCGCACGCGAGTACGGGAAGACAGTCATCTTCGCACGAGTCGATATCACGGCGAGCCAGTGGACGGCAGAGCGGTACGGTGTCCGGAGCACGCCGACCTTCAAGTTCTTCTGCAGCGGAAGACCGGTCTCTGACATGGTGGGGGCAGTCTACCCCGCACTCCTGAAGAAGATGATTGACGAACGGTTGAAAGATGGCAAGGAGTGCCTGGCGCACTCGACCGAGATCAATTACGACGTCTCAGGGTACGCCTGAACACGAGGAAAGAGCCCCCCCTGGTGAACCCGCGCGGCAGCGGGAAAAAGGGACTGATCGGACACATGCGTTTCCCCTGCCATTGCAGCCGTCTCAATAGGTATAAATAAGGCCATTTGCAAACTGTTGTTATTAAAATGACAACAAAATTCCGGCTCCCCTCACTTGCCACTCTCGTCATCTGCGCAGTCCTCCTCCTGGTCCCTGCACCTGTCCTGGCCGGCGTGGAATATCTCGGGGGGGAGCCGGTCATCACCGCGTCCATCCAGGGACAAAACGAGTTTTTGCCCGGGAGCGACGCACTCCTTGTCGTCGAGATTGAGAACCGTGGGATCCCGGATTTCAAGCTGATCCCGCAGGAGCGGATCGCACCCGACGACCAGCCCTCGACCGCCAAGCTCGTCAGGGTCGGACTTGAGGCAGGGGAAGCGCCATTCCTGGTGCAGACTGACCCCCAGATGGCAGGGGATATCCCCGCGAACTCGCGAGTGGAGGTGCCTTTCCAGGTCAAGGTTCTCCAGAATGCCACGGGCGGGACCTACATTCTCCCTCTCACGGTCCAGTATTCCTCCCTCTCTTTTGCTGAACAGCGTGGGACAGGGACAATGGCTTACATATACAAGGACAGCCGGTCGACCGTCCCGCTCCAGGTCAGGGTCACCCCCCGCGTCCGCATCGCGGTCGTAGACGTGCAGGCAGGGGAACTGACTGCAGGAAACGAGGGGTACATTGCGGTCACCATCAGGAACGAGGGATCCCTTGCAGGAAACGAGTGCACTGCAAGGATACTGAGGCATGAGGAGAGCCCGGTGGTCCCGGTATCCGGCAGCGCATACATCGGTATGTATGCTCCGGGATCAGAAGTCCAGGGAAGGTTCAAGGTTCGGATCGACGAGGGGGCCCAGGCCGCAACCTACCCGCTTGACATTGTGGTCGAGTATCTGGACCCCCAGGGCGATTCGATCATTTCCGAGCCACTCGTCATTGGTGTGCCGGTGCAGGGGGCAATCGAATTCAAGATCACTCCCGAAGAGTTCGCGATCCCGCGGGGCGGGACAAGAGAGATCGATATCACCTTCAGGAATAATGGCCCTGTGACGGTCAGGAGCGCCCAGGCACGGATCGTGGCCGTCGATCCTTTCACTTCGACAAGGGACACCGCATCGCTCGGGGACCTTGCGCCCGGTGAAGAGGCGCTGGCACACTTCACCCTCTCGGTCGATAAGACTGCAACGGTGAAGGAATATGGTCTTGAAACTGAAGTGCGATACCGCGATGCCCTTGACAACCGTCTCATATCAGATCCCGTGAAGGTCAGGGTCAGGGTGGTTGAGAGGACAGGGCTTGATATAATCCTCGCAAACCCCGTATACTTGAGCGTAATTGTGGTGATCCTGATTGGGATTGGATACTATTTCCATACCCGCCGGAAGAAGGCCCAGGAAGAGAAATCCTGAAGCTGAAGGGAATGCCAGCGCACTCCCGATTATAATCCCCCTGTCGGATGATCTCTTTCGCATGGCAGAGTAGAAGCGCCACTTGACGCCCACCCGGTGTTATGAAGTTTTCCTGCGGTTGCCGCTCCACTCCATAGATGTCTGGAGAAGGAGTCGGGAAGGCCGGGTTGGGAAAAAAGAGAGGGATTGGGTCCTGCTGCGCTTACCAGCTCTCGGAGAATGCCGTATTGACGTAGATATCCTCGAGCCGGGTCTTGTGTCCCCGCTCCATGCTGGCAAGCTCCATGAACATATTCTTCTGGGCGGCGTCTTCACTGTTCTTCGCAAGTGCCGTGTACATCTGCATCGCCTCGAGCTCCTTCTTGATGGCGACGACGAGACCGTCCACCGGCTTCATGTCAGGGGTCAATGCCGGAGTCTTGATATTGTCCCCGACTTTGTAGTCCTTGGTCGCCGAGAACTTGAGGGACTTTATGTCCTTTGAGAGGAGCCCCTGAAGGAACTCGCGGTGCTTGGTCTCTTCGCCTGCAAGCTCGAGGAAGAGCTTCTTGAGGTTTGCGTCCTTTACTTTGTCAGAAACCGTCTTGTAGAAGGTATAGGCCTCCACTTCGCGGTCAATTGCAGTTGAGATGATCTTTTTATACTCTTCTGGAGTCATTCGAATCAAATCCTCCATCCAATACTGTACCATCTCCCTATTTAAAAGGCGCGTTTCTTACCCTCCCTGATGAATTTTTAACGTTATTATGTGCGTATCTCGTCAAAATTGCGATAATTATTCGATTTCCTGGGGAATCACGTGCCGGGGTGGAAGGGGAGACCGGGTGAGTCTCGTATTTCCAGGGGAGAATCGGAAAAAAAGAGAAAAGTGTGTTTACTTGAAGATATTGAAGATCTGGTCGCTTCCCGTGGCAGCAAGCCGGTCGCGCTCCTCGCGCTCTTCGACGAGTGCGAGCAGCGGGAGTTTCATGTCGACGCCGGGAACGTGCCCGAACATCTTCTCGAGCTCGACCTGCTGGGCGTGCATGTGCAGGGAGTTCGGGATGTCCATCGCACAGAGTTCCTGGCACTGCCCGCAGTTGATGCAGGAGTCGGCAATGTGCGCGAACCGGATGAGGTGGAACATGAAGCTCGGGGGGACCTGCCCGGGGGTGACGAAGTGCGGCTTCTTGGTGCTGCACTCAACGCAATAGCAGATCGGGCAGTTCTCAATGCAGGAGTAGCACTTGATGCACCGGGATGTATCGGCGAGGATCTTCTTCAGGCGCTCGCGGCCGGTCCCGAGTGATGCAAAGTCCTTCTCGCGCCACTTGTCGCCGAGCTTGAGCATGGCGTTCTCGACCTTGACCCGCATCTCGACACCTTTCGGGTCGGCGGGCTCGGTCTTGAGAGCCCCTGCTTTGACGGCCTGGTCAAGGATGCCTGCACCTTTGTCGCTGCAGACCTCGACGAAGGTGGCCTTCCCGGCCTTGTCGCCAA
>ENA-UOWE01004335-UOWE01004335.1-activated-sludge-metagenome-genome-assembly--contig:-NODE-4335-length-13776-cov-4.100066_pt1 | contig 13776 bp, 11 predicted proteins | sample MGYA00249841_ERZ761562 | MGnify/ENA primary metagenome ERZ761562 (study PRJEB28883, sample SAMN05720200) | activated sludge metagenome | isolation source: Anaerobic digester | place: Japan... | reverse complement strand
GGGGGAATCGTTCATCCGCTTTAGCGCCTTCGGCCACCGCGATCAGGTCGTCGAGGCCTGCAAGCGTCTCGCCTCGCTCGCGCTCTGAGGCTTGCGCGTTAGGCCCCGGGTGCCCTGAGGACGAGCTTGACGCCGACCGTCGCGTCGAAGAAGAAGCGGTCGAGCCCGTCGTCGGGCCCCGAGAGCGAGAACGAGTAGATCGAGCTATTCCCGCCGATGAACACCGTGACGTCGGCCTTCGGGGCGAAGGTGACGTTGCCGCCGACGACGAGGCTCCCGATCGATCGATCGGTCCCCGCGTCCGGCGACACCTCGTAATCGGTCACCCGATAGATGAAGTTAAGCCCGATCCGGAATGGGGAGCCCTTCTTAAACGCTTCAGTGTAGAGCCCGTAGTCCGTGACGCTTCTCGTTATCGTAAGCCCGTCGTCCGGGGTCGTCGCCCTTCGTTGGCTGATCCCGGCGCGGCAGAGGATATGCGGCACGTAGAATCCCACCTCGACCTTGCCTCGCTGTAGGTGTACCTGCCCCGACTCGGAGCCGCCGACCGGTATCGAGAAATCGGTGTCGGCTACGGCGACGAGGATGCCGGGGGCCGTCACGGTGAACCCAAGCCCGATACCGGGCTGGAAGAGGTTGGCCGTCCGCGATCCCTCTCCCCGGTTCAGCACGCCCAGGCTGGGCCCCGCCGATACCGAGATGAAGGCCGTGTTCCACGAGATGCGCGCCCCCAAAAGGTTTCCCATCCCCGGGTCGCGCGAGAACTGTATCGAGGCCCGGGCGACCTCGCCGATCTGCTCCGCGACCTCGACGCTCCCGCCGAAGCGGGGGAGGGCGTCCGGAAAATCGCCCTCCTCGTCGATGGCGAAACTTGACGCCGTGACGGAACCCGAGAACTCGATGGCCGCCGCCGACCGGGCCGCCAAGAGGAGGGCAAAAGCGAATAGGGGGAGTGCCGCGCGTTTCATCAATACACCGCCTTCACGCTGATCTGTACGTCCGCGAACGACTCGAGCTCCCCGTACTCGAAGGGGCGCACGGTCGCTCGGACGCCGACGAGAAAGTCCGACGCGAGGAATTCGACGAAGGGCGTCGCCGAGAGGCTAAACGGGGTCTTGTCTGCGGGATCGTTCGGGTCGATGGCGCCAAGGAGGCTCAAGCCCCCGCGAACCCGGTTTACGGCGAGGTTGCCGACGCCGAGAAGGGCATTGATCCCGATATAGGTGGTATCCGGGTCCACGACGATGGTGACCGGGACGTTCTCGGGGAAGCTCGGCGAGGAGAAGAAGGAGAGGGTAAGGTCGGCCGATTCCCAGCGGAGGCGCGACTCGAAAAGCGCGTAGAGCTTTTCCCCGAGGTTCGAGTCGCCCCAGGTGAAGCGACGGAGCCCGCACTCGGCGTACAGGGCGTTGCCCGAACCGGTGAGGAAAAGGGCGGTGGCCCCGGCGCGGTACGCGGGGTCCGTCGTCCCGATCTCGAAGGCGGCTCCCGCGAAGGCGTCGAAGCGAAGCGACTCGAGCGCGCCCGCGAGGCGCATGTCTCCCGCGACGATGGAACGGTCGTCCTCGTTCCCGTTCCAGCTGAGGTACACGGCGAACGCGACTGCCCGGTTGCCGGGCAGGCTGGAGAAGGAAAGGCCCGTGCCCTCGATCCTTGTGTCGGGCGAGAACGCCGCCCCCGGGCTATACTCGCGGAATTCCGGGCTCGGAATGTCTACTTTGAGGAACGCGCGGACGAGGGTATCGGTCCCCAGTTCCTCGAATTCGCCGGTGAAGAACGCGACCTCGGCGGGGAAGTCCACGTCGTAGCGATAATGGGCCGAGGCGCCGTCGAAGGCGAGGTATCCCCACTCGCGTTCCGACGAGACTGGTTGGAAAAAGGCGACGGTATCGGGGATGGCGAACGAGCACTGGGCGCGGAAGTATAGCCAGTCGGCAGGGGCGAAGCGGGCCGCCGCGAGTCCCTCGGTCGAGATGAGCGCCTTGATTGGGTCTTCCTGCATTCGGCCGAAGGCGTCCATGCGAAGCTCGGCGAGCGACGCCATTTGGGCCGCGAGAGGGCCAAGGGAAAGGATGAGGGCGACGGTTAGGGCTGCGCGTCTCATGTAGGATGCCTCCGATCGAACCAGCGCGGGCTTTCCTCGATTATATACCATTTTTCGCTGTGAAGGATATCTTTTCACGGCAAAATGGGCGAAGGACCTCTCGCGCTCTCTTCTTCCATATCTCCAAAAACCCTGTTTAATCTTGACTAATCATAAAAACCGTATAAACTAAACGTATATGAGCGATTACCTCGATATAAACAATGAAGAGCTGCTCAAGGACTTCTTCAGCGAGGCTGAGCAACAGGTAGATACCCTTGAGAGCAATATCTTGGTGATCGAGAACGATCCTGGCAATCACGAGGCTATCGACGAGATATTCCGCGCCGCGCACACCCTCAAGGGTGGGTCGGCCACCGTCGAGATGCACGAGCTCGCCGAGTTTACCCACGTCGTCGAGGACCTCCTCGACGAGATACGCTCAGGCACGGTCGGCGTCGATGAGGGCGTCGTGGACATCCTACTCAAGGCCCTCGACGTCATCAAGGCCATGCTCGCCGCCCGCGCCTCCGGTTCCGTCTACGAAGACGACGTGAGTCCCATTACGTCCCGCCTCGAGTCGCTTATACCGGCCCGCGAGCAAAAGCAAAAGGGCGCTGCCAAGAAGGCGAGTCCGAAGCAAGCCGCCGCCCCGGCGCCATCCGCTCCCTCGCGCGCGAAGTCGGCCCCCGCCGAGCCCGCGCGTCCCGCGGCGTCCGCCGTCCCGGCGGGCAGACCCGCCGCCGATATCCTTTCCGAGTACGAGATACTCGAACTTCGCGAGGCCGTGCCCGCCGGTTTGTCCGTCTTCACCGTTTCCGTCGATTTCGACGAGTCGAACCCGATGAATTCCGTCGGCGGAATCCAGGTGTTCGCCGCCCTCAAGCAGCACGGCCAAGTCCTCAAGACCGTACCCGACTTCGACGCCCTCTACGAGGACGTCTTTCACGAGAACGTTACCTACTTCGTCGCCTCCGAGGTCGAGCCCGAGAAGCTCAAGCGCGCCGCGTCGATATCGGACGTCACCACCGGGGCGGTCGTTACCCTGATAGACCTTCGCGTCGGCGCCGAGGCAGCCAAGCCAGCCCCCGCGAAGCCCGCGCCCGTTGCCGCCGCCCAGAAGCCTTCCGCCCCTGCCGCAACCGCGCCGGTTCAGGCGCAGGTCGCCGACGACGAGGATCTCGGCGAGGTCGCGGCGGCCATCGAGGAAGCCGCGGGCGAACGGGCCGATCATCCCCGCAAGGGAACGGCCATCCACGCGCAGGGATCCGTCCTCCGCGTCGACTCGCGCCGCATCGACTACCTCCTTAACCTGGTCAGCGAGACCGTCATCACGAAGGCGTCCTTTAACCAAAGCGCCATCCAGCTCGGCGACCTCCTTTCCGAGCTTCAGCAATGCCAGGCGTCATACAAGGAAACCTTGCGCAAGCTCATCGACCGGGTTCCCGAGTACCTCGAGGAGACCGACAACGGCCTGTCGGCGAAGGACCTCAAGAAACGCCTCAACACGGAATACGCGAGCCTCTTCGACGTCTTCTCGCCCGTCGAGTCCGCGATGAAGGCGAACGTCGGGAAGTTCCGCTCGGCGGCCCAGAACCTCGGCCGCATCACCGGCGAGCTCCAGGAAGGGGTAATGAAGATCCGCATGGTCCCGATCAGCCAGATCTTCAGCCGGTTCCCGCGACTCGTGCGCGACCTGAGCCGCGACCTCAACAAGAAGATCCAGCTCGTCATCGAGGGCGAGGACACCGAGCTCGACAAGTCGGTCGTCGAGGACCTCCTCGACCCGATCATGCACTGCGTGCGCAACGCGATCGACCACGGCATCGAGTCGCCCGCCGACCGCGCCGCCCTCGGGAAGCCGGAGGAGGGCACCGTCCTCCTCAAGGCGAGCAACGAGGGGAACATGATCGTCATCGAGATCGGCGACGACGGGCACGGGATCGACGTCGAGGCGGTCAAGAAGAAGGCCGTCAGCCGCGGGCTCATCCACCCCGGGAAGAACCTCACCGACGTCGAGGCCTTCCAGCTGATCTTCGAGCCGGGCTTCTCGACCGCGGCGAAGGTGACGAACCTTTCCGGGCGCGGCGTCGGGCTCGACGTGGTCCGCACGCACATCGAGAAGCTCAACGGCACGGTGACGATCTCATCGCAGCGGAACGTGGGCTCGCGCTTCGTCATCCGCCTGCCGCTCACCCTCGCGATCATCCAGGGCCTTTTGGTGCGCGTCGGCGAGGAGGTCTACTCGATCCCGATCACCTCGGTCATCGAGAGCCACCGTGTGAAGGCCGAGGAGATCAGCTACATCGACAACTACGAGGTGTTCAACGTCCGCGACGAGGTCATCAGCGTCCTCAGGCTGAACCGCCTCTTCGGCATCAAGTCCGGAGACTCGGCGGAATATAGCTACATCGTCATCGTCGGCACGGCCGAGAAGAAGATCGGCCTCATGGTCGACAGCCTCATCGGCGAGGAGGACGTCGTGATCAAGCCGCTCCGGGACCAGTTCACGAACTCCCCCGGGATCGCGGGCGCATCGATATTGGGCGACGGGTCGGTGTCGCTGATCATCGACGTGAGTCAGCTCCTTGACCTCGGGCTGAAGCAGGAGATCCAGGCTCGCGAGCGGCGCGAAGCCTCGGTATGGTGAGGTGGGCGCGATGACCGAGATCGAGACGAAGAGTGCGCAGGGGCAGGGCGACGGCGCGGCCGACGAGCGCATCGAGCGGATTGCCGTGATCGACTACAAGATGGTGACCTTCTCGCTCGCGGGAAAGGACTACGCCATCGACATCATGCAAGTCAAGGAGATCGCGAAGGCGGGGCGCTTCACCTACGTGCCGAACACCTCGCCGTTCGTCCTCGGCGTCTACAACCTCCGGGGCGAGATCATCCCGATCATCGACCTCCGCATCTTCTTCAACATCCAGACGAAGGCGCGCGAGCGCGACGCGGTCGAGAACCTCATCATCGTCTCCGTCGACGACCAGACCTTCGGTATCGTGGTCGACGTGATCGACAAGGTCGTCGGCATCTCGCAAAGCTCGATACAGCCGCCGCACCCGCTGTTCGGCGACATCAACATCAAGTACATCCACGGGGTGGTCGAGAACCAGGGCCGCCTCTACATCCTCCTCGACGTCGAGCGGATATTCTCCTCGCGCGCGAAGGAGGCCGAGGAGGCCGCCGCGCGGGCGATCGAGGAGACGCTCGTTACCGAGCAGAAACCCGTCGAGGCGCAGTCCAAGGCCGAGCTCGGCCTCTCGTTCGTCACGGACGGCCTCGCGGCCCTCGCCAAGTTCTACGTCACCGCTATCAACGAGCGGTGGGTGGGCGAGCGGTTCCGCGAGTGGCGGGACGCGCGGCGCGGGAAGGACGCCCAGCTCGCCAACGAGGCGGAGGCGCGCGAGTTCCTGTCGAGCTTCTATTCCCCCTTCACCGGCGCCCTGTGGTCGGATGCCTACGCCAAGGCGGTGATGGCGCACCTTCCCGACAGCAACGCGAAGCAGATCAACGTGTGGGACGTCGGCTGCGGCAAGGGTCACGAGTCCTATAGCCTCGCGGTCGTGCTCCGCGAGCGGTACCCGAACGCGCGCGTGCGCATCTACGCGAACGACTCGGACCTTCTCGCGATCTCGAACGCCCCGATGCTGACGGTCGCCGAGGACCAGGCGACGCCTCTGTATAAGCCGTATCTCGCGAAGGGCACGTCCGGCTCGCTTTCCTTCAGCCAACAGATAAAGGACACGATCCTCTTCGAGTACCACGACTGCACGAACCAGAACGCGGTGCCGAACATGGACCTTATCGTCTGCAGGGACACCCTGTCGTTCCTGAACGCGAAGCAGCAGACGGCCGTCATCGCCTGCTTCACCGAGCGGCTCAAGGACAACGGCGTCGTCATCCTGGGGGCGAACGAGGCCATGCCCCAGCGGAGCGGGTGGCTCCGGCACGTGGAGGCCGACGTGGTCTCCTTCAGCAAGGAATAGCGGGAAGCTAGGAAGATACAAGGAGAAGAGGATGCGAGTAGAGTATATCAATCCATTCGTTGAGGCAGCGTACAATATCCTTTCCGAGGTGCTCGGCGGCGAGATCAAGCGCGGGGAACTTTACCTGAAGTCCTCCTCGATGCCCGTGATGGGCGTCGCCGCGCTCGTCGGGCTCGCCGGCGACGTCGAGGGACGCGTCATCTTCGACATGAGCCTGGAGACGGCGATGAAGATCGCCTCCCAGATGAACCAGGAGCAGCTGAAGGAATTCGACGACCTCGCGAAGGCCACGATCACCGAGCTCGCGAACATGATTACGGCGCAGGCGGTCACCAAGCTCCATGACCTGGGCTTCCGGTTCGACCTGACCCCGCCCGCCCTCTTCACCGGGCAGAACATGGAGATTTCCGACCACGAGGTCGAGGCCCTGATCGTCCCGATGGAATCGGGCCAGGGACGGGTTGAGGTTAACGTCGCCATCCGCGACCGAATGTGATAGAATAAAGAGGGGAGAGACCACATGATATCGAAGCAGGATTTCCCGGCGATCAACGAGCGCGCCCCCGAGGGCCTAAAGGCGGATGGAACCCCGTTCCGCGTCCTGGTGGTTGACGACTCAATGTTCGTGGCGAAGCAGATCGGACAGATTCTCACCAGCGAGGGCTACGAGGTCGTCGCGACGGCCGTCGACGGGCTCGACGGGCTCGAGAAGTACAAGGAACTCTGCCCGAACGTCGACCTCGTCACTATGGACATCACGATGCCCAAGATGGACGGGATCGCGGCCCTCGAGCAGATCATGGCCTTCGACAAGAACGCCAAGATCGTGATGATCAGCGCGCTCGGCAAGGAGGAGCTCGTCAAGAAGGCGCTCCTCCTCGGCGCGAAGAATTATATCGTCAAGCCCCTTGACCGCAAGAAGGTGCTCGAGCGCATCTCTTCCGTGCTCGGGAAGTGACGCGGTCGGCGGATTAAGCGTTTCTCTGCGGCGAAAGCCCGACCCTCACGCGGGGCCGGGCTTTTTCGTGTCCGCGGCCTCGAGCGCGTAGCGGGTCCCGCGGCGGGCGATCCTGACGCGGGGACGCGGCACGGGAGCGATCCGTGCTCGAAGCAGGGACACGTAGGCCTGGACGTCGCGCTTGCGGTCGCGCGCCTCGCCGCCCCACAGCGCGAACGCGATCTCGCCGGTCTCGGTCCCGTCGGGAGACGAGGCGAGAAGCTCGAGTATGGCGCGCGGCTTGTGGGGGAGGTCGGCGAGCAAGGGGGATGCGAGAAGGTCCGCAATGTCCCGCGGTCCCGGCGACCTCGCGGACGGAGTCGCTCCGCTGTCGTCTCCGATCTCTCGCCTTTCGGCGATCCGCTCGAGCAGCTCGAGGACGCGCGCCGCCCGATCGCCCGCAGCGTCTGCCGTCCGCGATCCCGTCGACCCGGCCCTGACCACGCGGCCCCGTCCGTTCCCGTCGATCAGGATAAGGACGTGCGGGGACATCGCGTTCGCGAGGTGGCGCGCCGGGTCGATACCGCGCGAGGAAAACTCAGACTCCGGGACCACGACGGCGGCGCATGACGTCGAGTGAAGGAGATTATGGAGTTCCGTGAGGCTCGCCGGCGCGATAACCCGGAATCCCGCGGTCTCCAGCGATGCGATGGCGACTCCGCCGTCGGTCTCGCCGAATCGATACAAAACAACGGTTTCTTCCATATTTACAGTTACGGCCTGCGCGCCCCTCGCTTAAGCAAAATTGCATTGACCCGAGGCCGTCCCGTGGGGTAGAGTATACGCTGACACTAAACCAAGGGGCCGCCGTACCGTGTTTCTTAAAAGTCTCGAGATATTCGGATTCAAGTCCTTCGCCGACCGCACGCGCATCGAGTTCGCCGACGGGATCACCGCCCTGCTCGGCCCGAACGGGTGCGGGAAGAGCAACGTCGTCGACGCCGTTAAGTGGGTGCTCGGCGAGCAGGCGTCGCGCGCGATGCGCGCGGACAAGATGGAGGACGTCATCTTCAACGGGACGGAGTCCCGCAAGGCCCTCAACGTCGCCGAGGTAACCCTCGTCATCGCGAACGAGAACGGCCTTCTCAGCCTCGAGATGAGCGAGATCGCGATCAAGCGCCGTCTCTATCGGTCGGGCGAGAGCGAGTACTACATCAACAACGCCCCCGTCAAGCTGAAGGACATCCGCGAGCTCTTCTGGGACACCGGCGTCGGCAAGGCCGCGTACTCGGTGATGGAGCAGGGGAAGATCGACCAAATCCTGTCGAGCAAGCCCGAGGAGCGCCGTTACATCTTCGAGGAGGCGGCCGGCATCACCCGCTTCAAGGTGCGCGGGGCGGAGGCCGAGCGAAAGCTCGAGAAGACCGAGGAGAACATGCGCCAGATCGAGGGCATCCTCGGCGAGGTGAAGCGCTCCTACGACACCCTGAGGGTCCAGGCGGAGAAGACCACGAAGTACCGCTCCCTCCGCGAGGCCGTGTTCAACAACGAGCTCGACATCCAACTCCTTCGCCTTAAGGGTTTCACGCAGGACCGCGACCGGCTCACCGCCGACATCGAGTCGGTGAAGCGCCGCCGCGACGAGATCAAGGCCGAGATCGACGCCATCAACGCCTCCCTCGAGGAGAACATGGACGTCGTCAACTCGATGGAAGAGCGGCTGATCGACTACCAGAAGCAGATCTACGGACTCGCGGTCGAGAAGAACGAGAAGGATAAGCTCGCGAAGCAGCTCGCCGAGCGGCAGAACGAGGCGAAGTCGAAGCTCGCCCAGCTCGAGGGGCGCAAGCAAGCCGTCGAGACCAGGGTCGAGAGCCTCACCGAGGACGCCGACGCCCAGGACGAGATCGTCCGAGACCTTAACCGGCGCCTCGGCGAGATCGAGAAGAACATAACCTCGTTCGAGGAGAACGTCGCGCTCGCGGGCGCGCGGATATCGGACAACGACGCGGCGTGCGAGCGGGGCGAGGCGGAGATCGGCGAACTCGATCGCGAGCGCGCGGCGATGGAGGCCGATCTTCAGGCGATCACCGAGGACATCGTAACCGAGCTCGACAAACGGCTCCGCGACGCGGGCTATTCCTCCCGGTCGCGCGGAGAGGCCGACGAGGCCCTCGGCGCCGCCCTCGGCCAACTCAAGGTCCTCGTCTCCGGGCGGAAGAACATCTTCGCCGACTTCGCCCGCCTCCACGCCCCCTCGGCCGACGACACCAGGCGCTTCGCCGAGAACGCGGTCGGGTCGTTTACCGAGATCGAGCGGCTCGTCTCGTCCGTCGAGACGGCGGTCGACGCCCTCAGGAAAACCTCGCCCGGCTTCATCGACGAATTCCTCTCCCCCGAGGGCATCATCACCAAGAAGCGCGGGATCGACGAGAAGATACAGCGAAACCGCGCGACGATCGCGGGAAAGCGCGATCGCATCGCGGAGCTCAAACAGGAGAACGCCGAGCTCGCGGTCAAGATCGAGGAGTACCGCAAGACACTCGAGGGGCTCCGCCTGAACCGCGTCCAGATGCGCACCCAGGGCGAGGCCGCCGAGGAGCAGGCGCGCCTGATCCGCCGGGAGCTCGCCTCGCAGGAAGCGGCCCTTCGCGAGCTCGAGAACGAGCTCTTCACCGAGCAGAAGCGGCTCGAGGACATCAAGGAGCAAGTCGAGGAGATCGAGGGCGAGCTCGCCTCGATCGAGCATCGGGGGAAGACGCTCACCGCCGAGCTCGAGAAACTCGAGAACGACATATCCAGCAGGCACAGCGACGTCTCGAGCAAGCAGGACGCCCTAAAGAGCCGAACCGCCGAGATGGGGAAGGTGCAGAGCCAGATCGAGAAGCTCTTCATGGAGCACGCCACGTCCGAGACCGAGATCCGCAACATAAAGGACAATTTCCGCGAGGCGCACTCGCGCGATCTGATGGAATTCGAGGAGCGCATGTTCTCGATCACTGAGCCCGCGGGCGAGCTTCGCGAGCGCCTCGCGACGGCGCGGCAGCAGCTCCGCGACCTTGGTAGCGTCAACCTGATGGCCGTCGAGGAATTCGCCGAGACGAAGGAACGCTACGACTTCCTCAACTCGCAGCTCGCCGACCTCCAGAAGGCGCGCGACGACCTGAAGCGCATCACGGAGGAGATCCGGGCCGAGTCGACCGAGCTCTTCCTCGCGACCTACAACAAAATCAAGAAGAACTTCCATAACATGTTCCGCCGACTCTTCGGCGGCGGCCGAGGCGAGATCAGGCTCGTTGACCCGAAGAACGTCCTCGAGTCCGGTATCGACATCTTCGCGCAGCCCCCGGGGAAGAAGCTCGAGAACATCAGCCTCCTTTCGGGCGGCGAGAAGTCGATGACGGCGGTGTCCCTCCTCTTCGCCACCTACATGGTCAAGCCCTCGCCGTTCTGCCTCCTCGACGAGATCGACGCGGCCCTCGACGAGCAGAACGTCACCCGTTTCGTGCACGCCCTGCGCGAGTTCGCGAACGTCAGCCAGTACATCGTCATTACGCACAACAAGAAGACGGTGATGGGGGCGGGGACCATGCTCGGCGTCACGATGGAGGAGTCGGGAGTCACCAAGGTCATCGCGATCAAACTCGAGAACGAGGGAGCGCGCAAGGACGACAAGCTACCCGACGTCGAGGCCTTCGTCGAGGAGGACGTCGAGCCCGAGACCGACGTATTCATACCGCCGCATCCTGCGCGCCGCCAACGTCAAGCCGTTGCCGCGAGCGCGGGCGAGGCACCGGCCGGTGACCAAGCGCCGGGCGGTGACCAGGCACCGGCCGTCGATGCGGAGAACGCTGCCGACGCGCTTGCCGCCCTCGCGGGCGTGCTTGGGCCCGAAGCCGAGGATTTGGGGCTCGTTGACGCGGAGGCTAACGCGGCCGACGGGACGTCGGCGGAACCCGTCGAGGGACCGTGATCCGGCCGGGCGACGCGATAGCGGCCGTCCGCGCCTTCGTCGAGGAGCGACTGCTCCTCTGCATCGCGCTCACCGCCGCTCTCCTCATCCTTTTAGTGACGATCGGCGTCGTTTCCGTTTCTCGCGACGCGGCCCGTTCCGCCGCGATGGAGGAAGCGGCCGCCGAGCGGCGAAAGCTTGCCGTCCCAGCCGACGAGATCATCCTGCCCGAGGAGCCACTGCCCCTTCCCGGCGTTGAGCAATATCGAGCCCGTCGGAGTACCTGGTCTGCGGACGACGCGAAAGGGTGGTATACTGTACCCGACGGCGATTCTCTCGGTTCCCTCCGGGAGGTGAACCGCTCAAAGATCAGGGATCTATGGGGGTCCGCGCCATGATGCGTCGAGCGTACGGCATGTCCATCATTCTCGCCTGTCTCTTGATTCTTGCGGGTTGCCTTTCGACCCCTGAGGGCCGGGACGCCGACGCGGCGCTTCCCTCGGGCGGCGCTGAATCAGCCGTGGCAACGGAGGCAGGGGCGAGCGCCGAAGCCTCCAATGACTCTGACGCTATCGACTCGTCTTCTACCACTCCTTCCGCCGCATCCGCGGAGCGACAAAATGAGCAGGCGGTCGTCCCAACGGAAACGGGACCGGAAGAACCGGCCGAGACGCGCCTATTGTATTTCTACCCGGAACCCGAAGTCGCCGTCGCCCCCGCGGCCCCAGCCCCCGAAGCGACAAAGCCGACGGAGCCAGCGAAGAGCGCGGAGCGGGCAAAGCCCACCGCCCCGCAGAAGCCCGCCGCGCCTAAGGCGCCTACCGCGGCGCCCGCAACGGCAAAAGCCCCCGCGCCCGAGAAAGCGACAACGCCTGAACCCGCTGAGCAGCCGGGGATATGGGAGGCGGAGCCGACCGCCCCTTCGATCGTCCCCGTCGACGCGGCGAAGCCCGCCGCCGCGCCCTCGCGAGAGACGCGGTTGGAGCGGGGGCAAGCGCTTGAGGTATGGTATCCCGGCACTGGTTGGGTATTTCTCGGTGACGCCTCGGCGCAAAACGGGCTTCGATACGAAAGCAGGAAGCTCGATGGGGGCGACACCCTCTTTACCTTCCGCGCACTCCGCCCGGGCGACTACATCCTAACCTTCTCGAAGTTCGACGTCCTTAAGGACGAATTTTTCTCCGACGCCCTCGCCGTGTCCGTCGCGGACGAGACCGGTAAGCCGAGCGATCGCGTTCGCGCTCCCGACTATCGGGCGCAGCCCGCCGCCCAACCAATCGATGCCCCCGTCGCCGCGGCGGGAGGAGCCACGGGCGGTACCGCCCGCGCCCCATCGCCCTCATCCGCGCGCGACGCGCAGCTTGTTGACGAGCCAGCTATCCGATCGCCGATCCCGCTTGCCACCGAAGGCGCGGCATCCGATAACGCGGCCCGCGCTCCCGGCGCCCAAACCCCCGCGGCCTCGGCGGTTTCCGCCAAGCCCGCGCTCCAAGAGGACGTGTCCGCCCTCGCTCCCGCCGACATCCTTGCCCGCTCGCAAGCGGCGCTCGCCTCAGGCGACGGCGCGCGAGCGATCGCCCTCCTCGACGCGTTCTTCGTTCGGGCGACCGATGGGCTTGACGAGGGATGGTTTCTGCGTGGGCAGGCGTACGAGGCGAACGGCCCGGCGCGCGACATCCGGAAGGCGATGGACGCGTACCGCACCGTCGTCGACGCGTTCCCCGAGAGTTCGCGGTGGGCGGAGGCGGACGCGCGCGCTCGGTATCTTAAGCAGTTCTATCAGTCGATTCGTTAATGGCTTTTTCCAGGCAGACGAATTCCCCCCTGCGAAAGCGAACCCGTCCCCTCTCGACGTAGCCAAGCGATCGGTACAGCCCGCGCGAGACAACGTTCTGGACGAACGCGTCGAGGCGGATTGATCGCGCGCCTGACTTCGCGGCAAACCGCTCGGCGAATTCCATGAGTCGCCGGGCGAAACCCTTGCCCTGAAAGGCAGGATCGACGCAGAGACGGTGCACGATCAACGGCCGGGGATCGGCGACATGCCATGGCACCGAGTCATACTCGCTCGCCGCGTCGAAGTTGAGGACCACGACGGCCGCGAGGCTGCCATCGGCGCGCAGTCCCCAGAGATCGCCCGCCGCGGCGTCGCGGGCGAAGGTTTCCCGGTCGGGATATATCTCGTCCCATTGGGCGATGCCCTTCGCGCCCAAGTCCGACGTCGCTTTCCGTATCAGGGCCATCACCGCGTCGAGCTCGTCGTCGCCCACGCTCACGATCTCAATCATGCGGACAGTATACGCGGGATGCGCCTCGGCGGGCTACTCTCGATAATCCTGCGCGCGGAAAAATTGCCCGCTCGGCGAGCCATCCGGAAGGAGCGCGGGGACGAGGGCGCCGGGGAGGACGGACTCGGGCTCATGGTCGGCGTTCGGCCCGCCGAGGTCCGTCTTAAGCCAACCCGGGTCGAGCCTGCTCACGATGACGCCGGTTCCCGCGAGCGCCGCGGCGAGGTCGTCGGTCCATTTGTCGATCGCCCACTTCGACGAGCCGTAGGCCGCGAGCTGTGGGGTCTTGTCGATGCCTGAGGTTAGGTTGACGATGCGGCCCCAACCCCGCGCGCGCATCGGCGGGAGCAATAGGGCGCTCAGCCGAACCGGCGCGAAGACGTTGACCTGGAATGACCACGCCCAGTCCTCCTGGGTCAGGTCCTCGATCCGCTCCCTCCAGGGATGCATGACCGCTGCGTTGTTATACAGCACGTCCACGCCCCCGTCGGCGATGCCGTCCTCGTCGATGCGCGCCGTGACCTCGC
>ENA-UOWE01004328-UOWE01004328.1-activated-sludge-metagenome-genome-assembly--contig:-NODE-4328-length-13794-cov-3.856103_pt1 | contig 13794 bp, 11 predicted proteins | sample MGYA00249841_ERZ761562 | MGnify/ENA primary metagenome ERZ761562 (study PRJEB28883, sample SAMN05720200) | activated sludge metagenome | isolation source: Anaerobic digester | place: Japan... | reverse complement strand
AATTCATCTGCTTCCACAACAATAAAATCTCCTGAGCCTAACCTTGCATTAGTGCCCCCAAGTCCACTAAGTTTACCGCCTACTATAATAGTTGGATCCATATTTGCTTCAGTTAAAATAAGACCTACCATAGATGTTGTGGTAGTTTTACCATGAGTACCAGCTATTCCAATTCCATATTTCATTCTCATTAATTCAGCAAGCATTTCAGCTCTACGAATAACCGGTATTTTTAATTGCTGAGCTCTAACAATTTCTGGGTTATCTAGATGAACTGCAGAAGAATATACCAATACATCTACATCTTTTACATTATTCGCAGAATGTCCTTTATAAATTTTTGCACCCAGTTTTTTCAATCTTTCGGTTATCTCGGTCAAATTTTTATCTGATCCACTTACTGTAAAACCCATGTTTATTAGTATTTCTGCAATGCCACTCATTCCTATACCACCGATTCCTACAAAATGTACTCTTTTTATATTGCTAAACATAAAACTCTCAATTTTAATTGTTATTTATTAATTTTATTATACTTTCTGCAATTTTTTTTGCACTATCTTTAACTTGTAATTTTCTCAAATTTGATTTTAAATCATTCAATTTATTTTCATCGTTTATAAGTGTCAAAATTTTATCTTTTAATAACGTATCAATTTGGTATTCTGGTATTACTATGGCAGCATTATGTTTTGATAAAGACAAAGCATTTTTCATTTGATGATCTTCAGCTGCAGTTGGTAAAGGAATTAAAATTGCTGGTACCTCCAAATTTAAAAGCTCTCCAATAGTAGTAGCTCCAGCTCTTGTGATTGCTACATCACAAGCAGAATAAGCTTTATTCATATCGCCAATAAATTCCAGAACTTTAATAGATTCATTTATACCAAATTTATTTCTTATTTCATTATATTGCAAAGATCCTGTTTGCCAGATTATTTGTATATTTAAATTAACTAAATCTAAAACTATTTTAGCTAATGCATCATTTATTTTTTTTGCTCCTTGTGACCCACCGGTAATAAAGATTGTCTTTTTATTTAAATCACAACCAAAAAATTTTAATGAATCCTCTTTATTACATTTAATCATTTCTCTTCTTATTGGGAATCCTGAGATCTTAATGTTATCCTCCCTTTTGAAGTATTTTTTTGCATCATCGAATGCTAAATGAATTTCTTTTGCATTTTTAGCGAGCAATCTTGTCGTTACTCCGGGATAACTATTGTGATCCTGTAAAATTGTTGTAATGCCTAGTAAATTTGCTGACCATAATACAGGCCCACTAACATAACCCCCTGTACCAATTACTGCCTTCGGTTTAAATTTTAATATATAAAACAACGATTTTAATATTGCTACTAACAACTTAAATGGAAAAATTAAGTTACTAAAATTAATTTTTCTTGAAAAACCATTAATGTTAATATTTTTAAATTCATAACCGTATTGTGGAACAATTTTACCTTCAATTTTATTTCTATTACCAATAAACATTATTTCTGATTGAGGTAATAACATTTTAATCTCTTCAGCAATTGCTACAGCAGGAAACAAATGCCCACCTGTACCACCACCAGCAAATATAAATTTTACTTTATTCATTTTTATTTAAATACCTGTCCAACAATTGGTTCTTCTTGAATATCATCTTCTACAATATTTTCTGTTCTTGGTTGAATATCTGTATGCGAAGAAATATTCAACAAAACACCTGTAGCAAAAGCAGTAAATATCATAGAAGAACCCCCATAACTTAAAAAAGGTAAAGGCAATCCAGTAGTTGGGAATAAACCACAAGCTACACCAGTATTTACTATAGCATAAACAGAGATTGTAGAAGTAATTCCAACTGCTAGATACTTCCCAAATAAATCAATAGAATGTTTTGCAATCTTTATTCCGCGAATCATAATAAGAATAAAAATAAATATTATTACGACCGCACCAATAAAACCATATTCTTCGCCAATTATAGCAAAAATAAAATCTCCATAAGATTCAGGTAAAAAGAAATCCCTTTGAATACTTTGACCAGGGCCTACGCCAAAAATTCCACCGTTACCGAAACCAATTATTGCCTGTTGAAGCTGATAGTTTACTTCTTCAACAGACTCAGAGCTACCCAAAAAAGCTAAAATTCTCTTCAATCTATATTCAGCACTTATAGCATAAACGACTAATAAAGGAATTAGAGATAATGCGACACCTAAAATATGTTTTATTCTTACTTTGCCAATAAATAACATTATAAAAGAAATAACAAAAATCATAGCTCCGGTACTGAAGTTAGGTTGAATCATTACAAAAGCAGTAACTGAAACTATCCATACTAATAATGGTAAAAATCCTTTGTTAAAATCATGAATAAATTCTTCTTTTTGTTCTAACAAAAAAGCAAGATGAAAAATTAAAGCAAATTTTGCAAATTCAGAAGGTTGAAAACTAAGTAACCCTACACCAATCCATCTATTTGCTCCTTTTATAACATTACCCACAAAAAATAAAATAATCAGACTGAGTATTGCTAATAGAAGAACTTTCTTCGTTATCTTCTTATAAAAATGATAATCTATTTTAATAGCTATAAAAAATAAGAATAATCCTATTATCATTTTGATTAAATGTAACCTAAAGAAAAAACTAAAATCATTTGTTTTAGCAAGTGAAAATGTTGAGCTAGCACTATATACAGCTGCTAAGCTAAAAATCAATAAAACAATAACACTTACAAAAACATAAATATCAATATGATTTCTTTTTTCTTTCATTATTTTACCAAATTATAAACACATTGTTTAAAAACCTGACCACGATGCTCATAATTATTGAACATATCAAAACTAGCACAAGCTGGGGAAAGAAGTACTATTTCACCAGGTTTTGCCAACTCATAAGCTTTTTTTACAGCGTCTTCCATCGTATCGGCAAATACTACATTTGTTTTCTCTTTAAAATAATCAAATAATTTTTTAGCACCTATACCGATAACAATTAAATTTTTAACTTTTTTCTCTACTAATTCACTAATTGAAGAGTAGTCATTACCCTTATCTTTGCCACCAGCAATTAAGTTTATTGGTTCAACAAAGCTATCTAAAGCATACCAAACAGAATCAACATTAGTCGCTTTTGAATCATTGTAAAACTTAACACCATTTATTTCTTTAACAAACTCTAATCTATGTTCAACACCTTCAAAGTTCATTAATGTATTCACGATCTCTTCAACTTTTATTCCAGAAATAAATCCAGCTAAAGATGCTGCCATAGAATTATATAAATTGTGTTTACCTTTTATAGATATTTTGTTACTATCAATTATTTCAGTTTCTTTTTCGTTATAAATTACTTTAATAACTCCATCTTCAACAAAAATACCTTCTTTAACTCTCCCTTTAATACTAAAACTTAGTTTTTTACACTTTGCAGATTGAATTAAATTCCTTACAATTTCATCATCTTCATTATAAATAAGATAATCATTCATATCTTGGTTTAAAAAAATTCTCCCTTTTGAATTTATATAGTTTTCAAATGTTACATAACGATCAAGATGATCTGGAGTAATATTCATAATTATTGAAATATAAGGTTTAAAATACTTTATATTATCTAATTGGAAACTACTTAATTCAAGAACACCAAATGAATCTTCAGAGGAACTTAATACATAATCTGAAAGTGGATAACCAATATTACCTGCAACAAAAGATTTATATTTATTATCACAAAACATTCTATATAGTAAAGTTGTAGTAGTTGTTTTTCCATTTGAACCAGTTATTCCAATCAATTTGGCTTTATTAAACCAGAAAGCTATCTCTATTTCGCTATATACCTCTTTACCGTTTTCTAAAAATTTACTAACTACCGGGTTATTCATTGGAACCCCGGGACTAATTACCAGAAAATCTGCATCAAAAACTTTTTCAGAATGTTTACCTATTTCAAAATCAATTTTTTCTCGTTCAAGCTCTTGAAGATATTCCTTTAACTTGTTTTCATCACCACTATCACTAACAAAAGGAATACCACCTTTACTTTTAATTAATTTTGCCACAGAAACACCACTTTTTGCAGCACCTAAAATTGAAATTTTTCTATTTAATAGTGTAATATCCAAAACAACCTCATTATCTTACTTTAAATGTAGTTAATGTTAAAATTGCAAGTAAAACAGCAATAATATAAAACCTGGTTACAATTTTAGGTTCAGCCCAACCAAGCAATTCAAAATGATGGTGTATTGGTGCCATTTTAAAAACTCTTCTTCCTTCACCATAACGTTTTTTTGTATACTTAAAATAAACTTTTTGAATTAATACGGATAATGTTTCTAGGAAAAATATACCACCTAAAATTGGGAGTAATAATTCTTTTCTAATAAGAACGCTCACTGCACCAAGGGCACCTCCTAATGCAAGAGAACCAGTATCTCCCATAAATACTTGAGCGGGATAAGAATTAAACCACAAAAAACCTAATCCGGCGCCTACTAATGCTGCACAAAAAACCGTTAACTCACCACTACCTGGTAAAAATATAATGTTAAGATAATCACTAAATTTTTCGTGTCCCGAAACATAACAAATAACAGCTAAACCTAAAAATGAAATACTTACAGTTCCAATAGCTAAACCATCTAATCCATCCGTTAGATTAACAGCATTTGACGTAGCAGTTATTATAAAAATTACGACCGGTATATATAAATATGAGAAATCAAAAACCAAATCTTTAAAAAATGGGACAGTGGTAACAGAGTTAAACTTTGCAAATATGGGATGAAAATAAATTACACTACCCAATAAGAGCCCAATAAGAACTTGACCTGCTATTTTATATTTACCTATTAAGCCCTTCTTTTTCTTTTTAACAACTTTTAAATAATCATCCAGAAATCCCACAGCACAAAGCCAAATTGTTACAGCTAAAACAAGAATAACATAGATATTTTTCAAATCACCCCAAAACAAAGTCGGTATTACCACGGAACCAATCACTATTAAACCGCCCATTGTTGGAGTACCTGCTTTTGAAAGATGATTTTTGGGAGCCTCTAATTTAGCAGATTCACCTATTTGTTTTTTCTTTAAATAATTAATAATTTTTGGACCTAAATAAAAACTAATAATTAAAGCAGTAATAGTAGCAGCAGCTGCTCTAAAAGTTATAAATCTAAATATATCAAATCCTGGTGGATTATATTTCAGATTAATCCAATAAAACAAATAGTAAAACATTAACTTTTATTTTCTCCATTAATTAAAAAATCTACTATAGTTTCCATTTTCATACCACGAGAACCTTTAATATAAATTGTATCACCTTCTTTAATGATACTTTTCAAATCTTTTGCTAATATCATTTTATCATCATAATGCTTACAAAGCTTTGGATAGTTTTGCAACTCTTTATAAATATATTTAGAATAATCACCATAAAGAAAAATATTATCAAGTCCTAATCTTTTAATAATTTCACCTGCAAGCCTATGTTCTTCTGGTGCTCTTTCACCAATTTCTAGCATATCTCCTAAAACAACAAATTTTCTTGATCCATATTTTATTTTTGCAAGAGTTTCAAGACCAAGTCTCAATGAATCAGGATTAGAATTATAACAATCCTTAATAATCATTATCCCTTTATTATTAATAATTTCCATTCTTCCAAATGCAGGTTTAAATTCCTCTATCGCTTTCTTAATATCATTTCTTTTAACACTAAATTTTAAACCAACAACTGCAGATGCTAAAAAGTTTGCGCAATTATGTCTTCCTGGTAAAGATGGGTTTACTGATAATACTTTTTTACCTCCAGAATATATTGAAAGAGTATTATTACCACTTTTAGATATTGAAGTAGAACCATAGTAATCAGATTTTTTATTAAAACCATAAGTGAGCTTATTTCTTAAATTTTTGCTTGCATTTTTTAACCATGGATCATCATAATTTACGAATGCAAATCCGTTATTATCTTTCAAATATCTAAAAAGAGTGGTTTCTTCTTGCATAACTCCTTCTAAATCTTTGAAGAATTCTAAATGTTCTTTTCCAATATTAGTAATTAAACCAAAATTAGGATTAAGAATATTACATAGATATTCCATTTCACCAGGATGATTTGTACCTAATTCTATTATAGCAATTTCTGTATTTTTTCTAATTTTAAATATCATCAAAGGTACACCAATATGGTTATTTAGATTCCCTTCAGTTTTTAAAACATTATATTTTTTTGAAAGAATATCAGCAATAATATCTTTTGTTGTTGTTTTTCCATTACTACCAGCAATAGCAATAGTTGGGATATTAAACTTTTGACGATAATTTCTTGCAAAATCTCCTAAGGCTTTTACAGTATCCTGTACTACCAAAATAGGCTGATCTTTAAAATAATCTCTATTTTTTATGTACCACGAATAATTTACAACTGAAAGTGAAGCACCTTTATCAAAAGCTTCTTTGATAAACTTGTGCCCATCGAATTTTTCACCTATTATGGCAAAGAACGCTTCTCCTTTCTTTAATGTTCTCGAATCTGCAGATATACCAGAAACTTTGTCATTAGCGTAGAAATTTTGCAAGTATTCAAATCCAGTTTTAAAAATATCATCAAAAGTAATCATAAATTATTTTTTTATTAGTTCATAAATAATTTCAGAGTCATCAAAATGTTTTTTTATTCCCTTAACTTCCTGATAATTCTCATGTCCTTTTCCTGCAACTAAAACAACATCTCCTTTATTTGCTATTTCAAATCCTTTAACTATTGCTTTTTTCCTATCAGGTTCAACTATGATTTTGCTTTTATTCTCTATTCCACTCAAAATATCATTAATAATTTTATCAGGGTTTTCATTTCTTGGATTATCAGAAGTAATTATGACAAAATCACTAAGTTCACTAGCAATTTTACCCATAATAGGTCTTTTAGATTGATCCCTATTACCACCGCAACCGAATATCGTAATAGTTTTTGAACCATTATCTTTTATTTGATTTATTGTTTCCAATGCATTTTTTAATGAATCAGGAGTGTGAGAATAATCAACAATACCAATTATTCCATCCTCTGAAACTATTTTTTTGAACCTCCCTTCCACATTCTTTACTTTTCTAATACCAGAAATAATTGTTTCGTTATCAAATTTTAAAACTCTAGATATAGAATAAGCAAGAAGAATGTTATATACATTAAACTTACCTGTTAAATCAGAATCTATTTTTACAATCTCATTATCATGCTTAATATTAATTGAAATACCATTAAAACTTAAATTTAAAATTTCTGCAGTAAAATCAGAATTATTCAAACCATAAGAATATTTTTTTCCCTCAAAATCAGCAACTATCTTTTTACCATAAGAATCATCATTATTATATATTGCAAATCCATCTTTTTTTAAATTTTCATCGAATAAAATTTTTTTAGATTTAAAATAATTCTCAAAATTGCCATGAAAATCAAGGTGATCTTGTGTTAAATTTGTAAACGCTGCAACATCATATTTCAGGCCATATACTCTCTCCAAAAACAATGCTATTGAGGATACTTCCATCACTACATACTCAACGTTAGCTTCTCTCATTTTTGCAAATAATTCAAAAAGTCGAACTGATTCTGGTGTCGTTTTACTTGCAGGTAAACAGATATCATTAATCCAATAATCTATTGTACCTATTAATCCAACTTTTTTCCCGGCTGATTCAAGAATAGATTTTAAAAGAAAAGTGGATGTAGTTTTTCCATTAGTACCTGTCACCCCAATTAATTTCATTTTTGCAGTTGGATACCCATAAAAAGCATTAGCAATAAGAGCCATTGCTTTTTTTGAATTATCAACGTAAATGATAGTAATCTTAGGGTTGCCTTTCAATTCATCAAATACTCTCTTATTTTCAACTACTATACAAGATGCTCCTTTATTTATTGCATCAGTTATAAATTGATGTCCATCAACATTTAACCCCTGAATAGCTATAAAAATAGAATTTCTTTTAACATATTTAGAATTGAATTCTATAGAAGAAATATCTATATCGGTTTTGCCTGAAACCTCATAAAAACCTAAATTATTTAAAAGATTTATTAATAACATCTCAAATCCTTGTCCGTTCACAAATAATTTTACATTTTTTACCTTTTGAAATTCTTTCACCAGGTACTGGCTCTTGATATACAACAGTACCAGAACCAGAAATAGAAATATTAAGATATAAATTTGAGATTTTATTCAGGGCATCTCTTATTGATAATCCTTTTATATCCGGCATTATCCTTTTATTATATTGTACTCTTAAGGAATCATCAGTAATCAATTTTACTTTATCCCCAATCATTATTTTTTGATTTGGCTCAGGGATTTGTTTTATTACTCTATTACCATTACCAACTTTTATTATATCCAACTTCAAATTTTTTAAAATATTTTCAGCTGTTTCTATCCTTTGCTGTTTTAAATTCGGTAAGTTTACATAAAGATTTTTATCTTTATCGTTATTTGGTAAATCCATTTCATCTTTCAAATTTACAATATTCATAATTCTCGATACAATTTTTTTAAAAACAGGAGCAGAAACCTCTCCTCCGTAATAACTTTTCTTTGGTGAATCCATCAAAATCATTAACACAAATTTAGGATTTTTTGCAGGAACAAAACCAACAAAAGATGCAGCATAATTTTTCTTTGAATATTTACCATCAACAAGCTTAGAAGCTGTACCTGTTTTACCAGCTATAGTAATTCCTTCGATTTTTGCTTGTTTCCCAGTTCCATTTTCAACAACAGAAATAAACATTTCTGTTAATTCTCTTGCGGTTTTATCAGATACCACTCGTCTAATTTCTTGAGGTTTATTTTGAAACATTACTTTTTCATCACTTATGATTCTATCAATAATATATGGCTTCATTAAAATACCGTTATTAGCTATTGCAGCATAAGCAGAAGCTATTTGTAAAATTGTAGCTGATAAACTATAACCATAAGATAAAGAGTAAATAGTCATCGGATCCCAGTCTATTGGCCTTTTGAGTTCTCCTTTCATTTCTCCTGGTAATTCTACCCCTGTATAAATACCAAATCCAAAATTACGAGCGTATTTATAAAATTTTTCATCACCAATCATTTTTACAACTTTGGACATAAAAATATTACTTGAATTTTGTACAGCTTCTTTAAAAGTGAGCACGCCATAGGGATGTGTATCCTCAATATATTTACCGAAAATTTTATATTTACCATTTTCACAAAAAACTTTATCAGATGGTTTTAAGATACCTTCTTCAAGTAATGCAGCCGCAGTTACAATTTTAAAAGTTGAACCGGGTTCAAACATATCACTAATAGCTCTAATTCTATTTTGTCCAGGTAGAGCTGTATTATAATTATTTGGATTTATCGCTGGATAATTAGACATAGCTAAAATACCACCTGTTTTTGGGTCAATCATCACTGCAGTAGCTGCATCAGCACCAACTTCAACAGCTCCTTTGAATAACTCTTCATCTACAATAGTTTGATAAACCTCATCAATTGTTAAAACTAAATGACAGCCATCAACTGGTTCTTGTTTCGGTAAATCAATTGAAGGCATAAGCCTACCTCTACCATCTCTTTGAAGAATAATAAATCCATCTTCACCTCTTAAAACCTTATCAAACTGTAATTCTAAACCACTTAATCCCACATTATCAATATTTGTACAACCTAATACCTGACCACAAATTTCATTATTAATATAAACTCTATGCGGTTCTTCTATTTTTATTAATCCATCAATTTTATAATTTGAAATTTTCTCGGCAACATTCTTTGGAACCATTCTTTCAAGCCAGACAAATCGTATATTTTTTTCTAATTTATTTTTATAATAATCTATAGGTTTGTTAAAAATTTCTGAAAATAATTTAATTACTTGAGTCTTTTCTGTTAAAACTTTAGGATCAGCACCAAAAGAATAAAATATAGAATTTGTAACAAGAGTATTCATATTGCGATCATAAATATTTCCACGCTCAGGTTTCAAAACAATTTTACTTTCAGATTGTCGCTTAGCAATTTCTTGATACTTCCACGAATCTTTAATCTGTATTATAACTAAACGAAAAATAATTGCCCCAAAACCTAAAAGGAAAAAAACTAAAACAATATATAATCTCCAATTCTTATTATGGCTATCTTTCATTGTAATTGCAATTATTTCTCGATTTCAAAATAATTAATCTTTTCTTTATTATATTCTAAACCAAGTTTTTCAGCTAATGGTAAAATTCTTTGTAAAGATGATAGTTTCTCAATCTCGTTTTTCAAATTCTCGTTTTCTTCTCTAATTTTCTCTAATTTTTTATATAAAGCATTATTTTCAACAACAAGTTTATTAACAGTAAGTACATTATTTATATGAAAAGTAATAACTAGTGATATTAATATAAAAGCAAGAATTATTGAAAGAGGTGAAATTCTCTTTTTTTCATTATTCTCTTTTTTTCTCAATTCATCAGTTATCATATTTTTTCAGCTACCCTCAACTTTGCACTTCTTGATCTTATGTTACTTAATAATTCTTCTTTTTTCGGAGTAATTGGCTTTTTAGTAATAATTTTTAATTTTTCTATTGCACCACACATACATTCGGGAAAGTTTGGTGGACAATTACACTTTCGCGAATAATCCCTAAAAAAATTTTTTACTATTCTATCTTCTAAAGAATGATAAGAAATCACAACCAACCTTCCACCAGTAATTAAATTTTCAACACAGTCTTTTAAAGCTTGAGAAAGATTCTCTAATTCATTATTAACTTCTATTCTTAATGCTTGAAATATTCTACTTAAATTTTTATTTAGTTCAGAAGAACGATAAAAATTTTTTAAAATATTTACAAAATCATCAGAATTTTTTATTGATTTCAGTCTTCGGAATTCTACGATGCGTTTAGCAATAAGTTTAGCTTTTTTTTCCTCTCCATATTCTCGAAAAACTCTTTCAAGCTCTTTTTCTGAATAAGTATTTATTACTTCGCTCGCAGGAATTCCTTTATTTTTATTCATTCGCATATCAAGCACAACATCTTCTCTGTATGTAAAACCTTTATCCTTATTATCAAGTTGAAAAGAAGAAACACCTAAATCAAACAGAAAACCCGAAATTTTATTAAAGAAACCTAATTTTGAAATTTCAGTTTTTAAATTAACAAAATTATCGTTTATTAAAATTAGATTATTTTTATATTTTGAATTTATTTGCTCAACATGCTTAATAGCATCAATATCTTCATCAAACCCAACAATCTTCGATTTCCCCTTTGTAACATCAAGTATTCTCAAAGTATGCCCCCCTCCCCCAAGAGTACAATCTACATAGATACCGCTACTATCTATTACTAAATATTTAATTACTTCATCTAATAAAACTGGTTTATGATAACTTTCATCCATCAAATTCCCAACCCCATTACTTGTTCAGCAATCGCTTCATAACCCTCACTTTGGGAGTTAAGATATTTATCGAATGCTTCCGGATCCCAAACCTCTATTCTTTCTCCAACACCAATAATTTTCACTTCAGATTTTATTCCGGCATAATCAAGTAATGTTTTGGGTAAAGTAATTCTTGATTGTGAATCTAATTCCTGATGGGAAGCCCACATAAGAAAAGTTCTTTGAAATAACCTATCCTTTTCTTTGAAAGAATTTAAGGAAGATAATTTCTTTTCTATGTTTTCCCATTCATCAAGTGGATAAATGGCAATACATTTTTCAAAACCTCTGGTAGCTACAAATGTTTCTTTAGCTTCAGGTTTTATATTTTTACGCATTTTTTGAGGAATGCTTATCCTACCTTTACTATCAATTGAGTAGTCAAACATTCCCATAAATGTTGCCATAACTTACACCTTAATTTATTTTTCCACAATTACCCACTATTACCCACGATTACCCACTTTTGATACAAATTTAACCCTTTTTTATTGAAAGTCAAGCAAAAAATCAAAAAAAATTAAAAATTTTATTAAAAATTTAATTAACAAAAAAAATTTTTGTTAAAAGTTATTTTTGGGGAACTTTTTAAGATAGGTATTATTAAAAAGAATTATTTGTGTTTTACAAATCTATTGTAATCTATCAGTTCCTTCACCTCTTCAAGAATTGGATCCTGTAATAGTTCGATTACTTCAGTATCTATTTCTGAATAAAACTGATCTCTTTGATTTTTTAAATTATCAAATAACTCTTGTGGGAGTTTGATATTATATTCATCCTGAAATTTACTTAATCGCATAATCATTACATCTAAATCTCTTCCATGTCCCGTAGAATCTTGTAGTTTATTAATTTTATTATAAAAATCCCAAAATAATTTTTTTGGAAAAAAATTAATAAAAATTTCAAGAGGATATCTTAAACGTCGAATAGATATCCTTAATTGATGTAAATCTTCTACATCATGAGATTTTAGATATTTATCAATATTAATAAGAACATGATCTAACTTTTGTCTTAATACTCTTTTACCTTCATTGTAATAAGAGTTATTAATTTTGATACCTGTTACAAACCATTTTTTAGGCATATTATATTATTCAGATTAGTTAACCATAAATTATGAATATTTTTAATATTTTGCAACAATATTTTAATAGACAACAAAATAATATTATAGTATTTTTATTGATTTCTTATAAATTTGAAACATCATATCAATTTAACTTTCCCTACTTGTTAACTTTCCCTACTTGAACAATTTTTCAAACTTAAAACGCAAAAAATGTCTATAAAAATAAACATTAAATTACTGAAAGAAAAATTAAAAAAATATTTTCAATATTATCAACGTTTTATTTTTTTTAAAAAATGGCATAATTATTGGAACATTATTATGTAAAGAACGTATATAATGGAGGATTAATAAAATGAAAACTATAAATAAAATAATATTAGGATTGATCATAATAATTAGCTCCGGAATAATAGTACAAAAAGCTAACGCTCAGGTAAATGTAGATATCAATTTTAATGTTTTTTATCATGCTCTTAAACCTTATGGTTCATGGTTTAATTATGGAGAATATGGAATGTGCTGGCGACCATATGGTGTAAGTTATTCATGGCAACCTTATAGAGATGGTCATTGGGTTTGGACAAATTATGGTTGGACATGGATCTCAGACTATACATGGGGTTGGGCACCTTTTCATTATGGAAGATGGATTTATGATAATTATTATGGTTGGATATGGGTACCTGATTACGAATGGTCACCAGCATGGGTTCAGTGGAGATATGATGATGACTACATTGGTTGGGCACCTCTTCCACCAAAGATACGTTTTACAATTACTATAGGTGCAGATTATAATGACTATGGAATCGATTATTATCATTGGAATTATGTATATATTAAAGACTTTGTGGGTGTTAAATATAGATATATCCCAAGATATAAAATATATAAAATTCATAGACATACAAAAAACGTAACTAATATAACTATTATTAATAATAACTATTACAATTATGGTCCAAAAGTAAACGATATAGAAAGAGTATCTGGTACAAGAATCCGAGAATATAGAGTCATTGGAGAAAAAGAAGCCCCAAGAAACCGTGATGCTTATAGAATATCTGACAATAACCTATATATTTATAGACCTGAAATCACAAGAACAACTGGAAGCACAAGAGGCAACATGAGAGAAGAAATTAATAGAAACAACTCAAATAACAATGAGACTCAAATAAATAACAGAATAGAAAGACAACCTGAAAGAGAATCACGGATAA
>ENA-UOWE01004325-UOWE01004325.1-activated-sludge-metagenome-genome-assembly--contig:-NODE-4325-length-13807-cov-5.914631_pt1 | contig 13807 bp, 9 predicted proteins | sample MGYA00249841_ERZ761562 | MGnify/ENA primary metagenome ERZ761562 (study PRJEB28883, sample SAMN05720200) | activated sludge metagenome | isolation source: Anaerobic digester | place: Japan... | reverse complement strand
CGGAAGCGGTCAGCGCAGCGCCGGCGCCGCCTTCGAGCGCGGCGATTTTCGCGGCCACCGCGTCGTTGGTCGGATTTTGAAGGCGCGTATAAAAGTACCCCTGCCCCTGAAGGTCGAAGAGCCGGCCCATCTCCTCGCTCGAATCGTATTTGAAAGTGGTGCTTTGGATAATCGGTATCGCGCGGGGTTCGCCGTTTTTCGGCGAATAACCCGCGTGGATGCAGTCGGTTTCAATACGGCGTTTGTCCATGTACGGCCTCCGTTGTTCCTGTCTCAGACAAGTTTGGGCATCAGGCGGGCGATTTCTTCCATTTTTTTGGGGATATCGATGGTCTGGGGGCATTTCTCTTTGCAGACGCCGCAGGCGGTGCAGTCTTCTGCCTTCGAACCGTCGGGCAGCGCCGCGTATGCGGCAAGGAAGGCCGCGGCGTCGCCGGTCTTTTTGTAATCGTTGAACAAGGCGAAAACGCCCGGAATATCGACGCCCGACGGGCAGTCCATACAGTAACGACAGGCTGTGCAGCCGACCGCTTCGCCGGCCGCGAAAACCAGCCCCGCTTTTTCCGCCGCGCTCATCTGTTCGGGCGCAAGGGGACAAAAATCGCTGAACAGTTCGACGTTCTCTTTCATTTGTTCAAGGCTGCTCATCCCGCTGAGTACGGTCAGGACGTTTGGCAGCGAAGCCGCATAGCGCAATGCCCAGGAAGCCATGGTCCTGCCGGGTTCCATCGCGTTGAAGACCGCTTCGACCCCGGGGCCGGGGTTGGCGAGGGCGCCGCCGCGGACGGGTTCCATCACGATACAGGGAATCCCCCGTTCTGCCAAAAGGTCGAGCTGCGTACCGGCATCGTTTTTGGCGCGGTCGACATAGTTGAGCTGCAGCTGGGCAAAATCCCAGTCGTGCGCGTCAAGGATTTCACGGAACACCTCCGTGTTGTCATGAAAAGAGAAGCCGATAAATTTGATTTTGCCCTTGTCCCTCATTTTTTCGAGAAACTCGTAAGCTTTCACTTTTTGAAACTTCGCAAAACTGCCGGCGTCAAGGGAGTGCAGCAGGTAAAAGTCAATGTAGCGCGTGTTGAGTTTTTCCAGCTGCAGCTCGAAAACGGACTTCAGGTCCGCCGTTTTGCCGACAATCCAGGGCGGCATCTTGGTGGCGAGGCAGTAACTTTCCCTGTCGTAGCCCGCCAGCGCGCTGCCCAAAAACGTTTCGGACTTGCCGGAATGGTACACAAAAGCGGTGTCGAAATAGTTGACGCCGTGTTCGATGGCGTAGTCGACCATCTCGCGCGCGGCCTGTTCGTCGATTTTATCTTTTTTTCCTTCTATCTGCGGCAGGCGCATGCAGCCGAAACCGAGTGCGGAAACAGGCATAAATCCTTCCCGGAATATTCTGGTATGCATCGTCGTCACTCCCCGATCATCAAATCGTATTCGCCTTCGCCCGGTTCCTCATATTCCGCGTCGAGCCGGGCGCATAGAGCTTTATCAATAATATATTCTCTTTTAGGGCTATTGGCAAGCCGGGCGTTCCTTTCCTCGAGCCTTTGGGCGCGAAGCGCCTCGGGCAGGCGGAAATACACGGTGACGGTTTCGACACCCCTTTGCGCGAGATAACCGCGCGCAGCCGCCCTCGCCGACCCGGTCGACAGGCCGGAGTCGAGCACAGCGTCCGTGCCGCAAAGCGCGGTATCCGCGGCGATACCGCACAGATATTGCAGGCAGCGCCGCTCCGTTTCCGCATGCCTCGGGCCGAGGCATTCGTCGAAAAGCGACAGCATCAGTTCGTCGCAGGAAAGAAGGACAGCGTTATGCTTGCCCGCGAGGCGCTCAGCCCAGGCGGTTTTGCCCGAGGCGATTCTGCCCGTAAGCAGATAGACTTTTGCCATACATTGCCCTCAGCGGTATCAGAAATCAATGAAACGGCGCATCAGCGTAAAACCTTTTTCGATGAAAATCCCTGTTTTTGCCGCGCTTTGTTCGTTGATGGAACCTTCAAAATTGTGAAGTTCTCTGCCTTTACGGTATATCATATACGGCACGGGGTCGGAGGCGTGCGTGCCGGTGACGATGGGCGTCGGGTGGTCGGGCAGTATCATCATTTTGTAATCGTCCTGCGTATCGAGATAATTGAGCAGTACGGGCAGAACCAATTCGTCAATCAGTTCGATGGAGCGGATCTTTTTTTCCGGTTCATTGCGGTGCCCGCACTCGTCCGGAGCCTCTATATGTATATAGACAAAGTCCTGCCCTTTACATAATTCTGCGACCGCCGCTTCGGCTTTGCCCTTAAAATCGGTGTCGATATAGCCGGTCGCGCCCTCGACGTGCGGCGTGTTCATGCCCGCGCAGATACCGATGCCTTTAAGCAGGTCAACCGCGGAAATGATGCTGCCTTTCAGACCGTAAGTTGCCTCGAACGACGGAAGGGCCGGCTTGACGCCTTCACCCCACAGCCAGATGGAGTTGGCGGGCAGTTTGCCTTCGGCAACCCGTTTCCTGTTGACGGGATGCTTCCGGAGAAGATTGAAACTTTCTTCCATCATTTCGCCGAGTACGGCGGCGTTTTCATGCGAAGGAAGATAGGGGCCAACCACCTTGCCGCTGATATCGTGCGGAGGGGTCAGCGTGCCGAGATAGGAATTGCCGTTGTGGTACATCATGCAATGGCGGTAACTGACACCGCTGAAAAAATCGAAGCGGCCGCCTCCGAGCGCCTCCTGCACGGCGTCGATGAGCTGCGCGGCCTCTGCGCTGGAGATGTCGCCGCCGGAATAGTCGCGCATGGTCAGTGTTTCATATTCGCCTTCCCCTTCGAGCGTAACGAGGTTGCAGCGCAGCGCGACATCCCCGGGCGCCATATCGATGCCCATGCTGACGGCTTCCAGCGGAGAACGGCCGGTGTAGTATTGCAGGGCGTCGTAGCCCAGCACGCTGAGATTGGCAACGTCGCTGCCCGGCTTGAGCTCTTTTTGCACCGTCAGCACAAGCCCGACCTCTCCCCTGTTCGCCAGTGAATCGAATACGGGTTTTTTCGCCAGTTCCATGGGCGTCTTGCCGCCGAGGGCAGGCACGGGATAATCCGCCATGCCGTCGTATAAAACCACCGCGTACTTCATGAAGTTCTCCCTGTTGTTTCTGTTGCCGGCTTTATCTGAAATAGGCGACGCCGGACTCGAAGATTTTTTGGTCTTTGGAAAACGGAACGTTTTTGCAGATATTTTCGCCTTTTCTCTCGCTGTGCGCCATTTTGCCCAGCACCCGGCCGTCGGGGCTGGTAATGCCTTCCACGGCGCCGGCCGAGCCGTTGGGGTTAAACGGCATACCCGCCTGCGGGCGGCCGTCCGCGTCGACATAACGGGTGGCAATCTGCCCGGCGGCTGCCAGTGCCAACAGCGTCGCTTCGTCCGCGGTAAAGCGCCCTTCGCCGTGCGACACGGGCACCGCGTGTATTTCGCCCGGTTCGCACAACGCGAACCAGGGGCTCATCACGCTGGAAACCTGCGTATAAACCATCTGGGACACGTGGCGGCCGATGTTGTTGAACGTCAGGGTCGGCGAATCGGCTTGAATCGGGGAGATTTTGCCGTATGGCAGCAAACCCGTTTTGATCAGCGCCTGGAAACCGTTGCAGATACCCAGGACCAACCCTTTTCGGCGCTCGAGCAGATCCTCGACCGCTTCTTTGACGCGCGCGTTGCGAAGCACCGTCGCGATAAACTTGCCCGAACCGTCCGGCTCGTCGCCACCGCTGAACCCGCCCGGCAGCATTAATATCTGCGACCGCGCCATTAGGCGGGCAAGCGCCCTGATGCTCTCGTCGGCGTCGGAAGGCGTCAGATTGCGGACGACAAACACCTCCGGCTGCGCGCCCGCTTTTTCAAAGGCGCGCGCGGTGTCGACCTCGCAGTTGGTGCCGGGAAAAACGGGTATCAGAACCCTGGGCTTCGCAACAACTGCGGAAGGGGCGGCGTCGGAACGCGCGCAGAAAAGCGGAATCTCCGGCATCAGGGCGGCCGGGGGCGCGCTGACGGGGAAAACGGGGGCGAGTTTAGAGAGATACGCCTTCTCGAGCGACGCCAGAGGGATATTTTCACCCTCGACGGTGAAGATGCCGGAATCGTTTGTGAAACCAAGCGTCAAACAGTCCAGCCCTTCCGGCCCGTCTTTGCCGGCAAGTTCCGCCACGATGCAGCCGCACAGCGGCGCATAGAGCGTCCTTCTGCTCAAACCGGATTCGAAGGCGAAACCCAGGCGGTTGCCCATCGCCATGCGGCATACGGCGGCGGCCGCGCCGCCCTCCCGCACGCAGGAAGCCGAAAGGATAACGCCTTTTTTGACCGCCAGGCAGACCGTCGAGAGCATCTCCTTCGCCCGCTGCCAGTCCGGAAGCAGCGTACCGGGGACCACGGGGAAATCGATCAGCACGACACGGGAACCGGCTTTTTTCATCGCGGCGGAGCCGGTTTCGGAGGCTTTGGTCATGGCGACGGCGAAACACACCAGCGTGGGCGGAACATCCATATCATTGAAAGATCCCGACATGGAATCCTTGCCGCCGATGGCGGGGACGCCGAAGTTCAGCTGCGCGGTCAAGGCGCCCAGCAGCGCCGCGGCGGGTTTGCCCCAGCGTTCGGGCACGTCGCGCAGGCGCTCGAAATACTCCTGCAGCGTCAGGCGGCTTTTCAGCGGGTCGGCGCCGATACAGGCGAGTTTTGCAAGCGCTTCCGCTATGGCGTAGACGGCGCCGTGAAAAGGGCTCCACCGGCTCATACCGGGTATAAAGCCGAAACTCATGGCCGTTGCGGTGTCCGTTTCGCCCTCAAGCAGGGGCAGTTTGGCGCACATCGCGTCCTCGGGCGTCATCTGGTATTTGCCGGCGAAAGGCATCAGGACGCTGCCGGCGCCGATGCTCGCGTCGAAACGCTCGGCAAGGCCTTTTTGTGAACAGACTTCCAGGCGCGAAAGGTTTTTTTCCAGCGCGGCGGCGCCGGAAAGGCCGTCCAGGCAGGAGGGCACCGTATCGCGGTAAACCTGTCCGGCGGAAACGGCGACGATTTCGGCCCGGGCAGTTTGGGTCACGCCGTTGGTATCGAGAAAGTCGCGGCCGATGTCGACGATGGTGTCGCTCTGCCAGCGCATGACCAGCCGCGGGTTTTCGGTAACAACGGCGACGGGGGTCGCTTCCAGGTTCTCGCCGGCGGCCAGGGCGCAGAACGTCTCGACGTCCGACGGCGCGAGCACGACGGCCATGCGTTCCTGCGACTCCGAAATGGCGAGTTCGGTGCCTCCGAGGCCCTCGTATTTTTTCGGGACGGCGTCGAGGTTGATGTCCAGTCCGCGGGCGAGTTCGCCGATGGCAACGCTGACGCCGCCCGCGCCGAAGTCGTTGCAGCGTTTGATCAGCCGCGCCGCCGCGGGGTCGCGGAACAGGCGCTGGAGTTTGCGCTCGGTGGGCGGGTTGCCTTTTTGCACCTCCGCGCCGCAGGTTTCGATGGACGAGGAATCGTGCGCTTTCGACGAGCCCGTGGCTCCGCCGCAGCCGTCGCGGCCGGTCCTGCCGCCGAGCAGGACGACGACGTCGCCGGGCGCGGGCGCTTCCCTGCGGACGTTGCTTTTGGGCGAGGCGCCGATGACGGCGCCGATTTCGAGGCGTTTGGCGACATAGCCCTCGTCATAGAGTTCCGTCACCTGGCCGGTGGCAAGGCCGATCTGGTTGCCGTAGGAGGAGTAGCCCTGCGCGGCGCCGACGGTAATCTTTTTTTGCGGGAGTTTGCCGGGCACCGTCTGTTCAAAAGGGGTCAGCGGATTGCCGCTGCCGGTGACCCGCATGGCCTGGTAAACATAAGCCCTGCCGGAAAGCGGGTCGCGTATCGCGCCGCCCAGGCAGGTCGCGGCGCCGCCGAACGGTTCGATTTCGGTCGGGTGGTTGTGCGTTTCGTTTTTAAACTGCACCAGCCACCGCTGCGGCTCTCCGTCGACGACGACCTCGGTTTCGATGCTGCAGGCGTTGATCTCCTCGCTGACGTCGACGTCGGCGGCAAGGCCTCTCCCGGCCAGCAGTTTGCCGCCGATGGTCGCCATATCCATCAGGGAAATATCTTTTTGACGGCCGGCGTAGAGTTCCGCGCGCGCAGCCATGTATTCGTTCAGCGCGGCCTCGATCCCCGCGGAAAGGCCGCCGGGCCGCACTTCGACGCGCTCGAGGCGCGTCAGAAACGTGGTGTGGCGGCAGTGGTCGGACCAGTAGGTGTCGATGACGCGCAGTTCCGTTTCGGTCGGTTCCCTGCCTTCGGCGAGAAAATAATCCCGGCAGAACAGAAGGTCCTCGACGCTCATGGCGAAGCCCATGGAAGCGTGATAGCGCGCCATCGCTTCGCCGTCCATGCCGAGAAAGCCGGCCACGTCGGCGATTTTCCCGGGCGGCTGGGTTTTGAGGTCGAGGCTGTCATAAGGTTCCATGGAAGCGAGGCGCGCTTCGACGGGGTTGACGAGATAGTTTTTTATTTTTTCGCATTCCCCGGCCGTCAGGCGGCCGAAGAGGGCGTACACCCTGGCGGTCAGAACTTTCGGGGGCGTCTGCAGCGTCAGCAGCGCGATGCACTGCGAAGCGGAGTCGGCGCGCTGGTCGTACTGGCCGGGCAGGTATTCGACGGCGAACACCAGCGAGGCGTCCATGTCGGGCAGGCGGTCATAAATGCGGTCGGCGTTGGGTTCGGATAAAATCGTCGCAGCGGCCGTATCAAAATCCGCGCCGCCGAGCCCCTCGACGTCATAACGGTTGAAAAGGCGCAGCGCCTCGAGGCCCGGGATGCCGAGCGTATCGCGCAGGTCCGCGAGCACACGGCCCGCCTCAAGGTCGAACCCTTCTTTTTTCTCCACAAACAAGCGCCTGACTAAAGCCATGGCAGGGCCTCCGCTTTCACGGCGCGTCGTGGGAAAAGCCGCGCGGCGCGCGAATAATAGTGAAATTGTATCATATCCGGCCGGAACATAAAAGTATAAAAATGCCTTTCTAAGGGCGGAAACGGCGTGTTTTTCAGCGGGTTGACTTTGCCCGCGCCAACCCTTACGATAGAACCGCAAGGGCCTCTGACAACGGCGCGGGGGTGTAAGGTGTTTTGCAGAAACTGCGCGTTTGAGATGGATCTGATTTCCGACGTCTGCGTGCGCTGCGGAGAGCCGAAAGGGGAAGGAACCGTTTACTGCCCCAACTGCGCCGCGCAAACCCAGCCGGGCGCCACGGTGTGCCTTGGCTGCGGAGGGCCGCTGGCGAAGCCGCAGCCCGATACCGCGGGCGGCACGCAGACCGCGGCGATTGTCTCGCTGGTGACGGGCATCCTGTCGATTCTCTGCTGTTCGGTATTCGTCGGCCTGCCCTGCGGCATCGCGGCCATCATCTGCGCGAAAAAAGCGAAGCAGAAAACAGGCGTTATGGGGCCGATGGAACTGGCAGGCCTTATCTGCGGCATCGTCGGGACGGTATTTTCGGGCCTTTTCATTATCGTGACGATTATTTATTATATCGCTTTCGGCGTGTTGATTTTTTCGCAGGTCGCTTCCGAATCCAGCGAGTATTTGCGCGTCCTTGCTTTCCGGCTTATGGCTTGAGGACTCTGCGCTCAACGGCTGCCCGTTGGGTCGGGCGGCCTTTTTTAATAACCGCAGATACGGCTTTTTTGCAGGGCATGCAGGATTTTTTCCCTGACGGCCGGATAGGCGGCGTCCAACTCGTCGAGAAGCCGCTTGACCCGCTCCCGTTCGGTTCTGCCGTCGACAGGGCAGCGGTTTTCAACCACCGGAAGGCCGGCGCGCCGGACGGCGCGCGCGATGTCCGCCTCGCGGGCGAAAATCATCGGCCGTATGAGCGTCAGGTCCTTGCGCGACAGATAGGTCACCGGTGAAAAACTGCCGAGCGCCGCGCCGTCAAAGAGGTTCATCAGGAAAGTTTCCGCTGCGTCGTCGAGATGATGGCCCAGCGCGAGTTTGCCGCAGCCTTGCTGTTTCGCCATATCATGCAGGATGCCGCGGCGCATTCTGGCGCAAAGGCTGCAGGGGTTTTTCTCCCCCCGCGTTTCAAAAACCACTTCGGCCAGTTTGGTGCGCTTGACGACGCAGGGAATGCCCCATAAGGCGCACAGCGCTTCCACGCTTGAAAAATCGCTTTCGATACCGTCAAAACAGGGGTCCACGATGAGCGCGGCCAGTTCAAACGGCTGAGGATAGTAGCCGCGAAGCGAAGCGAGCGATGCCAGCAACGCGACGGAATCCTTGCCGCCGGAGACACCGACAGCAACGCGGTCGCCCGCGGCAATCATTTGATACTGCTCGGCAGCCCTCCTGACGAGCCCTGCCAGTTGATGCACGTTCCCCACCCCGTCAGGTGACGCAAATCCTTTCGACGCCGGTGCAGCGCCCGGTGGCTGAATCGATTTCAAACACGCAGCCGCAAAGCATCTGCGGGCCTTCCGCCACGGCAAACTTCGCCGGCAGACCGCTTTTGAGCCAGGCGACAGACGATTCGGGCGTAACGCCGAGCACGGAGTCGATACAGCCCGTCATACCTAAGTCCGTGATATAGCCGGTGCCGGCGGGCAGAATTTGCTCATCGGCTGTCTGCACATGGGTGTGCGTCCCGAAAACGGCGGAAACCCTGCCGTCAAGGTAGTAGCCCATCGCCCGTTTTTCCGCCGTGGCTTCGGCATGGAAATCCAGCAGGATAACCCTGCAGCCGGCCACTTCCTCCAGCAGGCGGTCGACGCACCAGAAAGGATTACCCGCGTGCTCGAGAAAAGCCTGGCCGGAAAGATTGATGATCCCCGCGCGCCAGGGCCCGAAATCGGCGACCGCCACTCCCCTGCCGGGATTGTTATCATAGTAATTGGCGGGGCGCAGAATATACCGGCAGCTGTCGAGGTATTCATAGACGCCTTTGTTGCGGAAGACATGGTTGCCGGTCGTAATCATATCCACGCCGGCCGACAGCAGCCCGTCGGCCAGTTCGGGCGAAATGCCCAGGCCGTTGAATGCATTTTCAGCGTTGGCGACGCAATAGTCAATGCCTTTGAGCCGTTTGAGGTGCGGCAGATGTTTGGCGACGAAGGCGCAGCCCCGCGCTCCGACGATATCGCCGATGGCCAGTACGTTCATGCGTTCAACCTCTATGGCTTGCGCCCGCATAATAAAAAACCGGGGATGCGTCTGCGCACATCCCCGGCCGCTTCTGCTTATTTCGCGTAGTCGATGACGCGGTTCTCCCGGATGATGTGGACCTTGATCTGGCCGGGGTACTGGAGTTCTTCTTCGATTTTCTTAACGACATCACGGGCAACGAGCACCATGCGGTCGTCGGAGATGGCCTCCGGCTTGACGATAATGCGTACTTCCCTGCCCGCCTGAATGGCGAACGAACGCTCGACGCCTTCGAAGGAGTTCGCGATTTCCTCGAGTTTCTCGAGGCGTTTGATGTAATTCTGGACGTTCTCGCGCCGCGCGCCCGGCCGGGCCGCCGATACGGCATCCGCCGCCTGGACCAGGCAGGCGACTACCGTCTTGGCCTCGACGTCGCCGTGGTGGGCTTGAATGGCGTGAATGACGGCTTCGCTCTCTTTGAAGCGCTTGGCGTATTCGACACCCAGTTCGACGTGCGAGCCGTCAATCTCATGGTCGAGGGCCTTGCCGATGTCGTGCAGGAGGCCGGCGCGTTTGGCCAGTTTGATGTCCGCGCCGATTTCAGCCGCCATCAGGCCGGAAATGAAGGCGACCTCGAGAGAATGGTTGAGGATGTTCTGGCCGTAACTGGTGCGGTATTTCAGCTTGCCGATGAGCTTGACGATTTCGGGGTGAAGGCCTGCGATGCCGGTGTCGAGGACGGCTTTTTCACCGGTCTGCCGTATCGTCTGGTCGACTTCCTTTTTGGATTTTTCAAACAGTTCTTCGATTCTCGCCGGGTGGATTCTGCCGTCGGCGATGAGTTTTTCAAGCGTGACGCGCGCTACTTCGCGGCGGACCGGGTCGAAACTCGATATGGTGATGGCCTCGGGCGTGTCGTCGATAATCAGGTCGACGCCCGTAATGGTCTCCAGCGTGCGGATGTTGCGGCCCTCGCGGCCGATGATGCGGCCTTTCATCTCGTCGTTGGGCAGTTCCACCACCGAAACGGTCGCCTCCGCCGCATGGTCGGCGGCGCAGCGCTGAATGGCCGTGGAAATGACCTCGCGCGCAAGGGTATCGGACTCGTCTTTGATACGCTGCTCGTATTCGGTAATCCTCAGCGCCTTTTCGTGCGCCAGGTTCTCCTCGATGCTTTTAAGCAGGTAGTCCCTCGCCTGTTCCTTGGTATAGCCGGACACTTTCTCGAGCATCTCGAACTGGCTGCGCTTGATGGTCTCTATCTCGGCCATTTTCTCTTCGGCCGCTTTGATTTTGTTTTCAAGGATCTCTTCTTTTTTCTCAAGCAGTTCGCTTCGCTTGTCGAGGGTTTCTTCTTTCTGGTCGATTCTGCGTTCCTGTCTCTGCACTTCCGCGCGGCGGTCACGGAGTTCCCTGTCTGTTTCGCTGCGCAGTTTGTGGATTTCATCCTTGGCTTCGAGGATGGCTTCTTTCTTTTTGGTCTCCGCCTGGGTGATTGCCTCGTTGACCAGCCGGGCCGCCTCTTTTTTAGCGGAACCGATTGCCGTTTCGGCTACTATCTTCCTGTATATGCCGCCGATGATAAAACCCGCTGCGCCTGCGGCAATTACGCTGACAACAACCGCGATAAGAATTTTCAAAAAATCGCTCAAATTTAGCATGCACCTCCTTTTTTCTTCCTGGTAAAATGAATGTGCTTGTCAGCACACCTGAAAATGAATAGCATGAAGTCCGGGAACATAGACTTGCCATCTTGAACATTTTACCCTTGTGAAGGGATAAAGTCAATATGAAGTTGGACAACCCGCCCGTATTCCTGTTTGACTTTTCCCCCTGGATGGTTTACTTTGTTTTTGTCAGGGACAGCCGTGCGCCGCCCTGCGGAAAGAAGGAAGCATATGGACTACGCTCTTGTGGCGGACAGTTCGTGTGAACTGACCGCCGAAATCAAAGAAACAATACCGTCAGCGGGCGTCCCGCTGACGATGACGGCCGGAGGAAAAGAGTATGTCGACGACGAACGTTTGGACGTCGACGCCTTCCTCCGTGACATTGAAAACAGCCGCGATACGCCGCGTTCCTCATGCCCCTCGCCGGAAGACTACGCCAACGCCTTTGCCGCGAGCCCGGCCGAAAAGGTTTTTGCGGTGACCCTTTCCTCGAAATTATCCGGCTCCTATACCAGCGCGATGATCGGTTCGAAACTCGAACAGGCGCGCGGCAAAACCGTCCATATTTTCGACTCGAAAAGCGCGTCGGCGGGCGAAACGCTGACGGCGCTGAAAATCGCCGAACTCGCCGGGCTGAAAGCGGATTTTCAAACCATCGTCGAGGAAACGCAGCGCTTTATCAACAATATGAAAACGTTCTTTGTGCTGGAAAACACCGATATCATGGTTAAAAACGGCAGAATGAACCCACTGCTGGGCAAGGCGCTGGGTTTGCTGAATATCCGCTTGATCCTCGGTTCCGACGGCGAGGGCAGCATCAAGCTGTTCTCCAAAGCGCGCGGAGCCGCGACCGCGCTTCACCGGCTGGCGGAAACCGTCACGGAAAACCGCGCGGGCGCATCGGGCGGGCGGCTGGTTATCACGCACTGCATGAATCCGCAGGGGGCGGCAGCGCTCGCGGGCGAAGTGCGGGAAGCCTGCAGGTTCGACGGCGTCGACCTTCTGCAGACCAGCGGCTTGAGCAGCATGTACGCCAGCCGGGGCGGCATCATCGCCGCTTTCTGAGTGAAGTTGACATCCCGCTCCCGCCGGTGCTATCATATTGATATACTTCAAAGCGAGGACGCAGAAGGCCCAGTTCCATTGAGCGTTTTCAGAGAGTCCGCAGCCGAGGCTGCAAGCGCGGACAAACGCGGAAACGGGCTACCACTGCCGAGCGTGCGCCGAAGCGACACGATAAGGCGCGCCGTATTTGCCGCGTTAAGGCAGCCGAGCGGCGGAGCAATCCGCAAAACGGGTGGAACCGTGGGGCGTAAAGCCTCATCCCTTTACATCGGGATGAGGCGTTTTTTATTTGCAGCCGGGCAATTCCGGCACCAGGGAGGGTGTTCGTATGATCCATGTACGATTCAACGGCGGGGAGGTATATTCATTTGAGCCCGGCATATCGGTGCTCGATGCGCTGCGTTCCGCGGACAGGGAACTGTTTAAAACCGCCTGCGTCTGCCGAATCGGCGGCGAGGTCTTCGACCTGCGCGAAACGCTGACAGCGGACACGGACGCGGAAATTCTCGGCTTCGGCAGCGAGGAGGGACGGCGCGCCTTCCGCCATACGGCGTCGCATATTCTCGCGCACGCGGTCAAACGCCTGTTTCCGCAGGCGAAACTGGCCATCGGCCCAGCGGTCGACAACGGTTTTTATTACGATTTTGACTGCGACGTGTCCTTCACGCCCGAGGTCCTCGAAACCATCGAGGCGGAAATGAAAAAAATCGTCAAGGAAGGCCTTCGGCTCGAGCGCTATGAACTCGACGCGCGGCAAGCGCTGGCGCAGGCTGAAAAGGACGGGGAAATCTACAAAGTCGAGCTGATTGAAGAACATGCCGGCAAAGGCGAAAAAATCTCTTTTTACCGCCAGGGCGATTTCACGGATGTATGCGCCGGGCCGCATCTGCCCGAAACCGGCCGCGTCAAAGCCTTCAAGCTGACGTCCGCCACCGGCGCTTACTGGCGGGGCGACTCCGCCAAAAAGATGCTACAGCGCATTTACGGCACCGCTTTCCCCTCCCGAGAGGAACTGGAAGCGCATCTCGCCGCCGTCGAGGAGGCGAAAAAACGCGACCACAACGTCATCGGCCGGCAGCTCGGTTTCTTCACGACCTCCGACGTCATCGGGCAGGGCCTTCCCCTGCTGATGCCCAAGGGCGCGAAAGTGGTCCAGCTGCTGCAGCGCTTTGTCGAGGACGAGGAGGAGAAGCGGGGCTATCTGCTGACCAAAACGCCGTTTATGGCCAAAAGCGACCTGTATAAACTGTCGGGCCATTGGGACCACTACCGCGAGGGCATGTTTGTCCTCGGCGATGAAAAGAGCGGCGGCGAGGTGCTCGCACTGCGCCCGATGACCTGCCCGTTCCAATTCACCATCTACAACACGCAGACCCATTCCTACCGCGACCTGCCGGTGCGCTATAACGAAACGTCGACGCTGTTCCGCAACGAGGCGTCCGGTGAAATGCACGGCCTGATACGCGTAAGGCAGTTCACCATCTCGGAGGCGCACCTGATCTGTACGCCCGAACAGCTGGCAGACGAATTCAAAGGCGTCGTCGACCTTGTTCATTTCATGACGCGGACGCTGGGTATCGATGGGGACCTGACCTACCGTTTCAGCAAGCGCGACCCGGCGAACAAAGAAAAGTATATCGACGACGACGAAGTCTGGGAAAATACCGAATCGGTGATGAAAGACATCCTCGACTCCCTGGGCCTGACATACAAAACGGCAATCGGCGAGGCAGCCTTCTACGGCCCCAAACTTGATATCCAGTTCAAAAACGTGCACGGCAAAGAGGATACCCTCATCACCGTGCAAATCGACCGTTATCTGGCCGAGCGGCTGGATATGACCTACATTGACGCCGACGGCGTCAAAAAACGCCCCTATATCATCCACAGGACGTCGGTCGGCTGTTACGAACGGACACTGGCGACGCTCATTGAAAAAT
>ENA-UOWE01004319-UOWE01004319.1-activated-sludge-metagenome-genome-assembly--contig:-NODE-4319-length-13814-cov-8.801148_pt1 | contig 13814 bp, 12 predicted proteins | sample MGYA00249841_ERZ761562 | MGnify/ENA primary metagenome ERZ761562 (study PRJEB28883, sample SAMN05720200) | activated sludge metagenome | isolation source: Anaerobic digester | place: Japan... | reverse complement strand
TCGGCCCCGGTCGGCCTCCCCGACGACGAGGACGCCCTCTTCGGCCCGGTCAACAACTCCCGTCAGCTGGCTCACGTCTCCGGCTTCATCGACCGACTGCCCTCCCACGCGACGGTCTCGGCGGGCGGCAACCGCCGCACCGACCTCGGTGAGGGCTACTACCTCGAGCCCACCGTGCTCTCCGGGCTGCGCCAGGACGACGAGGCCATCCAGAACGAGATCTTCGGCCCGGTCATCACCGTGCAGAAGTTCACCGACGAGGCCGAGGCGATTCGTTGGGCCAACGGCGTCGACTACGGCCTCGCGTCCTCGGTGTGGACCAAGGACTTCGGCCGGGCCATGCGGATGAGCAAGGCCCTGGACTTCGGCTGCGTGTGGATCAACACCCACATCCCGCTCGTCGCCGAGATGCCCCACGGCGGGTACAAGAAGTCGGGCTACGGCAAGGACCTGTCGATGTACGGGTTCGAGGACTACACGCGCATCAAGCACGTCATGGCGAACATCGAGAGCTGAGGAACACACCACATGGCACTTCGACGGCGGCCCCCGGCCGATCCCATGACCCGCGGGCTGATCAGCGCCGCACGGTCCTCGGCGCTGACGCGGCGCTCCCTGTTCGGCACGGCCGCCCTCGGTGGCGCGGCGGCGGCGCTCAGCGCGTGCGCACCACCGCCCCCACCCTCGGGCGGGGTCGCCTCGCTCGTGCTGCCCGAGGACCTCTCCGACACCGACAAGGTGGTGCGCTGGGCCAACTGGACGGCCTACCTCGACTACGACGAGGAGACCAAGAAGTACCCGACCCTCGAGCGGTTCATCGCCGAGACCGGCATCCGTGCCGAGTACACCGAGGACATCGAGGACAACGACGCGTACTTCAACAAGATCGCGCCCCAGCTTCGCGCGGGCCAGGACATCGGGCGCGACATCTTCACCTTCACCGACTGGATGGCAAACCGGATCATCCGCGACCAGCTGTGCCAGCCGCTCGAGCTGATCACCATGCCCAACGCACCGAACCTGCTGCCGGCGCTGCAGAACGTCAGCTTCGACCCGGGCCGCAACTTCTCGCTGACCTGGCAGTCCGGCTTCGCCGGCATCGGCTACGACAAGTCCAAGGTCTCCAAGGAGATCAAGACGCTCGACGACCTGTGGACCGACGAGCTCAAGGGCAAGATCGTCGTGCTCAGCGAGTTCCGCGACACCGTGGGCATCATCATGCAGAGCCAGGGCGTCGACATCACCTCCGAGTTCGGCAAGGCGGAGTTCGAGGCGGCCGTGGCCGAGATCGAGAAGCGCATGGACGAGGGCTACATCCGCCGGATCAAGGGCAACTCCTACCTCGAGGACCTCAAGTCGGGCAACGCCGTCGCCGGCATCGTCTGGAGCGGTGACCTGTTCATCCTGCGCGCCGAGACCGAGAACGAGAACTGGGAGTTCGTCATCCCGGAGTCGGGCGGCACGATCTGGAGCGACAACATGATGGTGCCGATCACCTCGCAGCACCGCCGCAACGCCCAGACCCTGATGAACTTCTACTACGACCCCGAGGTCGCTGCCGAGGTCGCGGCCTGGGTCAACTACGTGTGCCCCGTCGTCGGCGCCCGGGAGGTGCTCGCGAAGACCGATCCCGAGCTCGCCGAGAGCCCGTTCATCTTCCCGAGCGAGGCGTTCATCGCGGACAACAACATCCAAGGGTTCCGGGCACTCTCGCCCGAGGAGGACCAGGAATACAGCGCCATCTGGCAGAAGGTGATGGGCAACTGATGGCTCGCAAGAACGCAAGCGGTTTCCGCGACGCACAGGGCGACCTGCGTCTGGAGAACGTCACGAAGTCCTTCGCCGAGTTCACCGCCGTCGACGACCTCAGCCTGGTCGTCCCGCGGGGCTCGTTCTTCGCCCTGCTCGGCCCGTCCGGCTGCGGCAAGACGACGACCCTGCGCATGGTGGCCGGCCTCGAACAGCCGACGAGCGGGCGCCTGCTCATCGGCGACACCGACCTCACCGGCAGCCGCTCCTACGAGCGTCCGGTCAACACGGTGTTCCAGAGCTACGCCCTCTTCCCGCACCTGACCATCCGCGACAACGTCGCGTTCGGTCCCAAGCGCCGGGGACAGGCGGATGCCGCCGCGCTCGCCGAGGATGCCCTCAAGCTCGTGCAGATGGATCACCTCGCCGCGCGCAAGCCCGCCCAGCTCTCGGGTGGTCAGCAGCAGCGGGTGGCCCTGGCCCGGGCCATCGTCAACCGCCCCGAGGTGCTCCTGCTCGACGAGCCACTCGGCGCCCTCGACCTCAAGCTGCGGCGTCAGATGCAGGTCGAGCTCAAGCGCATCCAGACCGAGGTGGGCCTGACGTTCATCCACGTCACGCACGACCAGGAGGAGGCCATGACCATGGCCGACACCGTGGCCGTGATGAACCACGGGAGGATCGAGCAGATGGGCCCGCCCGCGCAGATGTACGACCTGCCGCGCACGGCCTTCGTCGCCAACTTCGTGGGTCAGTCCAACCTCGGCAGCGGCCGGGTCATCGACCGCGACGGCACCCACCTCGTGGCCGAGATCCAGGGCACCAAGGTCAAGATCCCCATCGCGCGCAGCGCGGTCACCGACGGCGACATCACGTTCGGTGTGCGCCCCGAGAAGGTGCGCGTCATGCGCCGCCCCTCCGAGGGTGCCGGCGACGACGTCAAGGGCATCGTGCTCGACGTGTCGTTCACCGGGGTCGCCACCCAGTACCTCGTGCAGCTGCCGAGCGGCACGGTGTGGAGCTGCTACGAGCAGAACCTCGACGTCGAGCCGATCGACCTGCGTCCGGGTGACGACGTGTGGCTGTCCTGGAACCCCCACCACGCGTTCGGCGTCCCCGTCGACGAGGCCGAGGCCCGGGCTGCGGCGGAGGCTGGCCTGACATGAGCGCCCTTGCCCACGTGAGTTCCGCGGGTGGCACCACGCCGCCCCCGGCACCGCAGCCCAACCGCAAGGGCCGGAGCTGGGTTCCCTACCTGCTCCTGCTGCCCGGTGCGCTCTGGCTGCTCGTGTTCTTCGTCATCCCCCTCGGCCAGCTGTTCTCGGTCAGCCTCCAGTCGCAGTTCCCCGGCTACCCCGGGTACTACTACCGCGACCTGAACTTCGGCAACTACGTCACGGCCCTGACCGACTTCGCCCCGCACTTCGGCCGCTCGATCCTGTTCGCCACCCTCGCGACGTTCTTCGCGTTCTGCCTGGCCTACCCGCTGGCCTACGCGATGGCGTTCAAGGCCGGTCGCTGGCGCAACGTCATGCTCATCGCGGTCATCGCGCCGTTCTTCACCTCGTTCATCCTGCGCACCGTGGCCTGGCGCCAGATCCTCGCGGACGAGGGTCCGGTCGCGTCGACGCTGAACACCCTGCACCTGCTCCCCGGTGGCCGGATCACCGAGACCTGGATCGCGGTCGTCGCGGGTCTGACGTACAACTTCCTGCCCTTCATGGTGCTGCCGATCTACGCCTCGCTCGAGCGCGCGGACTCCCGGGTCATCGAGGCAGGGGGAGACCTGTACGCCAACGGGTTCACGACCTTCCGCACGGTGACGCTGCCGATCAGCATGCCGGGCGTGCTCGCCGGAACGCTGCTGACCTTCATCCCCGCAGCCGGTGACTACGTCAACGCCGAACTGCTCGGGTCGGACAACACCAAGATGATCGGCAACGTCATCGAGAGCCAGTTCTTCCGGGTGCCCGGTGGCTTCCCGACGGCCGCAGCGCTCTCGTTCACGTTGATGGCCCTCATCCTCGCCATGGTGTTCGTCTACGTGCGCCGCTTCGGAACGGAGGAACTGGTGTGATCCGCTGGATCGGAAACCGCTTCGCCATGATCACGGCGTTGCTCGTGCTGTTCTACCTGTTCCTGCCCGTCGCCTACACGTTCGCCTTCTCGTTCAACAACTACAAGAAGTCCAACATCTCGTGGAACCCCGAGGGGAGCCCGACCCTGAAGCACTGGAAGGACCCCTGCGGTGCCCCCGGTGTCTGCGAGTCGCTCGTGACGTCGATCCAGATCGGCGTCATCGCCACCGTCATCGCGACGGTGCTCGGCACGATGCTCGCGTTCGCGATGGTGCGCCACCGCTTCCGCGGGCGCGGCACGAGCAACGTCCTGGTCTTCGTGCCGATGGCCACACCCGAGATCGTCCTCGGCGCGAGCCTGCTGACGATCTTCGTCCAGGGCTTCTCCAACGTCGGTCTGCAGCTGGGGTTCTGGACGATCGTCATCGCCCACATCATGTTCTGCGTCAGCTTCGTCGTCGTCACGGTCAAGGCCCGCCTGCAGAGCCTGGACCCGCGCCTCGAGGAGGCCGCCCAGGACCTGTACGCCGGGCCGGGCAGCACGTTCTGGAAGATCACCTTCCCGCTGGTGCTCCCGGGCATCGTCGGTGCGGCGCTGCTCGCGTTCTCGTTGTCCTTCGACGACTTCATCATCACCAACTTCGTCTCCGGCAACGAGACGACGTTCCCGAAGTTCGTCTACATCTCCTACCTGCGCGGCATCCCGGCTCAGGCCAACGTCATCGGTTTCTCGATGTTCGTCATCGCCCTGGCGCTGGTCATCGGCGGCCAGCTGATCGGCAACGCCCGCAAGAAGTGAACGACCTGGTCCGGCCCGCCGGGCGAGAGCCCGGCGGGCCGGACCTCCACCACCACCGGTACCCCCGGTGACACCCTGAGACAGGAACACCATGCGCGTCCTCATGGTCGGTGCCGGCGGCGTCGGTGACGCCGCCGCCCGCATCGCCGCCGAACGGTCCTTCTTCGAGCAGTGGGTGGTCGCCGACTACGACCTCACCCGCTCCGAGCGCACGGTGGCCTCGGTCATCGAGCGCAACCCGGGGGACACCCGGTTCCGTGCCGCCCGCGTCGATGCGTCGGATGCCGGCGCGGTCGAGGCGCTGGCGCGCGAGGTGGGTGCCACGCACGTGTTCAACGCCGTGGACCCCCGCTTCGTGCTGCCGATCTTCGAGGGCGCCCGCGCCGCCGGTGCGGACTACCTCGACATGGCGATGAGCCTGTCGAGCCGTCACCCCGAGCAGCCGTACGCCAAGGTCGGCGTCAAGCTCGGCGACGACCAGCTGGCCCAGGCCGAGCAGTGGGAGGCCGACGGGCGCCTGGCCCTGGTCGGCATCGGGGTCGAGCCCGGGCTCTCCGACGTCTTCGCGCGCTACGCCGCCGACCACCTGTTCAGCCACATCGACGAGCTCGGTACCCGCGACGGTGCCAACCTCGTCATCCGCGACGAGGACGGCAACGAGGTCTTCGCCCCGGGCTTCTCGATGTGGACGATCATCGAGGAGTGCCTGAACCCGCCCGTGGTGTGGGAGAAGGCCCGAGCGGTGGGCTCCGACGGCGGCTACGACGTCGAGGCCGGATTCTTCACGCTGCCGCCGTTCAGCGAGCCCGAGGTCTTCGACTTCCCCGAGGGCATCGGCCCGGTGGAGTGCGTGCACGTCGAGCACGAGGAGGTGCTCCTCATGCCGCGCTGGGTCGACGCCGAGAAGGTGACCTTCAAGTACGGCCTCGGCGAGGAGATGATCACGATCCTGCGCACGCTGCACACCCTCGGGCTCGACAGCACCGACCCGGTCACGGTCAAGGGGGTGCAGGTCAGCCCCCGCGACGTCGTCGCCGCCGTGCTGCCCGACCCAGCGACCATCGGCCCGCGCATGGAGGGCAAGACCTGCGCCGGACTGTGGGTGACCGGCACCGGCAAGGACGGGATGCCGCGGCGCACCTACCTCTACCACGTCTCCGACAACGCGGACACGATGCGCGACTACGGCGCCCAGTGCGTCGTCTGGCAGACGGCGATCAACCCCGTCGTCGCCCTCGAGCTGCTCGCGAACGGCACCTGGTCGGGCGCGGGCGTGCTCGGCCCGGAGGCCTTCGACGCCGTGCCGTTCCTCGACCTGCTCGCCGCGCCGAAGCCGCAGGGCTACGGCTCCCCGTGGGGCCTCGAGGACCGCTGAGTCGTAGGCTCGCCACCACCGCTGTACCGCCACCGATCACCGCCGCCCGGACCCAGAAGGACACACCCATGGCGTTCACCCAGAAGTCGCTCGTCGAGTCCGTTCCCACCCGTCTGCTCATCGGGGGGTCCTGGCGGGAAGCGAGCGGTGGCGCGCGCTTCGAGGTGAGCGACCCGGCATCCGGCGCCGTTCTCACGACGTGTGCGGACGGAACCCCGGAGGACGGGCTCGCCGCGCTGGCAGCCGCCCACGAGGCCCAGCCGACCTGGGCGGCGACCCCGCCCCGCGAGCGCAGCGAGATCCTGCGCCGGGCCTTCGACGCCCTCGTCGCCCGCACGGACGAGTTCGCCACCCTGATGAGCCTGGAGATGGGCAAGACCGTGGCCGAGGCGCGCGGTGAGGTTGCGTACGGTGCGGAGTTCTTCCGCTGGTTCGCCGAGGAGGCCGTGCGCATCCACGGCCGGTACTCGGTGGCTCCCAACGGCGCCTCGCGACTGCTGACGATGAAGCAGCCGGTCGGGCCCACGCTGATGATCACGCCGTGGAACTTCCCGCTCGCGATGGGCACCCGCAAGATCGGCCCGGCCGTCGCCGCGGGGTGCACGATGGTCGTCAAGCCCGCCCACGAGACGCCGCTGACGATGCTGCTGCTCGCCGAGGTCATGATGGAGGCGGGCCTGCCCGACGGTGTGCTCAACGTCGTCACCACGACCCACTCCGGTGCCGTGTGCGAGCCCCTCATCCGCGACGAGCGGCTGCGCAAGCTGACCTTCACCGGCTCCACCCCGGTCGGCAAGATGCTCGTCGAGCAGTCGGCCGAGCAGCTGCTGCGCCTGTCGATGGAGCTCGGCGGCAACGCCCCCTTCCTCGTCTTCGAGGACGCCGACGTCGACGCGGCCGTCGACGGGGCGATGCTCGCGAAGATGCGCAACATCGGTGAGGCCTGCACGGCGGCGAACCGGTTCTTCGTCCACGAGTCGCTCGCCGAGGAGTTCGCGACCAAGCTCGCGGCCCGCATGGGCGCGCTCGTCGTCGGCAAGGGCACCAAGAAGGGGGTCGACGTCGGCCCGCTCATCACCGGCAAGGCCCGCGACAAGGTCGACGAGCTCGTCCAGGACGCCGTCGGCAAGGGGGCCCGCGTGCTCACCGGTGGCGCGCCCGTGCCGGGCAAGGGGTTCTTCTACGCACCGACCGTGCTCGCCGACGTGCCGGCCGACAGCCGGTGCCTCGGTGAGGAGATCTTCGGGCCGGTCGCGCCGGTGTGCACGTTCACCGACGACGCGGATGCCGTGGCCAAGGCGAACGGCACCGAGTACGGACTCGTCGGTTACATCTACACCAACGACCAGAACCGGATGATCCGGGTGGCCGAGGCCATGGAGTTCGGGATGATCGGCGTCAACACCGGTATCGTGTCCAACCCTGCGGCGCCGTTCGGTGGCGTCAAGCAGTCGGGCTTCGGCCGCGAGGGCGGTTTCGAGGGCATCGACGAGTACCTCGAGACGAAGTACGTCGGCATCGCCCTCTGAGGCTGCTGGTCGGGGAGCGAACGAGGAGCAGATCCGTGCGCGACGTCGTGTTCACCCGTCAGGGCTGGTTCCCTGCCGTGGTCCGGGGCGAGAGCGGGCTGTCCATCGAGCTCGCCGCCGGGGCGGACGCCAACCATGATCCTCGGGTCTTCAGATTCCCGGTCGACGAGGTGCGGGCCGCTGTGATCGAGGCGGACCTGAGGAGGCACCTGCTGCTGTGGAGTGCCGTGCTACCGCTGTGCACGGACGCCGGGAGCCATGGCGATCTCGACGTGGAGGCTGCCGTCGCGCTGCTGGACCCCACCCTCCTGGGCACGCCCGACGAGGTCGACGCCCTGTTCCGGGGCATCCGGTGGGACTGGCGCCTGCTCATGGCCCACGGCGGCGACATCGACCTGCTCGACGACGGCAAGGTCTGGGCGGCCCTGTCAGAAGCGACCGTGACCCCCGACCGGCGCCGGGTCGAGGAATACGAGGCGAACCGGCGGCGCGCGCAACGTGGCGTCACGTTGGCACCACTCGACACCGCCATCCTTCGGTTCACCGGACAGTACGTGCACGGCGCGACGCTGCCGAAACGCCTTCCGGACGAGGTCGATCCTGCACTGCTGCCCGACGTGCTGCGGGTGATCGCCACGGCGGAGCGGGCGACCGCGGGGATGCGCATCGGCCCGGACCCACGCCATGGAAGGGGGGCCGCGGACAAGGCAGCATGGGAGCGGGTGGCGACCGCGGCCGAGGAGGCCGTGCGTGCCGCCCACCCTGAACTGGCGGACGACGCGGTGGCCACCGTGAGATTCCTCATGTGCTCGGAGGTCAGGGCTCGTTCGAAGAACCTTCCGGAGGAGGACGACGCCGAGGGGGTGGGTGACCGTGCAGGTGGTCCGGGCGGGGTGAGGACGGCGGGGCTGACGTTCACCGACGACAAGGAGGTGGCGCAGCCGTGGGCTCCTGGCGATAGCCGCACCGCTGGCGCCGCCTTCTGGGAGTTCGTCGCCAGCCGTTCGGCCCCGGACAACGAGGTGTTCACGATCGAGGACGAGCAGCTGGTTGAAGGGCTCCAGCTGCACTTCTACGCGGACTCGGTCGCCCGGATCACGACGGTGACGAGGGGCGAGGGCGCCTCGGAACCCGAGTACCGGGTCGAGTACACGCTCGTCGACGGGCTCGACGGGTTTCGGACACGGGTGCGCGCCTTCGTCGATGGCGGTTGTGCCGCGCTCGATCCACACGGCCCCTGGACGGCCGACCTTGCGGAGCTCGAGCGCGCTCGCACGCGGCGTCGCGAGGCAAACTCCTAGGACGTGGCCCGCCGAAACGTCACGCGCAGCCGCGCGTCAGTGGTGTCATGTCCTCCATGAGCCACAGCCCGGATGCCGCTGCCCCGGCCACCCGTAGCGCCCGCCACGTCGACCGCCGCCGCTCGGTGAAGGACCTGCTCGACGAGGCCGACGCGTCGCTGCGCCGAGGAGCGCGACCCGGGGCCACGGTCTGGCCCACCGGGTTCGACCTGCTCGACGCCACGCTCGACGGCGGCCTGCGCTCCGGCGAACTGGTCCTGCTCGGGGGCAGCGAGGGGTCGGGCAAGACGACGATCGCGCTCCAGATGGTGCGCAACGCGGTGCGCACCGGCCGCCACGCGGTGGTCTTCTCCTTCGAGCACGAGGCAGGAACCCTCATCCAGCGCCTCATCGCCCTCGAGGCGTCGTGCCTTGCCGTCGAGGCCGGCCAGCACCCGGCGGCAGCCGCGGACGTCCATGCCGTCCGGGGCGTCTTCGAGGCGCCCGACCCCGACCGCCGCGGCCTCGCCGAGGCGCTCGCCGGCATCCCGTACGGCGCCGACGCCCTCGCGGCCGTGCTCGACTACGCACCACGGCTGCACATCCACGAGTCGACGAGCGACACGACCCCCGCCGAGGTGGCCCGGGTGCTGGCGGAGGTGCGGGAGGAGGCCGACGAGCCCCCGATGGTCATGGTCGACTACCTCCAGAAGGTGCCGCTCGACGGCGCGGCGGGCGATGAGGTCGCGCGGGTCACCGTCGTCACCGAGACGCTCAAGGACATGGCCCTCGAGCTCGAGTGCCCCGTCGTGTGCATCTCCGCGGCCGACCGCGAGAGTCTGGGTGCCGGGCACCGGATGCGCACCCGCGACCTGCGCGGCTCGTCGGCCCTGGCCTACGAGGCCGACCTCGTGCTCATCCTGTCGAGCAAGGAGAACATCGTCTCGCGCGAGCACCTGGTCTACGACCTCGGCAGCGTGCAGCGCTTCCGGCGCTGGGCCGTCATCACCGTCGAGAAGAACCGGCACGGGCTCGGGCACGTCGAGCTCGAGGTCGAGAAGGACTTCGAGCACGGGCGCTTCCACCCGCAGGCGCGGGTCGTCACCGAACGACTCATCGAGGAGCGCATCTTCACCACCTGACCGCGACTTCTTGCACGCCAGCCACCCGATCTGCCGGGGCGGCAGGTGGCTGGAGCGCAAGAAGTCGGGGGAGGATGGGGGTGTGATCCGCCACCTCCGGCCGCCGGTCGACGTCGACGCCCTCGTCGCGAATGCCGTGGCGCGCGGTCGCGTCGTGCGTCTCGTCGTCGCGGGGGAGACCAAGTCCGCCACCCTCGCGGCCTTCGCCGACGCCCTGGACTTCCCCGGGTGGTTCGGCGGCAACCTCGACGCCCTCGCCGACCTGCTCGAGCACCTCGCCAGGCACGAGGACGGGGAGGCTGAGCTCGTCGTCGACGGCGTCCTGGCCCTCCAGCGCGACGACCCGTTCGCGGCGGCACAGCTGAACGGGGTGCTCGGTGAGGTGGCCCTAGCCCATCCCCGGTTTCACGTGTGCGTCATCGAGCGCTGACAATGGTTTCCGTGACTTCCCGCTCCGTCGCCGTCCTCGGCTCCACCGGCTCGATCGGCACCCAGGCCCTCGAGGTCATCGCCGCGCACCCGGGTGCCTTCACCGTGGCCGCCCTCACCGCCGGGGGCAACGTCGAGCTGCTCGCACGTCAGGCCGTCGAGTTCGACGTGCCGCTCGTCGGTGTCGCACGCGGCCAGGTTGAGGACGTTCGCGCCGCGATCGCCGCGGCGGCAGCGGATGCCGGCCGGCCGGCATCCGTGACCGATGTCGTGGTCGGCGCGGATGCCGCGACGATCGCCGCGGGGTGTGGCGCCGACGTCGTGCTCAACGGCATCACCGGGTCGATCGGTCTGCGGCCGACCCTGGCAGCCCTCGAGGCGGGCTCGGTGCTGGCGCTGGCGAACAAGGAGTCGCTGATCATCGGGGGGCCGCTCGTCAAGGCGGCCGCCGCGCCCGACCAGATCGTGCCGGTCGACTCCGAGCACAGCGCCATCGCGCAGAGCCTTCGCGGCGGGCGCGCCGACGAGGTGCGCCGCCTCGTCGTGACGGCCAGCGGTGGCCCGTTCCGCGGGCGCAGCCGCGCCGAGCTCGCCGACGTCACCCCGCAGCAGGCGCTGGCCCACCCCAACTTCTCGATGGGGCGGGTCATCACGACGAACTCCGCGACGCTGGTCAACAAGGGGCTGGAGGTCATCGAGGCCCACCTGCTCTTCGACATCCCCTTCGACCGCATCGACGTCGTCGTGCACCCGCAGCAGCAGATCCACTCGATGGTCGAGTTCCACGACGGCTCGACCATCGCCCAGCTCGGCCCGCCGCGCATGCTCGTGCCGATCGCGCTCGGGCTGTCCTGGCCGCAGCGGCTGACCGACGTCGACGTGCCGTGCGACTGGAGCCTGGCCCAGAGCTGGGAGTTCCACCCGCTCGACGACGACGCCTTCCCCGCCGTGCGCCTCGCCCGCCGGGTCGGCGAGGCCGGCAGCACCTTCCCGGCCGTGTACAACGCCGCCAACGAGGTGTGCGTCGACGCCTTCCACGACGGGGTGATCTCGTTCACCGACATCGTCGACACGGTGGAACGCGTCGTCGAGGCGCACACTGGGAGCGAACTCGACGCCTCGAGCGTTGAGGGAGTGCTCGCCGCCGACCGGTGGGCCCGTCACCGCGCCGCCGACCTCATCGGCATCGCCGTCGACGACGACCAGATCCAGGAGAACCGTTGAGCACGCTCGCCTTCCTTCTCGGTGTGCTCTTCATGGCCACCGGGATCGCCGCCTCGATCGCCCTGCACGAGGTGGGGCACCTCGTGCCGGCCAAGCGCTTCGGCGTCCGCGTGACGCAGTACATGGTCGGCTTCGGCCCGACGATGTGGTCACGCCGTCGCGGCGAGACGGAGTACGGGGTCAAGGCGATCCCGCTGGGTGGGTACATCCGGATGATCGGCATGTTCCCCCCGCGCAAGGGCGACGACCCCGGCACCGTGCGCGTGTCGAGCACGGGCCGGTTCAGCCAGCTCGTCGACGAGGCGCGCGCGGCCAGCCTGGAGGAGGTGCGTCCCGGCGACGAGAACCGGGTCTTCTACCGGCTGTCGGTGCCCAAGAAGGTCATCGTCATGCTCGGCGGCCCGACCATGAACCTGCTCATCGGTGTCTTCCTGCTGACCCTGCTCGTCACCGTGCACGGGGTGGCCACGGCCCAGCCCGGTGCGGTCGTCGCGTCGGTGTCGCAGTGCGTCGTCCCGGTGACCGAGGCGGGGGACGCGACCACCTGCACGAACCAGCCCGACACGCCGGCGCTCGCGGCCGGCATCCTGCCCGGCGACCTGATCCTGTCCATCGACGGCCAGCCCATCGACGACACCCGGGACATCAGCACCCTGATCCGCCCGCGCGTCGACCAGGCAGTGACGATCGTCCTCGAGCGCGACGGCGAGCAGCTGACCGTCACGGCGACGCCGATCCGCAACGTCGTGCCGGTCCTCGACGCCGACGGTGTGCCGGTCACCACCGCGGACGGCACCGAGCAGACCACCGAGGCCGGCTTCCTCGGCGTGCGCACGACCGCCCCCGTCGAGTACGTGCAGCAGCCGGTCACGGCCGTGCCCGGCATCATCGGCACCTACGTGAGCCGCACCGCCGAAGCCATCGTCCACATCCCGTCGCGGATGGTCGGGGTCTGGCAGGCCGCGTTCGGCGGGGCCGAGCGAGAGATCGACAGCCCGATGTCCGTCGTCGGCGTGGGCCGGGTCGCGGGGGAGGCCACCGAGGGCAAGTACGACGCGTTCGTCGGTGAAGGGGTGGGGAACAAGATCTGGTTCCTCGTCGGCCTGCTCGCCGCGCTGAACTTCATGCTCTTCATCTTCAACCTCATCCCGCTGCTCCCCCTCGACGGTGGTCACGTCGCGGGGGCCCTGTGGGAGGGGCTCAAGCGCCAGATCGCGAAGCTGCGCGGGCGGCCGGACCCCGGCTACGTCGACGTCGCGAAGGCGCTGCCCGTCGCGTACACCGTGTCGATGGTGCTGCTCGGCTTCACGGCGCTGCTCATCTACGCCGACCTCGTCAAGCCGGTCAACCTCGGCGGCTGACGCCTGGGGCGGGACGCCGTCGATGACCATCTGCCTCGGTGGTGCCTCGCTACCCTGAGCGAAGCGTCGGCGGATCGACCCGGGCAGGAGGTGGGCTCATGGTCCGTTTCCGGGTCCTCGGGCCGGTCGACGTGTTCGTCGATGGCGCCCCCGTCCGGCTGCGGCCACAGGAGCGACGGCTGCTCGCGCTGTTGCTCTGCCGCCGGAACCGTCCGGTCCCGACCGAGGACCTGGTTGACGAGCTGTGGAACGGCAGTCCTCCCGCGACCGCCCGCACCGCGATCCGGGTCCACGTCGAGCGCACGAGGGCCGAAGGGGTCGAGGTCCCCGAGGATCAGAGAACTCTCACATCTTCTGCTCACGAGGACCTCGACGATGCCCGAGCCCACGGTGTGCTGCCGCGTGCGCGGCGGCTACTGCACGCGTTGTGATCTGCTGGTTGGCCTGCCTGGGCTGCATTGATCAAGCGCGGATTCGGGCAGATCGCACGCCTGCCCAGCACGCGATACCGAGCTCGATGCACAGGCCCGGACGGAAGCCTCCATAACGTCCCGCCCCAAGGCAGGGTGCATAAGAGCGTTCTTCGTTTACCGCATAGCGGAGATAGCGCCTTCCGACCGCTCGGGGGATTTCCACCACTTCACCGAAAGGGCCGATCTCTGCGACGTGGTCGTTACGAGACCATGCAGTCTTCGCTGCATCGCGACAACGGGGAATTGCCGCATGACTGGATGCGATCGACACGGCAGTTTTCGACCTGGAAACCAGTGAACGCGCGGTGCGGTGGAGCGCAGTGTCAGGTCTGCGACAGGCTGGCGACAGACCGTGGAGCAACCCTGTGGGCAATC
>ENA-UOWE01004313-UOWE01004313.1-activated-sludge-metagenome-genome-assembly--contig:-NODE-4313-length-13833-cov-29.917259_pt1 | contig 13833 bp, 14 predicted proteins | sample MGYA00249841_ERZ761562 | MGnify/ENA primary metagenome ERZ761562 (study PRJEB28883, sample SAMN05720200) | activated sludge metagenome | isolation source: Anaerobic digester | place: Japan... | reverse complement strand
TGGCGTACTCCTGCACCGTCTGGCTTCCTCCCTCCGCGGATATGACCAGAAAGCTGAAGATGGTCAGCAAAGGCAGGGTGGTTATAAAGGCGGAGAGAATGCCTCTGCCCTGGCTGGCAAAATAGGCGGTAAGAGCGGTCACACTGCCGCCCAAAAGAAAGTAGATTGCCAGGCGCAGCCCAAAGCTCTCCAGATACGACTGCCATGCCGGTAGCATTTTTTAAACCTGCTGATGTAAGAAGGGATGGCACGAGATGCGAAAGGGAGTAGCAATGAAGGGGGTAATAAACGTCACCTCGCGCCGCATGATTCTGCATTATACTATCATAATGCAGCTATCACTATTACGTATCTTCTCCTTTATTAAGCTTTAGGTTAGAAAACCGCATTTAACATTTTATAAAAGATAATAAAATTAAGATTTTCTTATAGCCTCTTCCACATCTTCCATATTTGCATCGGTTTTGATGCCCAGTCCATAAAAATGGGTACGTGAAGCCTGAAATCCCAGAGATCTCAACCGCTCTAGGATTGGATCGATCCTGCCCGGGGTCAGCGATAGTCGCTCGCAGATATTATGATGATCGTAGTACATGGCAGCGTCTATCTCTTCAGCGCATGTGGTAAGGATCTTCTTTGCCCGGCGGCTGAGATTGGATGTGCTCAGGGCTTTGTTGATCGCCGGACCATCCTGGACTCGCCCCAGCCATAACGGTCCAGCCAGGCCCGTCTTGCCGGAGCAGTGGCGGCATAAGCCTGCCGCGCCCGGCTCATTGAGGAGAGTAAAGCTGCCGCACCCAAAGCAATGTTCGACGTATCCCATTTTTTCCAGGCATCTGTCCGCCTCCTTTGCTCCTTTGTCCACCCGGAGATATACCCGCACATAATGATCTGTGACATGGGTGAGCAGCGGCTGCATGCTCTTGTCCAGGCGGGCCAGCTCTCTCGCCGCCAGGCCCAGAAGAATGCGCGCCCCCATCTCCCGGTGATAGGGAGTCCGAAGCGGTTTGGCCAGATATTTTCTGATGCCGCTCATGAGGTGAGCCCCGCAGAGAGGGGCGGTGTCTGTGGCGGTGACGAAAAGGTACTCCTGAGCGGACCGGCTGGCGGCGGAGAGATATGATGAGGGCGAGCCGAAGGGGTCCAGATCAACCACCTGGAAGTGCCTCTGATGCAGCAGAACATTGGCATTGCCGCAGGCGACTGTGGCGGAGATGGAGTCTCTAGCCAGGTTCTTTTCCATCAGCCGGCAGGCATCTGGGCTGACATCATTGAGGATCACCTCCTTTACCCCTGCCTCTCTGGCCACCCGCATGCCCCGGATGCCGCTGGCGGCCAGGGCATCCAGATATTGGGATATTCCCAGGCTTCTGGTCATGGCCACATTGATATCTCTGTTCAGAGCCATCCTGGGATTGTAGAAGGCCCCTTCCGTCTCGAAGGTTACAGTGCCCTCTGTTATCAGCTTCATATCTGTCTAAAGCCCGAAAGAGAATTTAATTCTTGCCGCAGGGATAGCTCCTGCCATATCAGAATAGTCGGCCAAATGGAATGACGCCATAAATGCGGTGGCCTAAAGCTTGATCTCCTTCTGGAAGGGCGGCGCACTGGGATCAAAGCTGTCATGAAGGGAGGAGTCGGACCATTTGGGAGGCGAGCTGGGGGCCTGGCGGGATATAACCACCACGCCATTGGTTACGGCAGTGGTGGGGATGCTTTCCACGGCAGGAGGGAACAGGGCATATCTGGCCACTTCCTTTCTTGCTGCCGAATAGCTGTTCGCGTTTCCCTGGAAAGGACGAACCAGGGGCATGCGGTCAAAGGACCGGGACTCGGGACCGGGAAGGGAGTAGGGCTCCTCGCCTATGCCGTCTCCGTTTTCATCCCTGCCTCTATAGTCGCTGTAGTAGTTTCCCCTGCTGGTATTCCAGATATTGAGGCTGAGGTTCTCATAGGCGTTGATCTCATTTCTGTAGAAGTTGTTGCCGAAGATGAGATTGTTTCTGTTCTCATTGAGCCTTATGCCGTGCCTATTGTCGGAGGCGTTATTGCCGTAGACCGCATTGTACTGGCAGCCCCGGGAGATCTCCAAGCCGTTGAAATTGCCCATGGCTTTATTCCCGGCCAGAAGATTGTAGCTGCTGTTCTCCTGCAGGCTGATGCCTATGCCAAATCCGGTTACAACGTCGCTATAGCTGTTGTCCTGGGCCAGGTTGTCTGTGATATTATTGTAGTTGGAGCTGTCTGTCACCAGGATGCCGTATTGGTTCTGGTCCGCGGTGTTTGCCGAAACCTGGCAATGGGAGCTATTCCAGAGGGAGAGGCCTAAGGTGTTCTGGGAGATGCGGTTATTGGATAGGACTGCATCCTCCGATTCCTTGAGCAGGATGCCCCCGTTGCTGTTGCCCACAATGCTATTATCGGCAATCTCTATACCAAAAGAGCCTTCCACATTCAGGCCGTATTTCCGGCAGCCGGCCAGCCGGCAGCCAGATACCAGGATCTCCCTGCTCTGCAGAATGGAGGCGCCAATATCGCAGCCCTCCAGGCTGGAGTTTTGCAGCGCCAGCCCCCTTACATTTTCTGCCCAGATGCCCACCTGAGCCCCGAAGATGCTACAGTTCTTGACAGCAACGTCATTGCCCATGACCACTATGGCCGAGTTGGGATCATCCAGGCCGGCATTGGCGGCAGCGGCAGGATTTTGCAAATAATAATTGAACTTGGCAGTGGTATCCTTTGCCACCCCCCGGATGGCAAAGCCGGATACCGTCACTCCATCGCTCAGCACCTTGATAGCTGGCTTTTGCATAGCTGCGGAGACTGTAGGACTGTCCTGCCCCTCTATGGTCAGGGGCCGGTCCACCACAAAGCTATCGACCTCTCCTGATTTAACCAGCACCAAATCCCCCGGCTCCGCCGAGTCTATGGCGCTCTGCACATCTCTGCCAGCCTGGATGATATCGGCAGCGGCGGGCAGGCTGCTATAGAAAAGCAATAAAACAAGCAAGGCAAGGAGGCTGCAGTGGACCCTGTATCTTTGTCTCAAAGCCATCTTCATCTCTTCAGTGCCTAAAGTGGCGCATGCCGGTGAAGACCATGGCCATGCCGTGCTCATTGGCGGCATCAATCACCTCTGCATCCCGCACCGATCCGCCGGGATGAATCACTGCGCTGGCTCCGGCCAGAAAGGTCTGGTCCAGGCCGTCCCGGAAGGGAAAGAATGAGTCCGTGGCCGCCACTGTCCCCCGGGTGGATAGGCCGTGCTCCTCCGCCTTCTCTGCCCCGAAGCGGGCCGAGTCCACCCGGCTCACCTGGCCGGACCCGATGCCTATGGTCTGGCAGTCGGTAGTGTAAACAAGGGCATTGGACTTGACGTACTTGGAGACCTTCCAGGCAAATCGTAAAGCTTTGGCCTCGCTTTCCGTGGGCGGCCTTTCTGTCACCACCCTCCATTCCTTTATGTCCCCTCTATCGTAATCCTGGAGCATCATGCCCCCGAAGATGTTCTTCTGATAGAATCCCCGGTAGAGTTCATCCTGGCGAGATAGCAGGTCCCCTATGTCCAGGATTCTGCGGTTGGGCTTTTTCTCCGTGAGCATCCTCAGCGCTTCTGGATCGTATCCTGGCGCCAGCAGCACCTCCACGAAGCTCTCGCCTATAGCTCGGGCTGTGTCCGCGTCCACCGGCCGGTTGAAACCGATCACCCCGCCGAATGCCGACTTGGGATCGGTGGCAAAGGAGAGCTTATAGGCCTGGGCCAGGCTGGGGGCATAGGCCACGCCACAGGGATTAGCATGCTTGACTATGACCGAAAGGGGCTGGTCCACGGCAATGCCATCGTACTCTGAGAGATCAATGAGCATCTCCAGAACGGTCTCGGCATCGACCATGTTGTTGTAGGACATCTCCTTGCCGTTGAGCTTTTTGGCCATCTGCAGGCCCAGGGTCCCAGGCTTCACATAGAGGGCCGCCTTCTGGTGCCAGTTCTCCCCATAGCGCAGCTCCTGCATCTTCTCGTAGGCTGCGGCGGCATAGAGGGGCATGCCTTCCATTCCTGCCTGGAGGGCCTCCAGCCGGCGGGCGTCGCTCTGCAGGCATCGAAATAGTGCATATGCCTTTAGGCGGTCTCTGGTGGCCTGGCTGAGGCCGCCGGTCTCGGCTATCTCCTCCAGGACGGGGCAAGCATCGGAGTCCTTTATCGAGATTGCAGCTCCGCCTACCAGTGCCTGGCGGATTAGAAGAGAGCCTTTGGTATCTTCCTCATATCCGGGAGGGCAGATCAGAAGAGAATCGCTGCAACTCCCCTGGCCGAGACGGTCGCTGATCTGCAGGCCAAGCTGCTTTAGGCTCTCAAGAACAGATCCAGCAGCTGTGGCTGGATCGGCGAGGATGACCTGCTTGATCTTCATCGAACCTCTCTCCTTTCGATGCGCAGGCTATTTTAAGCTTATGCCAAAAAGAATTCACCTGGCAATGGCAGCTAAAGCCAAAAAAACGACATTGAGCGCCGAGGGTGGGATTCGAACCCACGATCCCCGGAGGGGAACAGGTTTAGCAAACCTGCGCCTTACCAGGCTAGGCAACCTCGACTTGCCTCATGGACTTGCCCTTTGGGCTATTTATAATCTGCGTTTGTTGCTTTCTGCCGGGAGTGGGCCTGGGGCAGGGCAAAGAAGCTGGAATCTCATTTCACACAGGCCAGGAGGTCCTTGCTGGTGATTATGCCCACCAGAGCACCCTCCTTCAATACCGGCAGCCTTCGGATGTTGTGCTCCCGCATCAGCCTGGCCGCCTCTGCGGTGGATGCGTCCAGATCGATGCTGACCAGAGGGCCAGCAGTCATGATCTCCCTGACAGTCACCTGGGCCGGATCCCGGCCTTCCGCAAAGACCTTCAGAAATATCTGGCTGGTGGTAACAATGCCCAGGCATTCCTTGAGCAGGCAGTCCCTGGCAACCAGCACAGACCCTTTTCTCTCCCCGGCCATCCTCTTGACCGCCGTCAGCACCGAATCCTCCGGGCGCACCGTGGCAATGGGATAGCTCATCAGATCACGAACTCTCATGAATGATCAATCCATTTCCTTGCAGTCGCATCACAATACTCGGTCATATGCCAAACCGGATAAGGGTGATACCTGCAAGCATATGAATATGCAGGTCCCTGGTCCAGCTTATCTGGAAAAAGTCAGGGCCGAGGATGGCTGAGGATACCCTTCTGCCTGAGACGGGGTGCTATGCTTAGCCTGTCGCCGATTTTTCTCCACCCCTCCGATCTCTTCCGCTGCATGGACCTGTTCTATGATCTTCTTCAGGATAATGGTTCCGTCTCCCAGATGATCCACGGCGATTCGGTCACCAGGCATCAGGCGCAGACCATATCTAATGGCCAGAGGAAGCTGAATCCTGCCGTCATCATCAATATTGGTAATCAATTCATCCACCAACTGCATTCCTTGATTCCGATTTATAAAAGGCTTATTTTGAGATGAGGTTCATATGAAATCCGGATAACAGGCAAAAAGTGCGGCTGAGATAAAATGCCAGGTTGGATGGCCTCTCATTCGGCATCAGGCTCAAGCCAATTGCCGATCCTGTCATTTTAGGTTTCCTCTCTCACCATCTCCAATTACAATTCTCTGACGAGATGTGCTCTTTCAGCAGTCTATGCCGCCGCAGCCGGAATGCTTCTTCTCTTCCTTTGGGCTCTCATGGAACTTGATCATCTTCTCCACCTCGAACTGGCCGGTGAAGGACTCATGAAGCTTGACGTCCTTGCTGAACATCTTATGCATCTTGGCATCGCTCTGCCAGGTTCCATTGAACGAGTTTCTGGTCTGCATGGCCACGGTGTGGACCGGACTGGCTCGGAGAATCTCTTCGATCTTTTGGGCATCGGTTATGTAGGAGGCGGGATTGGTGGAGGCAAAGTAGCTGCTGCCCTCACGCTCCATCTCCGTCACGGAGAAGGTCTCTGCTATCTCTGCACCTATGCCGCCCCAGAAGGCCTTGGAGTGGATATATTTCATGCCCACCATGGGGTTCTTGCCGGAGAAGGTGAGCTTGCTGCTCTCATAGAGGTTCAGGGGCACTGATGAGCCCTTCTCCATGCCCGGAAGCCTGGCTGCCCTCTGAGCTTGCACCGTTCCTGTGTCCAGCTCCAGATCTCCGTCACCGTACATGAAATTGAAGTACTCTAGGGCTAGCTCTCTGTCCTTAACCGAGACGCCCACCTCAAAGGTGCCGGTCCCGACAACCTTCAGCTTGTTGCAAAAGTCGCCATCCTGCATCGGCTCAGTGATGGCCGGCGTGCCTGAGGACGGCCCGGCCCAGAGCAGAATGACAAGCAACATAGCCACTGCAATGCCCTTCGTCTTTCTTCCCCTTTGCGGGTTTCTATATATCTCTTCTAGCTAAAAAAGTTATTGTTGGCGGACCCCTGCCTCTCCCGGCAAAAGATTCATCTCGCCTTAAATCATCCCAGACTCCGCATGGGCCGGGATCTTGCTGTGGTCATGGATGGAGCGGGGACCATATTGAGGATGTACCGCGTGGCCAAAGACATCGAGAAGGGGATCATAATGGAGGGGGTGATAACCTGGGAGTTGATAATGAAGAAGAAGGGCCGGGCACTGGTTGTACCTCAGATGGATCCCGAGATCATCTCCTCCTTTTCTGCTGATGACCGCCTGGGGAGGGTGATTGTCGGTCGCGAGGAGATGCTGGCTATAAGCTGCTCCAGCAGCACCATCTTCAGAGAGGCGGCATTAGATATCGTCCTCCGCTCCCAGGCGCGCGTAGGCGATCTCATGGAAGTGCATGAAAGGGTAAAGTCCAGATGTCCCGGCGATTATCATACCGCAGGCATGATCATTGACATAGATCGGCATGATGTGGTCTATACCATAAGCACAGGAGGCGCTCCCTTCCCCGGAATCAAGGAGGTCGTCAGCGATCTGAGTATGATGGGGGCTGATGTCTTTGTGGCCTCCGGAGACAGCATGAGAAGCCTGTATCGCCTCCAGGATCTGGGAATACCCCTCAGCCAGATATATCCGGTCTCCTCCCCCATCAAGAAAAAGGAGATCGTTGAGGACCTAAAGAGTAGATACAGACGGGTGATAATGGTTGGAGACGGCCTTAACGATATTTTCGCTTTGCAGACTGCAGACCTGGGGGTATTGACCGTTCAACAGGACACCCGCCCGGCAAAAGAACTGCTGTCCGCAGCAGATGAGATTATTTTGGATATAAGGGAACTGCCTGGTGTAGTCAGGAGGGATAGTTAAAATATTCTAGTATTTCGATAATATAAAATCGTTGTGCATAGGGTATGTCATGTTTTGACAGCTCTTGTCAGGTATGGATGCAGTTACGATCTACGGTCACCAGGGTAATTTTGCGAAAAGTTTAAATACTTAGATTGTTAACTTGTATTTAATAACCTTCTAAATTTGCTTTGGAATATGTCATAATTGAACTTGTCAGAGGTAGCCAGGAAATGTTCGAAGAGCTAATGGAGATATACAGGAACAAGATCGAAGAGATTGAAAACGATAAAAAAGAAGCACAAGCCATGATTTTGCTGGTTTCAGCCATGGAGAAGATCTCCCAGGAGATGGATTCCAAGCAGAGCGATATTGATCTGATCGGCAGGCTCATAGATCAGGTTGATCGTCTGTCAAAAGAGGTATCAGACCTCAAGAGCCAGTTCCGAGCCAGGAAAGGGCGAACTGCCCCTGTGGAGGAGGCCAGCTCTGGAGAGAGAACGGCATTGGACAAACACGCTCGATCTCTAATCGATATTATGATGGAGAGGCCGGGAAGATTTACCACCAATGAGCTGGTGGATATGCTTGGTTTGAATAAAACCACAGTAATAAATGTGATGAAGAGGGCTCATGAGCTCGATCCAATGCACGTCAAGATGAGCCAGGGAAAGAGACGCAAGCTCTACCTGTCCTATGTGTCTGATGATGAGGGGCTCAAGTCGGAGGTTCCGGCTGGCTCAGAGCAAGCAGACCCGATGAAGATTGAGCTTATGGCCATGACCTAGACCGGTCGGCTCGAACTCAAGCTGTTTGCAGTCCATTGCCTGGTGGTGGGGTGGGTCTCTCTTCCATTTGAGTGCCCCCCATTCCTCCTCCATAGGCCAAGACAGGCAATGGACACCAAAATTTGATTTAATTTGAGATTTTCTGCAAGGGCTCAATCATAGAATTTAAAAGCTCATGATCCGGCAACAGATCCGGTCAATCATCCTGATTTTGCCATAAGCCGGAGCGCTTTTCGCAGCTCATATTTGGCGTTTTCCACCACCGATCGCCGGGTCTCCATTCGGTACATAAGGACCACGAAGACGGTAAATGTGGTGAGAAGGGCAAATATTATGGCTAGGACGGTGACACTCCCGAAGTTGTTGGTGATAAGAAAGGGAGAGGAGATCAGAGCGGCAAATCCAAACACAGTGGTGAGGCCGGAGGCGATTAAGGCTGAGCCTATGCGTCGGGCGGTGATCCTTAAAGCTGCCATGGGCTCTCCCATTCTGGCCAGCTCCTCATAAAAGCGCTCCATCATCAGTATGGCATATTCCGATCCCACGCCCAGGATCAGAGCCCCCAGAGTTGCTGTGAGAGGGGTGTATTTCATGTCCGCCAGATACATCACCCCGCCCATCCAACCGATCACCACCAGCATGGGCAAAACGGGAAGCAGTGCCTTTATCAGGTCGCGGTAGATCAAAAGCAGAACGGCGAATATCAGCACCAGCCCCAGCAGGGTCATCTCCGTTCTGCCTGTGGTCAGAGCGGTGATGAGTGTGGTCATGACCACTGCATCTCCGGTCTCCCGCACCGAGACTCCGGGGGGCGGCTGGTGCCAGGCTATGTCCTTGTCAATCTCCTTTATCAGCCGGTCTGTGCCCTCTGCACCAAGGTTGGTCAGCTCCTTTCCTACATTCAGCTTGATCAATGCGGTATCATGGCCATCCAGTTGCCGGGATATAATGTCGGTCGGAAGGGCGTCTAATAGAGCTCTGATCTCCGTCTGTTCCGGGGGAATATCTCCTCCATTGGCCTGCTTGATCGTGGATGCTATGCACTCATAGCCGCGCACCTGGTCTCGCGAGTTCTGGAGGTAAACGCAGAAATCATCCATCCAGTGCATGATTTCGGGATCGGTAATGTCATCGGCCTGAACGATGAGATCCAAGGTGTCAGTGCCCCCGAAGATGTCGCTCAGATGGATAAAATCAACCAGCGGAGGAAGATCCTGGGGCACATAGTTCTTGAAATCCGTGTCCACCTGTACCAGGGTATCGGCATATATTCCGGCCAGGGATAGAAAGAGGGCGGCTGCCAGCACCAGACGCCATCTCTCTATGCAGATGTCTGAGATTCGCTCGATGACCTCTCCGATGGCTGTATCCTTCGGCAAGTCTTCCCTCGCATCCTGAGATCTAATAAATTCACCGGACTGCCCCCTCCTTTCGACGATATAGAGCAGGGTCACGCCCACAAAAAGAGCGGAGAGATAACAGAGAAATAGTCCCACCAGACAGAGCAAGCCAAAGTCTCTGGTCAGGGGCACGGATGAGGTGAGCAGGGAGACAAATCCCATAGCAGTTATGATCAATGCGATCATCACCGGCAGGGAGGTATGGCCCACTGTCTCTATCACCGCTGCCTTGGGAGAGCTGCCTTTTTTGAACTCCTCATCGATCCGGTTATGAAACTGAATGGCATAGTCTATGCCGATTCCTATCATCACCGGAAAAGCAGACATGGAGATCATGGTGAAGGGTATATGCAGAAAACCCATGGCCCCAAAGGTCCAGAATATTCCCAGGAAGACGATGGCAATGGGAAGAAGGGACCACCTCACATGGTTGAAAGTTATGAGCAGGGCCAGGACCATGAGCAGTCCGGCCAGGGCCAGGATGGGGCCGTTGCTCTTGGCCATCTCATCAGTGATGGACTGCATCAGAGCAGGCTCGCCGGTTACAGTGACCCGCACATCGGGAGGAAACTCGGCCATCTTCACCTGGCCGGATGTCTCGGCATAGATCTCCCGAAGCTCGGCCTCGGTCAAAGTCACCGGCAGATCAATGGAGAGAAGGGTATGCTTTTTGTCCGGCATCATGGCCGATACCACCGGCTGACTGGCGGCGGAAGAGAGAATCCAGTCCACCCTCTCCTTCTGATCCGGTATCAATGCCACACCGCTGTCTTTTCTCTCTGCTTCCAGAACGATATCGGCAATGCTGGTCACAGCCAGCACATCAGGCACCTGACGCATCTTTTGGGAAAGCCGGTCCATGGCCTTCAATGTCTCCGGTTTGGTGATATCATCGGATTCGATGATCAATGCTATGGACTCGGTAGCGAACTTCTCCACATAGAGATGATCGTAAAGCTGGTAGAGGAGAGAGTCCTTGCCCACCATGCTCTCTGTGGTCATTCCTTGCATCTCTATCTGCTGAGCGTAATGAAAGGAGGCGATGGTCAGAAGCAGCGCTGCGGCCATGATCAAGAAGGGATTTTCTGCAATCCAAAGGCCGAGCTTCTCTGTCTGATTCATCCGCACACAACCTCTTGTGTTCTGAAATTGCCAAACGTCCGGAACATGCGAAAAGTAATTAAAAGTTATGGTCTCAATAAACAGCGATGCAGCAAGAGGAGAGGGAGGTCTTGAAGAGGCATATGGTCGATGCCTGCGTGAAGGTAGCCAATAGATGTGGCTGTTCTGATGCCGTGGGAGTCCTTCGTGGCGCTCTTATTCTGGCAGAGGGACCGGTATCCATGGACGAGCTGGTGGAGGAGACCGGATACAGCAAGTCCACCGTAAGCGCCAATATGAGCACTCTGGAGCGGCAGGGGCTGGCCAAGAGGGTGATCGTGCCGGGAGACAAAAAGTACTATTATCTTGCCGTTTCAGATCCCGAGTCTCTGAAAAAAGAGATGATAATCAATATGAGGCAGGAGATACAGCTCATCATCGCCGCCATCAACAGAACTGATGAGGATCTCAAGTCATATACGAGCCCATCCGATCAGACCGTCGAGAGGGTCCGCCAGGCGAGGAGCTGCTACCAGCATCTTGATCTGCTCTTGGATCTGATCTCTCGATATAGTGCAGACGAATTGATCCGGCTGCTGGAGAGCTCTCTGCCGGAAAAGAGCGGACAATGATGGATGAGATCCGGCTTAAGCAGAGGCGCTGGGGGAAGCTCGGGCGGCATGGTGCTGAAAAGGATAGAGATCTTCTGCTTAAGGCTGGCCAGGATGGAAATTCTGAAATGGCTGATGATCCCTCTTCATCTAACTCTAAAAAGCCCCTCCAGGACCTGCTCCTCATAGCCGCTCTGGTGGTCTATGCCGTCTTGGCCATACTCGCCTTCTGGAATCGCCCTTATCACCTCTTCTTCCTTCTACTGCCTGCACCAGCCGCCCTGCTCTCTCGCCTGGGCCGGGAGTTTTTTGCAGTTGCAGCAGCCGGGGCCATCCTGGGACCAATCACCGAGGCTGCATGCGTCTTAGGTGGTCTGTGGAGCTATGCCGAGAGAGGGGGCCTCCCACTGATCCCTATCTGGCTCTTGGCCATATGGGCCTGCTTTCCCACCGCTCTGTGGCTGATTGTAAGATCGTTTCAGGGAAGCATACCGGCGGCAAGGCCGGGAACTCTATCCCTGGCCGCAGCGGGCATTGCTCTCGAGGTGATCATCTTCGTCTCATTGCAGAAGAATTTAGTTCTCCTTATCGCTTTCTGCCTGCTCCTGGCAGCTGGGGCTCTGGCAGCCTGGCCAAAGAAGTCCACGGCCACCCTCATGGCGGCAGGAGGCATTCTCGGCCCGGCATGCGAGGCGCTGCCGGTAGCAGCCGGAGCCTGGAATTATTCCCGGGCGGATCTCTGGGGAATGCCGCTCTGGCTTCCGCTGGCCTATGCCCTCTTTGCTGTGCTGGTGGCAGAGGCAGGCCTTGCCCTTCTTCCGCGCCACATCAGGGCCGGCAGTGGTCTTTGCCAGGAAGATGCCCCTGGCTTTGCTATCGATAGGCCAGAGATGGAGATAAAAGAGCCTGAAAGACGATGAACTAAGAGAAAAACAAAAATTTTGTTTACTGGCAGGTGTCGAGAAGTCCCTTCTTCTTGCCGCCCCTCTTGTCTCCGGGCTTTATGGGATCGACCTTTGCTTCCTTTTCCTCAGACTTTTCCTTCTTCTCTTCATGATGTCCCATTTTTTCACGCTCCAAATAATGATAAACATTATCAGTTATTAATCTTTCTCCTCGTCGAGATAAATTTTATATTATTTGAACCATCAATAAAAAATACAGATTGATTAGGAGGATTATGCACATTCTCCCTTCTCATAATCACAGTCCTCTCCGCCCTAGGCCAGTATGAGACGCCCTATGGGTATGGATGGTAAAAGGTTGCTTAAGGGCCCTTTGTCTGCAATATGCAGGTCGGGTCCTCCGCCCTCAGATCTCCCCCATAGTAGAATGCCTTCTGCCGGCATCCTCCGCACAGCTCCAGATACTCGCAGCTGCCGCAGGCACCGGTGAGGCTGGACCTGATCTCGCGAAGAGCCAGCAGCTCGGGCGAGGGATGGTCGATCCAGATGTCCCGGAAGGAGCGCTCCCGGACATTTCCCACCACCATCTGGGGCATGAAGTGGCAGGGATGAACATCGCCTCTATGGTTGATGTTGGCCACCTTCACCCCTGTGGAGCAGCCGCCGGCATTGGCCAGCAGCTTTCGCACCTCTTCCCTTCTGGGATCATCCTTCAAGATCTCCATGAGGAATGCACCGTCCATGGGTGAGTCTGTAGTCAGAATCTCTATGTTCTGGCCCCTGAGCTCCTCCGCCGCCTCCGCCAGCAGGCGGATGACGCTGCGCCTCTGCTCTGCGGTGACATCGCGATCGGCTATGCCCGCCCCCCGGCCGGTGGGAACCAGGTGGTAGAGGCAGAAGCGGGGAATGGCCTCCTCCAGAGCCAGGTTGAGCAGAGCGGGGACATCCTGCCAGTTGTCTTTTGTCAGGGTGATGCGCAGGCCCGTCTTCAGGCCGGCGTCCCGTGCATTTCGCAGCCCCTGCAGGGCCCGGGCATGGGCGCCGATGACCCCCCGGAAGGCGTCGTGCCTCTTTGGATCAGCGGAGTCCAGGCTCACCCCCACATAACCGATTTTGGCTTCCGCCAGCAGCCGGGCCACCTGGGGGGTGATCAGGGTCCCATTGGTGGATATAACCGCTCGAAGGCCCACCTCCCGGGCATGGAAGGCCAGGGCATAGAAGTTGCGGCTGAGAAGGGGCTCGCCGCCGGTGAATATCACTATGGGCACCTTCAACTCGGCAAGCTGGTCCACCAGAGATATGCCCTCTTCCAGGGTCAGCTCCTCTCTGGCCTTCTTTTGGGCATCCATGTAGCAGTGCTGGCAGGAGAGGTTGCACTGCTCGGTCAGATTCCACATCACCACCGGCCTCTTCTGAGCGGAGAAGCGCAGAAGATCGGGGGGCAGATTCTGGCAGTGCTGGGAGGCTCGAAGCGCCTCCCAAACCGTGGCCTGGTCCGCCAGGGCTTTGGAGAAGATTATCATTGCACCAACCTCTCCTTTAAAAGGGCGAGCATGGCCTGGAAGGTGAACCTCTCCGGCATGACATCGACCTTGATCCCCAGCTTCTCCAGCTCCTGGGCGGTGGGAAGGCCAATCGCAGCTACAGTTCCCGCCGCCAGGGCCTGGTATAACTCCTCTTTGCGGTTCAGAGCCTCCGCCCGCTGCACCAGGAAGCGTGCCGTAGAGGAGCTGGTGAAGGCGAATATGTCCACGCTTC
>ENA-UOWE01004311-UOWE01004311.1-activated-sludge-metagenome-genome-assembly--contig:-NODE-4311-length-13841-cov-4.813869_pt1 | contig 13841 bp, 10 predicted proteins | sample MGYA00249841_ERZ761562 | MGnify/ENA primary metagenome ERZ761562 (study PRJEB28883, sample SAMN05720200) | activated sludge metagenome | isolation source: Anaerobic digester | place: Japan... | reverse complement strand
AACGCAAATCGCTACCGAAGTAAAAGCATACGCTCAGAAAGCAAAAGATAAGAAATTACAACCTGCAGATTGGGAAGGAAACACTTTCACCATTTCTAACTTAGGGATGTATAATATCGAAGAATTTACTGCAATTATCAATCCTCCTGATGCATGTATCTTAGCCGTAGGCGGTATCAAACAAGTTCCTGTTGTTAAAAACGGAATGGTACAACCGGGCAACGTGATGAAGGTAACACTAAGCTGCGATCACCGAGTTGTCGATGGCGTAGTAGGATCTAAATTCCTCAATACGCTAAAAGCATTGCTGGAAAATCCGATAGTGTTGTTAGGACAAGGGAATATTTAAAAAAAAGCCTCGCGGAAGCGGGGCTTTTTTTTGGTTCAAAGTTCGAGGTTCAAAGTTCGAGGTTCGGCGAAGCCGATGGCGAGTGCTTCTAATATTTGGAGTCTAATTAGGAGAAATACTGACGACAAGAACGACTTGTGAAAAATAACGCGTCAATCGAAATACGCATTGCGAAACTTCGAACCTTGAACTTCGAACTATCAACTATAAATCCTCTCCACCGCCTCTTTATTATTTTCCATTATAACTCTCCTTTTCAAACTCAATTTAGGAGATAATTCGCCGGCGTCGACAGTCCATTCGCGAGGAAGAAGTTCTATTTTTTTGATGGTTTCGTAGTTGCCTAATGTTTGATTTACTATCTCCACTTCTTTCATGATGCGGTCTTTGATTCGAGGAATTTTAATTAACTCAGCATTCGAATCGGGAATTTGAATTCCCTTGCGTGTGCACCATTCCAGTAAAAACGGAAACGACGGCACTACTAAAGCCGCAGCAAAATTTTTCCCCTCTCCTACTACCATCACTTGCTCTATAAAACGTGATTCCTTCAACTTATTTTCGATATGTTGAGGTATGATATACTTCCCTCCCGAGGTCTTGAAGATTTCTTTTTTGCGATCAGTAATTTTCAGATAAACGCCATCTTCAAATATTCCGATATCGCCGGTGTGAAACCATCCTTCACTGTCGATTACTTCGGCTGTTAAATCGGGACGCTTATAATATCCTAACATCAAATTAGGACCTTTACACAAGATCTCGCCATCTTCGGCTATGCGCACCGTTACCTTATCGAGCAGCTTACCTACGGTACCGAATTTTAGTCCGCCGGGTTCTAAAGTATTCACCGATACCACCGGACTAGTTTCTGTTAATCCGTAGCCCTCTAAAATCGGGATTCCTGCTGCCCAAAATACGCGAGCTAAGCGTGGTTGTAATGCTGCTCCTCCTGACACTGCTGCTTTCACCTTTCCTCCCAAAGCTTCTTGCCACTTGCTGAAAATCAACTTGCGAGCAATGGCTAACTTTTTCTCATATACCCAACCGTTAGCACCATTAGTTTCATATTTCAATCCGAGGTCAAGTGCCCAGAAGAATAATTTCTTTTTGATGCCTGTCAGTTCATTTCCCTTATTCACAATTCTATCATAAACCTTCTCAAACAAGCGAGGCACACAACCGAAAATTTCAGGTTGCACTTCTTTTAAATTATCTGCTACTTTATCGATACTCTCAGCATAATATACCGACACACCGAGGTAGAAATACAAATACGTCAATACTCGTTCGTAAACGTGATTTAATGGCAAAAAACTCAAAGCACGGCTATTCACATCTACCGGTGCCAAATATTGAGCAGCTATTAACTGACTGATAATATTATCATGCGATAGCATAACGCCCTTCGGGATTCCTGTTGTTCCGCTCGTATAAAGTAATGTAGCTAAGTCATGAGCTCCGATTGTAGCCGCAATTTCAGCCACTTTCGAAGGATTAGGGTTCTGAGATCCCAATGTTTTTATTTCGGTCCAATGCTTCGCTCCTTGCACCTCATCGAAAGAATAAATCGCCTTAATGCCATCAACATCTTTCACGGCTGCACTCACCTTTTCAAACAGCTCCTTACTAGAAACAAAAATGAATTTTACCTCTGCATCCTTCAATATAAAACGAAGGTCTTCGTCGGCGAGAGTGGTATAAATTGGGACATGAATTCCTCCGATACGCATGGCGCCCAAGTCGAGGAAATTCCACTCCGGACGATTATTACTCAGCGAAGCAAACTTATCGCCCTTTTCCATTCCCAAAGCCAGCAATCCGTAGCTGATATTCTCAACACTAGAGGTAAACTCCTCCGAACTCACCGTCTGCCAACTGCCATTAATTTTGGCGGCAAGCGAATCCTTTTTATGAGGATAAAGTTGTTTATAACGGTCAACAAGATCAAACAAACGGGTAACTGACATCATCTAGAATTTCTTAGCTTTATGTCAAATATAGTTGAGTAAAATTGAACCACCAATTATTTATCTTAATTCATGATCACCACCACCTTCAGCAGCCAGAATAATCTCTCCTTCCCTATCATTATGGCGCCTATGTTTTTGGTGTCGAATGAGGCTATGATTCAAGCAGCAATGCGCAGCGGAATCATGGGTACATTCCCTACGTTGAACTATCGCAAAGAGAATGAATTGAAGGAAGTAATCGAACGGTTGCATGCCTATCGCAAAAACCAACAAAACGCCGGAAGTTTCGGAGTGAATCTCATCGTTCAGAAATCGAATCCCCTTTACCCCAAACATCTAGATATCTGCGTTGAAGGGAAGGTTCCATTTTATATTACCAGTTTAGGAAATCCGAAGGAAGTAATAGAACGTGCGCATGCATACGGAGGAAAGGTATATTGTGACGTAACAAATTTAGAGCACGCCGAAAAATGTGCTTCGCTGGGTGCCGACGGATTTATTGCTGTTTGTCAGGGAGCAGGCGGACATGCAGGACCTTATCCTTTTTCAGTATTGATACCGGCATTAAAAGAGAAATTCCCGGAGATCCCAGTAATTGCCGCAGGAGGTATTGCAACGGGTGCAGGGATAGTATCAGCATTAAGTTTAGGAGCAGAAGGTGTAAGCATAGGGACACGTTATTTAGCGAGTAAAGAAGCAGGTGTTAGTGAAGCCTATAAAGAAGCCGTTGTGGCTTCAGGGATGGAAGACATTGTACTTACAGAGCGATTAAGCGGCACACCTTGTGCGGTCATCAATACACCTTATGTTCAAAAGATCGGGTTGCATCAAAATGCAATTGAGAAATGGATGAACAATAATGCAACAACTAAAAAATATTTCAAGATGCTTACGCAAGTTCGCGGAATGAAAAAATTGGAAGAAGCAATAAAGCCCGGGAATTATAATAACCTGTGGAGCGCAGGACAAAGCAGTGCGCTGATACATGATATCAGAGGATGCGAAGAAATCACCGATCGACTAGTAAAAGAAAGTTTTGAAAGCATACAAAGCCTAAATAGAAAATTCAGTTAATTATGTTTGACCCTTCCACTCTGCTAAAAAAAGCGGAGCAATCGTCGTTTGCATTAATGATGTTAAACATCGGATTAAAACGAATGATCCCCTTTAATTCGCCGCATCGTTTCAAAATTTCTGAAGTAACCCCAAGCAGTATAAGCATAACGGCACCGTATATCCGAAGAAACAAAAACCATGTCAACAGCATACATGCCTGTGCTTTGGCAACACTCTGCGAATATAGCTGCGGATTAACACTTGCCAGAACCTTTGATCAAAGAACTTATCGGGTTATTTTAAAAGAACTAAAGGTTAATTATCAATATCAGGCAAAAGAAAATGTAACCGCCACCTATAGTCTTCCTGAGGGCACAATTTCTGCGATTCAAAAAACGTTAAGTACCGAAGATGCAGCATTATGCACCCTAATTGTAAACATTACTGATAGTAAAGGTAAGGCGATTTGCACCGGAGAAGTGACTTGGCAGATAAAACCATGGAGCAAAACCAAAACAGCGCGGTAAATCTTGCAAACAGAAGCAACACAACAGTATATTTGCACAAGAAAGAATAAAAAAGAAAATGAAAAAGTTAGTACTCCTTATTTGCTTACTTATAACAGGAAGCATTTCAATGGCACAATCGATTGCTGCCACAACAGAAGAAGAATTCAACATGGCTTCTGTGGGATATAAAATGTATCTTCAGATGGGTGTTGAAATCAAGAAAGGATATAAGATCAACGACATCAAAGAATTTGAATACGGCGATCGCAAAGCATCCTTCAAGGGATTATATCGTCCGGGAGAAGCTAAGCCATGCGCGCTCATTATGGTGTATAGTAAACTAAGAGGAGCTCCGGAATACTATTGCATTCCTACTCCTGATGCCGAAGAAATTCTTTGGGACCGATTCAGAACTAGCTTAGCCGGAGAAACTGACAATAAGCAAGAGCAATTGCAATTCATCGGATTTGCCTTAGGAAAAGCATCTATGTTTTTCGCTACGCGATAATGAACGCTCGATTCGTCATACTTTTCATATTGACACTAACGTTTACGAGTAGCCGAAGCCAGTCGATATTAAAGCAATATAGGGTACTACCTAAAGCCGAAAAGCGTTGGGTTCGACATCATCCTCACGCAGCTTTGAAAGTCAAAATCATTACTTCAATAGTCAGAAAAGAAGTAATTGAGTATTCGAGAAAGAATTTAGTTGATACCTTATTCAACGGAGGGACAGCCGACGCTTTCCGACATTGTTATTGGATGGCATTATGTGCTCAAAAAATCGGCAGTAAGAAAGCGCTATCACTAGGAGAAGCACATGAGAAAGGCAACCGAGAACAATTCGAAAAAGGGTTAACAGAAGATGCTGTTTTACAAGACAGCATATCGTGTTTGATGGATTTACATAACAACCGAATCGGAATAGGCATGGTAAGCGACCAAAAAAGTAAAGATGCAGAAACATTGAAATTCCATATTTTAGAGAAAATCAAGCAAGGAGAATTAATGATATTGAAGCGCAATAATTCTAATCAATTTATTGATTGTGAAGGAAATACCGTAATCAAACCAATCGGACATCAACGAAAATGGCATTTACCCTATTGTTTAGCCCCTTCGAATCAAGTCCAATGAATTTCATGATACTATCATCGACCTCATAAAACCTTTACCGTAACTTTGCAAAGCGAAAAAAGCGAAAAAATACAATGAAAAAATTAATCATACTGTTCCTGTCATTTTTCAGTGTTTTAAACTTGAATGCTCAAGACAAAGGAGTTCAATTTCAAGCTCTCAGTTACGAGCAAGCAATACAAAAAAGTAAAGAATCAAATAAGCCTGTATTTCTATTCGGCTACGCAAATTGGTGTCACTTTTGCGAGTACATGAAAGACAGTGTTCTTCCACTGGAAGCTGTTGGAGAATTTTACAATAAAAATTTTGTTTGCATAAAGTTAGACTTAGAAAAAGAAGGAAAAGCATTAAATCAAAAATTGCGAGCCAGGAATTTCCCTACTATGGTTTTCTTTAATTCTGACGGGGAGATGTTACATCGATTATCAGGAAAGAAAGATGCTCAAGATTTTATACAGCTTGGGAAAGATGCAATAGACACAACAAAACAATTAAGGACTTACATATACAAATACCGCGACGGAAAATTAACTCCTCAACAGACATGGGATTACTTCAAAATGGTTGATCGTGCGGGGATGGACAATCAACCATTAATAAGTAATTATTTAACTATGATACCGGAGGAAAAACTTACAGGCGCTACAAGTTGGAGAATCATGTACGATCTTTTCCGCGACATTGAACAACCTTGCATGAAAACGGTGATGAATCATCGAGAAGATTATGCAGCTAAATACACGGCAGACTCCATTGACAACAAGATTATAGGCCTGTATAGTAATGCTCTTATGATGAAAGTACAGATGGTAGACACTAATGGTTACAATAGCATTATAAGTAAATTAAAAGCATCCAAATTGGATCTTGCCGATAAAATTGTTGCTTTTGCCGATTTGAATCGTTGCAAGTTAAAAGGGCAATGGGATGAATACGCAAGGTTAGGAGTACTATTTGTTGATCAGTATGCGAAAGACGATTATAGAAGGTTAAACGATGTTGCTTTCAATTTTTCTGATCATGTAAACGACCGTGAACTTTTGGCTAAGGCAGAGGGTTGGTCGCGACGTGCAGTTGAGATGATGGATACGTATAGAAATAACTATACCCTAGGTTGTTTATATTACCGAAGTGAAAAGTTTGCTGATGCACGAAAAGCACTAAACCATGCCATAGAACTTGCGGCAAAATCAGGTACTGATGCAAAGCAGGCGCAGCAATTGCTCGGAAAGATTCCGCAAGGAAAATGATCTTGTATTTTGATTCAAGATTTTAGATGATCGATTTTAGATGATATGATTGATAATCTAAATCTTTTTATCTTGGATTTTTAGTCTTGAATCTTTTCAATTTTAACCACGGAGAACACGAAGGCGCTTTGCTTTTCACGGAGAACGCAGAGATTGCTACGCAATTTGGTCGTCCATAAATTACTTCAATTTAAACGAGATTCATTTTTTAACCGCGGGGGGCGCGATGGCGCTTTGCTTAACGCTATGGGCGCGAGGGCTGCGAAGCCGAGAATGTAAGGGCGCAGAGGATTGGTACGCAATTTTGTAGTCCATTGTTTTCTTGAATCTTTTCAATTTTAACCACGGAGAACACGATGGCGCTTTGCTTTGCACGGAGAACACAAAGGCGGCGAAGCCGAGAATGTTAGGGCGCAGAGGATTGCTACGCAATTTTGTAGTCCTTAAGTTTCTTTACCTATATATAATTCACGCTGCGGTCCCCATCGGGACAAGCGCTGCGAAAACGTTGCCTCGTGGCGTTTAAACAGAGGAAACTATATCTCAATTTCAGTTTCAATTGGCTTCTTCAATCCCAATCGTCTATAGACAATCAATATTGAATGTTAGACTAAAAATCAATTGCCTATTGCCAAAAATCAATAGCCTTTCGCTGCCATCTTGTATCCTGCAACTTTCATCCTGCATCCTGTCTCTTTCATCCTCTAAACCTTCCTCTCTACATAAGCTGCTGCTGCTTGTGCGAGTGGAGTAATAACGATATCGTTTAGGACTACGTGCTTAGGACGTGAGGCTGCAAAGTAGGCTACTTCTGCAATGTCTTCTGCTACTAATGGATCGATACCATTATACACTTGCTTTGCTTTATCAGCATCGCCTTTAAATCGCACGAGTGAAAATTCAGTTTCGGCTGCGCCGGGATGAATAGCAGTTACTTTAATTCCGTGTGGCAACATATCAATACGCATAGCTTTGCTGATAGCATCTACCGCATGTTTAGTTGCGCAATAAACATTTCCTTTCGGATATACTTCTTTTCCGGCAATTGATCCTATATTGATGATATGTCCTTTATTTCGCTTCACCATCCATGGCATAACTGTTCTACTTACATACAACAATCCTTTTACATTGGTATCAATCATCAATTCCCAATCGTTAATATCGCCATCTTGAATTGTAGAAAGTCCGGATGCTAGTCCGGCGTTATTCACCAATACATCCACTTCTTTCCAGTCGTGAGGAAGCGCATTTAATTCTTCTTCCGTTTTTATTTTATCACGAACATCAAAGCATAAAGAAAACACTTTTACATCGTAGGTATCTTTAATGATATGCTCTAATTGATTTAAACGTTCTTCTCTCCTACCGGCTATGATTACATCATATCCGTGTTCAGCAAATTTTAAAGCGATGGCTTTTCCGAATCCGGAAGTTGCACCTGTTATTAAGGCAATAGACATTTTATTTATTTTTTATCTAACATTCAATTTTCCCAAAGCGAACCTATTGGAAAATCTTCATTGTTTAATTATTCACTTTGTTTAATTTACTATGCTTATATCCGTAGGCGAAGTAAATGATCAATCCAATGATGAGCCAGATGGTAAATCCGAGCCAATTATGGACATGAATTTGAGCCATCAAATACAAGCAAGTTAATATTCCTAAAACCGGTATCAACGACAATCTATTCTTCGCACTGAAATAAGCCATAACAGCATAAACAATGAAGAAGATAAACATCGGTATGGCATCAACGTTAGCTAAAGGATTAACATGATCGTGTAACCATTGTTGTTGGTTCATTCCTAAATACGCACAAACAATGACATAAGTAGCAGGTATAATTATTTGTCCATTGAAATATGGCACTCTGAATTTCCTAGGTAAATCGGGATGATTATGAAGCATTAATACTCCACCACATACCAATATAAATGCAAACAATGTTCCGATAGAACATAAATCTACAACCGTATCCATATCAATAAAAAACAGAGGAATCCCTACAAGTAATCCTGTGACTATAGTTGAGAAATCGGGAGTTCCAAATTTAGGATGAACGCTGGCGAATGCCTTTGGCAATAATCCATCGCGACTCATACTCATCCAAATTCTCGGTTGACCTAATTGAAACACCAACATCACGCTTGCCATTGCAACTACTGCACTGATAGCAATAATACCACTGATCCAATGCAATCCCGCAGTGCTAAACACATACGCCAAAGGATCATCTACTGCCAATTGTTTGTAGTTCACCATTCCCGTTAACACCAATGCAATTAGAATGTACAATACAGTGCAAATTATAATTGAGTACATCATTCCGCGAGGTAAATCGCGTTGAGGATTATGACATTCTTCTGCAGTAGTTGAGATCGCATCGAAACCGATATACGCAAAGAACACAGCAGATACCCCGGCAAGCACACCTGAAATTCCTTCCGGCATAAATGGCGACCAGTTTGCTGTATCTACATAAAAGAATCCGCAAACGATTACCATCACAACTACCACCAATTTTATGCCCACCATAATATTGGAAGCATTTCTGGTTTCTTTAATTCCACGGTAAACAAGCCAAGTGATCAGCACATTAATAACCAATGCAGGGATATCGAAAATTATTCTTAATCCGCCAATCACCGGCGCACCTATCCATGCCAAATATCCTTCAGTAGATTTCAATGCTGCATCTGCTCCAGCAACATTCGCAGCCTCAAATGCTCGGCGGGCGGAGAAATAATCGATACCCGACCATTCAGGCAAATGAATTCCATTTTCAAATCCCCCGAACGGCAAATGAATATGTTCGAGCAACGAAGAAAAATATCCCGACCATGAAATAGCAACGACTATGTTTCCGATAGCATATTCCATGATTAAAGCCCAACCTATGATCCAAGCAAAAAGTTCGCCAAAGGCTACATAAGAGTACGTATAAGCTGATCCGCTAACCGGAACCATACTTGAGAATTCAGCATAACAGAACGCAGCAAATCCACATGCAATTGCCGTGAATATAAACAAGAAGATTACTCCCGGCCCGCCGTCTGCGGCTGCTTGTCCGATTGTACTAAAGATCCCTGCACCGATTATAGCTGCAATACCAAAAGCAGTAAGGTCGCGAACCCCAAGGTGCTTCTTCAAAGAACCATGTCCGTCGGCTTCGCCTTCAGCCACTTGCTTTAATATCTGATGGATATTTTTCTTTCTGAATAAATTCATAATTCGATTATAATACTACAAAGAAACATTTATTTCTCACTTATTGTACTTTTTGGATTAGAAGTATCAGACAACGACCTCAATAAAGAAGCCGAACCAATAACGGCAAGCAATATCATCGACACCATTCGGTATCGTACTATATTTCCGAGCACTGGGTTTGTATAACCAATCAACAATAATAATCCCAGTGCCACTATTATTCCATACACATGAAATGAATTAGCGAAAACATACTTGCAACGGTCAATATAAAAACTAGCACCATAGAGCATCAAAATAAATACCGCTTCGAAGGAGAAAGGAAACATCCACCATTGCACCAATTCATTCGGGTATGGGTGCGCGAATGCGAACCAAATCCCTTCGGGTATATGTTTCAAAAAACTAATCCAATTAGGCGCAAAAGGTACAGGGTGTACTACAGAACCTGCATTCATAAATACTGCAAAGCGATATGTATTCAATTGTTTACCAAAAAGTAAAGCAGGAAGATCATAATTAGGATGATAATATCCTATTACTACAACTGCTACTAAAGCTATTAAATAGGATAATAAAATGAAATTTATCTGTCGTTTATTAGATGCGTATTTAGAAAAGAAAATCCCGATGATTCCCGGCAATATAATAGCAAAGAGATACATCTTAATAATCAAAAACAAAAATGCTATCAACGGAAAATAAATAAAATATCTAATTCGCATATTCTCTGTTGACAGTTGAGTTAATCGTAAAATAATTCCCACCATAAATAATACTAAAGGTTCTTTTAGTAATCCCGACCCCCACATTAAAACCGAAGGAGTGATAAATCCTACACTTAGAATGGCAATATTTTTCCATCCGGTGATTGTCATATCTTTAAAGAACACTCTGTAAATCCACAATAGTCCTAAGTATGAAATACAATTCATGAATACCACATGCACTTCGTAATATCCGAACGAAATAAATCTTAGTAGTGCATTAATTTTCACCACTGTTCTTGCGTCATTATAATAATCATCGAATCCACTGTCGTACCACAAGTGCATTCCTGCCACATTTCGAGCGGTATCGGGACTACCTAAATGATAATCGAAAAATATTTTCACAAATTCTTTCGGTTCATTAAAGAAGATTGAGAATAGATGTCCTGAGTCACCAAAGAATCCAAATGTATCACCCGATCCGTAATAGGTTTTATAGAACAATCCTAATCCTAATCCGACAATACATTTCATCACAAACAGATACACCGCTGCCATTACCGGCATGCCTTCGGGCTGCAAGCCGGCATAACGTTTTATGCAACTCACAAATAACCAAGCATACAGAAATGCAATAATGTATCCCATATTGTTGTTAGTTATTTTTCAGAAACCATCGCGATTTAATAGAAGCTAAATCTCGAGGAATAATAGCAATTACAACAAACAAGAAGAAAGGATAAGCAGGAACCTTATATCGCACCACTGCACCTAGAATTGGTGTTACTAATCCAGTTAAAACAAATATAGCCGAAGAAAAGAACAAAGCGATATAAAACAAATCGGGAACTTCTCGCACTTTATTTTTCAATGCCATCACTATTGCAAAGAGTATAAACAAAATCAAGAAGAAATTCTCTGCTGCTGCAAATAACATCAGCGGATTTTTTATCTCGAGTATAGAAGGACGAAAGAGCACATTAACAAAAGCTTGAGGAGCATTTTTAAACAACGAAGCATAAGTTCCATCGAGGCGAGGAATATCGATTACACTATTTGCATGATCACGTTCTGCTACAAAATAAAATTCGTTTTGCTTTGACGTAAGCAGATTAGGGATTTTTTGTCCGAGAATAACCTCTGCCGAGAAGATCATGATTGCTGCATAAACCGCATAAGTAGAAATCATCACTACTAGTCTTCTGTTCGGGAAATACTTAAACATCAACCAGGCTGTTACTCCCGGTATCATCATAAAGATGATATATGGTTTAATGAGAAATAAGCAATACAAAAACAGCATCAGCTTTAAATATTGCAAGGCATCCTTTTTATTTCCTTCTACTATTTGTTGAATTGTATAAAACAACATTCCCAATGCAAACATCAAAAAAGCTTCTTTAATTAATCCTGATGTCCACAGTAAAGTAGATGGCATTAAATACACTGCCACCATCAGTACCAACTCACGGCCGGGCAGAGCCGAAATAAACAAACGATAGATTCCGGTTAATCCGAGTAGCGACAAAAAACACATTAACACGGCATGCGGATAATACAAGCGCATAGAAAATACTTTCATCAATGCGCTGAAACGAATCATGGTTCTGGTATCATTAAAAATCATGTCGGTATTATACCAATTGCGCATAGCATCATAATACGGTTGCAGATCGGGATCGGCGGCATGGTATCCGGTGAGCATGCGAAAGAAATCGTATGGTTTGGTAAACAACGATTGATACATGATATCTGAATCGTCGAAATACCGAAAGATATCGGCAGTACTGCGATCGGGGTAATAGCGGGTATATATCAAATACAAGAAAAATCCTGCTGCCAACTTCACCAAGAAGAGCAACTTATAGGTATGGGTCGGGATCGCTTCTGTTCGAAAAATTTTCATCTTCCCGATGAGGAAGACAAAAAAGGCTGCATAGCCGATCGAAAGGAATAATTCGAGCATATCCGCCAAAATTAAAAAATCTGCTGAGCCTACCTAAAATTCGGGAAATAACTTTTACAAGCCCATTTCGAGCATTTTGCTAACAATGAAGATCAGTTTTTTTAATAAAAAGCCATGAAACGGGGCCATATTCGGTCTCAGATAGGCGTCGGTTGCTTAACTTTGCAGCGAAAATCAACGCTCACATGACTACCGGAACTGAAGAATTAAGCAACGTAGAAACCGCGAAAAAACTAGGATTACTACCTGAGGAATTCGAAAAAATCAAGCAAATCCTGGGCCGCACACCCAATTTTACCGAGCTCAGCATCTATTCGGTGATGTGGTCGGAGCATTGCTCGTACAAAAATTCGATCGTTTGGCTAAAGACCCTTCCTAAAGACGGCCCTCATATGTTGGCGAAGGCGGGAGAAGAAAATGCGGGATTGGTAGCGATTGGCGACGGCTTGGCATGCGCCTTCAAAATCGAGTCGCACAACCACCCTTCGGCCATTGAGCCATACCAAGGGGCAGCGACGGGTGTCGGCGGCATTAACCGCGATATTTTTACGATGGGCGCTCGTCCTATTGCCCAGCTGAACTCACTCCGCTTCGGAAATCCCGATTTAGCTCGTACCAAATGGCTGATGAAAGGAGTTGTGAAAGGTATCGGCAACTACGGCAATGCATTTGGTATCCCTACTGTTGGCGGTGAAGTGTTTTTTGATGAATCATTCAACGTAAATATTTTGGTGAATGCCATGTCGGTAGGTATCGTGAAAGAAGGCGAAACGGCTTCAGCGATATCTTACGGAGCAGGCAACCCGGTATATATTGTGGGATCGGCAACGGGTAAGGACGGAATCCATGGTGCTACTTTTGCATCGGGCGACTTACACGAAGACTCACACGAAGACCTTCCATCGGTACAAGTAGGAGATCCATTTATGGAGAAATTACTCCTCGAAGCTTCGCTTGAAGTAATAAAGACGGGAGCAGTTATCGGAATGCAAGATATGGGAGCTGCAGGAATTATCTGCTCTACCAGTGAAATGTCGGCGAAAGGCAAGCACGGCATGAATATCTACCTCGAAAAAGCACCTACTCGTCAGGCGAATATGAAAGGATGGGAAATCCTTTTGAGCGAAAGCCAAGAGCGTATGTTGGTGGTAGTTGAAAAAGGACGTGAAGCAGAAGTAGAAGCCATCTTTGAGAAATGGGATTTAAATTGCCAACAGATTGGAGAAGTAACCGAAGGTGATCGATTAAGATTCACGATGAACGGAGAACTTTTAGCTGATGTACCTGCAGAATCGTTGGTATTAGGTGGCGGTGCTCCGATTTACAATAGAGAATATTCAGAACCTGCATATATCGCAAAAAACAAAGCCTTCAAAATTGATTCGGTAAAACAACCTAGCGATTTGAAAGCGGTGATGATGCACCTGACAACACATCCGAATATAGCCTCTAAAAAATGGGTATATACACAGTATGACTCAATGGTAGGTACTATCAACATGACAACAAATGCTCCGGCAGATGCTGCGATTGTAGATGTACGAAATACGAAGAAAGCATTAGCGCTTACTGTTGACTGTAACTCACGCTATGTATATGCTGATGCAGAAGCAGGCTGTGCGATTGCGGTGGCGGAAGCAGCCGAACGCCTTGTGATCCAGCATGTGTTTCTGCA
>ENA-UOWE01004309-UOWE01004309.1-activated-sludge-metagenome-genome-assembly--contig:-NODE-4309-length-13844-cov-7.113134_pt1 | contig 13844 bp, 22 predicted proteins | sample MGYA00249841_ERZ761562 | MGnify/ENA primary metagenome ERZ761562 (study PRJEB28883, sample SAMN05720200) | activated sludge metagenome | isolation source: Anaerobic digester | place: Japan... | reverse complement strand
ATTGTTGGCTTTCAGGTAGTCGATGATGTTCAGGGTGATATTCACCCGGACATGGACGGTTCATTCTGTTTGTACAGTTTGTCACAGGCAAAAGAAATGATTGAGAACAGTGATGACCCAACTGATTGCTGGAAACTCCTTGCCATCTGGACAGGTGATGTTGAAGAACCAACCATAATGTTCGAAGGCGACCCAAGAGACTAAAGATATTGTACAGCAATGTACAATTGGCGGGTGTCCACCCCTGAACCCCTTACAGTAATGTACGGGGTTCTTTTTTTAATGAATGTACAAAAATATTTATAAAAGTTTGTAACAAATTCAAATATTATTCGTATAATTGCATAGAAAACGTTCTTTAAAAATATTGGGGTATGAGTAGTGGTAACATTACTCGCAATAAGAAAGCGAAAGGTTAGTGTCGAACTTTCCCCCCAGAGTAGGCATACTCTGGTAAGCTGTGAGAGCTAACTACCCCAACCACATTTAAGAAGCGAAAAGCCAACCGTTAATGGGTTCGAAAGGACAGGAGAAACAGATAGATACTCTGACGGCAATGGTTACTCTGAGGACAGTTCGCCCTGTCCGATTAGGCGACAGAGTAAAAGAACCCCCGCTATTCCCCGAAACTCACCTTGTGCAGAATCAAAAAGGAATTGCAGGGGTTCTTTCTTTTTTACAAAAACTCTTGACTTTTTAATAAAAGCATTGTATCTTTACAGTGCTTTTTGTTTTTAGTGTTGTCCAAAAACTGCTCTCTATCCCATTGTATGATTCAGGGCAGTTTTTATTTAATGTGTTATATGGATGAGATTTGGAAAGATATTGAAGGATATGAAAAATATTATCAGGTAAGCAATCTTGGTAATGTCCGCTCTGTCGAACGAATCGTAATTGACAGAAAAAGTATTAGAAACTTTAAATCAAAAATACTTACACGAACTAAAAACACGCATGGTTATTTACAGGTTTTTCTTTCTAAGAACGGTAAAATAAAAACTTGTAGAGTGCATGTTTTAGTAGCAAAAGCATTTCTTCCAAATCCAGCAAATCGCCCAGAAATAAATCACATTAATGCAAACAGATTAGATAATAGCGTTTCTAATTTAGAATGGGTAACGTCAAGTGAAAATTCCAAACATGCTTTTAATATGGGACGACAAAAAAATACATTTAAACGTAAAGTATTTATATAATCTTGTAACATTCCTGATTCTTTTTCGTATAAGTATTAGAAACCAAAACACAAAGAAATGGGACAGTTAGTTTACATCAAAGCAAAACCGGGTACTGAAAAAGACCTGAACAAGAAGCTGAAGAAAGTCAAAATAGGATACGAATTCACCACAGCCAAAATGAATCAGGACTGGCTGGATGACATCAATACAAATCCAAAAGCTCATCAGAGACACCTGAAGCCGGAAGACAGAAACCTGACAATGGAAGAACTGAAGAGTATCTTTCCGAGATGGACTAATGAAGGTCTTCTGGATTTTGACGTAGCATTCGGAAGAACCAGCGATGCTGAAGCAAAGAAACTTGCAGAATTCATTGTAGCAAACAAAGATTCTCTGGAACATATAAAAGGTGGTGATTCATACCTTGAAAGATTTGAATTCACCCCGGAACAGATTGAAGTAATAAAAAGTCTGAACCAGCCAGAACCAGAACCAGAAATGCTGCCAGTGGAAGAGCAAACCAATCCTGACCTGCAAAGTGGTTTATTCCTTTGCAAATCATGGGGACTTGAGCCGTTCTGGGTTGTGTTTGGAAATGTTGAACGTCCCAGCTTCCTGAAGGTGAAAAAGTATAAGGATGACCTGTACAATAATCTGTACAAGGACAAGAAAGGACTGGCTTATATGCTCATCCCACTGATGCCGATAAACAACAGACAGGTTGAATTTGTTACAGAAGTGTACGAGCACGCATGCAGTCTGGGACTTCGTGAAAACTTTAACTTCATCATTCCCCTGATTTACGGACTGGACTTGGTAAACCTGAATGAAGTTGCAGCCAACTATAAGGAGACGTACACCCCAGAAGAGCTACAGGACAGGTTCAAAAGAGTCTTCAGCATGACCAGCAGCGTATATCCTTATAACGGTTCGTATGGTTTTACTTGGAGAGATGACAAAAAAAGATTCGTGCCCACGGGTGGAAAGAGCATGCAAATTAATACTCGCTGCTCAATTCTCACTGCGCTGGCAAGGGCAATCGGTGGCAAATACTCTGCAGTAATTATGTCAGAGATGACCGGGCAACGTTACGTAGAATTTGAATTCAAATAAAATATTCTTTGTGTGTTTTAATTGGTTGTGCCCTCTCTGTACAATTTAACCAGAATTGCAGAGAGGGTTTCTCTTTTCAAACAATTGCCACTAAACCCGATTTGCTGTCTTTTGTTTGATAACAATTTTATCTTAGATTGTTACCCCAGAATGTAACATTCCGGGATTTTTTTCGTATAAGTATTAGTGAGACACCAACACGGTCAAATGTCAGGGACGGCATGGGGAAGTAGACTCCATAATTTTATTTATTGAGTATTTATATAAAAAAAAAATCATGAAAAAATATTATGGTTATCATTTAATTGACCCCAATACTAATGAAGTTCGCTATATTGGCATTACATATAGACCGGATAAAAGATTCAATGAACATATTCAATCAGCAAAAAGAAAAAAGTCACATAGAGATAATTGGATATTAAAATTAATTAATAATAATCAATTGCCAACATTTAAAATAGTTTATGAATCAAGGAGTAAAGAAAAAATTATTCAATTTGAAAAAAATTCGATTTTAACTCATAGTAACTTAACAAACTCAACAACTGGTGGCGAATATTTTACATTTACTTCTGATGTTATTGAGAAATTAAAAGAACATAATAAGGGGAAAAATAATCCATGTTATGGACGTAAATGGAGTATTGACGAAAAAAATAAATTAAGACAATCAAAGAAAAATCGGCAAGAAACAATAATTAATGGAATCAAATATGATTCAATTAATCAAGCAGCTAAAATACTTCATATTAGATTTTATAATGCAAGAAAACTTGCAACAAAATAAAAATTATTTCGTATAAATGATAGGCAGGGTAAAACTTGGGTGCAGTAATCCACTCCTACCTTATATTCTCATGATAGACTCATTCTAAATAAGACCCAGAATGAAACATCTGCTCCCCAGATTCGTATAAGTAGTAGATTTTTAATTTAAAAAGTGACAAAAATAAAAATGCAACAATTTTATTTTAAAATGTCAGTAAAAAAAAAATGTGGTTTTATGTAACAAATTCAAATAACTTTCGTATAATTGCATAGAGAAACACAAGTAATCATTTAAAAATAGCATTATGGAAATCAACCTGAAACAATTAAGCACACAAAAGACAGAAGGTACGGTAGGCAGAACAAAGATGCGCCTCTCCGAAAACGCAACCTCAATGGTCTTTCAGATGTTCACCAAAAACATCTATTCAAATCCTATCGGTACGGTAGTGAGGGAAATTACCTCAAACTGTTTCGACAGCCACGTTGAAGCAAAAGTCAAAAGTCCTGTAATCATCAGAAGGACAGTTGATAAGGCTGACAATACACAATACATATCATTTATTGACTTCGGTGTTGGGATGTCACCTGACAGGGTTAATAATATATATGGTGTGTATTTTGAAAGCACCAAACGTGCCGACAATACACAAATCGGTGGTTTCGGTATCGGTGGCAAAACTCCCCTTGCATACAAACGTTCGACTGGTCATGGTGAAGGTGAATACGACAACAGTTTTTTCGTAATCACAAACTTTGACGGTGTGAAGTATTTTTACTGCATATCAGAGGGTGAGGAATGTCCTGAAATCTCCCTGCTTCATCAGGAAGCTACAAAGGACAGGAACGGTACAGAAATCCGTATTCCCATCCTTGAAAGAGACCTGAATTCATTCAAAAAGGAAATGGTTCGTCAGCTTTACTACTTCGAAAACATTATCTTCGAAGGGTTTGGAAATGAAGATGACGATTATTACAATCGCAATGATGAAATCCTGACAAACAAGTACAGCATTGTACGGGGTAAAAACTTCCTGTTCAGGGGTACAGAATATGCAAGTGAGATGCACGTTTGTCTCGGCAGGGTGGCATATCCGATTGACTATAATGTACTCGGTCTGTCATACAGCGATTACAGACTTCCGGTTGCTATCCGTCTGGAAGTTGGCGAAATCAATCCGACTGCAAACCGTGAAACGCTTGATTACAATGAGCACGCCATTAAGACAATCAAGAAGAAACTGGCAGAAGCAAAGGCAGAGATAACTGAACTTCTTGCAAAGCAGTATGCAAATATTGTCACACTGGAAGATTACTTTAAGGTGAAAAACCAGTTTGGCACACTGACCTTTGCAAATGGTATCAGCATCAATGTTGGCAACCTGATTAAGCAGTCAGATGTTGACTTCTCGAACTTCAAGTACAGCTTTATGAAGATGCCGAATGACAGGCAGTTGTTCAAATTCTTCTTCCACGTCAAATCATACGGTAAGAAACCGTCTCGTAGCAGGTACACATCAAAATACGAATTTGAAGGTGGCTATGAAGAATTGCAGAGGAACAGCAACCTATTGTACATTGACGGTGAATTCAACCGTAAGGTTCTGAAACAGGCTTACCTGAAATCAATACATGACCTGTATCATATAATTGAAAACAGGGATATTACAGCCGGATTTGTACGTGCTGAAATAGCTGAACTGTTCAATGTACATCTTGACAACTCAGTTGATGACAACGGCAAACCTGTTGACTTCGTGAAGTCTCTGATTGATATGCAGGAAGAATACTTTGCCATTGTACAAAGATTTGCGCAGGATTATGACAGTCTGGAAGTGCCGGAAGATTTTGTCCTTAGTCGTAAGAAGAAAGACGGTCTGTCAGAAGAAATCCTTAAAAGTAGTATTCCTGTTAAATTTATAGGACATCACAGCAAAGAAAGAGTAAAGGTTCAGGCACTGCTTAATTACAATATGCCTATCTTCTACGGTACGCAGGAAGAAGAATACAAACTCCGCAATATCTATGACATATATTGTGCACTTTTCGACAGCAATGCAGTTGTAACTGGCTATGACAACTATGACAACAGGGGTGACTTCTCAACTGGTTATAACAGCTATTATTACAGGAACAATAACAAACCTACCCCGAAGAATAGCATAATGTTTGTTGTTGTTGCGCAGAACAACCTGAAATACTTCGAATTCTGCAAGAAAGCATACAAAGCAGATGAATTCTTTACAAAGTTATTGTACAGGAAGGAAGATAAGGTTATGACATACTTCCAGACCTATGACCTGAAAAACGACTGGTCAAATATAAGCTCCCTGTATCGTTCAAAGAACTTTGGTAAGGTCAATGCTTCAATGGGTAAGAAAATCAATGAGATAAGAGACTTTATTGCTTCTCTCCCGAAGGTAAGTGGCAGGGATGACATTGGTTCTTTGAAGTCAAGTTTAAGCAAATACTTTGACCTGTCAAATATAAAGATGACAGCAGAGCAGAAACGCATCAGCAGAATGATTGCCGAAGTGAAGAAGGTGGAAGCATTGAACGACAAGACTTTAGCTTACATATACTTCCGCAATGATGATGAACTGGAAGGTGCTACCCTGATTGAGATACTTAAAAAGGTGATGACTTTTTAAAAGTTAAAAGTCATCGCCATTTTTTTGTATATTTGTGAAACATTTATAAATTTGTATCGTATAAGTATCAGAAACAAGTAATAACTTAAAAAGAAACAGCATGAAAAACATTAATGCAATCAAAACCGGAAACGTAGTTAACATCAGTATTGATGGCAAACTCCAAAAGAAAAACTGCGGTTCTCCGAAAGAAGCAGACGAGCTTTACCGTCTTGTGCTGAAAGCCAAAGACGACCCGTCTGATGCAAACCTCAAAGCAATCAGGTGTTACCTGAATGAGAAACTTCGCATTGCACTTGTTGCAGGTCTGGAAACTGACCCCGACAGTGGCGAAGTGTACCTTGCCGGATTTAACACTCCGCTCCCTGACACACTGGTTGAAATCATCAAGGAATACCATGAAAATGATTATCCTCTGGATGCAATCATCAACTTCTGGAAACTCCTGATGATTAACCCTGACACAAGGGTGCGCAAATCGCTCTTTGACTTCATTACAACCCACGACTTTGTTCTGACCGACAAAGGTTACATGGTGGTGTACAAAGCCGTATACCGCAAGGATGAAGGCAAACAGGTCAATACCCTGAATGAATTCGTTACCAACCAGTGGCTTCATGTGAAGAAAGATTGGGGATGCTCACCGAACAAATATGTCGTGTTCCAGTACCTTGATGAAGCCAACAAGTATGGCATCACCAAAGCTGAAACCGCCAAAGGATGGGATGAAGCCGAAAAGCAGGTCAAGGTTCTTGGCAAACTTGGCGAAATGTACGCCAATGTCATTGCCAGTGAGAACAGCGAAGTTGCAGATGATGTTCCGGTTTACACGGATATGCACACTCGCACCATGAGCATTGTACTTGGAAAACCTGTACAGATGCCACGTACCGAATGTGACAGCGACCCTGCAAGGGATTGTTCATACGGTCTGCATTGCGGAGCAACAGCATACGTTGAAAAGTTTGCAAATCAGGGCAAAAGCATAATCCTTGCTTGTCTCGTCAATCCGGCAAACGTTGTGGCTGTACCGAACTACGACCATTCCAAAATGAGGGTGGCTGAATACTTCCCGTTTGCTTATGCAACATACGAGAACGGCAAAATCGACATCGTTGAGCAGTCATACTTCGAACTGGATTATCAGGAGTATGAGACAGAAGTACTGGAAAGGCAGATTGCCAATGTACAGGCAAACGAGCTTCCGATTGAAACTGCAATCAATGCAGAGAAGGAAGAACGCCCAATGTCCGAACTTATCAAGATACTCGAAACTCGACTGTTTGATATAGAGTAATTACTTGTGTTCTCTCACAAAACCCCCTGTAATAGTGCAGGGGGTTTTTAGTAAACAGTAATGCACAATTTAAATTAAAAAAGCAATGGCACGCAAGACAGCAAAAGATTATAAGGTAGAATATAATGCGCTTAACAGGCAACTAACTGCACTCGAAGCTCGTATAAGAGCAGGTTTAATTAATTATGCACAAACACATCCTGAAACTGCTGTTGCAATTGGAAAGACTTATTTGAGTAATAAAACTGATTTCGCAGAGTATTCCAGATTAGTTATAAGAGATACACCAATTGAGGAATGTCTCACCATTTTGGAATCAATGGAAGCTGAACTTGCAAAGAAAGACAGGTACAAACAAACTCGAATCGAAGGATTTTAATTAAAACAACCACAGATATGGAAGCAACAAGAAAACGTCAACTCAAGAAAAGATACAAGACCATGATATGGCTTGGATACATGTGCGTAGCATTCTTCGCATTGTTCCTGACAACCATAATCATAATCAGGAGAAATTCAACCGGGGATTGGACAGCACTTTGGATATTAATACTCCTGATGACAGGTTTACTTCTCCCGCTCATTGCAGGACTGATATTCGGAATGTACGCCAGTCTAAGCCGAAATGAACTACTCAGGTATAAACGAAACATCCAAGTATACCGGGCACGCAAGTTCGCTGTAAAGACCATAGAACATCTACAGGAAGGTGAAGTTCAGCAAGCTATAGATGAATACCTGAAATGTAACAACTACCCGGAAAGGTTATTTGACAACTACGTATACGGGATGTTAATCATGGCGTGCCACCTGTCCAAAGAAAACAAACACCATAAGCAGGGCATACACCGAATCAATGATGTGAAGAACAGATTCGACCCGGCTAAAGTAGAACTTTAAATACAACCAAGTAACCAATTAAAATTAAAACACATATGGAAACAATTAATGCAAAAATCAAAGAACTACTCAAGGTCTCAGCAGAAGACGTAATAGGTAGTAATGACTTCTCAAAGAAGTTTGACGCTAAGATGAAGAATCAGGAACGCCTGATGGACGAACTCAAGACACTTGCAAAAGCCAAGGGGACATTGGTGGGAAGGGTTATACAACTTCCGCATGCTGACAGCTATGCATTGTATCTTGTAACAAAGGTATCCAAAACCACAGCCAGTGTTGTATGGCTTGACTGGTGTGACGGATGGCAGGATGATATCCTTGATGCCGGGTGTGACATACCAATTGCCAAGGCAAGTGCACTTATAGGTAGACGTGACGCACTTGATGCAATGTTCAGTAAAACCAAATTTTAATATGTACGCTATCTCAAGAAACAAAAGAAAATACTCTCCGACTCCCATCGTCAGATTATCGATGGGAGCGGATGGTAAACAACAGGAAGAGATTGTACTAATCTCCACCCTGAAGAAAGCTGAAGGGGACGCAATGTCCGAACGCATTGTACGACTCCTGAATGATAACCTCTCATCTGAACCCGGCATGGGTTCTGAATACCACCCAGAAAAAAAATAATCAGTTGATAAAGTAACATTTTGTAAAACCAAATTTAATACTATATTTACACCATGAACATACACTACATAAAAGGAGACGCAACACGCCCAAGGGGAGATGGTACAAAGATAATCTGCCACATCTGCAACGATATCGGTGCATGGGGAGCAGGATTCGTTCTCGCACTCAGTGCCCGGTGGTCAGAACCTGAAGACTCATACAGGGTAATGTCCAAGGACGAACGTAAGCTTGGCAATGTATCGATAGTAGAAGTGGAAGATGACATTCTGGTAGCCAATATGATTGGACAGCGTGGCGTGGGTTGTGATGAGAATGGTCTACCACCCATCCGTTACACTGCCGTGCGTGCTGCCCTGAAGAGTGTAAATGACTTGGCTACCCAGATTAATGCAACGCTGCATATGCCACGGATTGGCTGCGGTCTTGCTGGGGGACGCTGGGAAGACATCGAGAGTATAATCAAAGAAGTAGTAACCGTTAATGTATACGTATATGACCTGAAGTAAAGCTGCAGATGGAACAACTTAACCAGAACAACCACAACAATTTAAAATAAAAAACATAACATGAAAAGACTAAACTAAGATAACTTTATGGCGGTTGGCACACAGTTCATCAAGCATGATTTTAATCTTCCAGACCACAGTACTCAGTTACAGAAGGCAGAAGAAATCATAGAAAAACTAAAGGATAGATTCAAACACATACAAATAACAAAAAGCATTGACGGAGATAAACACACAGTACTATATGAGGAAACGATAAGGATACTGGATTACGTTGGAAACCTTTCCAAAGCAGCTTTCGATATAGAAGAAGAAATCGAAAGACTCTATACCATTCAATTCCAGCATGCCCCGGAACTCGGAAAGAAATTGTGCAATGACCATTATGAAAACATCCACCATCCATATACACTGCTTAAAAACAGATGCTTCAAACTCTTGGAAGATATGGATGCCGAATATTATAAAGTCTGGAAAAAACATCCACCTAACTGGAATATATAAAACATAAGGACGCAATGTCCGAACCTGATTCATTTTTTGTTGTTTCCATTGTACGAGTGCTCTGGGAGTGGTTGCCCGGAGCACCGTCTTTTTATACCTACCCTAATGTCCGAACTAACTTGCTGATATACAGACTCGCTAATTTTAGCGACTGCCATTGTCCAGATTGTCCAGCTATACCATTGTACAAAAAAAAATCTGGACAGATTGTCCAGATAAATGTCCAGATTAACTTAGACACTTACTTAGACACTATGTCTATGTTAATGTCCAAGTAAGTGTCTAAGTAACTTTATTATCTTAAATTGTTACATCGCATTGTACGCTTTTTTATTTTAGATTGTTACCCAATGTACGATTAATCCATCCCGGTTATCTGGAAAGCAATGACCAGTACTTGGAAGTGCCACTTGTTTTTTATTCCTAACCTTCTACGCAATTTGTTTGTGGAATATAGCTCAAGCAAATGAGATGTCAATGTCCACAAACCAAAACCAGCAATGTACGCCAGTCCAATTGATTTATCCAATGTCCACATCCAGTCCCATTGTCCGAAGTTCCTTTCAGACATATAGAGTGCACCAAAAATAATTATGATTATTATCGCTGGGAGAAATGTATACCTGATAAAAGGTACACCAGCTTTCTTCCAGAACTTAACGTACTTGGGTAAACGATAAGCACGCATTTCCTTTTCAAAGTATTCTAACTCTTCCGTTGTGTACGGTAAAGTATTAACGTCAGTAAATTGTGTTGGCATAATAAACTCTTTTATAGTAAATACTTAATACCTACCATAATTGTTGGAATTCTTATCACCAAACTTTATTATGGCAATAAGTCCAAACCAACTGAAAGCAGTAAGTATTAATGCAATCACCCATGCACTCCACGAAAACTTCTTCCTCTTGGAAAACGTTAAGTCATCCATAGTAAGTACCGCAGCCATAAACGTGACCAGCAATCCAAAAAAATATACCAGCCAAACCCACCCCCAACCATGTATCTGATAATACGCTTCGTATTCCATACAATATTTTAATTTAAATTGTCATCATCTTCCAAATCAATATCATCATTGCGATGCTCTTCCGCATACTTAATATTTCCCCCAACCCATAACGCCAGTACGCTTATCCAACTAAGCAACGAAAGTAATAAACACGCAAAGAAGTCGCTTGCAAGTATGCGCTCATCCTTCTCCCTAAAACTCCGTACACCCATCCAGAGTGCAACAAAATATCCTACAAAATAAATCTGCCAACCTATACCCATAGCGCAAAAGTTTTTATTGTTAGTGTTATGCTTAGTGCTACAAATTATTATTATAACAAAGATAATCATTATACGATAAGACGCACCATTTGTTGTAAACATTCGTCAAATAATTTAATGCATTAGTAAAATAATAAAACAACTTCGCACTAATGCTTTAAGGGGTACAAGTACGGGTACAAGTACGGGTACAAGTACGGGTACAAATAAAATTATAAAAAATTATAAAATCGTGTTTGTGAAAAAAATTCTGGCGGGGGGAAGATGCGTGTGGGGGGCATACATTTTCCCCACTTTCATCCATTTTTCCCCACATTAATATTCACACTTATATTTTTTAGCGTTTAACTCCCTGATACTCAGTATTACAATTTTCTATAAAAAAGTACAAAAAATTACAATGGAAATGGTTAAAGGTACAATAAAGTGGCATTATAGTACATATAACGAACTACTCGTTTGCCCATGTAATGCCCGTTTGCAGTTAAGTCTCTGTACCAGAATGTTTTAATGAATAAAAATTATTCAGTAGCACTCTCATATTTATCCCACTCTTCTTCACTACGTTCGGCATACATTTTATCTGCCTTTTCAATGAGTTTTGCAAGGTGAATAAGAGTATTAGCATCCAATGTAAGATAAGAATATCCATCAGTCTCTATTTGGACACACCCATCATTATTAAAGACGCATTTAAAACCATCGCTTTCTGCATCAACAATTGTGGTATGGATATTACCTGTTTTATCTACCTGTAATTTTCCGTTTTTAGGATATACCCTTTCAAGATATTCGCCTATGTAATTTTTTTCTTTTGCCATTGCTTTTTATTTTATAGTCCACCTTTCTGGCAGTTTGTGAAGTTTACAATTAGTTACTCAAAGAACTTTATTTGTGGTGCTGGTAGGAATTGAACCTACGTGGAGTCTTGTGGTACATCGGTTTGACCCTTCACCAGCAAGTTGTCTTGCCATCATCGACATACAACACCGTATAAAAATAAAGAAAAGTATCAGGAGATTTGGACTCCTTATGTAAGCATACCTGCGGTTCTTACGTCATTACTTTCGACCTCGCCTATCTAAGCTGACAGATATAACCCCAATCTTCAAACAACACTTTTCTTTATTTCAATGAACTACTTTCAAACACTTATACGAAGATAATTTAAAAATGTTACAAAACAAATGAATTATTTTTAATATTTTTTCAGGTTACAGTAATAATATGTTTCTTCTGTCTTTGGGTAAATAAGGACAAGGACTTTGCTTTTCGGGTTAAATGTTATTATTGTTTCTTCCGGTTTATAGTCCTTATCGTTTATGCACTCATAAATATATGTTTTATCCTTCTCTGGTTTTTCGATTACTGTGGTGTTATTTACTTTGAGTTGCAGGAATTCACCTTCGTAGTTAGCACCTTTGAGTATGATTTTGTTATTGGTATATTTCACGAAGATTACTGTATCATTACGATATTTGAACTGGATGTTCTGTGAGTGTAATGATGATAGGGGTAATAGTAATAATAAAAGCAGAGTTAGTGATAATATATGTCTTTTCTTAATCACCGACATGATTATTTTATTTTAAATTGTTACACTTACTTATTTATAATCCTGTACAGTTCATCAACGGCATCACCGACAGTTCTAACTCTTTCGGCATCTTCGTCACGTATTTCAATGTTGAATTCTTTTTCGAAATCCATTATGAGTTCAACTGTGTCCAGACTATCTGCACCCAAGTCATCACGGAAGCTTGCATCTTTGGTTACTTCCACATCATCAACGCCAAGTTTGTCAACGATTATTTCTGATATGCGTTTCAGGATATAATCTTTTGATATACGTTCATATTCTTTTACAGTTTCTTTGGCGGGAATATAAGCGTATGTGGCTTTTTTGATTGCTTTTTCAATTTTGCCAACATTGGTTAGTATTTCGTTAACCACATCTGCTTTTCCTCTGACTGGTCTTATATCTTCGATATTTGAGCCAATGAATTCCTGATTATACAGTTCATTGTAACCGTCACCGTAACCCTCATCGTATGCTTTTTCAATGATTTGAGTCAAAAATTCCTCTGATATTTTAAATGTTTTTCCCATAACTATATTTATTGGTATTTGTTTTATTAGTATACATAGTTTAAGTTAGCACAAGCATTTGGACGTAATGTAAATTCTCCAAGCGTATCTGTGTTATTATATAAGGTAAATATCTTGATATAATCAACATCAACATCCACTACAATTCTTTCTTGATAGTTAACTAAGTATTTTGTAGTGTCTTTGTCAATAATGCAAAGTTCAATTGGCTTTACGCCATTTAAACTATAGAAGTGTAATTGGAATGTGTTGTTTATTTCACATTCACCTTGAATATCATCTTTACAACAAGATGATGTAAGTAATGCCAAGAGCATTGATAGTAGAATAATTTTAATTGTTTTCATTTTATATTGTTTTTATTTGTTTATTATAAGTTTTTCCGTATCTTTCCAAAAGCACCTTTGCGTTTTCAGGAGCACCGGATATAAAGAACCTGAAAAAATAACTTACACCCCAGCTACCAGATTTTCTTTCAGCAAGTATTCTGTCAATCACTTCAATGGTTTTCGGATGTTCTTTTGCAAGTCGTGTTTCTTTGCAAGCATCTTTGATTATGTCATGACACCATTTTTCAGCATCGGTGCGTTTTGGTTTCTGCCCTTCTTTTTGTGCCAGACTTAATTCTTTACGATACTGAGGATGAAGACGTACCTGTTCTTCATTTAAACCAGTCCTTGACATGATACGTCTTAACGCTTTGGCTTCGTTTGCGTTAGGGTAGTGCTTTGAAGGGTCGTTGGCAATCCTGCGTGTTTTACGCTGACTGTTACGCCTTATGTTTCCATCATCGTAATATGTGTCGTCTTCCCAATCCATTTATGCAAGTAATTTGTTGAGATATTCTTTTGCTTTTTCGTAACCCCAAGCATGGATTACCTTGTCGTATTTGGTTACATCTTCA
>ENA-UOWE01004306-UOWE01004306.1-activated-sludge-metagenome-genome-assembly--contig:-NODE-4306-length-13851-cov-5.269281_pt1 | contig 13851 bp, 15 predicted proteins | sample MGYA00249841_ERZ761562 | MGnify/ENA primary metagenome ERZ761562 (study PRJEB28883, sample SAMN05720200) | activated sludge metagenome | isolation source: Anaerobic digester | place: Japan... | reverse complement strand
ACAATTCTTGGTGGCAACCCTAATCCAAATTCATCCACCCTAACTCCATTCAATTTGGCAGCAATATAGTGTCCAAATTCATGCACTAGAACTAAAACCGACAGTGCAATTATAAAAATCAAAACATCCATATTAAGCCCTTATTTCTCCTTCTTTTTTCTTAGCGATTGCTTCAATTTTATCCATATAGTTATCAGTCATTTTTTGCAATTCCGCCTCATCTCTTTTAAATTCATCTTCAGAAATTTCTTTATCATTTTTGGCATCCATTATTTTTTTTCTAAAATCTCCTCTTGCATCGCGCAACATATTTTTGGCACCTTCCAGTTTTCGGCCGAGTAATTTTATATAATCTTCCCGTTGTTCTACAGTCAGCATAGGCAAATTAAATCTAATCAATTCTCCGTCCACTATTGGCATCATCCCAATATTGGCTGCCTGAATTCCATTACTTATTTCTCTCAACACCGTTTTATCCCAAGGCTCAAAAACTAGACTTCTTACGTCCGGAACACTAATTGAACCAAGTTCTACTAATTTCATTTTTTGGCCGTTATATACTTCGACTACTACATTTTCAATCAAACCCGGTGTAGCCCTTCCTGTTCGAATTGAAGTAATGTCTTCCGAAAAAATCTCTAAAATTTTATCCATTCTTTGACTTACTTGAGCAAAATCTAGCATAAATTATGATAACAAATAAATCCCCCTCTTTCATCAAAGAGGGAGATGGGGGTAATTTTTAAATCTCGAATCTCTGAATTCTTCCTACTTTTATATTCTCGCCAAATTTTGAATTTAAGGCTACCACCAAATCCTTCATTTTTTGACTTGGATCTTTAATATATTCTTGTTCAAGAAGTTCTTTTGTATCTTTTGGATCCATCGCCGCCACTTGCAAACATAATTCTTTGGCAACCTTGATAAAATCTTCATTTTTAGCTACAAAATCAGTTTCACATAAAAGTTCGACCATAGCTCCAATTTTACCGGTACTATGTGTATAAGTTGCTACCAACCCTTGATGAGTTTCCTTTTCTGTTCTCTTTTCCGCTTTGGTATAACCTTGCTCTTTTAAAATCTCCTTAGCCTTTTTTTCATCACCACTGGCTTCTTCCAAAGCTGCCTTAATTTCCATTAACCCTAGACCAGTTTCGTTTCTAATTTTTTTGACTAGTTCAATTATATTTTTATTTTCCATTTTTAAATAAACTATTAAATCCTCAACCTTCAGTCTTCAATTATTGAAGTTTGTAGATTGATAATTGTAGATCATTATTTAACTCCTGCTGCCTTAATAGCTCGACCAATTTCTTCAACTATAACTGTAATACTTTTTACATTATCGTCATTTACGGTAATCGGAAAATCAACCTTTTCCGGATTAGAATCACTATCCACCATTGCAACAACCTTCAAACCACCCTCTCCAGCTTCTTTCACTGCTGTTTTTTCAAAACCAGAGTCAACTACAAACACAATATCAAATAATTTTTCCAATTTGGTAAGACCTCCAACCATTTTTTCTAATCGGGCTTTTTCTTTATTCAAATTAGACAAATCTCTTTTACTTTCTCCCGAATATTTACCACCCTCAGCTAATCCTGAAACTAACTCGTTAAGTTTTTTAATATTTTTTTTAATTTGATCCCAATTAGAAATTGTACCCCCCACCCATCGATCAGTAACATAGGCCACTCCGGCGTCCAAAGCTACCCTGCGCACCACTTCCCTAGCTTGCCTCTTCGTTCCTATTAAAGCAATCTGCTTTCCATTTCTCTTGGAATTGTAAATAAAATTGCATGCTTTTTCCAAATTTTCATAACTTTTATTTAAATCAAAAATCTGGATACCATCCCTAGCTTGAAATAAATAATCTTTTATCTTTGGGTTAGTTTTAGACACTTTATGTCCCAAATGACATCCCGCCTTCAGCAAATCCTGAACTTCGATAGTAAGATTATATTTCTTATCTTCTTTTTTTATTTCTATTTTCTTGTTTCTTGTCTTTTGATTCTCGTTTCTCGATTCTTCCTTCTCATTTCTTGTCTCTATGTCTTTCTTAATTTTTTCGTTCGCTTCCTTAATCTTACTCTTATCAGTAATTTTGTTTTTTTTAGCCTTAACTACTAATGCTTTTTTTACGAGACTTTTCCCTCGTCGATTGACTGTTTTTACTTTTGTTGTCATAGTTTTTATTTATCACGCCGTAGCTTACGAATAAGTAATGAGTAAGCGAAGGCTGATTTCTCTTAGGGTTTACTTTAGCCCAAAACTAATTAATTTTAAATCCAGTGATTATATCATAATTTTTAACATAGCTACCCCCTCTTAATCCGCCCTCACTACTAACAACGCCAAGCAATGCTTAGTTTTAACATCAGTTATAATACATAGTATTGTGATTCAAGCTAAAGAAACTCGTATTATTCTCAAACCTAGAAAAAAAATCGATTTTGAAAATAGCGGAGTTCTAAATCCTTCTACTATCCAAAAAGACGGCATCACCCATCTTTTTTATAGAGCAGTCAAAGAAGGAAACTATTCTACTCTGGGTTATTGTCAACTAAAAAATAATCATATTTTATATCGCTCCTCTAAACCGATAATGATTCCCGAATTCCCTTATGAGGCTCAAGGTATTGAAGATCCCCGAATTACTTATCTAGAAGGTCTTTATTATCTTTTCTACACTGCCTTTGATGGTAAAAATGCCCTTGTTGCTTATGCAACCAGTCCTGATTTAATCAATTTCACCAAAAAAGGTCTTATCACTCCTCAAATATCTTATGATTTAGCAGAAGACATTTTTAAAGAGTCTGGTGTCAACCCTAAATACACTTTTTTTGAACAAGTTTTTAAAGTCAACAGAGGAATCGATGTCCACCTTTGGGAAAAAGATGTTGTTCTTTTTCCACAGAAATTTAACGGCCAGTATGCATTAATTCATCGTATTCTTCCGGGTATACAAATATCTTTTTTTAACAATTTCCAAGAATTAAATAATGAGTATTGGCTTCACTACCTCCAAAAACTAAACGATCACATTATTTTGGAACCAAAATTTGATTTTGAAAATGCTTATATTGGCGGTGGTTGTCCTCCAATCCTCACTGACCGTGGCTGGCTATTGATTTACCACTCAACGCAGGAAACAAATTCTGGTCAAATTTACCATGCCGCCACTGCTCTCCTCGACCGTAATAACCCCAAAAAAGTCATTTCCCGCCTTCCCTATCCTCTTTTCTCACCAACTCAAAAATGGGAAAAAGAAGGTATCGTCGATAATATTGTTTTCCCCACAGGTACTACTATTGAAGGTGATAATTTAAATATCTATTACGGCGCTGCTGATTACTACATCGGCCTTAAAGTTTTTTCCCTTTCAGAATTGTTAGTTGAATTATCAAAATATGGACCATAAACGCCGACCTGTCAATGTAATCTATCTTTCCACTTATGTTCCACAAAAATGCGGGATTGCCACCTTTACTAAAGATGTTACCACTGCCATCAACCTACTTAACCCCCACGCCTTAGCAGAAATTATGGCCGTCATTAAACCCGGCGAAAATCCCGATTTCCCCTGGGAAGTAAAATATAAAATTCACCAACAAGACCTACAAACCTATCTAAATGCAGCAAAATATATCAATAACTCCAGTGTAGATATTCTTTTAGTTGAACACGAATTCGGAATTTTTGGAGGTGATCATGGCGATTATTTAGTCAATTTATTAGAAAGAATAACTAAACCAGTAGTACTCACCTGTCATACTATTATTGATAATCCCAATAATGAATGGGGTAAATCTTTCAAAAAACTTTTGCCCCATATTGATGCCTACATTGTCATGACCCACAACAGCGCTGAGGAACTTAAACGCTTATATAAAATCCCTCTAAAAAAAATAGTCGTTATCCCCCATGGAACCCCCGATATTCCCTTAACTCCAACGGAAACTGTCAAATCCAAGCGCCGTTTACAAAACAGAATCATCATGGGAAACATCAATCTTCTTTCCGAGAATAAGGGTCTTGATTATAATCTCGAAGCAGTCGCCAAAATTGCCAAAATTTATCCTCAAATTCTTTACCTAATTATTGGTCAAACCCATCCCAGTATTTTAGAGAAAGATGGCGAAAAATATCGTAATTCTCTAAAGAAAAAAATCCGCCTGTTGAACATTCAAAAAAATGTTCGCTTTGTCAACCGTTATGTCTCTTTAGATGAATTAATAGACTGGTTAAAAGTCATTGATTATTATGTTACCCCATATCTCGATCCCCAACAAAGTTCATCCGGAGCTTTAGCCTACGCAATAGGTGCCGGTAAAATATGCATTTCTACTCCTTATATTTATGCCAAAGAAATCCTTACTGAAAATAGGGGTATACTTGTACCCTTTCATAATTCCGAAGCTATCGCTGACACTATCATTAAATTAGAAAAAAATCCGGCACTAAGATCAGAAATTCAAAACAAAGCATATAAATATGGCCGTTTTATGACTTGGTCTAATGTTGCCCTTCAACATCTTGATCTTTTCTCTCATTTAATAAAAAAACATGCTAAAAAATCTTCAACCGCAAATTGAATATTTGGTTCGTCTGACTGACTCTATCGGTTTGATTGAACATACCCATTATGACAAACCTGATCTCAGCGAAGGCTATAGTATTGACGATCAAGCTAGAGCTGTACAAGTAGTCATCCGTCTCCATCCCCACTTCCCTTTACTCAAAAAACTTTTGCCAACATATCTTTCTTTTTTTCTTAAAGCCTTTCAAAAAAATAAACTTTACAATGATTACAACCCCCCCACTGGTTGGTCAAAAAATTTCCGATCCGATGGTGAACATTTAGCCAGAACTTTCTATTCCCTAACCGAATTAGAACATTTTTTACCTCAAAATAACTCTCGCCTCGATTCGCTTCACCATTTTCTCCATCAACACCTTAAAGAATATCCCTCTGATTCTCCCCGTGTTTGGGCACAAACACTCTTAGCTATATCTTTTCTCCCTTATCCACAGCCACAACCTTGGATAAATAAATTGGTAAACCACTACCAACAACACCAGAAAAGAGATTGGCACTGGTTTGAAAATCGTCTTAATTATGATAATTTCCGTCTTCCCCTGTCACTTCTAAAAAATTTCCAATCTTCGGAAAATCCTCAAAAAATCTTGGATTTAGCCCTTGCCTCTCTCGATTTTCTCACTCAACAATTTCTTGATTCGCACAATAATTACTTTAATTTTATATGCGATAAAAATGTCCCTAGTCAACAACCTATAGAGGCTGGCGGTGCGATAGAAACTTATTCTACTGCTTTTTTTATAACTGGTAATAAAAAATATTACTCTCTGGCCAAACTAGCCTTCGAATGGTTTCATGGTCAAAATATTATCGGCAAAAGCCTAATTAACCCAAAAACTGGTGGAGTCTACGATGGATTAGAAAAAAACGGGGTTAATTTCAATCAGGGAGCTGAATCAATTTTGGCATATCTTTTAGGTGCCCACGCCTTCTCTCTTTGTGATACCATAAAAACATGACTCAAACTACCGACAATCTCTGCCCCAAATGTGGCGCTCCTTTAAGTGAAGTTACCACCACCAGCACTGGCCGAGAACTCCAACGCTGTTCCAAAGGTTCTTGGGATCCACAACTAAAAAAAGTTATCGGTTGCGACTATGTAAAATGGCTTGAAATAAAACCAGTCACCCTTGATGAAAAATGCCCTAAATGTGGCGCCCCCCTCGTGCTTCAATCAACCCGTTTTGGCAAGAAAATGAAAAAATGCTCTACCTCCAGTTGGGATAAGGAAAAAAAACAAGCTACCGGTTGCGATTATATCGAATGGATAAATAACTATCCATCTTCCGTCGATACCGGCGAAGAATTTCTACCTTAAAACCATCGCCAACAAAGAAGCTACACACAAATATATCATACAATAAGGCAATACTTTCATTAACACTTCTGTTAGCGTTTCTTTTCCTCCGATCACTGCTTTAGTGGCTACCGTATCGGCAATAGCTATCATATTCCCCACACCCCCTCCAACCAAAAGCCAAGCCATCGCTCCTATTACTTCCATTCCCATACTCTCCGCGACCATTTTTATTAAATTACCAAACATTAAATTAGAAACAGTCGCACTTCCGGTTACAAAGCTACCCAATGTCCCTATCCACATTGACATCACCGGCAACCATCTATTTTTAAATAATCCAATCAAACTAACTATCATTCCGCTACCATTCATAACTTGCACTAAAAAAGACATTATCGCTACCAACAAAAAGGGAGATAAAGCACTCTTAAAGGCCGATTTTATAAAGTTTTTCCACTCCCTGATCTTTCCTTTGTAACAAATACTGATAATAACCGCTGTTATCAAGAAAGCTACCCCGGGATTTACATTTTTCCCTAAAATTTTAAATAAAATTAATATCGATACCAAAGTTACATATGGGAATATTACCCTAAACAAAGGCAAATCAGCTTTATTTTTGTTTACTTTTTCTCCTTTATCCCAAATACTAAATATTCCTAAAAATAATACCAAAGAAATAATTGATCCTAATATTGAAGGGAATTCTATTCCCAAAAATGATACCAGCAAACTAGCCCCCCAAAATAATATGCCTGCCATTATTGACATCGGTAAAAAATCAAAAAATTCTTGTTTTCTATTTTTATCTCCCGCCAACGCCACCCAAACTATCATCATTGGTACTATTATTCCAGCTAAATTATATAGTGCCGCTCTTTGTCCTAATAATAAGATGTCGACTCCTGTTCCTGACAAAACTCTCACCGGAGTTCCCGCTGCCCCAAAAATTACTGGTACTCCATTCCCTAAAAGTGCAATCGTCATCGACTGCAGTGGCGATAAGCCTAAAGCCAACAACATTGGCCCGACCACTATTGCCGGAGTTCCAAAACCAGCCACTCCTTCCAAAAAAGCTTCCAAAAACCAGCCTAATAATATTACTTGAACCCGAATATCCCCAGAAATATTATTCAAATAAATCGCCAAACTTTGAGTAACTCGATATTTCTTTAATAATTCCCAAAATAAAATTGCTCCGAAAACAATCATGAATATATCAAAAGCTATCAATATACCTTTCCAAAATTGTCCCCCCAAAGCTAAAAAAGACATTTTCCATATAAATAAAGCTTCAGATATGACTATTCCTAATACTATCAATGCAATCTTTAAAATCGATGCCTTATGATCTATTAATAGCCAGATCACAAAAATTAATAAAGGAAATATCGCCAACAAAGCCATTAATTTATGATACACCAAAGCACCAATTATCTTTTAAATTTAAAAAATCCCACCGTTTCTTATCTTCAACCCAAAGGTCGAAAATAATCCACGGTGGGAACAGAAGGGTTACTGATTCATTTTTTTTACGAAAGTAATTGTTTTTTTAATTAAAAAAACAATTATTGCCACTAATGCGAGTGGTATATATAACCACCCGGCAATACCAGTTTGAGGCTGATTGTACATTTTTATCTCCTTTCTTCCAGACTGGCAAATACATACACTCGTACGCTGATATCAGCAATTCTACAACTAACCAATCTCAGTTCTTGAGAAGATTCAGTTTCCCAAAAAATTTCCGAGTTTGGCTCTGCTACTTCTACCCGATAGACAGTATAAAAAAACTCTTGTCCTTTATCCGTTTGAATCACAATCTGATCACCAATCTCAATATCTTCAATTCTCCAAAAAGGAGAACCTCCAATATCTCGATGACCCGCAATAGCCACTATCCCATCCTCACCTGGATAAGCTAAGTAGGGATAATCAACCACATTATACTTATCCAAAATTACCTTTGAAACACCAAAATCAAATCTATTTTGTGTCTCCTCTTCAGGTAGAACATGGTGAACCAACAATTCCAAATTTATTGATGGCACTTTTAACAAAAAATCCGTCTTGATTATCGGAGTCGGAGTGGGACTGGAAGTTGGAGTTAAAAGACTGGGTGTTGGTGTCAACACAGACGGTGTCAGCGACAAAATCGACGACACTACCACCTCCCCAGTTTTTTGTTCCTCAATCTTTTGAGAAAACTCAACCACTCTAGCCTCAGCTGCCCAAGTAGGACCAACCCACTTTAACCATAAAAACAATAACAGAACTATAGTCAATAACATCGCCAAGACTCCACAAATTACAGCCTTCAATCTAATAGTCATCTATCTTCTCCCTTTAATGGCCTTTTACATAAACCGTGAGTGGTTTTTTTAAAATCCACTCTCTAATCAGCGCCTGCCACCAAAAGAAAATATTCAGTATCCGCAAAAAGAAAGTAAAAGGGATACTCAACACTGCTTCTTTTAGCTTTTCAAACCTGATTCCTCCCAAAATCACAAAAAACGATATTGGAAGTAAATCCCAGAGTAAAAATCCCAACAAAGTTTTTTGCCATCCCCAAACAAATATGGTCATTAGTGGAAGTACCAATAAAAACTCAATACTTCCTATTAAGGCATCTAGAAAACTAGCGCCTACAAATACCCCAAAAGGTTTAGTTAAATAGTCCCTCCAATGAAGCGATACATTTTGAAAAAACGCCGCTGACCATCGGATCATCTGAGCTTTGTATGTTTTCCAATTAAATGGTTCAATTGGATAGCATATAGCATTCTGAACATACAATGGTTTTAAATTCATGGATTGAAACCTTGCAGTTAAATCCATATCTTCAGCCATCGTCGTCTCATGCCAGCCTCCAAATTTCCTTAGTAAATCTAATCTATAGCAACCAAAACAACCTGAGGCAATATAAATATTCCTACCTAGAGCATTTTGAATTGCTTTTGGAAACATAAAAGCGTACAGGTACTCACCAAGTCGTCCGAGTGTATAAGGATTATCAGGATTGGCTGGGATAACCGTTCCACACGCAACAGAGATACTGGGATCCTTATCCATTTCCACCAACATCTTCTCTAAAGCGTCTTGCTTCAAAGTCGTATCAGCATCAATGGTTACCACTGTATCAGTGTTAATAAGAAAACTCCGATCGGTTTTTTTATAGTTTAAAGCAAAATTTTGTGCCTTTGCTTTTGAGCCAAGATTCTTTAGTGGAGTCAACACAATTACTCCTGCCTTAAAATTTTGACGGACTAAATCCCCTGTACCATCACTTGAACCATCATCAACCACTACCACCAAATCCGGTAATCGTGACTGCTTCAAAATTGAGGATACAGTATCAACAATACATTCCGCTTCATTATGAGCCGGAATTACAACAGTACAGCTTGTTCGTGCTGGAACAAAACATTTTTCTTCTTCGTGCCAGGTTTCTTTCCAGGCATCTTTTACTTTTTGAAAGTCCATTTTAAATCCTTTCCGGCTTTAGCCATATATTCTCAATACCCTTCATTTTTAAAGTGCTGACTTCTCTCCGTTGTACGCTTTGTACTTCTTTAAGGAATCCGCTTCATAAAAAGCCCCATATTGTACCCTATAGTATATATATTATCAATAATATGTAATAACACTCACTCTAATTCTACCAATACCAGTTCTGGGTTATTAAATATCCTCAAAGGCAAAACACTATTCCCTAAGCCACGTGATACCACCATATTTGTTTTTGCATGTCGGTATACTCCACTCGTATATTTTGGAAATAAACCCTGATGCGGTGCTACTAAAGCTCCAATTAAAGGCAGGCGGACCTGTCCACCATGAGCATGCCCGGAAAAAACCAAATCAATCCCATTTTCAACATAATTCAAAAATTTTTCCGGCCGGTGTGAAAGTAATATTTTTACCTGTTTTTCATTTAATCCTGTCACAATTTTTCTAATTTTTTCTTCAAATTTATTACTACTTTCACCAATTTGATTCCCCCCATCAGCCACTCCCAATATGTATATTTTTTCTCCATTTCTTTCCATTATTTTTATTTTATCGTCCATAATTTTTACCCCCATCGACAGCAATTCTTTTTGCAAATTACCCCATTCTTCACTCCAGATCTCATGGTTTCCAGAAACTAGATAAACCGGGGCAATTTCTCTCAAAGAATCGACCAATTCCAAAGCAATGTCTACTTTGGGATGTCGGTAATCAATTAAATCGCCGGTTATAAAAATTAAATCAGGCTTTGATTCCACGGCCAAATCAATGATTTTTTGTTGTTTAATCCCAAAAACTTGATTATGCAAATCGCTTATTTGCAAAATTTTCAAACCAGAAAAATTTTCAGGTAAATTTTCTATTTGAATTTTTTGTTTAGTCAAACTAACCCTTTTATTATCCCACGCAAAAAAACTTCCCAACACCAACAACACTACCAAAACCAAAATAATTTTCCGCCACATATTTAGAGCAAAATACTCTTTCGAAAGTATATCACCCTCAATTTTCCGAATTCCTTTTGAAAATATTTTACCCAAGGTCCATCCAATTCCACCTCTTCATATTTCTCGCTAGTTATCACCAGTATTCTGCTTGGATTATCAGGCAATACTCTCAATTTGTCCCCTTCTACCATTTGAGCTGTTCCTACGTACAAGGGTGGTTCTCCCTCTGGAATGTAAATTGGCGCCTCCAAACCATAATATTTACTCTCCCACAAACGATGATTTTTCCCATTATAATTTATCAATAAGTCATCACTTTTTTTCTCTGTTTTTATAAAATCAGCCAAATCGCGAAAATTGTCTTTATTCGGATGAACAAAACTAAAAAAACTAAAATACAAATAAATAGCAGCCAATATTATTAAAAAAGGCATTGCTTTTTTTTTGCTTCCCAGTACCAACAATACACCCATTCCTACCGCAATTGACAGTAAATATCTGTCAAAAAATATCGGCGTCATCACAAAAGAAAGTCCAAAAGAAAATATTGCTGATGAAAAAAGCAACAATAAAATTTTCCACCAAGTATCAAAATATTTTTTCCAATCTTTTAACAGTAAAATTATCACCGTTAATATCCAACTCACTTTTGTCCAAATACCTGCTCCATCAACCATAATAAATTTCAATACTAAATTTTTGAAATCATTAATTTTGGGTATCGGAATCCAAAAACCTGAGTCTTGTACTCGGGTAGTTTGTAAATAAAGTGGATAAACCCAAGGTAAATACAACAATCCTATCACCCAAAAAGGCCATAGACTTTTGATCAATTCTTTAAAATTAATCTTATTCTTGTTTAATTTTATTTTTTCAATAAGAAAAATTACTACTTCAGCCGCTACCGTAAATAAAGCAAAATGTTGTGTATATAAAGCCAATAAAGTTATCCCGATAAAAGGCCACCATTTTTTGGTCACAAAAAAATAAATTGATCCCATAGTAGCAAAAGCCAATAAAGCATACATTCGAAATTCAAAGGCATAAGCAAAACTAAAAGGATTAAAAAAACAAAGAATAAATGCCAATATCGCCAATAATTTATTTTTACCAAAATGATAAACCAACAGCGCTCCAAAAAATGCCGCTCCTAAAATCAATAATAACGACAAACTCCTAAGTGCTACTTCTGAATTTCCAAAAATTCTTACCCACAACCAACCAATAAAATAAAATCCCGGAGGAGCAGTATCCCTCATCACAATTCCCATCATTTCCTTAAAACTTTTCATTACTGCTAAGGCCGAAAAACCTTCATCTGTCCAAATACTCTCGTTCCACAAAGTCAACATTAATTTTTATAGTTGTAAAATTGTAAATATTTTAAAAAATAAAACAGTGCCTCAAATATCCCGATTCCATAAATTGCTCCCCTACCCCTTATTTGAACATGGTGATGACAACAACACACTTTTTTTTCTGCTTTTGTTTTTTCCATGTTACTCAATTATAAACACTTATTTTTCCCGACACAATCAGGACTTAATCGTCATCAACAACATTTTAAAAGTTTACTTTTTTTCACCATAATCATTCTTCCCAACAAAGTCACAACTCTGCAATAAGTTAATTAATAAGAATAATTATAAAAACACAAGTCTGGACTTTTAGATAATCTTAAAATTAAACGATACCGAAAAAAAGTAAAATTAAAACCACGACAGTAAAAACTGCAAAGATACCAACTGTTTTGACAAATAAATCTACTGCCTCTTTTTTCTTTCCATTAATAAAAAATTGAAGCGGTTGATAAAAAAACAAATACGCCATTACTGTCACCGACAAGGTCAAAACAAATAAAACTGTAATTGGAGCAAAAAAAGTATCAGGTTTATTTTTTAAAGGTTGTGTCACAAAATCCATCACTGTCACTACCAAAATAATATAAACCGAAGCACCCAAGGCATTTATCAAAGGCTTTTTAGTCATATATACATATACTACCATTTATAGATTTCTCTATTTCTCGTAGCTATATCCCCCGTCTTGCTCAACCCGAATTTATTTAATTGGAGAAAGAATATGACCATGGGCAAACACTTCTCTACCATTATATTCGATTGATTCGTAACCTATCGTCAATGGAACTTCTTCACTTTTCTTAAGAATTATATATCTATAGTCCCATCCATCTGGAAGTTTTAAAGAAACTGGTTCAAATAGTCTGGTTTTTCCTTTGAGTTCATTAACGCTTGTTATTAAACGAGAAATTATATCTTTTGTAGTAATACCAAGTTTTTGAAGTTCCTCGGCGGAAATCACACCACCCCCATAAAGCCTAGTAAATTGTCCTTCCTCTTCTTCGACTAATTCTTGACCACCACCATTATCATCAGCAAACCATTCATCATGATAATGACCTCCCCGAGAATTTACATAATCATTTGCTTTTCCTGTAAATCCAGACCTTTGAATTTTTTCTGGTTTTTTAACACCAGCATAACCTTCTCCCAAACCATCTGTAAGCAACTGAGTTATTTTTTCCATAGGTATATTTTATCAAAAGTTCCAGTGTCCATTTTAGACCATCAAATTTTGAACCTAAAAATCACCGGCTCCCGGTCTTGGACTCAATCAGAACCTCCTTGAACAGAATTTAAACCAAACCTTGTCTTCTTATCTATTAATGAAGCCAACTACTTCTTTACTCATTAATTCTTCGTTTGGTTTATAAGAATGAACTGTATCTGGAATAAAAACACCTTGTGAATTAGGGATATGGCTTAATAATAAATTCATAATTCTTTGAAAATCATTTGGATTACTTGGATAAAAATATTCATCCTTTTCCCCAACAATTATCTTTGTAGGTATCTTAATCTGTTTAAGGATGGGAAAATCATAATCAGTAGCAGAAAAATCAAAAACACGAGCTAAATCAGATTGATTATTCCAACTTTCAAAAGTTTGAGGAGATAAATCAGATGATGGGATATGTTTTTCAAAGGGAGCTAAAAGAATAAGTTTACTAATTTTGTCTTTATATTCTCCTTCAAAAAGATAACGAACTACTTTTATAGTTCCAAGAGAATGTCCTTGAAGGATAATCTCTTGATAACCTTCATCTAATAAAAACTTCAGCCAAGCGGAAATATCCAAATGTGCTTCTTCAAGTAATTCATTCCAGGCACCAATAGTCTTATAGCCACCAGAAATAGTATTAAAATCAGTAATTTTATTATTACCACGAGTATTAACCGTTAAAAAAGCAATGTTATTTTGACTAGTTTCTTTTATAAGACTGTAGATAAAACTATTTTCATAAAAATTTCCTTCAAAACCATGAATATGAAGTAAAGCTGTTTTTTTGTCTTCAGTTGGGGAATAAAAACCATGAAGATATAAACCGTCTGAAGTAGAAATTTGGAGAAGTTGGTTTTGATTATTCATAAACCTATTTTACCTTAAAAGTTCGAGTCCATTCTAGGGTA
>ENA-UOWE01004305-UOWE01004305.1-activated-sludge-metagenome-genome-assembly--contig:-NODE-4305-length-13851-cov-6.342636_pt1 | contig 13851 bp, 12 predicted proteins | sample MGYA00249841_ERZ761562 | MGnify/ENA primary metagenome ERZ761562 (study PRJEB28883, sample SAMN05720200) | activated sludge metagenome | isolation source: Anaerobic digester | place: Japan... | reverse complement strand
CGACGTCGGCACCTGGGTCGACGGCTCGGGGAGGGGGACGGTCGTGGGGAGCGTCGTCGGGGTCGTCGTCACCGGTGCGGGTGTCGGGGTCGTCGTCACCGGTGCGGGCGTCGGGGTCGTCGTCACCGGCTCGGGGGTCTTCGGGGGAGAGGTCACCGGCGGCGCGGTCGTCGTCAGGACGGGGGTGACGACGGTGGTGATTGCCGTCGTCGACGCCGTCGTCGGCAGGGAGGTGACGGACGGGACAGGGAGCGTGGTCGCCGGCACCGTCGTCGTCCCGGGCACGATCGGGGTCCAGGTCACCACGGGCTGGACCGTTGCGGTGGACTGGCTCACCACCCGGACCGTCTGGAACGGCGTCGGGGTGTGTTTTCCGCCGGTATAGGGGTCGTAGGCGGGGCGGGTCGTCGACGTTGTCTGGACCGGGGACTCGCCGTTCGGCGTGGACGGTGCTCTACCGGCCGACGGGGTCGGGCTCGGGGCGGCGGTCGGCCCCTCACCCTGCCCGCTCAGGCTTCCGGACGGGGCGAGGACGACGGGGCGGAGCCCGTCCTGGCCTGCATTGATGGCTCCCGGGACCCGGTCACCGGCAGAGAGCCAGAGGGGCCGCCCCCGGAACAGGGTCTGGGTCGTCCCGTCCGTCCCCTTCACCTCCGAGAAGTCGCCCGCGTTCACGAGCGGCGACGGCCCGATCGGGGGCGAGGCGTGGAACGGCAGAAAGCCCGTGGTCCGGACGGAGGCGTTCGGGCTCTCGGGCGCGTAGAGTGTCAGGCCGTCCGGGGTCGTCAGGTAGACCCCCCAGCTCGCGTTCTCCATGACCATCAGGGTGTACTCGGTCCGGGCCAGGAACGTGATGTTGTTCGCACCCTGGCTCTTCGCATCACCCGGGGCCCGGTCGTTGATGTAGTAGTAGAGGGGCCACCCGCGATAGGTGGTCTGCTTTGAGCCGTCGGGGCGCGTCAGGATGCCGAACTGCCCCGGATCGATCCCCCGCCCGCCCGGCATGCTCTCGGCGAAGAACGGGGGATAGAACCGCGAGACATCGCCCAGATCCGCGATGATCCCGGTGTTCGGAATATCCCTCGCGATCACGTAGAGCGAGCGGCCGTTCGAGTCCGTCAGGACCTTCCCGTAGGTCGGGTGGTCGGTGATCTGGACCGTCAGGGGCTGGGTCTGGCTGCAGCCGGCCATGAGCACGCATGCACCCAGGATCAGGACCAGCACCAGCACCGGCGCGGCACCGGAAGGACGGATCATGGCAGTGAAGAGTTTGGGACCCCGATTATATGATAGCTCTGTTCGGGTGCACGAACCGGTGACAGGGCAGTACAGGACGCAGTCGTATCACCCGAGACGGGCCGATCCGGGAAAGGGAGGAAGCATCAGAGACCGGCCAGGCGGAGGAAGGTCCCGATCGTGCACCCGGTCATCGTCGTCGTCGCGGCGAGGAGACCGAGACAGACGGTGCGGATACTCTCCGAGAGCTCGACCGGGCGGTACGGCCGATCGAGACTCCGACGCCGCACCGCGCGGGAGACGGGCGCACTGCCCGAGACGATGGGGCGGTTTCTGCGGATCCGAACCATATCAATCACCACGAGAGAGACGGTGCTGCGACCGTTCAACAGAAGGTGATCCACCAGCATCCTTAAAAATTATTCTGACCCGGAGGGACGAACCCTAGCGGACCTCCTCCGGCTCGACCGTGATCACGTCCGGGGTGTCGACCGGGGCCGATGCCGCCGCCGGGGGCGCCTCCTCCCCGGGAAGGAGGATCCAGGCGAGCAGGTACGCGAGCAACCCGAGCCCCCCGCTGAAGAGGGTCACGACGACCCAGATCAGACGGATCACGTTCGGGTCGATCCCGAGGTAGACGCCGATCCCGCCGCAGATTCCGGCCACCATCCGGTCCGTCCGGGAGCGTTTCAGTTCCTTCATGCGCCTCCAGTCGGCGACAGGATATTTATGGTTTCCGGCCCCGCCCCGGTCAGAGGGTGGAGAAGAGCCGGACCGCGTCGGCGAAGTCGATCCGTTCGTTCGCGTTGAAGTCGAACGCATCGACCGGCTCGTGCTCGCCGATCCAGGTCATCTGGTTGAAGAAGAGCACGACGTCCGCGAAGTCCGAACGGCCGTTCCCGTTCACGTCCTCGTAGCGCCCGTCGCCGTCCCTGTCCCGCGGCGGTCCCGACCCGCCGGGCACCGTCACCGGGTCGCCGACCGTGCGGGCGGTCACCTGGAACCGGTCCAGGTTGAGGTAGCCCCTCGGGAACCGGACCCGGAGGGTGTGGGGGCCCGGGTCCAGGTACCGTTCCTCCGCCGCCCCGACGACGTCGTAGCTCCCCCACCCGCCGGTTCCCGGGACGGTGACGGTGTAGGTAGGTGCGCCGTCGACCAGGACCTCGATCCGGCCGCCGTCGTTCGGCGATGCCACCCGGGCATCGAGCCGGTGGATGCCGGGCTGCCGGACGGTGACGTCGAACTCGAGCCACTCCCCGTCGCGGACGTAACAGACGGCGTACCCGCCGGGGATCTCCTCGATGTCGACGTCGTCGGACCGGTAGGCGCCCCCCTGGTTGCCGGGGGTCGTGTCCGAGAACCCGCCCGGCCGGTAGTCCTCCGCCTCCACGGCACCCGGGAGGGGGACGGGTGTCGGCGCAGGCGATGGCGTCGGGGTCGCGGACGACGGGTTCCAGCCGGCGAGCCGGGCGAAGAGGTGCCAGGCGGCATACGCCTTTTGGTTCGCGTTCAAAGGCTCCGTGTGGGCTGCATTGCACCAGTACCAGTCACGCCCCTCGACGTGGCCCGCCTGCCAGGCCCGCGCCCAGTTCCCCCCGTCGTAGTTGCACGCGTCGTCTCCCCCGCGCGCGAGGTAGCCGTTGCCATCGGGGTCGAAGGACTCGATGTCGGCGAAGTCGTAGAGCACACGGTTGTTCGCCCGGCAGAACTCCCGGATCTGCTCGTTCCGGAGGTGCAGGTTCCCGCCCGTCCCGGTCCCGTCCAGGTGCCCGGTCATGTAGACGAAGGTGACGGATGGGTAGTCCCGCTCGAGCCCGCTCATGAGGGAGAGGTAGGTGGAGATGTCGGCCGCCGTCGCGCTGGAGACCTGCCCGCACCACGACCAGATTACCACGTTCACGTCCCGGTTCTCGGGCCGATCGAGGTAGGCGCGGGTCCGCGCCGCCCACGTGGTCCGGTCCGGGTTGCCCAGGTCCCCGGGGACGAAGTAGTCGTCCAGGTCGAGCGCACCCCCGGACCCGCCCTCGTTGAAGGCGTAGGTGGACGGGGGGAGCGGCGCACCGGCGAAGGTGAAGAGGCCGGCCATCCCGTCGACCAGCTGCGAACCGTGCGAGGTGTGACCGTAGGCGACGTGGAGCTGCGCCCGCGCGGCCTCGATCGCCGGTGCCGGGATCGGGTCGAGATCGGCCGCGGTATGGTCGACGATGAGGGGAGAGGTGCGGGCACCCGTCACCGGCGGCACCGCGAGGACGGCGGCAACCAGCACCGCGAGGAGGAGGAGACGTGCGAGGTGCATCGGAGACCGATCGCCACCGGCGCGGATAAACCTGCTGGAGAGAGACCCGGCCGGCCGAACGGCCGATCCCGGGAACGGCGTCGTTCGGAGCGCCCGCAGGACCGCGTCGTCCCGTGAAGGCCGGGCGGGGGCCAAAACGCCCGTGCATCCCCCCTTCGAGATCAAAAAAAAGGTCCTGAACCGGGATTTTCTGCGAATCCGGCGGAGGATATTCCACCGATGAGATTATCTATCTTGGACGGCCAAACTGGATCTATGAGCGCTCCATTGCGCGCGTGATCCTGATGAGACCCGTTACCGCAATCCTCCTGATCGGACTCCTGGCGCTGCTCCTCCCCCTGCATGCGATGGCGGCCGGTCCGACGATCATCGTGGCCGCAGCCGACGCGAGCCAGGCGTCCAAGGCACAGGCACAAATCCTCTGCAGCGGGGATAGCGACCAGCAGCAGATCAACTACGCCTTCACCCTGCTCCCGCCGGAGGGCGGCACCGTCCAGCTCACGGAGGGGACCTACTATACGAACGGCTGGATCCACCCGAAGATGAACTCCAACTTCTACGGCGCGGGAGAGGACCGGACCGTGATCAACGTCTACAACCCGAGCCAGTACTACAACCCGATCCACCTCATGCGCCCGAACATCCATGTCAAGGGCTTCACCCTCCGGGGTATGGGCTTCTTCCTGATCCGGACGAACGGGGTCCTGATCGAGGACGTAACGGTGACCTCCGTCGACGTGAACGGAGTCCGGCAGCCGGTGGGCGGGAACGGGATGTTCTTCATCTGGGTGGACAACCCCGAGACGGGTGACATCACCTTCAGGAACTGCAAGGCGATCGACTGCAACACCCACGGGTTCAACATGAACGCGAACCGCAACGTCTCGCAGGAGAGGAAGGACGGCGTCCTCCCGTGGACGATCAGCAACCTCCGGTTCATCGACTGCCAGGCGATCCGCTGCGGCTTCGGGATGGAGAACGGGTCGAACTCGGACTTCACCTGCGGATTCGACGTGCAGGAGGCGAACAACCTGGAGAACGTCCAGCTGATCAACTGCCTGGCGGAGGACAACTGGGAGAACGGTTTCCACTGCGAGCCCGGCTGGTACCTCGGGACGAAGAACTTCTACATGGAGAACTGCGTGAGCCGGAACAACGGCCAGCGGAAACCGGCCAAGGCACCGTACCGCGACTCCTACCTCTCGGGATACTACGTCCACCGGAACTCCTACCTGAAGAACTGCTACTCGGAGAACAACAAGAACGCGGGCTTCTTCGCGCACGACGGGGTGAACACCACCTTCGTGAACTGCGTCGACGACGGTTCCACCTACGGCTTCAAGATCGTGAAGGGCTGCAAGGACATGCTCCTGAAGGACTGCTGGTCCGAGAACGCGAAGGAGTGGGCCTTCTGGGGCGCGTTCGGTGACAACATCCGGGTCGAGAACTTCCACCAGCAGAAGATGGGCGGAAAGGCGGTCGACGGCGGGGCACCGACGCAGTCCAACATCGGCTGGTATTACCACGACGCGCAGTACCACCACTCGGTCTCGTACTCGTACTTCGACATCACGGGGTACGGTCCGAACATCGAGGTCCTGAACCAGGAGGGGATCGACAACAAGTACGTCCTGAACCGGGCGAAGACCCCCTACCCGAAGCCGGCCGTACCGCAGATCGCCGCAAAGTCGATCCCACCGCTCCCCCAGCCCGGGCAGGGCGGGTCGTTCCCCGTCGGCCCGACCATCGTCCCGCCGGTCACCACGGTGCCGATCGTCCAGCCGACCCAGGTGGTCCCGACCGTGACCGGCGTGGTCCCGACGGTGACGTCGCAGCCGACGGTCGTCACGGGCCCCGACTCGTGGGCGGCACGCGGGTTCGGGGCGGGCCGCCGGTACTCGGGGGCGACCTGGGGCACCGGCTCCGGGACGGTCCGGGTCCAGCCGACGGTGACCACCGCGACGGGCGGAGTCGTCCGGCCCTCGACACCCTTCGGGATCGGGAGGGGCGGCGGGTCGTACGGCGCCTTCGGCGGGCGCTGGCTCGCCCGGTGAACCGCCTCCCGTCCCCCGTCTCCGGACCCCGGGGACGGGGGACGGGACAGGCGGTTCGAGATCACTTTTTTCTGTCCCGGCCCCAACAGGTGGTCGGATGAGGATCGCGATCGTCGGGGCCGGGCACGTCGGCGCCGTGACCGGTGCCTGCCTCGCCGAGATGGGCCATTCCATCGTGCTGGTCGACCGCGACGAGCGGGTGCGGGAACGGCTCGTCCGGGGCGAGGCGCCGTTCTTTGAACCGGGCCTCGGGGCGATGATCCGGGGGAACCTCCCCCGCCTGGAGACGACCGCCGACCTCGCCACCGCCGTCGGCAACAGCAGGATGACCTTCCTCTGCGTCGGGACGCCGTCGAACAGGAGGGGTGAGGCGGACCTCTCCGCGGTCCGGGCGGCGAGCGCGGCGATCGGAGAGGGGCTCTCCGGGACGTCCGGTCCCCGTACCGTCGTGGTGAAGAGCACCGTCCCCCCGGGCACGACGGCGGAGGTGGTCCGGCCGGCGGTCGAGGCGGGGTCCGGACGGTCGGCGGCGGACGGTCTCTCGGTCGTGATGAACCCCGAGTTTCTCCGCGAGGGTTCGGCGGTGCGGGACTTCTTTCTCCCGGACCGGATCGTGATCGGGGCCGACGACCCGGCAGGGGCGGAGGCGCTCGAGGCGCTCTACCGGCCCTTCTCCTGCCCGCGCGTCCGGTGCACAACCGCGACCGCCGAGATGGTGAAGTACGCCTCGAACGCGTTCCTCGCCGTCCGCGTCTCCTGCGCGAACGAGATCGGGAACCTCTGCAAGTCGCTCGGGATCGACGCGCACGAGGTGCTCGGCGCGGTCGTGCTCGACGGCCGGATCGGTCCCCGGTTCCTCGGGGCGGGGCTCGGGTTCGGGGGCTCCTGCTTCCCGAAGGACGTCCGGGCGCTCGTCGCCCTCGCCGGTTCGCTCGGGTGCGGGGCAAGGCTCCTCTCCGCGGCGCTCGAGGTAAACGACCGTCAGCCGGCGGCCCTCCTCGACCTCCTCGAGAAGCGGGTCGGGATCGCCGGGCGAAGGATCGGGGTGCTCGGCCTCGCCTTCAAGCCCGGGACCGACGACGTCCGCGAGAGCCGGGCGATCCCGGTGGTGCAGGGGCTCCTCGACCGGGGGGCCCGCGTCGTCGCCCACGACCCGATGGCGATGGAGCAGTTCCGGCAGGTGCACCCCGGGATCGAGTACGCGGCGAGCGCCGCCGAGGTCGTCTCGGGGACCGACGCGACCGTGATCGTGACCGAGTGGCCCGAGTTCGAGGGGATCGACTACTCCGGCCGGATCGTGGTCGACGGGCGCCGCTGCCGGCGGGCGGAGGAGACCGCCGCGGTCTACGAGGGGATCTGCTGGTGACCCGGATCACGCGGGCGGTGATCCCGGCGGCCGGCCTGGGGACCCGGTTCCTCCCGATGACCCGGTCGATGCCGAAGGAGATGCTGCCCGTCGGTCGCAAGCCCGTCATCCAGTACGTCGTCGAGATGGCGGTGGACGCCGGGATCACCGAGTGCCTGATCATCACGGGCCGGGGGAAGCGGGCGGTCGAGGACTACTTCGACCGGAGCGACATCGCGGAGAACGAGGAGAACGCACGCCTCGACGCCCTGATCGACCGGCTCGACATCTACTTCGTCCGCCAGAAGTCGCCCCGGGGGCTCTGGGACGCGCTCCGCTACGCCGAGCCGTTCGCCTCGGGGGAGCCGTTCGTGGTCCTGCTCGGGGACACCTTCACCCGCCCCTCGTGCCTGCCCCCGCTGATCGAGGCCTACCAGCGGCACCGGGTCTCGGCGATCGCGGTCCAGCCGGTTCCCGAGGAGCTCCTCGACCGGTACGGGGTCGTCGAGGCCACCCCCTGCGGGAGGGGGGAACTCCGGATCACGGACCTGGTCGAGAAGCCGGACCCCCGGAAGGCCCCCTCGAACCTGGCGGTGCTCGGCGCCTACCTCCTCACGCCCTCGATCTTTCCCGCCCTCGCGCGGACCCGCCCGGGGAGGAACGGGGAGATCCAGCTGACGGACGCGCTCCGGGAGGCGGCGGAGGCGGGCCGGCTGGTCGGCGTCGTCGCAAGCGGGCGGCGCTACGACATCGGGGAGCCGATGAGCTGGCTGCTCGCCAACATCGAGCTGGGACTGGCCGACCCAAAGACCAGGGAGGCGGTGCAGGGACTTCTCGAGGAGCTGGGTGCCGGGAAGGGCGGGGCGCTCCTCCAGGACCGATCCCCCCTGATCCGCTGACCGGCGGTGCCCCCCTTCCGGGAGAGGGCCGCGTGTCCGCTATACGTGCGTCACCGGTGCCGGAGGACCGGTTTCACTTTCGCGGGCGCAGGGATGCCCCTTCAGGAGCCGGGAGGGGCGATATCAGGGACCGGGACGGGCCCTTCCGGCCCGCCCGGGAGCCGGGATGAGGAGCGGATGGGACCGGGAACGAGGGGGAAGGCGCCGTTGACCGCGGCACGGACCTTCGCCCAGCAGGCCCTCGAGGCCGACGGGTACACCGTCGTCCGGTCGGCGAGCGGGACCAGGACGGTCGACCTCGTCGCCTGGCAGGCACAAAAGGTCCGGTTCATCCTGGTCCGGCGGGTCCGCGAACACCGTCCGGCATCGGTCGTCGCGGTCCGGTTCGCGGCCGAGATCGCGACCCTCCGGGAGATCCCCCTCCCGGACGGCTACACCTGCACGGCAGAACTCTGGCTGTTTCACCGTCCGGACGGGTTCCGGCGGTACCGGGTCTACCGGGGCGGGATCATGGAGGCAGGGAGCGGGAGACAACCCGCCTGCCGCGCGTGACACGAACCGCAGGTTCTTGGGCGATGCCGCCCGATCACCCGGGAGAGAGGCTGTGCATGACCGACCCACCGTACCTCGCCGGCCCGGTCCTGAACTGGTGCACGGAGAACGGGGTCGTCCCGGTCCCCTGCCGGGCCGGGAGCAAGGCCCCGATCGGGGCGATCTCGAGCCGCGGGGTCTACGGGGGGGCCCCGCCATCCCCGGAGGCCCTCCTCGCCCGGTACGGCCGGGAGCGGTTCGGTACCGTGGTCCGGGACTCGTTCCACCTCCCGACGCCCGAGCGCCTGGAACGGATCGCCCGGTTCTGGCGGACCCCCGGCGCCCGTCTCTGGGGCCCCGGGGTGATCTCCATCTCGGTCGACATGAACTACCCGACGGCGGACGGGTACACGGTTGCCTGCCTGGACATCGACGACGACACCTGCCTTCCGCTCCTCGACTCCCCGCCGTTCGAAGGGTGCCCGGTGGTCGTGGGCCGGCACGGGGCAAAGGCCCTCTTCAAGCTCGACCGCGAGGGGGGGCGGACCCGGCCGATCACCCAGTTCGCCGCCGGAACGCAGGGGTCGCCCGCGTTCGAGCTCTTCACCTGCTCCAAGCACGCCCTGGTCTTCGGGCTCCACCCGGCGTCGACACCCGAATGCCCGGTGCGCTACCGGCTCGTCCCGGGGAGGCGGGGGCGGATGCCGGTCCTGCGCTGGTCCTCCGTGGCGGCGGCGCTCCTGGCGGAGGCGCGCGGGCGGGGCCTCGTCGTCCGGAAGGGGTCGGGGCCCGACCTCGACCAGGCGGGCCTGGAACGGTGGGTCTGATGCCTCAGGACAGGTAGGTGCCGCTCCCGACGAACCAGTCATCGCCGGCCATCGCGACGTAGACCTGCTTTCTCCAGAGCCCGGTCTGGTGGAGACGGTGACTGGTGAGGTATGTGACGAACCCGCCGCCGTCCCGGGCCGCCAGTCCCATCTGCCGGACCATCCGGACGCCGTCCGGGTCGACCAGGTCCCAGTGGCTCGTTCCGACGGACGCCGGGTCCGCCGGGAGGGCGAGGACGGTGCCGTGAAGGTCGTAGGCGAAGATGTACCGGTCGCCGCGGACGAAGGTGCCGTTCGGGTCGGAGAACGCGGCGAGCGCGGCGTTCTTTCCGTGCGCCTGCGCGTAGCGGACCGCCTCCTCGACGAGGGAGACCGTTCCTTCGACCGGGTCGGGGTCGACCGGGAGGTAGACGCCCGAGCCGAGCCACCAGTCCTCGCCGACCCGCTCGACGTACCCGAGCTTCGGTTCGGTCGCGTTGCCGTGCGCCGGGTTGACGTACCAGAACCGGACGAAGCCCGTGCCGTTCCGGGCGGCATCCCTCAGGTTCCGGATGAAGAGCGTTCCACCGGCGTCGGGCTCATCGAGCCGGCTCGTGCCGACGAGGTGGCGCTGGAGCGGGTGGGCGAGGGTGACGCCGTCGAAGTCGTAGGCATAGATGTAAAGGTCGTCCTGGAAGAACGGGCCCGAGGTGTTCATGAACGCCGCGAGTGCTGCCTCCTTCCCGTGGAGACGGGCATAGGCAGCGGCACCGTGCACGAACGCGACCATCTGGGCGGTCGTGTGCCCGGAGACGTTCGCCGGGGGGACGGCGGACGTGGTCGCCGGAACGGGGGGAAAAGGACTGCTGGAAGGGGTGGTGGTGCACCCACCGGCGACGAGCGCCAGGACGAGGCAGGCGGTGATGATGCAATGACGCATACAAGAGGAACGCCCCGTCCCTTGATGGGACTTGCGGTTTCGACCCCACGGAGGCAGACGGCGGCGCCCCCGGAAAGGGGGCGCCGGGCGGAGAGAGGGGGTGTTCGAACGTCTACGCGAGTGCCGGGACGGTGTCCGCCCAGGCCTCGACCGCCGCACGGATCGCGTCGTCCTCGTACGAGGAGATCGTGACCCGGTTGCGGTTGAACCCGACCGTGTAGACCTCCCCGTTCGGGTCGTGGCAGCGGAGCGTGGTTGAGAACGAGTCGTCCTCGGTTGCGTGGACGGGCGTCCCGCCCATCGCGGACGCGATGGCCGCGCTCTCCATCACCGCCGTCACGTTCGCCGCATGGGCGGCGATCGTCGGCGACCGCACGGTGACCGTGCCGACGGTCCGGGCATCCCCGTCCTGGAAGACGATCCGCGCCGTGTAGCCCTCGCGGGTCTTCTCGACGGCGGGCAGGGTCTCGCCCCCGGACTGGTACGGGGTGCAGCCGAACGGGTTGTTCACAAGGACGTTCTCGACGATCGCGGCGAACGCCGCGATGCTCTCGATCGGCGATGCCAGGGTGCGCTGGGCACTCCGGGTCACCGCCCTCTGGACAAAGTCTCCCATGGTCCTGTTCTCCGGCCCACTCGGGGCCGTCATGATGGTCGCCCGGGCCGGGCTTGAGCGCGCTCCCCCTGCCCCGCCCGACCGCCGTTGCGCCCCCCAAACGGAGGACGGAGGACGTCGGGAAGAGAAAAAGAAGACTGATACGCCGTTTTTACTTTCACCCCGCACGCCCGGACAGGCGGGGAGTCCAGTTGACCGGGCAACTGTTGCGCCATCAACTTTTATCTCCCCGGGCACCGCACGGGTACCCTCAGGTCCATAAAGATGTCCGCCGAGATCCCGCTTGCCCGTCACCTCTCGATCGTGCTCCGGCACCACTACGCGACGATGAACGAGCAGGTCCGGCCCCTCGGGCTTTTTGTCGCCCAGGTCCCGATCCTGCTCCGGCTCTCCGCCGGCCAGAACGTCACCCAGGAGTCGCTCGCCCGTCACTTCCACTTCGATAAGGGGGCGGTCGCACGCGCGGCCCGCGGGCTGGAGGAGGCGGGGCTGATCCGCCGCGAGACCGACCCGTCGGACCGGCGGGCCGTCCGCCTCTTCCTGACCCGCGCGGGCGAGGCGCTCGTCCCGGAGATCCGCCGGATCGAGCGGGAGTGGGAGGCCCGGGTTCTGGCGGACCTCCGGCCCGACGAACGGGACGCCTTTTGCTCCCTGCTCGGGCGGGTGGCGGCCTCCTGCCTGGACGGGAGGGACTGCCGTGAGTGAGGTCGGGGAGGGATGCCTCCCGCGCCGGCCCGAGACGGCCGGCGTCGCGCTGCTGCGCGGAGACCCGAAGAGGGCGATCATCCGCCTCTCGGCGCCGATGATCGCCGCGATGCTCCTGATGTCGACCTACAACATCGTGAACGCGATCTGGGTCGCGGGGCTCGGGTCGGACGCGATGGCGGCGATCGGGTTCGTCACCCCGCTCTTCATGATCCTGATGGGGCTGGGCTCCGGGATCGGGGCGGGCGCCACCTCGGCGATCGCCCGCCGGATCGGGGCCTGCGACCGCGAGGGTGCGAACCGTGCGGCACTCCACGCCCTCGCCCTGGCGATCGGCCTGGCAGCCGTCCTGACCCTGCCCCTGGTCGTCTTCGCCGAGCCGATCGCGCTCCTCTTGGGGGCCGGGAGGACCGCAGGGCTCGCCGGCGAATACGGCCGGATCATCTTCGCCGGGATGGTGCTCCTCCTCTTCGTGAACATCGGGTACGCCGTGCTCCGCGCCGAGGGGGACTCGAAACGGACGATGTGGGCGATGGCCGCCTCGTCGGTCCTGAACATCATCCTGGACCCGGTGCTGATCTACTGGGCCGGCCTTGGGATCGCCGGCGCCGCGTGGGGGGCGCTCATCTCGATGGCGATGGTCTCGCTGATCCTCCTCTACTGGTTCTACGTCAGTAAGGACACCTACCTCTCGCTCTCGTGGCGCGGGTTCTCTTTCGACCGCTCGATCATCGTCGACATGCTCCGCGTCGGGCTCCCCGCCTCGCTCGAGTTCGGGCTGATGTCCCTGCTCGCGATTCTGGTGAACTGGATGCTGGTCCTCTCGGCGGGGACCGATGCGGTCGCCGTCTACACGGCGGGGTGGCGGGTCGTCATGTTCGCGATCATCCCGATCGCGGCGATCGGGACGTCGGTGGTCTCGGTCGCCGGCGCTGCGTACGGGGCGCGGGAGTTCGGCAAGCTCCGCGTCGCACACCGGTTCGCGACCGGGTTCGGGGCGGCGATCGCGCTCGGGATCAGTGTGATCACCTACGTCTTTGCCCACCCGATCGCCTGGCTCTTCGCCTACTCGCCCGAGAGCGCGCACCTCGCGCCGCAGATCGCGGCGTTCCTCGCGGTGATGTGCTTCTTCTACCCCTTCGTCCCGCCGGGCATCGTCTCCGGCTCGGTCTTCCAGGGGACCGGAAAGGGGGTCTACTCCCTCGTCGTGAACCTCCTCCGGAACCTGGTGTTCATCGCGATCTCGGCATACCTGTTGGGGATCGCGTTCGGCCTCGGGGAGGTCGGGGTCTGGTGGGGGATCGTGATCGGCGATATCCTCGGGGGCCTCTGCGGGTACGCCTGGGCCCGGTTCTACGTGGAACGGCTGATCCGGCTGCACGGGCCGGCACCGCCGCAGGGCGGGGGATAGGGGGCCGGGAGAGAACGGTCTCGCCGTGATTCCCGGTTCTACCCGGGACAGAAATTCAAAATATTTGCAATTAACGCGGCCGTGAAGGGTGCGACACGATCCCGGCGTCGACTCAACCTCACGAGATTATCGTTTCAATCCACGCGCCCGTGAAGGGCGCGACTTTTCGAGGGCCGATCCGATGTCGCAGAGCCAGCGTTTCAATCCACGCGCCCGTGAAGGGCGCGACCTGATATAGATGGGGATTCTAGGGACACGCCCGCAGTTTCAATCCACGCGCCCGTGAAGGGCGCGACATCAATGTTCCGCTAACCTACTTGTCAGAGCAATTGTGTTTCAATCCACGCGCCCGTGAAGGGCGCGACTGTCTGGCAGCAGGGGCCGGCGTATTGCGTCCGGGTGTTTCAATCCACGCGCCCGTGAAGGGCGCGACGCGTCTCGCCGATATCTTCTCCGGATGGTTCATGTTTCAATCCACGCGCCCGTGAAGGGCGCGACGCGTCTCGCCGATATCTTCTCCGGATGGTTCATGTTTCAATCCACGCGCCCGTGAAGGGCGCGACTCCCCGAGTACGACTCGGCGGTAGCGCTGGTTGAGGTTTCAATCCACGCGCCCGTGAAGGGCGCGACTCGTACACGGCGTCGCCCTTGTCGGTGTAGGCCCGTTTCAATCCACGCGCCCGTGAAGGGCGCGACATGATATAGCTCATGCTCGATAAGCTGGCCTAATTTTGTTTCAATCCACGCGCCCGTGAAGGGCGCGACGTCTATCTATGACGATTGAAACGTTCACGATACCCGTTTCAATCCACGCGCCCGTGAAGGGCGCGACGCCTCCTGGAGGCAGAGGTGGTAGAGACAGGTTGTTTCAATCCACGCGCCCGTGAAGGGCGCGACGCGAGCACTGGGGGTATGCCCCGGACGGGTCGTACGTTTCAATCCACGCGCCCGTGAAGGGCGCGACTAGCAACAACCGCGGCGTCGGGGAGATCGTGAGGTTTCAATCCACGCG
>ENA-UOWE01004302-UOWE01004302.1-activated-sludge-metagenome-genome-assembly--contig:-NODE-4302-length-13858-cov-5.836775_pt1 | contig 13858 bp, 6 predicted proteins | sample MGYA00249841_ERZ761562 | MGnify/ENA primary metagenome ERZ761562 (study PRJEB28883, sample SAMN05720200) | activated sludge metagenome | isolation source: Anaerobic digester | place: Japan... | reverse complement strand
AACAGTTTTCGAAATAATTTCTGGTTCCGCCTTTGGCTAAATACAAGGTATCTTGATTGCCTAAAATGGAACAATTTTTAACAGCCACTCTATCGCCTTCCGTATGCAAAGCCACAGCTTGACCTACTCTACCTGCCGTGTTTTGGATAGTCAAATTTTCTACCGAACAATCATTTCCTTGAACCAATAGCGTATAAGATGTATAAGTACTGTACTTTTCATTACCCGTTACATCAATGCCTCGGAACGGTTTTCCGGAATAATCGTCATAAGAAATAATCGTTTTTTCTCTGTCAGTTCCTCTCAAAGTAATGTTTCTCTTGAAGGATGGAATGACCACTTTTTCGTTGTAAGTTCCCGCCTTAATGGTAATAACCACTCTCATTTCGGCGTGGTCTCTCACTTTATTGATGGCTTCCTGAATCGTTTTGAAATCGCCGGAACCATCTTGGGCAACAGTTAATGCAAATAGATTATCGGTGGTTTGTGCCGTTAAAAAAAACGTGGTCAAAAATAGCAATGTGGTTAAAAAATGTTTCATAAATGATTTGTAGTTAGTTTTAAATTTTAGTTTTTAAGAATATTTATTTCCATCAACCATTGTTCGCAAATAGCTGTCCAAATATTAGTCGAGCCGGGATTATTTCGCAAAGCAATGGCGTGAGCGCCTTGATTGAAAATATGCAAACTCGAAGGGATTTTGTTTTCTAACAATGCATTATAAAATAGCAAACTGTTCTTTGGCGACACGACTTTATCATTGAAAGCGTGGGTAATAAACGTTGGTGGCGTATAATTGCTCACTTGAAATTGCAATGAATATTTGTTTATTAATTCAGACGATGGATTTTTACCTAACAAATTTTCAAGACTTCCTTTATGAGTTTCTTTTCCCATATCAATTACTGGTGAAACCAATATCATAAAATCAGGTCTAAACGAAAAACTGTCAAAATCATCTCCAATTTTAGCAAAATCATCTTTGATTGTCCCGAGGCTAGCCGCCAAATGCCCTCCTGCCGAACAACCCATAACACCAATTTTGTTAGTGTCAATTTTCCAATTCACGGCATTTTTTCGAATGATGCGCATCGCTCTTTCAGCATCCTGCAAGGGTGCTTTTTCTCTTTCTTTGAGGTCAGGCGAAATAGGCAATCGATGTGTTAATACAAAAGCGTTAATTCCCATTGTGTTGAACCATTTTGCCAACTGAAATCCGCTGATATTATACGACAAATGATGGTAACCACCTCCCGGAATAATCAAAACCGCTGCTCCTTTGTTCTCTTGAATAGAAGTAAAAAAAACGTGAATGCCCGGCATTCCCACCTGCATCACTCGCTCATTGTTGATGCTGTCTTTTACGACCAATCCTTTGGAATTGGGCATCTTTCCTTTTGTCCAAAGTGGCATAAATTCCTGTGCTTGAATTTGAACTATTGTCAACAACAATAGGAACGTTATTGTTTTTTTCATTTTTGGTTAGTGCTTTGTTTTAAAATATTTTCTCGTAACCTAAATTCGATTAATAATCCTATTTTGCATCAAAAATATTTTATTAGAGTAATAACATCTTTCAAATTTTGGTCATTTACTTCTAATTTTTGATGACCACACCTTGTTTTACCATTATTGCAGTTTGAAAATGCAGAGAAAAATTTAGTGTGCAAAAAACATTAATGCGACAACCAAACCGACATTTCTCCCTTGCCTTGATTTCCCCAAGCAAAATAAGGAATCAATTTTACCGTATATTCCTTGTTGTCTTTGATAGAAATGGGTTTGTATAATTTTTTGTCCCAAGAATTATCTGGAATAATGGATGAACTGGCGGTAATGCTCAACAATTGTCGGTTATCAATTTTGATAAAATCGGTAGTAAATTTAGAATTGACATCCAAAATCACATCGTTCACTTTTGTGTTCGCAGGCAATTCATTCGATTCCAAGCAATACACTATTGGTCCACGTTTTACAGCAACCTGATTTTTGACTTCTTCTACCAATGGATTGGCTTGCATCAACTCCACCGGCATCGGGATATTCAATTCGATGACATCTCCTTTTTTCCATTTTTGCGCTATTTTTTGGTACGAACCCGAAGCAATTGCATCATTTATGTTTTTACCATTAATGGAAATCGTTGTTCCTTGACTCCAACCTGGAATTCGTAAGAAAAAAGCATAAATATCTTTCGGAGCTTTCACGATTTTCAGACTAACTTTTCCGTCCCAAGGATAATTTGTTTGTTGTTCTATTTCAATTTTTTCTCCGTTTAAAGTCGTTGAATTCAAATTATTACTTCCATACAAATTCACATACAATCCTTCTTTCGAAAGACTGTAAGCGTAATTGTTCACCTCGGCAATGGTTCTGGTCACGTTAGGCGCACAGCAATTGGACAAAGCGATATAACCTTCACGCTCTTTGCTCCATCTTTGTTTGAAAGGCAAATTCTTGGAAACATTCAACGGATTGTTGTAGAAAAACTCTTTTCCTTCCAGACTGATTCCTGACAAAACACTGTTGTACAAAGCCAACTCCACAATGTCGGCATACTTGGCATCGCCAGTAATTTGGAGCATTCTCCAGTTCCACAACACATTTCCAATATTGGCACAGGTTTCGGTATGGGCAGTGGCATTCGGCAATTGAAAAGGTCTTCCGTAAGCCTGATGAATTTTTTGCACATCAGTAGGATTATACGAAGTTCCGTCAGGTGAAACTCCGTCATACAACGAACCGCAAGCTCCTGTAATGTACATTTTTCGATAAGTAACGTCATCCCAAATCGATTCCAGATTGTCCAATAATTTTTTCTCTCCCGTTTCGGCATACAAATCGGCAACGCCGGCGTACAGATAGTTGGCTCTCACGGCGTGACCCATTGCGGTGGTTTGTTGCCTGAACGGAATTCGGTCTTGATTGTCGTCGGTTCCGTCGTTGGTCGTTCCTCTGATATCGATTAGATTATTGGCCAATTCCAGATATTTCGGGTTTTTGGTCGTGCGATACATTTCGACAATTCCCATATAATGAGAAGGACAAATGGCGTTTCGAGCCAACTCTGGCGAAGCTTTTTTGTAGAAATCATACAAGAAATCGGCAACGCCTTTGGCAATAGTCAGAAAATTGGTTTTTCCGGTCGCACGATAATGAATACAGGCGGCGGTCATCAAATGTCCCATATTGTATTTCTCGAAACCCAATTGTTTTTTCACTTCTTCCGGCCCCAATGTTCCCCAACGTTCGTCGATTAAAACCGGCGTGTGCAAATAGCCGTCTTTGCGTTGCACTTTGGCAAAAAGCGCAATGGCTTTGTCCATTTCGGCATCCAATTTTTTGTCTTTGGTTACGGCATAAGTGGCCGCCATTCCTTCGAAAATCTTGTAGAAATCTCCGTCGTGAAACGAAGGTCCCTTGAAAGTGCCCTTGCTTTCGCCAGCAGCAATTTTAAAATTGGCATAAGCGTGAGACACTTCATCGTTATGATACAAATCCCACATATACGGCAAGGTATTTTTGGTTTCCACATCAAATTGTTCTTTCCAAAAACCGTTCGTCCATTTGACATCCTGCATTGCCACGCTTTGTAATTTGGAATATGGGCTATCCGAATTGGCTACCAAACCTTTGTTTTGAGAAAAAACGAAAGCGTTGGAAAAAAGTAGAGCGGTTAGAATAAGTTTTTTCATCTGTGTTTTATTTAAATCTTAAAAAAAATCTACCGCAAATTCGCAAATTGTGAAAACTACTTTGCTATAGAAATTTACGGATTTGCGGTAGCCTTTTATTTTACAAATACATTGATAGTTCTAGTCATCGTGTCTCCGTCTTTATCAGTTACGGTTATTTTGAATGATGCAAAATCTTTGGATTCAGCTGTAAATTTAATAGTTGAACCTTTTAAAACTGCTTTTCCATTTTTAACTTCCGAAAAAGTATAAACTGGTTTTTTCTCATATCCTTTGAAATAAATTGCAGCATCCAAGGTTAATTTTTCACCCGTTTTTACAAAAAAGTGCGGCTGTGCCATCCAATCTAAATAGTCATCCAATTGGGTAAACCCGTCTTTATCTGCATCTAAACCAGCATCTGAAAAATCTCCATTTTTTGAATTCTCATTCAACCTTTTTGCTTTTTCCCACCAATTTGGTAATCCATCGTGGTCGGTATCCCAATCAGCTGGACGATTTTCAGTTGCAAAATTTGGCCAACCTCCTTGATCGGCTTCGTTGTCAATCAATCCACCCAATCCACTTTTGCTTCCTTTATAAGTGTAAGTTCCTTTAAGCGTTTCATCAATGATACGATTGTCGTGTTTATCAAAAAACGGCGCATTGGCTCCCACATCCGAGAGCACGTTTTTATAAGCGGCATCTGCAGTTTGGGTGTTTACATAGGATTCAAAAAATGGTTTATTCAAAAACACCTCATAATCTACAATGGCTTTATTCGACAAAGTGAATTTTCGTCCTTTCTCTTGATTCTTTTCGTTGAAATACCCAGGCATTGTATTTCCGTCAAAATAATATTGTTGTTTTCCTTTGCCAACTCCTTCAATTTGGGCATTCAAAGCCACGAATATTTTGGTGGAAGCTCCCGGTTTGTAAAAATTATTCACGAAATTTACCTGATTGGCACCGCCATCCGTGGCACGATGTCCCCAATTATAGACCACATTATTCCTGATGTCTATTTTTCCCCCGTAATAGCCATCACCGTTTAAACCACCACCAATACTCCAGTTTCTACCTTCATTGTGCGCCAATAAATTGTGGTGAAAACTTCCGATATCGCCCCCAATGGTTGCAGCGTATCCGTGCATTTTTCCTGCTGGATATTTGTCGTGACCCGCCACATTCAATGCTTCCGAGATCAAGGTACGTTGCAAGGTAATATTGTGTGCTCCACGAGAACTGAACGATTCGTCAATAGTCCAACTGATGGAACAGTGGTCTATAATACTGTGATTGGCACCGGTAAGTCCCATTCCGTCATAAGTGGTTCCGCCACCAATTCTCACTTTCAAAAACCGCACAACACCATCATTTCCAGTCAATCCAATTGGTGCTCTTGTAATTGTAATTCCTTCGCCTGGAGCAGTTTGTCCCGCAATAGTAACATAAGGTTGATTCACCACCAACCTTGAGGCTAATTTGATATTTCCTGAAACATTAAACACAATGGTTTTCCGCCCTATTTGTTGATCAACAGCATCACGCAAACTTCCCGGCCCACTATCATTCAAGTTCGTTACTTCAACCACTTTCCCTCCTCTTCCTCCAACGGCAAAACGTCCGTAACCTTCCGCTTCAGGGAAAGCCAATTGCGCTGGCTTGAATGACCAAACCGTTCCCAAGGTCACAATTCCTTTGGCATCCAATTCATCCACACGCCAGTAATAAGTTGTTCCGCTGTACAATTTTCCAAGATCAAATTTGTTCTCGGTTAATTTTCCTTTAAATTCAGGAGATTTATCATTGGCATTTGAAACGGCATTGCTATCCGTTCCAAAATAGATTTGGTGCGCCACCGCATCTTTTGCCGATTCCCAATTCAAAACCAAATTTTTGTCAATCACCACGTGCTCATTAGCATTTTCAGGCTTTGGCGTATGCGATTGCTTTTTCAAATTTGGAGTGTCTATTTCAAATCCGTTGATGATCATTTGTTGGATCAAGTCGGTTGCTTTTGCATCCAATTCGAAACGAATCACCACATCCTTGTTTGCTTCAGCATTAAACAAAATATAAGCTGTTGCGGTTTCAATTTTGGAATTAGAACGATTGCTTTGCAAAACTGTTTCTGCCAATTTATCATTCACGTAAATTTTTACGGGAGAAAAGGTTTTGCCTTCGATTTTATCGAAAGTGTTGTGAAAAGTCAGCAACGAGTGTTGTCCCGCTTTCAGTCCACTGATGGTTAATTCCAAGTTTTCGGCTGTAGCCAAACCATCGCTCGCCAATTTGCTGTAAAATGGCGCATTCATTCCCACTTTGTACCATTTCGAATTGAAATTTCCTTTCAACTTAAAAGTCAAACCGTTAAAACTTTTCTCGTCTTGTTTCTGCTCGCTTATGGGCCAGGAACTATAAGTGACATCATTCACTTCGTCGATTCTTCGTTGCGAAAAATCGAAATCTACTTTCACGATTTGTTTTTCGGTGTTTTGTGCCTGTCCGTTTGTTGCCAAAATAATTGCCAAAGCCGCAGCACCCATCATTTTCTTTATCATCTTAATTCAATTTTATTTTTTCTGCCTCTGATTTGTCAAGCAGATTAATTACATCTTTTTTTCTTTCTTCCGGAATTACTTTCAAAATTTTCAATTCACCATTTATAAGTTCCGCTTCAATAGTTGTGTTTTGAGTAGCGTGCAATTTGAAATGTACATTCCAGTCTTTTGGCCAAGCCGGAAAAAGATAAATTTTCCCATTCGCTTCCTGCAAAAGCATTTCTTGCATTCCAATCATTCCGCTTCCTCCCCAATTATGATCCGGAACCCAATCGTATCCTGGTCCCCAAAAAGCTGGAAAACGTCTTTCGGAATTTGCCATTTTTAGCAAATTATATTTGGCTGCTTCCTTGGTCAATCCCAATCGTGCCGCAAAAATATTATCCTGTTTCCAACCTACGTGACTTCTGAATTTAATTGCATCCGTATCGTATTTCCAGGTATTTAAAGCGGTTTCCAAATCGAGTTTTCCAATGCCGTAAATTCCCCACGGAAAAACAGAATACAACTGCGGCACTTCGGAATTGTTGATGCGTTCCCAAGATTTGGCCGGCGCCAATGTTTTATTTCCGTCAAATTCTCTGAAATTCAAAGGTGGAATTCGAGTTTGAAAGCCTTTCAAATAATCTACGTCTTCCTTGGACAATTCTTTATCCGAAAGGGTTAAAATCTTTTCGGTTATTACGGTCAAAGCCGAAATGGTGCTGTTGGCGTTATTTGCCATCTTATAGGTTTCTGCTCCCGAACCCGGAAAAAGAATCAAATGTCCATCGCCATCCAAGGCTTTTCGACCTCTTTGTTTCGCCAAATATTGGTAATGTTCATCGAAAAAACGAAGGCAACTGACGATGAACGGATTGTATTTTTGAATATCTTCATTGGCATATTCTTTCTGTTCCAACATCATTTTGCAAAACTCAAAAACGGTGTCCCATTCGTACTCCAACCAAGCGTTGTATTCCATTCCCCGATCGTAATCTGTGGGACGTTTCCATTCGTATTCGGCAGGATTTGGCAAGCCAAAATTTTCCAACTGCTCCGTAAATGCCGCTCCACCGTGTTTCCAATAGACTTTCGAACGCAATTCGGCATTTTTCTGAAGGCTTACATAATAATCCAACTGCGATTTCATCATATCAAAATCACCGCTTTTTGTCATTGGATAATAAACCAAGCGTTGATTTTGGGCGGTCATCGTTCCGCCACCCCAATTTCTGAAATCGGGCGTGAAATTCAAATCGGGATTGGTAAAAACGGGATCAACTGTAAACAATCCTCCGTTGAATTTGGTCGGATATTTTCCGTAGGCATTGCAACCCAACATATAGCGGAACAATTGATAATTCTGCCCGATTTGATACACCGAATCTTTGGCTGTTGATTGATTTTTTTGGGTAAAAATAAAGCTGCGTTTCCAGAAATTATTCCACCAAATTTGGGTATTTTTCTCCGCTTGTTTTCCTTTGGTTTTATACTCCGAAATTTGATTTTTCAATCCGTTATTCCAAGTAGAAAAATCAGATTGACTTGTATTCAAATAAATTTCCAAAGAGTGTTTCTTGGAAGGTTTTATGCTTGATAAATTAAAACCTTTACAATCGGTTTCCTGATATTTTCCAAGATATGTTCCGTCCGGTTTCAAATTTTCGCCCACCATAAATCCCCCGAAAGTCAAATTCGCAATCGGGTTCATCATTTGGTCTTTTACCGATTCCATTTTTTGTTGTTTTACCGCAACGTCAAAAACGGTTTGTTCACGGTTTCGGTGGTAAAACTTGATCCCATTATTTTCAAAAGCAATCGAATCTTTGTAAGTGACAATATCTCCCTGCGGAGCCCATTTATAGGAATTGGCATTATTGGCTTTCCCTTTGGAATCTAGGTTTTTGTAACGCCAACTTTCGTAGGAAGCCGTCATTTTCAGCGGATTTTCACTTTCTAAATCCAAATGGATTATCGGCTTGAAAACATCGACCCAAAGTTTGATTTTAACATCATTTTGTCCAATCAAAATACAACCATCTTTGAGTTTCAGTTCTTGACGAAAACCTTCTTCTCCGGTAAATGGATTAGGCGACAAGCTAACTTTTACGCGACCTAATTTCAGCAACGTATTATGTTCGTCAAAAGTTCCGCTTCGCGAAAAATAGAAGTATAAATCCCCTTTTTCTACCCAAACATTCAAGCCAATATCGCCACCTCCCAAAGGCATCGACTCGAAGGAATAGGCGCTTTGGGTTGTCCATATTTGGTTGTAATTATCAAGCACGGGAATTTGCGCTTTGACTAAAAACGTAGTGAAGAGAAGTATGTATTTTATGTATTTCAATTTCCTTTGTTTTTTTGTGTTTTTGTCATTCCGAGGAACGAGGAATGACAAACGAAACGAAAACTCATAACTCATAACCCTTAACTCATAACTGCAAACTACCACTCATCCGTCCTAAACGACGACATCGGCAATCCGCCATTACTGAATAATTCCGCTTTTACAAAATCCTTCCACAAATAACGAACGGCAACCGGTTTCGCTACTTTGTCCGAAGTCAAAACCACCGATTTTCTACGAACTTCCGCTTTGGCAGGATAAAAAACCTTGTCTTCTCCCGCGATTTCAAAACCGTTCACCTCTTTTCCGTAAGACGTAATCCCATTTGGGACATCGTCAAAAGAAACTGTAACCGAATTGTCTTTTATTTCCATTGCCTTATATTTCGGGCTTTCAAACTCGAAGCCTTCAATTCCATATGTTTTACTCAAAGCCTGAAAAGCCAAACGGTTTCCTCCTTTTTCTTTGTCGGTTGGGTGAATATTATTTTCTTCGCCAACGTCCATCAAAACAGCCAATCCTGTATTTGGAATTTCTTTTGAAGCTTTCAATTGTGCTTCTCTCAAATAAGCCGAATTGTATTTTTCCAGATAATCTTTTGGATGAAAAGAGGCGTAATTAAATGGTGCAATTTGGCAGAAATAAAACGGAAAATCTCCTTGCTTCCACATAGCTCTCCAGCTCGAAACCATCTTTTTCATCAAAACGGTATATTCCGAAGCTCGTTCGTAATTCGATTCGCCTTGATACCAAATACAACCCTTGATTCCGTAACCGATAACCGGCGAAAGCATTCCGTTAAACAAGGTCGTAGGAACACGGTTTGGGTCTTTGGCCAATTCTTCTTTTGTCGTTGGGATTTTGGCACTTGCAAAATCTTTCAGCATTTCCTGATTCATCCAGGCTTCCATACTTGAACCTCCATACGAAACGTGAATCAATCCCACGGGAACCTGCAATACTTCCTGCAAAAGCGAACCAAAATACCAAGCCGTTGCGCTAAAATTAGCTGTAGATTTTGGCGAAGCCACTTCCCATTTTCCTTCAAAATTATCCAAAGGTTGCAAAACTGTAGCGCGCGGAATCGTAATCAAACGAATGGTTGCATTGGTTGATTTCACGATGATTTCGTTACCGTTTCTCACAGGCTGACCAGAAAACCCTTTCAAGGGCATTTCCATATTCGACTGTCCCGAACACAACCAAACTTCTCCAACCAAAACGTTTTTGATAACCACTTTTTCAGCTCCTTCCGATACTTCAATTGTAAATGGCCCTCCAAAAGATGGGGTTTGCAATTCTGTTTTCCATTTTCCAGAATTATCTGCTTTTACTTTGTATATTTTTGCATTCCAAGATGTTTTTATCGTAATGTTCGCGTTCTTTTCAGCCCAGCCCCAGATTGGCGCATTCGACTTTTGCTGCAACATCATATTGTCCGAAAACAAAGCCGGCAATTTGATTTTTGCGTTGATTTGAAAGCTTGTTAAAAGCAATACAATGGCAATAATATGATTTCTAAATTTATTCATTTCTTTTACTTTTTTCTTTTACAATCGTTACTGGTCCCAACAATCCTGCTTTCAACAATGGATTTCCTTCCAATCTAAAAGGAGCCGTTGTCCAAGTTAATCTTTCTTCTTTGGGCAATTTTTGGTCGCCGATTAATCGGTTTGCCCAAGTATTCGTGATTTTGATGATGATGGTGTTTTTACCTTTTTTCAATGCATTTGAAACATCCACTTTATAAGGAAAAGTCCAAAGTGTTCCGCAATCTTTTCCGTTGATGCTAACCTCAGCCATATTGGCAATTGTCCCTAAATCCAACCAAAGATTATTCGTATCTTTTCCGTTCCAAACAAAATCTTTTTTATAAATAACGGTACCCGAATAGTATTTAATTTGGTTATTTTCTGATGTTGACCAATCAAACAATTTATTGGTTTTTACAACTTCTTTCGGGCCTTTATATTCGGAATCAAACTGTAATTCCCAATTTTCATCCAAAGTCTGAACGTTTTCAAACTCCAAACCTTTTTGGTAGCCTTTTGCCTGAACTTCTTTAGTTTCTTCTTTAAAAATCACGAAACCCGATTCATTGGCATCTAAAGCCAAAGCAACAATTGTTCTACCGTTTTCAATTTTCCAATTGGCCAATGCCGAAGTTTTATCGGTAACCGGATTGTACCAGACCGGAATTTTTCCCACTACACGAAACGAAGCTTCAAATTGTCTTTTTTCTGCTTTTTGATTGGATAGAAAATAAACATCTTCCTCATCAGACCTGCGGTGTGTCCAGGCTAAAGTTTCAGAATCGGCACGGTTTAATTTTGGAAAATAAACATCCTGAGTAATTCCGATTTCAGCAAAATCATTTCCTAAATACGGCAATTCAATAATTGTTCCTTGACCGATTTTCCAAGAAGTTGCATTCGAAGTATTGTTCCAAATTTCATCGATTGTAGTTTGCCAATTTTTATGATCCGCTTCAGAATATATTCCCGGTTGTAAATTTGGTTTTTCGTCAATGAAAACAGTTGCTCCATCTTTGACCAATTCCAATATTTTTTTGGCAACAGCCAAAGAAATCATTTTGTTCGGCGCCATTTTGTGGCTTCCCGGAAACAGCAAAGCACCATACTGAATACTATTGCTGAAAATCACTTTTCCGTTTTCGACTTTGGCATTATTCAGTAAAACATCGGCATTGAACGAATCGTATTGGTAACCGTTCATCGCGTTTACCCATTGCGACAAATCGGTTGAGTTTTTAGTCGAAGTTACTTCTTTCGGCATTTTAATGCTTGGCTGACCTTCGTTTTTCAATCGAATGGCTTCGCTTTCCAGACGTTCCTTCCCGAAAATATTCGGAATAAAAGGCACCAATCGATCCGGAAGTACCGAACGCGACGGCAAATCTTCGCCAATAAAAACAGCCAAATCTATAACCGGTTTTCCTTTTTGCAACTGAAATTGTACTCTCTGACAATAATCCACCCAGGCTTTTCCGGGTTTCCACCAAGTTTGGTCTCTTTGAAAATAAGAACCCACGCCATCCAATGTCATTCCGGGCTTTCTGTCCGTCCACGGATTATGCGCAAAAACGTGGTAGAAAAATCGGTTGATTCCGATGGCATAATTTCGGTCTGCCAAAGTTTTCAAATTTCCGGGATGTTCGTCCCAATCCATTTTCAACTCGGTGAAAGCTTCTGCCTGAATAATATCTTTTCCATAAATATGCCCACCTGAAATCGCATCAAGCATATCATTGGGTTTGTCGTGGGTTGGACTTTTCAGCCAAAATTCCCCACTTGGATAATCGATATGTTTGAAATGCAAAAGTCCGTCACTCATCATTGTTGGAGCCACGTTTTCGGAACTGAATTTCACGTTGGCTTTTTGGGCGATATTGGCCAAGGTTCCAAAAAAATTATCGGCCACTAATTCAGCAATAGTTTTTCGAACATCGTACAAAACCTTTTCAGAAGTTGCGGCACTTTCGATGGGAATTCCCGCCATAACCGGCAAATAATCGACCAAATCATAACCTCTGCGGTTTTTAAATTCGGCTTGAAAAACAGGCGACCAGTTTTGGCTGCCACATTCCCAACTGTCAATGTGCAAAATTTTAACCACTTTGGATGCCAATTCTGGCCCGGCTATTCGCAGCATTTCTCCAAACCAATGATCCAGCTGAAAACGAACCGCTTCGGGATTAAACTTGTCCACTTCCAATCCTCTTGCTGCTCCAGCGGTGGCATTTTCGTGCCCTGTGGAAGTGTGTCCCATTCGAATAATCCTCCATTTTCCTTTTGGCGAAAGCCAAGAAAGAGTACCGTTTGCATCGACAAATTTTGAAATATTGATAATTCCTGATTTGGAAACGCAGTCGGAATTCGGAATTTGAGCTTCGGTAGTTTGTGGACTCACGCGCCAAACAGCACCCGATTTTCCTTGATAATTATCAATCAAGGATTCGTTGGACAAAAGCATTTTTGACACTTTCAATCCTTGGTTCCATTTGGCTGGATCCAAATCTTCCGCGCCCGGTTCTGAGCTTTCGGGATTGTAAACAAATCGGAAATATTTGGCTTTTATGGGAACGATACTGTGTGTGTAAAACGCATCATCATCTTGCCAACCGTGGCGTGGCGTTGTTAATCGACCCAAACTTTTGAAATTGACACCATCGTCACTGACTTCAATTAGTAAACGATGTGCCTGATAATTATTTCCCTTGGTTTCTATTTGAATCGATTTGCATAAAAACGGCTTGTCAAATTCATATTGAATCCATCCTTTTTCCTTTAATCTAAATTGATCGTCCTTATTGGAATCGCTTAAAAAGGAAGCGTCAAAATCGGCTATTGTAGAAGTAATTTTGGGACGATTCTGATTGGATGTGATGCAACTTTCCTTTACCGGAATGGCAAACACGGCGATATCTTGATAATAGTCTTTGTAATGATTTGGAACCGCTAATTTCGTTTGAATCTTGGATCCTCCATTCACGAAAGTGTCTGCCCAAACGACTTTTTGCATCGACATTTCGGGTGTAATCCAAGGCCCTCCGGCAACGGCAAAACCATCGGCGGGATGAAACGCAATTTTCACGCCCAATCGGTCTGCCTCGGTCAACGCCCAATGCACCAAATTCCAGAATTCCGGGCTTAATTGCAACACTGGCGGATCCATCAACGGCGGATTTGCCGGGCCTTTAATCGTCATCAAATAAGCACCTCCAATTCCGGCTTGTTTCATCGCTTCCAAATCAGCGGTGATGCCTGCTTTAGAATAGGCGCTCTGCATCCAATACCAATACACCCAAGGTCTTGAGGATTCTAATGTAGGTTGAAACAAGCTGTTTTCTTTTTTAGGATTTTCCTGTGCGGAAGCAAATCCCGCAAGGAGTAACATAAAAAAGAAGTGTTTTTTGTTGAACATTGGAACTAATATTTAAACTTTTTCAGACTGCTTTCCAATTCATTTTTTGAACCCATAAAAGGAACCAAATAAAAACTGTATTGATAATTTCCAGACTTAATTTGATATTGTTCCAAAGGTTGTGCTACCAAAGTCCAGCTGTCGTTTCCTCCAACACCCATTTGAACCAAATCAATATTTACCGTCAAAAATCCAGGATCTTTTAAATCATAAGTATGGGTTGCGGCGCTCAAATTTTCCTGAGTGTAAGGCCAAGCACTCATACTCAACACTTTTGTATCGTTCACAATTGCAAAACCCTTGTTTTTTTGCGGAGTTGTAAGTGCCATCCATCTCACATCACATCG
>ENA-UOWE01004290-UOWE01004290.1-activated-sludge-metagenome-genome-assembly--contig:-NODE-4290-length-13900-cov-4.214879_pt1 | contig 13900 bp, 12 predicted proteins | sample MGYA00249841_ERZ761562 | MGnify/ENA primary metagenome ERZ761562 (study PRJEB28883, sample SAMN05720200) | activated sludge metagenome | isolation source: Anaerobic digester | place: Japan... | reverse complement strand
GTATTGAAATCAATATAACCTAAGTCAATTATCGAAACTCCAATCTTATAATCATACGGTTTGTCGCTAGTTCGGGAACAAGGATTGTAAAAATTATCATTACGATTTTTCACAAACTCCATTCCATAATTTAATCCCCAGCCTTTACCTCTCTTCTTCAAAATGCTTCCCGGAGATGTTTCTCCATCGTTAGCACTTGCATGTCCGTATTCCATATCAAGATTCTGTACAATCAACAGCGAATCTGCTGTTGAATTGTACACCATATCGTTTATGTTCACGAAAAAGGAATTAAAACCGTAATTGTATTTCAATGTCGCTGCTGCACTCACATACCAATCTGATTCATTGCGAAGTACCATTCCACCTGTAAAAGCAAATTCTTGCCAATTAATCAATACCAACGATGTGCCACCACCAGAATAGAACAACTGCTGTTGTGGATCATATTCGAATCCTTCTTTGATGAACTTCGCCAAGTGATAAGGAACCTTATTAGCACTTAATCCAAGACGTGTTGAAGTATTAAAGGCCAATGAGAACTTCTTCGAATTCCAGATAAAAGCTGGATACTTCAAGAACATCGAACTATAAGCCCATTTATCCGTTTTTGTATAGCGATCAGGTGTTTTATCCTCAGAAACTGTTTCGCCAGTAAAGCTATTACGTATCAAGCGACTGTTTCTCTTCAAATACATGTAATTATTCATCACAGAGGCATCGAACGAAAGAATATGCAACTCCCATTTGTAAGGTGCTCCAACGATACTTGCTGGATTCAATCCGATTCCCATTTGTCCGGCGTAATTGCTATTCGCCACTCCCCACATCTCTTGCGCAGAGGCATTTGAGCTAAAAAAAACGACAAAAAGCAGACTCATCGTCCTAAAAAGGCGATGAAAATCCGATTTCTGTATTTTCTTATTTCTCAAAATGCGTTCCATTTCCAATGTAATTATAACTCTAAAAGAGAGTAATTATTACTTATACGCAAAAAGTCAGAAAGGGTTTACTTTTCCGTGACAAAACGACGAAAATTCACCTCACAAAAGGCAAATCACCGAATCATGGTCAAATTACTTCAGTTTACTATTCAAAAACTGCTCGAAAGTGGTTTTTGTGGAAGCATCATAGAGGCGAACAAATTGATCAAACTGAAAGTATCCGTACTTATAAGGATCTTGGGTTAATTCCTCGTAATTTTTCGAGAAGAAAGTAACCATTTCTTGCCCCTGTGGCACAGGATTTTCGAGCTTAGAAAGCATGATTTTTGCGTTATCGTAACACTCCTTCAATTGCTTCGAATATCCCTTTTTACGCCAGTATAAAATCGCTAATTCATTTGCAAACTCTTCACTTTCATAAATTGAACTCGTCATTTTATTGCCCTTTGCTCGCTCCGACCATTCAACAGCATGTCCAAGTTCGTGAACTAAATAAAATCCGTTGAAAAATAAACCGAATACCTTTTTGCCATTCTCTTGACTACCCGCTAACTTGTAAAAGAACTCCTGTTGCGGAGGAATTACCTGCGACCACATCGGAATATTTACAGTGTGTAATGAATCATCCCAATAAATCAAGTAAGGAGAAGTATTCAGAATTGTGTTTTGCGTTATTTCTACACTCGCATCTACCGACTTCACATCTGAAACAAATCCCGCCGAAATTTTAGAAGCATCAGCCACCAAAGAAGCCGAATCGGGATTCAGCACGAACCAATGTTTTTGAGCAACCGAATTGAAGGAAACAAAAACTGAAAGCAATAAAAGTACTTTTTTCATTATATAGAATAATAATATATTTAAACAAACATCTTACCCGGATTAAGGATATTATTCGGATCGAATAAACGCTTAATACCTTTTTGCAATTCGATTTGCGTACTATTGAAAGCAATATCCATATAGCCTTTCTGAACATAACCGATTCCATGTTCACCGCTAATGGTTCCTTTCAATTCAACACATAGGTGAAAGATCTCACGAATACCGAGGGGAACTTTATTCTTCCAATCCTCATCACTCATAGTATCTTTAATGATATTCACATGCAGATTACCATCACCGGCATGTCCGTAGCACACTGAGCGGAATCCATATTTCGCACCTATCTCCTTCACTCCTTTCAACAATCGAGGTAATTCAGCACGAGGCACCACAGTATCTTCCTCTTTATACACCGAATGCGACTTCACCGCTTCACCTGCTGCGCGACGCATCTTCCAAAGTTCATTCTTCTGTTCTGCAGTATCGGCAAACATCACCTCATCACATTCAAACTGATACATCAACTCAGTGATTTGCTCACATTCTTTAAACAGCACGTCGATATCATTGCCATCTACTTCAATCAGAAGATGTGCTTTATGTTCATTCTTCACAGGAATTTTCACATCCACAAATTGCATCACATAATCGATCGCATCACGTTCCATGAATTCCATCGCCGAAGGCGTAAATCCCGCTCTGAAAACAGCACTTACCGCCTCACAAGCTTTCTCAGGCGAATAAAATGGAACAAGCATAATTAAGTTTTTCGTAGGAAGTGGAATCAATCGGAAAACAATTTTGGTTACAATTCCTAATGTTCCTTCACTTCCTATCAACAGCTGTGTTAAATTATATCCAGTAGAATTCTTCAACACATTCGCTCCTGTCCAAATAATTTCTCCGTTAGGTAAAACCACCTCACAATTCAGGATATAATCCTTCGTGGTTCCATACTTCACCGCTCTTGGTCCACCGGCATTCTCCGCCAAATTACCTCCCAAGAAACAGCTTCCTCTAGAAGCGGGATCAGGAGGATAAAACAATCCTTTTGCCTCTACGGCATCACGAAACACCTGATTTATTACACCGGGTTCAACTGTAGCTTGGAGGTTGCGTTCATCGATCTCAATGATTTTATTAAAACGCTCGGTAGAAAGCAATATTCCGCCATGGACAGGCAATGCACCGCCGCTTAATCCGGTACCTGCTCCACGAGGAGTTACAGGAATATGCTCAGCATTGGCAAGGCGCATAATAGAAGCTACTTGGTTAGCATCTGCGGGACGAACAACGACAGCGGGATTAAACTGCAAATCCTCGGTTTCATCATGTCCGTAGTGCGCCAATTGATCGAGATCGGTAAAGACCTGATCATCGCCGCAAATCTGCTTTAAAGCAGCAACTGTATCAAGAGTAATATTCGAATACATACCAAAATATATTCAACAAAAATACGATGCTAAGAGTTTCGAATTTCTCTACAATCAATAAGTAATTAACCACTTTATCAAGAGCAAAACCACTTCTTAATCCGAGCATTATATCAACTCATTCAAAAAACGTCAAAATGCATCTACAGAGAACAAACGAAGGAAATATCAACAATTTTACGTCCCACAAAAAGCCCTTTTCAGAGGTAAACCCCAGAACCATGAATGTTGATTAATCTACCAAAGCTGATCGGGAAACTAGGTGTACACCTCCTGATTTTAGCTAATTTTGTGCTCTCATACCGCAAACATTGAAAGAAGAACATTTAAAATGGTTTTCGCCAACTTTAGGCGGAGAAACAGAAATGCTGGTATTCGGGCATGCCGGCGTCCCTGTTATTATTTTCCCTACCAGTATGGGTAGCTATCACCAAAACAAAGACTTTTTGTTGATTGATGCTGTATCATGGTTTGTGGAGAATGGTTTAGTGAAAATCTACTGTCCCGATAGTGTCGACAAGCACTCCTTCTACAACGATACTATCCATCCTTCAGAACGCATAAGAAATCACGTTATTTACGATCGATTTATCCTCGATGAAGTAGTATCGAGAGCATCTGAAGAAACAGGACATCATAAAGTAACAGTTGCAGGGTGCAGCTTTGGTGGATACCATGCCATCAACTTCGCATTTCGTCACCCTTCACGAGTGAGCAATGCCTTTAGCATGGGCGGAGCATTCGATATCACCAACCATTTAGACGGTTACTACGATGAGAATGTGTACTACAACAATCCGGTGGATTATTTAGGAAACCTCAACGATGATAACCTCTGGAAAATGGGAATCATATTAGGTGTTGGAGAACAAGATTTCTGTCTTCCGCAAAACAATCGATTGGCCGACATTATGCGTCAGAAGGGAATGCCATTCTGGCTCGACGTCAGACCGAATGCCGTACACGACTGGCCTGTATGGAGAGAGATGCTGCCGACGTATTTCGGTCGCATGAATTTGCAATTTTAATAAGAAGATTTACTCAATAATTTACAAACCGAATTCACATGAAACGTATTGGTATTCTCCACGGGATGGAGCGCAGTTTTCCGGATGCATTAATTCAACGCATCAATGAAAAAAACGAACCCGGCATTGTTGCCGAACTAGTAAAGATTGACAAATGCATGCAAGGAGAAGCAACCGATTATCATGTTATCCTTGATCGTATTTCTCAAGATGTTCCTTTCTATCGTGCATATTTAAAAAATGCAGCACTAAACGGAACAGCGGTACTTAACAACCCTTTTTGGTGGAGTGCCGATGAGAAATTCTTCAATAACTGTTTAGCAACAAGACTAGGAATTCCTGTACCTAAAACATGTTTATTACCATCGAACCAATGGCCTGATGATACAAGTGAAGCATCATTCAGAAATTTATCGATGCCACTCGATTGGGAAACGATGTTTCAATACACAGGATTCCCTGTTTACATGAAACCTCATGCCGGAGGAGGATGGAAAAACGTATTTCAATTAGACACGAAAGATGGTTTCTTCCAATCGCATCAAACTACGGGACAACTTGTAATGTTATTGCAAGAAGAAATCAAGTTTGATTCGTATTTCCGTGTTTATTGCATCGGATTAAAAGATATTCGCATTATGGAATACGAACCACGTAATCCTCATCACTTGCGTTATGTCCACAATAAATTCAATGCCGATCAGAAATTACTAGACACCATTTACGATTATACAATGCGCTTATGTGAAGCATTGGGATATGACTTCAATACAGTAGAATTTGCTGTACGCGATGGAATTCCTTATGCTATCGACTTCTGTAATCCTGCACCGGATGCAGATATCAGCAGCGTAGGACAAGAAAACTTCGACTGGGTAATTGAATCAGCAGCTAACATGTGTATTCGCAGAGCTAAAGCACATAAAGAAAATGCCGACAACCTCACTTGGGGAACTTACATGAAAAACGCTACATTGGGGATGGCATCAGGAAATCCGATTCCTAGATTCACACCATCAGAAAACGTAAATCAATAATTAAAAAAATGAGTAGTTGAAAAGCTGCTCATTTTTTTTTGAATAATGGTAGAGAATTTAGGAACTACAAAAAATAGTTGTTATTTTCACAAACCACGAACCGTTAGTTTTCACAATAAAAACAATATTATATGTCGCTATTTACACTTGGAATAGAAGAAGAATTTCAAATTATAGATCCCGAAACGAGAGAATTACGCAGTCACATGCACCAAATTGTTGAAGGAGGAAAAGTAATTCTAAAAGAACAAGTAAAAGCCGAAATGCACCAGAGTATGGTGGAAGTAGGAACTAATATTTGTAAGGATGTTGTTGAAGCTCGTAAAGAAGTAACCTATCTGAGACGAATCATCGGAGAGATAGCGGCTAAACAAGGGCTTCTCTTTGCAGCAGGCGGAACGCATCCATTCTCGAGATGGCAAGATCAAGAAATTACTGATCATCCGAGATATCACGAGATAGTTGACAAGATGCAAGATACGGCGAGAGGAAATTTAATTTTCGGATTGCATGTGCATGTCGGAATTCCGAATCGTGAAATCGGATTACAGTTGATGAACCAAGCTAGATATTTCTTGCCACATATTTTTGCATTATCTGCCAACTCACCATTTTGGTTAGGAAGAAATACAGGTTTTAAAGCTTACCGAACAAAAGTATTCGACAAATTCCCTCGTACCGGTATTCCTGATTATTTCTCGAGTGTAGCTGAATATGATAGTTATGTTAACTTGTTGATCAAGACTAACTGCATCGACAACGGAAAGAAAATATGGTGGGATTTACGTCTACATCCTTTCTTCGAAACAATCGAATTCAGAATTTGCGATGTACCGATGAAAGTTGATGAGACCATCGCCATTGCAGCATTGATTCAAGCTGTTGTTGCAAAGATTTACAAATTGATGCAATCGAATTTAAGTTTCAGAAACTATAGCAGAGCATTGATCAACGAGAATAAGTGGAGAGCGGCACGCTATGGTATTGAAGGCAAGCTTATCGACTTCGGAAAGCAAGAAGAAATTGCTACTAAAGATTTGATATACGAACTACTCGACTTTGTTGATGATGTAGTGGATGATTTAGGCAGCCGTCATGAGCTTCGCTATATAGAAAAAATGCTGGAGCAAGGAACGGGAGCCGACCGACAACTAGAAGTTTATGCAAGAACAGGCGATTTAAAAGCTGTTGTTGACTATATGGTAAGCGAAACAAGCTACGGATTGTAAGATTCTGCAAAAAACAACCTGCATCAAGAAAAAATATTTCGGAACTTTGCCTCTCAAATGGAAAAGCAACAAATCCGCGTAGCGATACTCGATTTATACAATAACGAGCCTAATGAAGGTATGAGAGGGATTTACTCTATACTTGAAAGACAAGCTCAGGAGCAAAGTGAAATAGAACTTACTTGGACCAGATTCGACGTACGTTACAAAGGAGAAGTGCCGGATAGCAGCTATGATATTTACATCAGCAGCGGTGGACCGGGAAGTCCTTTGGAAGAACCCGGAGCACAATGGGAAATCGACTACTTCCGATTGATGGATGAATTATTAGAAACTAATCGTCATTCGGGTAGCGATAAGAAATACATTTTCTTGATTTGTCATTCGTTCCAATTAATGTGCAGGCATTTAGGCTTAGGCGAGTTGAAGAAGCGTAAGTCGACAGCCTTCGGAATTTTCCCTACTCATCGCATGGAAGGCGGAATCGACGAACCATGCTTCAGAAATTTACCTGATCCTTTTTATGCAGTTGATAGTCGCGATTGGCAAGTAATACAACCTAATCACGATGAATTGCAAAAATTCGGAGCAGAAATTTTAGCCATCGAAAAAGATCGTCCACATGTCCCACTCGAAAGAGCCATGATGGGCATACGATTTACGAATGAAATGATAGGAACGCAATTTCATCCGGAGGCAGATCCAATTGGAATGTTGCATTATCTGATGAGAGAAGAGAAAAGCAAACAGATAATAGAAATTCACGGACAAGAAAAATTCGATGATATGGTTTTGCATCTGAATGACGATGACAAAATTAAGCTTACTCAGAATACTGTTATTCCGACATTTTTAAGAAATGCCATCAGCGAAATCCGTAAGCAAACGGTTAACAGCTAAGCAATGAAAATCGATCCCGTAGATAAGCCGCAGCAACGCGGATATTTCAGAAAACTACTCGGGAAAGAATACTTTATTTTACTTCGAAAAATCAAGTGGTTAAAAGAAGTTGATTCCTTTGCAAAAATAGAACCATCGACAGACTTTAATCACCTCTGCTTCGAGCATCAATCCATATTATTACGTCCCTTGAAAGACGTAGAAATGTATCTGCAGTACAATAAAATTGTCAATCTACGGCTCGCTGCTGAACAAATCAACGGAGTTACCATACATCCCGGACAAACATTTTCGATTTGGAATTTAGTTGGGCGACCCACAAAAAAGAAAGGATACCTCGAAGGATTAACTTTAGAAAATGGTAGAACGGGGAAAGGAATCGGAGGAGGACTTTGTCAGCTAGGCAACCTAATCTACTGGATGAGCATTCACACACCATTATCCATAAAAGAAAGATGGCGACATGGCTATGATGTTTTTCCCGACATCAACAGAAGTATTCCCTTTGGATGCGGCGCTACGTTAAGCTACAATTACATTGACTTACAAATTGAAAACACGAGTGAGCAAAGTTTTCGGATTGAAGTATGGTTAGACGAAGAATATTTAAGAGGGAAAATAACGTCGAATGCACCTATCGATGTTAAATATCAAATCAAAGAAGAAGACCATCATTTCGCGCAACAATGGTGGGGAGGATATACACGACATAATAAAATATATCGTATTGCTACCTACGGCGATGGAAGAGAAACGAGAGAAATGATTGCAGAGAACAATGCGATTATGATGTACAATCCGATGTTGAATGCATGACAAAACTTTGATAGTATCTAAAGAAATTTCGGAAAATCAACCAATCAAAAAAGGAATACTATCTTCGTGCAATAAATACAGCTAAGGGTATCGGGAATGGCAACCAAGAAGAAATTTTACACAGTATGGGAAGGTCGCACGAAAGGAGTTTTCGAGACGTGGGACGAATGCAAGCGAAGTACTGATGGATTTCCTGAAGCCAAATACAAATCGTATCCCACAAAAGAAGAAGCCGAGAAAGCCTTCAAAGAACATTTCGCGCGACATTTATATCGCAAATCTTCGGATACGCCTACCGTTAGGACAGGAAGTAAATTAATGGTTGGAAGACCCATCAGCGACAGCATCTGTGTAGATGCGGCCTGCAGCGGGAATCCTGGATTAATGGAATATCAAGGAGTTGACACCCAAACAAGAGAAAACCTTTTTCACATGGGGCCTTATCCTGATGGCACCAATAATATTGGCGAATTTTTAGCGCTGGTACACGCCCTCGCCTATCTCCAACAAAATAATTTACCCACCAAAATAATATACAGCGATTCGAAGATTGCAATTGGTTGGGTAAAAAAGAAAAAGTGCGGAACCAAATTGGCTCCAACCCGAAATAACGGAAAGCTATTCGAATATATCGACCGCGCTGAAAGATGGCTGATGAACAATCGCTATAACAATCCCATTTTAAAATGGGAAACAGAAGTTTGGGGTGAAATTCCCGCCGATTTCGGAAGAAAATAAAACTTAGTCCGTTAAGTAGAATAAATCTCCTTAAACCGCTTATCAACAAAAAAGTGCAAACTGTTGGTAAATCAATATACGTGCCGAATCAAAAATTTTGACATATACTATTGCTTTTCAATAACTTAACACGCTTTCTAGAACATAAAATAAAAAGTTCTTTTCGAAAAAAATCAAGCCAATTTTTCCGTATTTTTGCAGCACTGATCTTCCCCTTCCCGATATGAAATATTCTGCTAAAGCCCCTGCCCTGCTTTTACTTGAAGATGGAACCGTTTTTTATGGTAAAGCCGCCGGTTTTAAAGGAATTGCCACCGGAGAACTTTGTTTTAATACAGGGATGACGGGATACCAAGAAATATTTACTGACCCTTCTTACACCGGACAACTGATGGTGATGGCGAATGTACATATTGGAAACTATGGCATTAAATATTCAGAATCGGAATCGGACGGAATTAAAATTGCAGGATTGATTTGCAGAAATTTAAGTCAGATCCCTTCACGTAAAGACGCTGATTGTTCAGTTCAAGAATTCTTCGAACAAAAGAAATTAGTTGTTATTACCGATGTCGACACCAGAGCGATTGTAAGACATATTCGCGAGAAAGGTGCAATGAATGCAATTATCAGCACCGATGTTCAGGACATTGAAGCATTGAAAAAGCAATTAGCGGCGGTACCATCGATGGAAGGATTAGAACTTTCATCAAAAGTATCGACTCAAAAAGTATACGATTACAATACCGACGGAACCTACAAAGTAGCTTTATTAGATGCCGGAGTAAAATTAAATATCATTCGATTGCTTGCAGAGAGAGGATGTAACGTTCGTGTATATCCGTACTCAACATCATTCGAAGAAATGCAATCGTGGCAACCTGACGGATATATGCTATCAAATGGCCCCGGAGATCCGGGAGCAATGCCTGATACAGTTGCCACTGTAAAGAAAATGCTGAATAGCTCAACACCGGTTTTTGGTATCTGCCTCGGACACCAACTTTTAGCAGAAGCCTGCGGCATACGAACTTTCAAAATGCATCATGGGCACAGAGGAATTAATCACCCGGTAAAAAATATCATCACCGGAAGATGTGAAATCACCTCTCAAAATCACGGATTCGCAGTAATGCCGGAAGATGTACATAATTCATCAGAAGTAGAAATTACGCATATCAACCTTAACGATCAAAGTATCGAAGGAATTCGCGTGAAATCGAAAGATGCTTTTTCGGTACAATATCATCCTGAAGCTGCACCGGGTCCACATGACTCAGAATACCTCTTCGATGATTTTGTTGAACTGATTAAACGATCAGTGAGCAAGAAAGTAGTTGCTTAATCTCGATATTTTCTTACCACTCTCCTCGTAAACCTTGATTTACGCAGGAAAATTTAGCATTGACTTCCAATTATAAAAGTCAATTAAGTATATTTATCATCATAAAGTATTTATGAAAAAATATACAATCTGCATTTTATTGTTTATTTCAATGTCGTTTTGCTTTGCAAATCGAGCAGATAAGTATTTATCATTAGGATTAGTTGCTCTGCAAACGGATAGCGAAGCAAGAGCTATAGAATATTATGGCAAAGCATACGAACTAGCTTACCACGACAAAGACGTTTATAGTCAGGCGGAGGCTCTATTACACCTTGGCATGTGCACCTATGGCTCAGGAATCACGCAAGGAATGGAGTATGCGATGAGAGCGATGGAACTCTACAAACAATTTGAAATTACAGATCCTTATATTGCACAAGAAGGAAGAAGTAAATGCCTGCAATTAATTAGTACAATTCAATCACGTCAAGGCAAACACAGGGAAGCTATAGCATTAAGCAAAGAAGCTATAAATGGATTTCCTAACGGGAATGATTCGAGCGGGACACTAGTACTAATATATAGGTCGCTAGGAAATGCATATGATGCTTTGCAAATAAAAGACTCAGCTGAGTATTTTCATCGCCTGGCATTGAAGGAAAATATCAAAAGCAAGTACATTACCTATTTACCCGGATCTTATTTAAGCGTCGCGAAAATTGAAATAACTAAGGGAAATAAAAACGAAGGAATGATTTTACTCGATTCTGCATATCAAATATCACAGCGGAGCTATAACAAACAAGCAATGGTGCTCGTACTTTTAGAAAAAGCGAATTGGGAAATCAAGTTTAACAGCGATTATCAAAAAGCAGAAGCCTATTATAAAGAAGCTTTAATATCATCTGAAAATTTTAGTGATAAATTTTTCACGATAAAAACACTCGACAAACTCATAAATTTAAAAGAAAGTCAAAAGCAATTTGATGAAGCATTAATTTATGAAAAGCAGCAGATAAAAGTAAAAGAGCAGATGGCTTCGTATGAGAAAGAGAAAGCTATCGAATCGTTACAAATGCAATTTAATGTTTCCGAGAAAGACAGAAAGCTACATTTAATAGAGCAAGAAAACGAAATCATAAAGTTGACCAATATTTTGCTATGGGGAGGAATTGCCATCATCATTGCCATTGCAATTGCCGTTATTCAGTTTTTAAGAAAAATCAATAATCGCAATAAGCAATTGCTTCAAACCAAAGAAGCATTAATGCAAGCCATAGAAGACCAGAAACGATTAAAAGAAAACCAGCTTCAAAACGACCTTGATCATAAAGAAAGTCAGCTAAGTGCATTAGCACTTCAAATGTTGCGTAAAAATGAATTACTACAAGAATTGAATGAAAAGCTTGAGCAGCAAAGTCAGCCTGAAGCCCGTCAATTGATCAGTCGTGAGTTAAACCGGGAAAAGGAATGGGACGATTTCAACCTATACTTCGAAGGATTAAACAAGAACTTTTTCAATCGACTGAAAGAAGCCTTCCCTGAAATAACACCGAACGACCTTCGAATATGTGCTCTAATCAAGATGAATATGAGCATTAAAGAAATGGCAGCGATAATGAATATCTCAGCCGATAGTGTAAAAACGGCACGATATCGACTTCGCAAAAAGCTTCAACTGAATACCGAAGATAACCTCACAGAATTCCTCATGAAACTCTAAAATCGATAAAAAATCAAGGATAATCACCAATAGTCGACCGGAAATGACATCAGATCCTAATGATGTACACCTTATGTCTACCTACTTTTCTTGCTCTAAGTTACTCAGCAGCATACATTTGCTAAAGGTTAACCAACAACACAAGCCGAAACAACGAGCGCGCGATTGCAGAAGCCACACAGCATTATCCAAAACTAAAAACATGAAAAAACTTACCCTCCTACTCTTTTTAATAGTATTTCGTTTCTCAGCATCGGCTCAAGCGCCTATGGGAAACCCGGGATTTGAATTAGTGTCGCCTGACTCGATCCCCTTACTTTGGGGACAACTCACATCGTTTGCTATTTCAATAGATAGCAATGGGAATCCAATCGATTCGTTAGTATTTGACGGATTACTATGCGGTGTAACAAATGATGCACATACCGGAAACTATGCTTTAGAATTAAGAAATGCGTACAACTTTACAACGCAAACGGGATATCCCGGAGGAGCTTGTGCAATGCAAGATTCAAATCAATTTTACAGCCTCCTACTTGACTTTTCCAATATTGGAAACCCCGATCAACTTAACTTCTACTACAAATTTTTAGCAGTAGGAAATGATTCCGGGTATGCGAAAATTACGGTGTTTGATAGTTTATTTGATCAAATAGCGGTTACTGAAATTAGATTAGGAGCAAACTCAACTTACTCATTTGTTAATGTTCCGATAACTTATAATCAGGCGGGATCGGCTATTGCAGCACAACTATGCTTCTTTAACTCAACTCCTCTAGGGTCAACAAATTTAGGATCTAGATTAAATATTGATGATGTAAATATAACAACAACTACCGGATTACAAATCCCAGTTATAAGTGAAGGTTTTCATCTTGTACCCAACCCGGCAAACGATATAATTAATATATTCAGTAACGAGAAATCTAATCAAATTCAAGTTTTTGATATGCAAGGAAGGGCAGTATTTAAATCATTCGACGTCGAGAATAAAATCGATTGCCATAACTGGAAAGAAGGCATGTACATAGTAAAAATTCAATCCGGACAAAAAACGAAAAACGAAAAGCTGGTTATAAAGCATTAAAATTAAAAAACCGCCAAACAAAAGTTTGGCGGTTTTTCTTTTTACTAAAGGGCCGACATTATTGTCGCAAATTCTTCCTTAGTTTTTCCAAGTTTAGTCTGAATTTTGCTTAACATTTCGTCTTTCTTACCTTCTTCATAAGTTAAATCAGCATCTGTTAAAACAGAATATTTAGCTTTTAATTTACCTTTTTGCTCTGTCCAATTAGCTTTACCAACTGCAGGAACTGAATTTGTATTTGACATGATATTTTGAATAAGCCCGATCTCTGCGGGTACATAGTAATAAAAATATTACAATGCAAAGTTGAGAACATAATCATTTTAATACATTACAAAAAACGCTATTGAAATTGCATAATTTGCGTTTACAAACTTTCAATGTTTATTCTCTTTTTATCCTTCAAAGATTTAAAAAAGGAAGGGGTTAATCCTGTAACCTTTTTAAATTGATTCGAAAGATGAGCTACACTGCTATAATGCATTTTCCAAGCAATTTCAGTTAAGTTCAATTCATTGTAAATGATTAATTCTTTAACTCTCTTAATTTTATGCATAATGATAAAATGTTCGATAGTAGAACCTTCAGTTTCAGAAAACAAATTAGATAAGTAAGTGTAATCGTAATCTAGCTTCTCAGCTAAAAAAACAGAAAAGTTAACTTTAGGAAGTTCATCACTATAGTGAATCATTTCGACTATTACGTTTTTAATTTTCTCAATGAGGATTGATTTCTTATCATCCATTAATTCTAACCCTGAACGCAACAATTCGGAAGCAAAACTTATTGTCCCTTCCAAAATTGGTTTAAGTG
>ENA-UOWE01004287-UOWE01004287.1-activated-sludge-metagenome-genome-assembly--contig:-NODE-4287-length-13915-cov-3.917893_pt1 | contig 13915 bp, 9 predicted proteins | sample MGYA00249841_ERZ761562 | MGnify/ENA primary metagenome ERZ761562 (study PRJEB28883, sample SAMN05720200) | activated sludge metagenome | isolation source: Anaerobic digester | place: Japan... | reverse complement strand
TCAATGGAAATTTACAAGTGAGTTTTCCAAAATGAGAAATTAATTTTTTTAATTATTTTGTGGGGTTTGAGATGATTTATAATTTTACGAAATTATTTAAATATTCTCTTTTATTAACTTTAACTTTTGTTGTGATTTCTTTTTCGCAGCAAAATATTGAAGAGTTAAGAAGAGAACTTCAATTTCGCCCTTTATATTCAACCGTAGTGAATCAGTATGGAGAAATTTTTGCTGGCACCTGGGGTGCAGGTATATGGAAATCAACTGATGAAGGGATATCGTGGTTTAGGGTCAGTGAAGGATTAGAATCTTATGATATCCGTAAATTATTCGTAGATAGCAATAACAAACTCTTTGCAATTACAGGTTTAGGTATATATTCTTTTGACAATTCATCGCAATACTGGCAAATAATTTCTAACTTACCAAAAAATAATGCTTATAGGAATATCATCCAAGTTGATAATGATTTGATTCTAGTAGATGACAATGGAATAGTTTATAAATCACAAGACGGAGGAAAAAACTGGCAGAAAGTTAGTACCTTACCTGAAAAAATTCTTATTGCTCCAATCACCTCTTTGAATAAAAAAATAATTGTAGGTACAGAAAAAGGTTTATATGAATCATACGATAAAGGTTCATCGTGGATCAAAATAAACAATTTTATAAGCGGAGAAAATATTACTGATATCAAAAACTATAATAACACTTTATATTTTACAACCTTTAACAATGGTATTTTTATTTCTAAAGATGGTGGTACTACAATCACAGCCTTGAATGATGGGTTAGGAACTAAAAAAATAAAATTTATTACTACAGATATTAATGGCAAAGTTTTTCTCTCTACTTATGATAATGGATTGTATATACTTGATGAAGAAAGAGATGTATGGAAAAAAACAAATTTCGATTATTTAATAAGATCAGCTGAATTTATTTCATTTAAGAAAAATAATATTATTGCTGGTTCATCTTCTGGTTCTGTTTTTAAATCTACCGATGGCGGTATTAATTGGATTGAACTACCCAAAAAATTAATTGTTGCCAGACCCAATGATAGATATATGTATGTTAAAGCTTCAGACGAAATTCAAAGATATTATTTACCTCCACCAATTGAATTTTATAAGAATAAACAGAATAAAACCAATGCAGCTACAATAATTGTAACATATACAGGATTTAGTGCCGAAGCACAAGCAGCATTTCAATATGCTATTGATATATGGGCTTCTCTCATAACCTCCTCAGTTCCAATTCGTGTAAATGCAACATACACCTCATTAGGTTCAGGAATATTGGGTAGTGCAGGACCCTCTACATCTTATACAGGTTTTAATAATCAACCTTATGCTAATACATGGTATCCTGTTGCACTTGCTGAAAAAATTAATGGTGATAGATTAAACTTAAACACAAATCCAGATATAAATGCTAATTTTAACAGTGATTTTTCCAATTGGTACTTCGGGACAGATGGCAATACTCCATTTACAAAATATGATTTTGTATCAGTAGTGTTGCACGAGTTATGTCATGGTTTAGGTTATGTTGGCTCCTTTAGCTATTCCGGAGGCGTAGGTTCGTGGGGGGATCCAACTTATCACTATCCCTACATATTCGATAGATTTATTTATAATGGTTCAAGCCAACTACTGATTAATACCGGTATATTTTTTAATCCTTCTACAGATTTAGGAAATCAACTAACAGGAAATAATTTATGGTGGAATGGACCAAACACTGGAACTGCAAGATTGTATGCTCCTGCAGCATGGTCAGGTGGATCTTCAATTTATCACCTTGATGAATCAACATATCCACCCGGTAGCGGAAATAATTTAATGACTTATGCACTTGCTAACGGAGAAGCCATACATTCTCCAGGTTCTATTGTACTAAATCAAATGGCGGATATGGGTTGGTCTACATCTTCACCTGTTACATATTCTATAAGTGGGACAATAAAAGATGGTAGTAATAACCCTATAAGTGGAGTAACAGTAACACTTTCAGGTAGCTCTTCTGGTTCAACAACTACAAATTCATCAGGTGTATTTACTTTTTCAAATCTTTCTGCAGGTGGAAGCTATACATTAACACCATCCAAAACGAATTATAGCTTTTCACCTTCGAGTAGAAATTATACTAATCTAAGTGCTAATCAAACTACTGCAAATTTTACAGCCACACCTTTAGCTGCTATAAGTGTAAACCCAACATCGCTATCTTATGGTGACGTAAAAACATCACAATATAGCGATAAAACAATAACTATAACAAACTCTGGTTTAGCTAATTTAATAATAAATAGTTTTACATTTTCCGGAACAGATACTTCTTCTTTTCATTTAGTATCTCCACCCACATTACCTCTTACAATTACTCCATCATCAAATCAGGTTATAACAATTAGATTTTCTCCAGTTAGTATAGGCTCAAAAAGTGCAAACCTAATAATTTCTTATGGTGGTGCCGGGGCGACTTTGAATGTGCCTTTAAGTGGTAATGGAATTGCAAGTAGCTCAGTCTGGAGTCAAAATAAAACCACAATAAACTTTGATTCATTAGGATTTTTGTCTACGCCAAGTGATTCTTTACTGTTAATTACAAACACATCATTAACTGATTCATTAGTTATCACATCTGTAGTATATACAGGAGGTAACAATAAGTTTTCACTAAATGAAACGTTACCTATTAAAGTATCACCTAATAGCAGTAAAAATATTAAAATAAGATTTAACCCTGATTCTGTTGGCACTTTTTCAGGTACAATCACTTTCAACAATAATTCAGGCAATCAACCTACAGCAAATTTGAATGTAACTGGAAAAGTATTTGGTTCGGTAATAGCTGCAAATAAAACCACAATTAATTTTGGGGTCGTAGGAATAGGTTCGGGCAATAAAGATTCTACAATTGAAATAACAAACACTGGCTCTTATAAACTTAAAATATTCTCTGTGGGATTAGCAACTGCTGACTCTTCCTTTGAAATTACAACTACATTACCTTCAAGTGGTGTAATCCTAAATCCATCCGAAAAATATTACATCACAATAAGGTTAAAACCTAATATTTTAGGTGTAAAAACAGGCACTATTACAATCAACAATAACTCAAAGAATAACACTAGTTTTACTATTACAGTAAGCGCAAATGTTCAACAATCATATTTAACTTTTACACCTTCTTCAATCAATTTTGATAGCACTTTTATTGGTCAGGTAAGCAAGACTTTAAACTTGATAATCCACAACTCCTCAACTTTACTAAAACAGTCATCATTTAATAAAACAAATGTAACTGTTACATTATTTGATAAAGTTATCACAGGGGATACAGTTTCTTTTAAGATATTAAATAAAAAAACTAATGTATCATTGCAGAGTGGTGCTAATGATACAGTTCAAATACTATTTTATCCTCATACAGCCGGCATAAAAAACGCAACACTCACAATTACAAGTAATGATCTTACTCCAATAAGAACTATCAACTTAACTGGTTTTGGAGGAGGCAAAGCTGTAATTTCTACAAATTATTCATCAATAAATCTGGGAGACTGCGTTGCAGGCAAATCTAAAGATACAACTCTCATCATTACAAATACAGGCAACCTCGATTTAATATTATCATCTTTTTCATTCACAGGAAGTGATAACTCAAGTTTTGGATTTATCATTAATAACTCTCCAAAAACTTTACTTTTCAATCAATCTGATACAGTAAAATTTAGATTTAATGCATCGTTACCTGGAGGAAATAAGAGTGCACAACTTAGTATAAACTCAAATGATCCATCGTTAAGTATATTAAACATACCAATTATTGCCAACGTTAAATATGCATCTTTATATAAATATGTCAGTACAATTCAATACAATACAACTGATATTGGTGGAAAATCTGATACTGAAATAGTAATAAAAAATAATGGAAACTCTAATCTTGAAATTGGTAATATATATCTTGATGGTGCATTTTATACTGATTTTATTTTAGGAGCAAATTACAATAACATAGTTTTAGCTCCAAATGAAGAAAAAAATATCAAGGTAAGCTTTATCCCCTCTGATACTGGTTTAAGATACGCTAGACTCGTAATAACAAGTAATGACCAAAATAAACCAGAAGATTATATCATTTTGAAAGGTACAGGAAAAACAGCTTCATTACCTTCTCTTTATTTAGCTTATAACATAATAGATTTTGGATATGTCAATACTGGATTTTATAAAGATACTATTATTTCTATCAAAAATAATGGGAATGCCCCTCTTATAATAGATTCATTGAACATTATTGGCACTAATAAGGATAGATTCTCGATAATTGGTAAATCTGTTCCTTTTACATTACTATCTGGTGAATCAGATAATATTGTAATAAGATATCAATCAAGTTTATCTCAAGCAAATGCAATTTTAAGAATTAAAAGTAATGATTTACAAAAACCAATTTTCGAGATATTGTTAAATGGCAACTCATCATTCCCAATCATGACACTATCAGATTCTGCTTTTAATTTCAATAAAGTAAATGTTAAAGATAGTTCTATTAAAACTTTAAAAATTAGAAATAATGGATTATCTACTCTTATTGTTGACTCAGTTTCACTTATAAACGCAGATGGATTTTTTGTTAACTATATTCCATTACCAATTCAAATTCAACCCGCAGAAGAAAAAATAATTGTAATAAAGTTTTCACCTAATGAGCCAAAGAATTATAGTTCTGTTTTAAAATTAAAAACAAATGACCCCAATATTCCTGAAAAGTTAATACCTTTATTTGGTTTAGGAGCAGCACCTAATATGATTCTTTCTCAAAAGGTTGATTTCGGAAAAGTGATAAAAGATAACATTAAGTATAGTGGTTTTAGAATAGGTAATTCTGGGAATGCAATTCTTACAATATCTGGAATAACGGTAACAGGTAATAATGCTTCTGAATTTGAAATAATAAACAAAACATACCCCTATAATATAGCTGAAGGTCAAAGTGATAGTGTAACAGTAAAATTTACTGCAAAAACAATTGGTGTAAAAGATGCAAAAATCAAAGTTTTATCAAATGACATTACATCAAATAATGAAATTGTAATTCTAGCTGAAGCCACAACCAACGTTCAGGTAAACGATAAAAATGAGATACCTTTAAGTTACGAGTTAAAACAAAATTATCCCAATCCATTTAATCCTAGTACAAGAATATATTATGCTATAAAAGAAAATGGATTTGTATCTCTAAAACTATTTGATATCTATGGAAGAGAAGTTGAAGAATTAGTTAATGAATACAAACCTGCTGGCACTTATTCAATTGATTTTATACCAAAAGATCTTACAAGCGGAGTATATTTTTATGTTTTGAAAGTAAACAACTTTTCTCAAACAAGAAAAATGATGTTTATTAAATAATTTTCATCATAATTGTGCCCGAGTAAATCGGGCACAATTAAATATATCAAATTTATTTTAACATTGGAATTTTTATATTAAACTTTTTGGCGTTAGAAATAGCTTTTTCGTATCCTGCATCAGCATGTCTAATAATACCCATTCCCGGATCATAAGTTAATACTCTTTCAAGTCTTTTTTCTGCTTCTTTTGTACCGTCAGCCACTATAACCATTCCAGCATGAATGGAGAGTCCTATTCCAACACCACCACCATGATGAACTGAAACCCAACTTGCACCTCCAATTGCATTTAGAAGTGCATTTAAAATTGGCCAATCTGCTATAGCATCACTACCATCAAGCATTTTCTCGGTTTCCCTATTTGGTGAAGCAACAGAACCACAATCTAAATGATCACGACCAATAACTATAGGAGCAGATACTTCCCCACTTGCAACAAGATCATTAAAAATTTTACCCATTTTAGCTCTTTCACCATAACCTAACCAACAAATTCTTGCAGGTAAGCCCTGGAAGGTAATTAATTTTTGTGCTTTTTCAATCCATCTTATTAAAGATTTATTTTCAGGGAATGTATCAATAATTGCCTGATCAGTCCTATAAATATCTTCAGGATTTCCACTTAAAGCTACCCATCTGAATGGCCCTTTCCCATCACAGAATAATGGCCTAATATACTCTGGAACAAACCCTGGTATATCAAAAGCATTATCAACTCCATTAGCTTTTGCCTCACCCCTAATATTATTACCGTAATCAAAAGTAATAGCTCCTCTTTTTTGTAATTCAAGCATTGCTTTCAGATGAGTTACTATCGACTGTTTGGCAAGTGCAATATATTTCTGAGGGTTTTCTTTTCTAAGTTGTAATGCTTCTTTATATGGCAAGCCATTAGGCACATAACCATTTAAAGTGTCATGGGCAGATGTTTGATCGGTTAGAATATCAGGTACAAAATTTCTTTTAACCAGTTCTGGGATAATATCAGCTGCATTACCAAGTAAAGCAATCGAAATTGCTTCTTTCTTTTCTTTAGCTTTATTAATTAAAACCAGTGCTTCATCAAGATCATTTGATTTAAAATCTACATATTTTGTTTTTAATCGCTTTTCTATTCTTTCTTCATCTACTTCAATTCCAAGAAATATTGCACCATTCATAGTTGCAGCTAAAGGTTGAGCACCTCCCATCCCCCCAAGTCCAGAGGATACAATTACTTTTCCGGATAAATCTCCTTTAAAATATTTTTCTCCACAAGCAGCAAAAGTTTCATAAGTCCCCTGTAATATACCCTGAGAGCCAATATAAATCCAACTTCCTGCAGTCATTTGACCGTACATAGTTAACCCTAAATTCTCAAGTCTTCGAAATTCATCCCAATTAGCCCAGGCAGGAACAAGCATAGAATTTGAGATTATTACTCTTGGGGCATCTAAATGAGTTCTAAAAATTCCTACTGGTTTTCCTGACTGAATCAATAAAGTCTCATCATTTTCGAGGTCTGTTAAAGCTTTAATTATAGCCTCATAGCATTCCCAATTTCTGGCAGCTTTTCCTTTGCCACCATATACAATTAACTCTTCAGGTTTTTCAGCTACTTCTCGATCAAGATTATTCATCAGCATTCTCAATGCAGCTTCTTGTAGCCATCCTTTGCAAGTTAATTTTATACCACGCGGTGCAGAAATTGATTTTGTTGTCATAAAAATCTCTTTTCTTGATAATATTACTTTTTTTCCTTATTTTAAAAAATAAAAAAATATTTTATTAATATCAATTTCATAATTAAAATTATGATTTACCCTCAAAAAAACAGATTTCTACAAAAATTATTTTCATTTTATGTACTTATGATATTAAAAAAACATTTCGCAAAATTGCACTTAAGAGGAGAAGAAAAAATAAAAAACATTATAAACAAATATCCAATTATATTTTATATGAATCATTCTTGCTGGTGGGATCCAATAATTGTCTTTTATTTATCTGTAATAAGATGGAGATTGAATGGCTATGCTATTATGGATATAGTTCAACTAAAAAAATACCCATTTTTTTCAAAGTTTGGCACCTTTTCAATTGATAGAAATAACGCACGTAGCGCTCTTAAAAGTATAGATTTTGCAGCTCAAATTTTAAATAATGGAAACAATGCAATATGGATTTTTCCTCAAGGTGAAATGTTACCCTCTCAATATAGGCCTATCAGGTTTTATACAGGGATTGCAAGAATTATCAACAAAACATCTAAAGTTCAAGCAATACCTATAACATTTCATTATGAATTTATCGAAGAGCAGAGACCAGAAATTTTTATTTCAATTTCAAAACCTGTAGAATTTATAAATCCAAATTTCAATCACAAACTATTGACGAATAAATTACTTGATATTTTAGTTGATGATCTCGAATTGCAAAAAATTAATATTTCAAACAAAAAGTTAGACGAATACTTAGAAATAATTAAAGGAAAAACATCAATAAGTAATTCCTTCCACAACTTTAGAAGAAAAAGTGTAATTGACTAATTAATTCTATATGCTATACTTTAATATTTTAATTATTGTTTTTCTCTTTTCATTTTTAACTATTCTAATTTGGAATTTATTCTTAATAAAAAGAGGAATAAATATATCCTGTAAACTTTTTGAATATCCTTTCGTATCAATTTTAGTACCAATGAGAAATGAAGAAAAGAATGCAGAAAAATGTATAAAATCCCTCCTTTCATTAGATTACTCAAAATATGAAATAATAGTTTTAAATGACGACTCTGAAGATAATACAGGTGAAATATTAAAAAAGTTCAGTAATAATCAAAAAATAAAAATTATTGAAAATCACTTACTTCCTGAAGGATGGATTGGTAAAAATTACGCTTGTAAAATATTATCTGATCATGCTTCAGGAAACTATTTGCTATTTACAGATGCAGATACAGTTCACCATCCACAATCTTTAAAAAAGATAGTTGAGTATTCAAAATTAACGAATGCAGACCTTTTATCAGTAATACCTAGACAAGAAATGACTTCTTTATCGGAAAAATTACTTGTTCCTCTTCTTTACTTTGTATTATTTGTATTTCTTCCGATGTTTATGTTAAAATATAATCGGTTTCCAAGGTTTTCTGCTTCAATTGGGCAATATCTTTTATTTAAAAGGTCAGCTTACGATAAAATTGGTGGACACATATCTGTAAAATCATCTATTATTGAGGATATTCATCTCGCAAGAAAAATTAAAGAAAATAACCTAAAATTGAGATTGCTGGATGGTGTAGATCTAATTTCTTGTAGAATGTATTCTAGTATGAAAGATATAATCATTGGCTTTTCAAAAAACATTTCTGCAGGTATTGGAAATTCGTTTACAATTTTAATTGTAATGTGCCTTGTAAATCTATTTCTTTTTGTTTATCCATTTGTTGAAATATTTATCTACTTTTTATACCAATTTTTTGATTCTACAATTTTTTATTTGCTTTTAATACAAATTTTTATTATCTATATAATGAGATTATTATTGTATATAAGATTTAAACAAAGTTTCTTTTCAATTTTTTTGCATCCAATTGGAATACTTGTAATGCTTATACTAGCAACAAGATCTTTTTATTTAACTGTTTTTTATGGTAAAACTAATTGGAAAAATCGAAACTATAAAATAAAATAATTATGAATTGCTTGCTAATATTTTTGAATCTATTTTTTCTTTGTACAAACAGTTTTACAATTTACGCTGAAGTTGAAAAATCTCAAATTATCAATTTACCTTATGATTACCTTGATCTTAAACTACGAGACTTATCAATTTATCAAAAATATTATCCGGGGATGATAGATGTAAAAAGGATAGATAATAAAAGAACCTCCTGGACATACGAAATTGATATGCCTCTTTCAAAAAATTACAAAACTACTTATATTTTAGAAGAAAGAAGCCCTCAAAAAGGTGTTTTAATTTATGAGACTTTAAATAATAGTAATGATTATATGTTTTGCCAGGCATCACTTACTCAAATTGATATAAATAAAACCGAATTAAAGATTAAGATGATAATTAAAACTGTACGTGAAAAAGGGAGTGATATACATTTTTTAGCACCACTATTAGGTCAAAATTTTATTAGCAATAAAATGCGAGATAAACTTGAAGAAGATATGAATATTTTTTTTGAAAAGGTGATTAATGAATTCTATACTGAATATAATAATTCCAAATAATAATCGAATATTAGCTATACCAATTAAGTTCCTATTTATTCTACTCCTTATCTTATTTCCTTTTGGTATAATTTTTATGTTAAGAGGTTTAATAACTGAAAATTTCTTTTGGGTGGCATCCTTATATTTATCAATAATAGCAGTTATTTCGATACTTTATTTCGTTTCGATAACAGAAAAGATCACAAGTATTTTTTTTGTTGGTGCTATATTTATACTTTCTACAGCTCTTGAAGCAATTGGTTTAAAAACCGGGTACCTTTTTGGTGAGTATTACTATTCAGAATATTTTATCCCTTTTCTACCAGGCTCTGTTCCTCTTGCAATAACTCTTTCATGGCTTTATATTGTGATAAATTCTTTCTTGATTTGTCGATATTTAATACCTAATCCTAAAAATAGTTTTACAATTCCTATAAGTGCTGCTTTTATTATTTTATCTTTTGATATTATGTTAGAACCTTTTGGTTCTTTTATAAATAAATATTGGATCTGGAAAAATAATTTTATACCGTTTCAAAACTTTCTTACATGGTTTATAATGGGTTTTACTTTTGTTTATATGTTAAATAGAAGCATAAAATTTCTACCATTGAATAATTTTAATATTATTTCTTTACCTTCATTGCTAATGATAATTTTAATTTTACAATTTTTAATTATTAATTTAGCAAATGGATACTGGCTTTATACTTTAGCTGGTTTTTTACTTATGATTTCAGTAATAAGAACAATTAAAAGAAAGTATAAAGATGCAATATGAATATCTTTTAGTATTAGGATTTACTTTAATTATTCCACTGATAATGAGTTTTAGTAAAGAACTAAAATTCTATCGTAACTTACAACCATTATTTTTTTCTATTATTATACCTTTAATTTTATATCTCACTTGGGATTATTTTTCAATTCAAAGGGGCCATTGGAACTTTGCTTTAGATAAAATTGTTAATATTTTTGTATTTAATATACCGATTGAAGAAATTTTATTTTTTATAATTATACCTTTTGTATCTTTATTTGTTTGGGAAAGTGTAAAATATTATACTAAAGAGAATTGAAAGAGTATACTTTTTTAACAATAATATCAACTTTTATAGCTTTTTTACTGGATCTAAAACTTAAAACTTTTTTGTTTAGAAAAAGAAGTTTTGCAATTTTTTGGTTAGTAATGATTATTTTTATGCTTATTGTAAATGGCTACTTAACCAGTAGACCAATAGTTCTCTACAATTCTGATTTCAATCTAGGCTTAAGAATTTTTAGCATACCTGTAGAAGATTTTTTGTTTGGGTTCAGTTTAATATACTTTAATTTAATAATTTGGGAGTACTCGAAGAAAAAATGTCCAAAAAAATAGTAATTATTGGTAGTGGTTTTGGGGGATTATCTGTAGCTATCAGATTGCTTGCCCGTGGCTATGACGTAACGATATTTGAAAAACAAAATAAACCAGGAGGAAAAGCGTACGTATTTGAAAAAAACGGATTCAAGTTTGATGCTGGCCCAACAGTCATTACCGCTCCCTTTTTGTTAGAGGAACTCTTTAGTTTAGCTGATAAAGATATTAATAATTATGTAACTCTAAAACCTCTTAACCCTTTTTATAGAATATTCAATGAAGATGGTAAATACTTTGAATACAATTCAGAAGATGATTTTATTCATTCTCAAATTTCAAAGTTTAATTATAACGATATATATGGATATGATAAATTTATTGAAAAAACTAAACCAATATTTGAAAAAGGTTTTGTAGAATTAGCAGATAAACCATTTTTAAAATTCTCCGACATGCTAAAGGTTGCACCACATCTTATTTGGTTAAAATCATACAAAAGTGTTTATAAGTATGTATCAAGTTACATAGAAAACGAATTTTTGCGAAGATGTTTTACTTTTCATCCATTACTTATAGGAGGAAATCCGTTCAATACCTCCTCAATTTATTCGCTGATTCACTATCTCGAACGTAGGTGGGGTGTTCACTATGCAGAAGGAGGTTTGGGTGCACTTGTCAAAGCTCTTGAAAAGCTAATCTATGATTTAGGTGGCAAGATAGAATATAATACTGAAGTAAAAGAAATAACTCTACAGGGCAAAAGAGCACAGGGTATCAAATTATTTGATGGTAAAATTATTAATGCAGATTACATTATCGCAAATTCTGACATTTCTTATACTTATCTAAATATGGTAAATCAAAGAGTATTAAAAAAATATTCAAGCACAAAAATTGATAAAATGAAACATAGTATGTCCTTATTTGTTCTTTACTTCGGTGCAAATAAAGATTATTCTAATTCTACTCTCGAACACCATAATATTATTTTATCGAAACGCTATAAGGAATTAATTAACGAAATATTTAATGGGAAGAGTTTACCAGATGATTTTTCACTTTATGTTTATATGCCAACTAAACATGATAAATCTATAGCTCCTCATGGCACTTCACTTTTTTATGCATTATCTCCAGTTCCAAATCTTAAAGCAGATATTAATTGGAATAAAGTATCTTTAGAATACTCCGAAAAAATTATTGATTTTCTGGAGAACAATTACTTGCCAGACTTAAAAAATAATATATCTGTAAAATTTCACATTGATCCGGTATTCTTCAGAAATCATTATAATTGTTATTTGGGGTCTGCTTTTTCTTTTCAACCAACATTAACTCAATCCGCTTGGTTTAGACCTCATAATAAAAGTGAAGATATTGAAAACTTATATTTTGTTGGTGCAGGAACTCACCCTGGAGCAGGGTTGCCAGGTGTAATTTCTTCTGCTAAAATTGTAGAAAGATTAATAATAACAAATTAAAACACAAGTTTTTAATCCGAAAGGGTATTTCATTGAATACGAAAGATAAAGCACTGCAGCTCTCATTTAATAAAAGTAAAGAAACGACCAGATATTATGCAAAAAGCTTTTATTTCTCTTCCTTTTTTTTGCCTAAAGATAAAAGATACGCAGCTTATTCAGTTTATGATTTCTGTAGATATTCTGATAATATAATAGATAGTTCAAACTTATCTACAACAGAAAAATCAAAAAAGATATTAGAATTGAGGCAAATAATAGACAAAATATATACCGGTAATCTTGAAAAAGATGATAGATTTTATTCTCTATCTTATGTAGTAAACTATTATAACATACCTAATAAATACTTTTATGATTTATTGATTGGATTAGAATTCGATAATACAAAAGTTTCTTTTGAAACATTCTCAGAATTAAGGAAATACTGTTATCATGTAGCTTCTATTGTTGGTTTGATAATGACTCATATTTTTGGTATAACTTCTATTGAGGCTCTAAAATATGCTGAGTCATTAGGCATTGCGATGCAACTTACAAACATACTAAGAGATATAAAAGAAGATACTGAAATGGATAGATACTATTTACCTGCTGAAGATTTAAAGAGATTTAATTATTCAAAAGAAGAACTAAAAAATAAAATAATTAATAATAACTTCATCAACCTAATGAAATTCCAGATTGAACGAGCAAGATCTTTTTACCAGGATGGCTTAAATGGATTCCCTTATTTAACTAATGATGGATCTCGTTCAACTGTAATAATAATGGCTAAAACATATTCTGCAATTTTAAATAAAATTGAAAAAGCTAAATATGATGTGTTTAGTAAAAGAATATATCTTTCTACATTTGAAAAAATATTTTATAGTATGAACTATTTTATCAGAGCAGCCTTTTCAAAAAACAATAACATAATTTCTAATAACAAAATATTAGAAGAAACTTAAATCTTATGGGTGTAGTAATTTCAATAATTATTATTGTTTTATGGATGTTTAATTTAATATATTCCTTATCTTATGTAAATATCAATTTGTTCTCTTTTTCATTTTATTTTCATTTTCTTCTTCAGATTTTTCTATTTACAGGACTGTTTATTACAGGCCATGATGTAATGCATAATGCCATTTCATCTAATAGAATAATAAATAAGTTGATTGGTTATATATCAAGTTTTTTATTTGCAGGATTATCATATAAAAAGCTTGTAAATAACCATAGAAAACACCATACTTTTGTTGGTTCAGAAAATGATCCAGATTATAGTACGAAACATCAAAATCCATTCTTGTGGTTTGCCTTTTTTATGTATAGATATCTAAGTTTTACACAAATTATTATAATGGCAATTATATTCAACTTATTAAAAATAAAATTTACTGAACTATCTATATGGTCATTTTGGGTTGTTCCAGCAATACTTTCT
>ENA-UOWE01004285-UOWE01004285.1-activated-sludge-metagenome-genome-assembly--contig:-NODE-4285-length-13916-cov-6.182310_pt1 | contig 13916 bp, 10 predicted proteins | sample MGYA00249841_ERZ761562 | MGnify/ENA primary metagenome ERZ761562 (study PRJEB28883, sample SAMN05720200) | activated sludge metagenome | isolation source: Anaerobic digester | place: Japan... | reverse complement strand
GCGATGGACCGCTCCGCAGGATACCGCGGGGCTGATAGCGCTTTTCGGCAGCAGAGAATATTTTGTCAGAGAACTGAATCAGTTTATGGCCGACGCCAGCAAAAACCTCTCCGCCGTTGTGCCGGGTTCCGGTTTTTGGATGGGCAACGAACACGATATGCACGCGCCTTATCTTTTTGACGACGCGGGGCGGCCCGACCTGACGCAGAAATGGGCGCGCTGGGCGCTCGCCGAGCGTTTCAGCACCGCCGTCAACGGCCTCGACGGCAACGACGACGGCGGCACGCTGAGCGCGTGGTATGTTTTCTCCGCCATGGGCCTTTACCCCGTCGCCGGCACCGACCGCTACTGGATCGGCTCGCCCAATGTGAATAAGGCCGTCATTGACCTCGGCACGGGCAAAACGCTCACCGTCAAAGCCGAAAACCAGTCGGCAGAGAACATCTATGTGCAAAGCGTCACCCTCAACGGAGTCCGCCTCACCGAGCCGTCCATCGTGCATGCGCAGATTGCGGGCGGCGGCACGATGACCTTTGTGATGGGGCCCGCGCCGGCGGTGAACGGGGGATTTTAAGGGCCCGGGTTGTATGGACAGTCGTATCAGTGATAACGGCGGCAAAACCGCAGGATGTTTCTCATTGTTCCGCGCTTTTCTCTATCTTTCGGGCGGATAAACGGCCGGAAGGCCTGTACAATGGTATTAGTAAATCAATCTGTATTTATAGCATGGAAACGTATTATAATCGTTTCATCAATCTTAAATAATGCAATGATCGGGATGATTGCCGGATGATTGTCTCTCTTGATAAAGGCTGGGAACTCCGGGACGCGCCGCTGACATGGGGTGTTGGCGAAGCCGCGCAGATCCTCAGCCGGAAAAACTGTATTCTTGAGACCGGCGGCGGCACCGGAACGGGCTGGATGAAAACAGACCTGCCGTGCGACGTGCATATGCCACTGATGGAAAATGGCATCATCAAAGACCCCGTCAAGGCAGATTACTGCTTTGAAAGCGAGTGGATCGAAAAACGCTCCTGGTGGTTTTTGCGGGAAATCGGCAGCGATGAAATCGACAGGGGCTGCGATTTGGTTGAGCTTGAAATCGATTCCCTCGACGCGGAGGCGGACGTGTTTTTTAACGGCATTCACCTCGGCCGGCACCGCAGCGCGCATTACCCGTTTATTCATGATGTGAAGCCTTATGTAACAGACGGAAAAAACACCCTTTTGGTGCGCGTCACCAGCGGGTTGGAGCATGTGACAGAGGAGGATGTGGCACAGTTGGGCTGGGCGGTTGCCTGCGAATCGGACGCCCACAAAGGCCTGCGCCGCGGGGACAAGCGCCGCTCGTTCGTCCGCAAGCCGCAGTATGTCTACGGGTGGGACTGGAGCCCGCGCATCGCTACGGTCGGCATTATGAAAGGCGCCCGCATCAACTGTTGTAATCGCATCGAGGTGCGGGGCAGCAGCTTATCGGTTATCAGTGTCGAACTACCTGCCAAAATCAAGGCGGTTGTTGAAGTGGAAAACTTGCGTTTTTTCGAGACCATCGACACCGGTGTGAAAGTGGAGATGTTTTTTGGCGGAGAGAGGTCAGCCGCCGCGGAGAAAAATGATATCCTGATGGTCTCCGGCATGAACTATGTCGAGTTGGAACTCGACGTGCCCGACGCCCGTCTGTGGTGGCCCAACGGTATGGGGGAGCAGCCGCTATATGATGTCAAAATCACCGCCGCGAGCGGCGGGTTTGAGTCAATCAGCGAATTGAAATTCGGTATCCGGACCATAGAACCGGATACAAGCAGAATCGACGGTGAAAACCGCTGGTTCCGCTTTTTCGTCAACGGCAAACCGCTGATGTGCAAGGGCGGCGATTGGATATCCGCCGACGCCGTTTACGCCAGGGTGACCGATGAAAAATACGACAAGCTCATCCGCGAGGCAAAGGCCGCCCATTTCACCATGCTGCGGGTTTGGGGCGGCGGGATTTACGAGAGGGACGCTTTTTTTAAGGCCTGCGACCGGTACGGCATTTTGATTTGGCAAGACTTCATGTTCTCGTGCTCGATTTACCCGGACCATCTCGACTGGTTCCAACGGGAGGTTGAAAAAGAAATCGACTACCAGACCCGGCGGCTGCGCAACCACGCCTCCCTCGCGCTGTGGTGCGGGAACAACGAAAACCAGTGGATATACAGGGACTTGTCGCGCTCAAAACTGGCGTACAGCCGCAATAAAAGTTACGGCTTGACCATCTATAACCAAATTGCCCCTGCCATTGTGCGCAAAAACTGCGCGCATATCCCCTATTGGAGTTCCTCGCCGTACGGCGGCAGCGAGCCCAACGCCAATGAAGTCGGCGACAGGCACCACTGGGGCGACTGCATGATGAACCGCGAAATGGAAAAGCGCGTCACGCCGGAGGAATACGATCAAATCACGGCGAAGTTTATCTCGGAATACGGCTACCCCGGCCCCTGCCCATTGAAAAGCATCGAAGAATATTTCGACGGCAAGCCCGTCGACAGAGAGAGCGGCGTGTGGGAACTGCACAACAACACCTTTGAAAAGCACACGGTCAAGGCGGGCATTCAAAAGCATTACACGGAAAGATCACTCGATTTGCCCGAATATATCCTGTACGCATCCATGGTGCAGTCGCTGATGCTGAACTATTCACTGGAGGCCATCCGCAGCAAGCCGCAGTGCTCGGGCGCGCTGTTTTGGATGTATAACGACTGCTGGGGCGAAGTGGGCTGGACCATCATCGACTATTACCTGCGACGCAAACCCTCGTTTTACGGCGTGAAGCGGGCATTTGAACCGGTGAAGCTGATATTGCGCAAAAACGGGGACCAAGCAGCGGTCACCGGCTGCAACGATACGGCGGAAGAAATCACCTTCCGCGCGCAGGCCGGCTGGTTTCCGCTGGACGGCTCGGCGCGCCGAACCGAAGAAGTCGCCATTGTCATACCCGCCTTTTTCCGCGGGGTTGTTTTGGAACTGCCCGTCGCCGAGGGTGATGCCCGCAAAGAGGTGTGGGCTCTCAAACCGGACGGCGAAACCGTGCGCCCGGCCGTCCTGCGGCAGAATTCGTTCAAAGGCCTCGACCTGCCGGAAAGCAAAATCAACGCGGAAATGGTCGGCGCGGATGCCGGCGGCGTATTGGTCCGCGTCAGCGCGGACAACTACTGCCACGGGGTGCATTTCGGCTTGGAAAACGCCGTTCCCGAGGACGAATATTTCGACCTGCTGCCCGGCGAAAGCAGAACCGTCAGAATAGAGGGTTTGGCGGCGGATGAATTCGAGGGAATGACCATCAAGACCGTCTTATAGCATTCGTCAAACCCCGTTCCGGACACGCTTGGCACGTTTAATGCTTTTCTTGGAAAGGAAGTATTTTTTGAAGGAAATCGGCTTTTGGGATTATTCCTGCCCCCGGCACGGTTCGCTGGAACGGTATAACGAGAACGACTGGGATATCCTGCTGGACGATATGGCGCAAGGCGGTTTCAATTCGCTTGTCCTGGGCGTCAAATGGCTGACTACCGGTTACCGTTCGCGCTTCCCCTGGCTTGACCGCGACCCTGCCTGCTCGGCTGTGAAAACAGACAACGGCATCCTGCATTACGCGCTCAACGCGGCACGCGCCAGACAAATCAAAACCAGGCTACTGATTGTCGAAAACCAGTTCCCCGTAAAAACCTTCGGCCTCGAGCCGGTCTGGGCGCCGGAAGGCACGAAGGAGGCCTTCGGCGAGTATTTCGGCTGTTATGACCTCGACCATCCCGGGCTGCGCGAGCGGATGCTTGAGATGACCGATGAAATCGTACGGCTCTTCGGTGCCGAAACGGACGGCTTTGTGCTGGAACTGGAATTCGGCGACAGGGATGAGCCGCACCGCGTGGACATCTATAACCGGTGGGCACGAGAAAACGGGAGACCCGACTACCAAACCATCAAGAACATCGATTTGCAGCCGAGGAGTTTCCCTTTCACGCACTGGCGCGATTTTACGACCCAGCGGCGTATCGATATATTCAAGGAATTGGAAGCGGTTATACGGGCCGCGGGGTTCGCGGGCGAACTCTCCACAATCGCGGAACTTGAAAACAGCCCGATGGCGGTCATCGGCAACATGAATTTCGGCATGGTGCGCCAACAGACGCCGGCGTGTTCCCTCGTTACTTATGACAGTATTTACGACAGGAATCAAAACAGGCTCGCGACGATGGATTTTTGCGTCGTCCAGCCCAAAACATTCGGGTTTACCGTCTACTATCTTTCCCGCGGGGTGATGCCCTGGGCGAACGACCCGTCGGTCTTCGGCCCTCTGGAAGAGCAGTGGAAAATGACGCTGGAAGATGCGAAGAGGTTTAACCCCGACGGACTTTGGTTTATGGGCAGCGACTGCCGGATGGACGACGGCGTGGTGTGCGGCGTGCGGAACCTGGCCAAATTCGGCTTCACCAACGGTAGGGAGGCAAGGCTCAAACTGCTCAAAACAGCGGGGCAAACAACTTAACCCCGATGCCGGCAACCGCTCCGCTGCCTGTGAGCAGCGGGGCGGTTGCCGGTTGAAAAACTGTATTGAGTTTTAAAAATGAATTGAAAATTTTTTCGACATATCGCGCCTTGCGCCGTTATATTGGTTCCTTGATTTCCTCATCATAGCCTTTGCATTGCGTAGAAACCAGGTAAGCTCCTATCAGCAACAAAATGGGCACGGCGGAAATGAGAAGGCGGAAAGTCAAATCGGGGTACGGCCCGGGTTCATCGCCGCTTTTATACCCTGTCAGCAGGCCCATGGCCAGTACGATGACCGCCGAAACAATGGGGCTTACCTGCCGGATAAAGCTGGCGATGCTCGTGATGACGCCTTCGCGCCGCTCGCCGTACTTCCTGATATCCTCGTCGATGATTCTGCCGCGCATGACGCCGGGCGTAATCAGATAACCGGCCATGCCGAAACCGGCGCAGAAAGCGGCAAGGACGCCGGTTAAAAATGTCTTTGCGAAAAGCAGGGGTGTCAGGCAGCCGGCATAGACCAGAAAGGACAGTTTCCACGCTTTTTTCGCGCCGAGTTTATTGATGAGATAGCTCCAAAACGAAACCAGGAAAATCACGGGGGCGAAAGCCACGCCCATCATGACGGTGACCTGGTCCCCGTCGATTTTCAGGCAGTATTTGCCATAGAAAAGCAGGAGCCCCGCAAGCGTGGCGTTCACCGTTTGTGCCAACAGATTGGAAATATTGAATGCCCAAAAGGGCTTGTTGGATAGGGTCTCCTTAAAACTCTTGACAAACCGGATACGCGGCTGCTGCTGGTGGGCGGGGTTTTCGGACAGCGTCAGAATGCAAACCGTGATAAGCGCCGCATAGACAAGGGCGATAATCAGCGACATGCCTGTCGCGCCCAAATTGTAATAAAGGCTGATGCCCGCGGTCGAGGAAATCAGCACGCCGGCAATTTCCCCCATGACCTTGAACATCTCGCCCTTCGAGCGTTCCCGGTCCCCGGTGTAAACTTCGGGATAGACCGTTTCGTAGTTGACCCACTGCATCCCGGCGGCTGTTTCATAAATCAGCAAGCCGAAAAACAGCCACCAGGCCAGGACGGTTTTGTTACCCGAGGCGATAAAGCCCGACGGCGGCGAAAAGATGAAGACGAAGCCAAAAATAAACAGCGGGGCGGAAAGGAGCATCCAGAACTTCCGCCTGCCGATTCTGCTGCGCGTTCTGTCGGACAGGATACCGTATAACGGGTCGTTGAAGGCGTCCCAAATCATATAAACGGTTTTGGCAACCGTGAACATCAGCAGCGTGACGCCCAGTTTATCAACATAAAAGAAGGTGTAAACGCCGGAGAAGGTTTGGTTGGCGATGGTGAGCCCGAGCATGCCGAAACCCATGAACCACGGAGCGTTTTTACGAAAAATTTTATTCATGCGCACACCTCTGTCCGGCACGTCAATCCTGTGCTCTTTGACCGTTTTCGGCGTCAGCCTGCGTGGATGATGTCGTAGACCTTCTCGGGATAGTCGGTCATCAGCACGTCGGCGCCGGCGGCGGCGAGCGCGCGGACGTCGCCGTCGGTATTGACGGTCCAATAGCACATCGCCAGGCCGTAACGGTGGGCGTAGTCGATAAATGCAGCGTCGCCGCAATGGGCGATCATCATACGGTTGTCGTCCTCGTAATACGGCAGCGAGAGCGCTATATAGGGCAGGTCGACGCCCGTCAGGTCCTCGCCGCAATAGTAGGCGCTGTAGAGCTGCAGGCATTCGGCAATGCTGGCGAAACGTTGGAGCCGGCCGGAGTACGCGCGGTCGATATACGCTGTGATGTCAGCCCAGTAACTGCCGATGACCGCGTTGCCGGCCAGACCGCGTTGCTCAAGGATAACGGCGAGTTGATCGACCATCGAGGGACCCCAGGGGAACGGATACTTGACCTCGATAGAATAAAGATAACGCTGCGCGAGGCCCCTCGCGGCAAGCCAGTCGAAGAAATCCGCCAGTTTCAGAATACGCAGATTGTCGGGGATATCGGCGCCGCGCAGGCCGCGGTAAGGATACTTTCCGCCTCGGTTGAAGTTCTCGCCCATATTCAGGTTGCGCAGCTGCGCATAGGTTTTGGAAAAGACGGTGGTGTTCGCCCGCCCGAAATACTCGGCCGCGTCGCTGTTTTCGTCAAGATAAAGGCTGTGGTAAAGGACGAGTTCCCCGTCCGACGTGATTTGGATGTCGATTTCAAACATATCGACTTCGTCACCCGCAGCGACGGCTGCCTCGAGGGCCATAAGGGTGTTCTCGGGCGCGTTGCCCTTGCCGGTACGGTGCGCGGCGACGAGCGGCATGCCTGCGCTGCGCGCCATGAAAGCGCTTTGCGGCTGCGGAAAATACGACGCGGTCCCGAGGTCCCCCCGTTGAAGCGACGTGATAAGCGCCAGCGACGATACGATCAGGCAGATAAACTTTTTCACGGCGGTGAATACTGCTGTCAAAGAAAGCGCCCCCTTCGATATTCGCTATTATATCATATCGTCCCCGGTATTTTTTCAATATTCGCGGGCAACATTGTATTGGCCGGCGATGGAAATTATAATGTTTTCTATGGATATAATCAGCCAAAAGGGAGTTCGCGCGATATGCTGAAAAAAACGTTGTGCACCGTTCTTTGCCTCGCGCTGACGGCAGGCCTTGCGGTCGGCGCCGCTTCCGCGCCGGTTGTGCCGGTGGTGCTGGTGGCCGGCTACAGTTCGACCAACCTGTTTCGAAACGCCGAAAGCGAAGACCGCGAACTGGTGTGGAAGCCGGAGGCCGAAACGCTCCTGCCGCGCCTGCTTGAGGAAAGCATCGGGCTCATCGCCGCCTCTGTCAGGGAGGGCCGAACCAGCCCCAACCTGCTGGCAACCGCCGCGGGACCGCTGGTGCGCGAGGTGTTCGAACCGCTGCGCGTCGACGAGCGGGGCGATTCGCCGTATCAAGTCGCGCCCTACCCGACCGGCGTTGCGCAGACGAGATACGACGTGCTTAAAAAGATGGGCGGCGAGTTCATCCCCGAATACCACTGCATGGAAGCAATCGCTGCCAGAGTCGGCGCGAACAACCTCTACCTTTGCACGCTCGACTGGCGCCGCGGGCAGGCCGACTGCGCCGCCGTGCTTGACGGTTATCTTGACGCTGTCCGCAGCGTGACAGGCAGCCCGACGGTCAACCTGATCGGCATCAGTTTCGGCGGGCAGGTCATCGGCACTTACCTGACGCTGTATGAGGACGCGGACATCGGCAATGTCGTGCTCAACTGCCCCGCGCTCGACGGCACTTCCATCGCGGGGCAGCTGCTGGCAGGGGAGCCGCTCGATATCCAATACGGCGAACTGCTCAATTTTTCCATGGAACTTGACCGCGACGAAAGCAAAAAGGACCTGCTGTTCCTGGCGGACACCGTCGGGCTGAGCGTGCTCGACGAAACGATCCGCGAAATCGTCCGGGTGTACCTTTTCGATATTTTCGTCAACTTCGGCAGTGTTTGGGATTTTGTCGGCGCGGACCAGTATGAGGCGTATAAAGCCCGCTTCCTGTCGGACGCGAAATACGGCCTTTTGAAAGCCAAAAGCGACGTTTACCACCATAGGGTCCAGGGGAAGTTCGGGGAGGTTTTCGCCGGCCTGGAAGAAAAAGGCGTCGATGTCTTTATCGTCGCGGGTTACAACAACGTTCTCTTAACGGGCGGCCCGGACTCCGACGGCGTCATCGACCTGCTTTGCGCCACCGGCGCGCGGGCTCCGGGTACCGCGCCGGCAGGGTGCGGGAACAAGAGCCATTACCATCTATCGCCGAACAGGGCCATCGACGCTTCCACCGGCTTCTTGCCGGAGCGCACCTGGTATGTCGACGGATTGATGCACGGCCAGAGTTACTGGGACGACACCTCGACGCGGCTGATGATGACGCTGCTGCTGACGGACGTTATCAAAGACGTGCATACCGATGATAATTACCCGCAGTTTATGTTCGCAAGCAACCCCGGCAATATCGTTGCGGGCGCCTTCAACGCCTCAAAAAGCGGATACATCACAAAACACGACACCGTATTCACCGTCACCAACCTTTCGCGCATCTACGATATCGCGGTGCAGGATATCCGCTGTGCCGGCGCGGACCTGCGCGTCGATGTCGACAATACGGTGCGCCTTGCGCCCGGCGCGAGCGTTGCTTTCGCCGTTCACGGCAGCGTTCCCCCCGGCAACGAAATATGCGCCGTAACCTTAGAATATCTGCGCTACGCAGAAAAGGCGGCTTTACTCGAAACCCGCACGCTGACGCACACCTTCGTCGGCGAGGAAGGCTTGGTGCCCGCAGTGACGAGAAGCAATGCCGATACCGGCGCGCTGATGGACAGCGGCGGAAGCCAAACGGTCAAAACGCTGACGCCCGAACTCCTGCTGGCCAAAATCATCGCGTGGCTGCAGCGTCTGCTCACGCTGCCGGCCAGACTGTTCGGATAAACATTGCGCCAAACACAGCGGCATGCCGGGGCATGCCGCTGTTTCGATGACTACGCCGTGAAGCGCGCCGGCGGTTGGTTCAGAACGTTTCTTCTGCGTCCGGAGCCGAACGCTGCGCGGTTTTTTTTATGCGGTAGAAGCCGGTAAAGTTGACCAGGAAGAGCGTTGCGCAAGCCAGCCACATCGGCAGCAGTTCGATGGCGCCGTTCTCGCCGAAAATGATTAAAAGCGTAATCATCAGCACCGGTACCGCGATGAAAACGCCGAGGGTACCCATGTATCTGCGGCTTTGTTTCGCCATTTTGAAAAGAAAAATGATGATTGCGCCCGCGCTGAGAAAGGCGAACAGCAGAGCCGATGCCCAGTGAATGACTTTGCCCGGGCCGGCGTCGTAATGGGGAACGATGATGGTCATCACCAGAAAGAAAAAACTGACATACATCATGATTGCGCCCGCTTTGCTCTTGAATTGGTGATGGCGGTACATATACCCGATGTTAAGGTAGACGGCGCCCATGGTCAGAATCACCCACAGATAATACAGGCGGGAATACGTGACGGCGATGACGCTCACCGTTTTTTCAAACGGCGCCGACAATCCGCCGGCAGTCTGCACCCTGCGCGAGCCGAACCAGGTGACGAACGCGGCGCAGGCAACCAGCCAGGCCATGCAGAAGTACCGGTTGTCCGTCAGTTTCACCAAAGCGTGTTTGATTCTGCCCATCTTGACGCGCCCTCCTTTTCTTTTCGCCCAAATTGCGCACAACGATTTGTGCGGCCGCAGCAGCGCGCGGGGCGGGTCAATCTTTATCGTTGGTCCGGTCGCCGCTGCCGCCGATGGGGATCGTTTCGCCCAAATAGGTCGGCGACGGCTTGAAGATGGTGTAGAAGAAGTCTTTGTCTCTTGCAAGCACTTCGCGCGCCGACCGGTACCCCTGGCCTGCGTACGACCTGGGGTCGGAAGCGACGCCACAGGCTTCGAGCCCGAGGCGCTCGGCGATATACAGCGCGCGGAACAGGTGGTATTTTTGCGTGACGATGACGACCTTTTTCACACCGAAAATCTCTTTGGCGCGGTAGAGGCTCTCATAGGTGGAGAACCCGGCATGGTCCATAAAGACATTCGCCGAGGGTATCCCCCGGCTGACGGCATAGGTTTTCATCGTGTTGACCTCGTCGTAATCCTTACGGCCGTGGTCGCCGCTCATCAGCAACCTGTCGGAAGCGCCGAGAACGTAAAGCTCCACCCCCTGCGCCAGGCGGTCCGCCAGCATGGGGCTGGGTGCGTTGTCGGGGCCCAGAACGCCCGCGCCCAGGACGAGGATGCAGTCGGCGTCGAAGGCGGCCGCCTGCTGCGCGGTAACGATATGCCGACGGCCGGCCGCGATCACGAAAAAATTGATGCCCAGCGCCAGCAAAGCGCCGGCGAAACCGAGCAGCGCCAGATTCCTGATGAATTTTTTCAACCGTTTCGGTTTGGATGCGGCTTTTCTTTTCACCCGTTTGTTCCCTGTCGTTTCCGCTGCGTTTCATCGATTATAACGCAGCCGGGCGTGATTGTCTAATTGAATCCGCCGCAAGTTTGCCGCTTGTTCTTGAAATCATGCGGCCGCGCTGTTATAGTGTTACCCAGAAAACGGACAAGGAGAATACTGTTTTGAAGATTGGATGCGCCCTCGCGGGCGGGAGTTTTATGCCGGAAGTCAAAGGCGGCGCGCCGGAACGCCAGACTGCGTTCGAGCGGCTTACCCTCGGATACAACCAGGCCCTCGCGATGGGTTTCGACTATATCGAGGCCTCGGCCGGCGAAATCCTGGCGCTGAGCGCCGGAGAACTCGACGCGCTGATTGAACTGCGCCTCGACGGGGAATTCGCCGTGCGCTATGTCAACAGTTTTGTCCGTGCGGACCTGAAAATCTGCACGGCGGACAAGACGCTTCTCGAGCAGTATGTGTACAACGCCGTCGGCCGCATCGCCGCGCTGGGAGCCGGCGTGATCATTTTCGGCAGCGGAAAAGCGCGGGAATACCCCGCGTCGATGACGCACGCGGAAGGGATGGAGAAGTTCCTCGACTTCACAAAACTATGCGCGCGCGCGGCGGGCGAATACGGCATAAAAATCGCGCTCGAGCCGCTCAACCGCGGCGAAACGAATATTCTCAATTCCGTGGCGGAAGGCGTGCGCACGGCGCGGGAACTGAACCTGCCCGAAGTCGTTGTGCTGGCGGACGCTTTTCACATGGCTCTCGAAGGAGAAACAGCTGAGGTCGTCGTCCGCAACGCGGACTTGATTTCGCACCTGCATATATCCGAGGCGCCCGGCAGGTACTATCCGGGCAAAAACGGCGGGGAATATTTAATCAGATTTGCCAGGGAACTGAAAAAAGCCGGTTTCGCGAAAGATGCGACGGTGGAGTGCTGTTTCGACGATTTTACGGCCGAAGGGCCGAAAGCCCTGCGGTTCATCAAGGAGGAAATGTTATGGGGTTCGAACTGAAGAAAAAAGGCAATGACGTCAGCGTGTTTCTTGACGGGCGGCTTTTCACCGTGTGCGTCAACGATGCCTCTTTCAAGGCGCCGTTTATGGGGCCGGTGCTGGCTTCGGACGGCACGGACTTTACCCGGCCTGACCTTCACAATAAAGAGCATCCGCATCAGCGCTCCGTTTTTATCGGCATTGGCGACGTCAACGGCTGCGACTTCTGGAACGAGCACGGAAAGCCCCTCGGGCTTATCCGCGCGGGCAAGGTTGAGGCGGCCGGCGGCGGGGAACGGGCGACGGTGCGGGTTTCTTCCGTCTGGCAGGGGCGCAGGGGCAAACCTTACCTCGACGAACAGCGCGTTTACGAGTTTTCCAAAGCGTCGGAAACCTGCGTGCGGGTCGATCTCGCCCTGACGCTGACGGCCAACTACGGCAACATCAAATTCGGCAAAACCAAAGAGGCCGGCCCCCTGGGCGTGCGGGTCGCCGACGCGCTGCGCGCAGACCGCGGGGGCGGTTTCGTCAACTCCGAAGGCGGCGTCAACGAGGAGGGCTGCTGGGGCAAAACGGCGCGCTGGTGCAACTACAGCGGTACGGTAAACGGTAAAACGCTCGGCATCGCCGCATTCGACCATCCCGGCAACGAGCGTTATCCTACCGCCTGGCACATCCGCAATTACGGCCTCATGGCGGCCAACAACCTCTTCTTCAAAGGCGGCTACCGGCTGAAAAAAGGCGAGAACGCCGTCTACCGCTATGCGCTTTGTTTTTGGGAAGACAGCTTCGACCCCTCCGCTTTTCAGCTCTGACATTACCGGAAAAGTAAAGGACGGATTCCGAAAGCGCGCAAGCGCGGGGAACCCGTCCTTTTTTATTTATTTTCGGGCGCTTATTCCATCAGCATGACCATCACGGCCTTTTGCGCGTGGAGGCGGTTCTCCGCCTCGTCGAAGATTTCGGCGGAATGTTTTTCAAAGACCTCGGCGGTGATTTCTTCGCCTTTGTGGGCCGGCAGGCAGTGCTGCACCATACACCCCGGCGCGGCCGCTTCAAGGAGCTTTTCGCTGACCTGGTATTTGCCGCCGAATACCGCCTTGCGCTTTTCCTTTTCGTCCTCCTGCCCCATGGAGGCCCAGACGTCGGTAAAGATGACGTCGGCGCCTTTCGCCGCTTCGGCAGGTTCCCGCTCGAGAGAAAAGTTTTCATAACCCGCGGCAAATTCGAGGACGGCAGGGTGGGGATCATACCCTTCGGGGCAGGCGACCGATACGCTCATGCCCGTTTTCAGCCCGCCGACAATCAGCGAGTTGGCCATGTTGTTGCCGTCGCCGACATAACACATTTTCATCCCCTCGAGCGAGCCCTTGTATTCCCTGACAGTCATCAGGTCGGCCAGGACCTGGCAGGGGTGGGCAAAATCGGTCAAACCGTTGATGACCGGGATGTTGCCGTGCTCGGCGAGGTCCTCGACGTCCTTTTGGTCGAAGGTCCTGATCATGATGCCGTCAATGTAACGCGACAAAACGCGCGCCGTATCCTCGACGGGTTCGCCGCGGCGGATCTGAATATCTGCCACATTGAGGAAAATGGCCTGCCCGCCGAGCTGGAACATACCTGTTTCAAAGGAAACCCTTGTGCGCGTCGATGCCTTTTGGAAAATCATGCCGAGCGTCTTGCCCTCGAGGCGGCGGTGCGGGATGCCGTGGATTTTTTCGTATTTCAGCTGGTCGGCGAGGTTGAGGACCTCCATGATTTCGTCGCCGGTCAGGTCCAGCAGTTTCAGCAGATGTTTCATAAGCCCTCCTTGTTTTCGAGCGCCTGCGCGAGGATGCACAGGCCTTTGTCTATTTCCTCATCGCTGATGGTCAACGGCGGCAACAGACGAAGGTTCTTTTTGGCGGTCAGCAGCAGCAGGCCGTTTCGCGCGCATTCCGCCAGCACATCCGCGGCCCGCAGCGTTTTCAGCTGCGCGCCGATCATCAGGCCCCGGCCTCTGACTTGCGCGATTTCGGGGTTCGAGCGCAGCCGGGACGCGATATAATCGCCCTTGGCTTCAATAGAAGCGAGCATCGCATCGTCGAGAGCCTCGAGCACCACGCGGGCGCCCGCGCATACGACGGGGTTGCCGCCGAAGGTCGACGCATGCGTACCCGGCGTCAGAACGTCCGAAAACGGTTCAGCCGCCAGACAGGCGCCGACGGGGAGGCCGTTGCCGAGCCCCTTGGCCGCCGTGGCGACATCCGGCATCAGGCCGTAGTGTTCGTAAGCGAACAGTTTGCCGGTACGCCCGATACCCGACTGGACCTCGTCGCAGATGAAGACGATATCTTTTTGCGTGCACAATTCCCGCGCGGCTTTGACAAAAGCCCCGTCAAGCGGCATAACGCCTCCCTCGCCCTGGATGACCTCGATGAGCAGGGC
>ENA-UOWE01004282-UOWE01004282.1-activated-sludge-metagenome-genome-assembly--contig:-NODE-4282-length-13921-cov-7.237559_pt1 | contig 13921 bp, 9 predicted proteins | sample MGYA00249841_ERZ761562 | MGnify/ENA primary metagenome ERZ761562 (study PRJEB28883, sample SAMN05720200) | activated sludge metagenome | isolation source: Anaerobic digester | place: Japan... | reverse complement strand
TTGGACAGAACAAGAATCTTTTAGGATAGCTGACAACCAAGGAATAACTTGCACATATGGAACTACCGCTGATGGACAGCAAATTGATGTTCAAATGCAAATAGATATTTCTCCTTGTTCTATGAATATTTCCTTCACTGACGCTATTGATGAGAATATAGCAATTCAACCAGGAACAAGATTAAGAGTTGGAGATAGATTGATAATGAATGTCGGCGATCCTGACAGCGATTGGACAGTAGGATCAAATAATACTGTAAGACATCCGATTTCTTGGATAGCAAATGCTAGAACAGCTTATACTCAAGGAACATCAATAAGTCCGTCATATCCTTTTACATGGCATTTGTTTGATCAAGCTTTAGGAATAGATGAATATAGAACTTTTAATGTCGGAGTTGCAGCGACAAATCCTGTTGTGCAAAATCCTGATGTTATCAATACTTTAATTAGTGAAAATTTATCAATGACAAGGCTTAGTCCAGGAAGATATGAAATAGTTGTTTTAGGAGAAGGAACAGGAGAAATTAATCTTAATGTTGATGATATTTTTTCATATGCTACGGTCAATGGAAGTGTTTGCGGAAGCGGAGCTATGCCTGGATGCTCAAGGAATTTTTCATTCGCATTACAAGGAACAATACCGGATGATGACATTCCTGGAGATGATGATGGTACAACAACCACAACAATTCCTGATGGAACAAGTCATGTTATCACGACATCGACTTGTATCAATGTAAGTATCAATAGTGATGGAGATAAAGAAATTACCAGAAATGGAAATTGTGAAGGCCAAATTAATGCGACTATTTACGATGTTGGAAGAGACGAAGTTTTAGATAGAGATGCTATTTTAAGAATTGAAAATTTCGTTGACGATAATGGCATAAACAATCCTCCCACGGTTTCTGGGTTAAAAAATAATAATCCAGATTGGTGTCTCAGTCAGGATTATAGATTAGAATGGAATTTTAACGATCCTGATCCTGGAGATTCACAATCAAAATACAAGATAAGTATTTATGATCAAGACGGTGAATTACTTGATGGGTTCCCGCAAGAATTTGAATCTAATTCTACTGGATATCAATTCAGTTTAGTTAATAGATATGGCCAGGATTATTCATGGGAAGTTGAAGTTTGGGATCAGAGAGGAATGTCAGTGAAATCAGAACGTTCGCAAATAAATAACGTCCCTGCGCATCAGTATCCAAGCCCGTTGTTTAATTATAATGAAGTTCAATTAGGGGGAAATGATATTGAATATAAGATTTGGTTTGCTGATAATTCAAAATCATATGGAGACTCCACTATTACAAAATATCAATGGGATTTTGATGGAGACGGATCATGGGATAAAGTATTTGATACCCAAGAAGAGATTTCAAAAATGAAAAATGAATCAGAAACCCAGTTGCTTTATCAATACGACTCAAATGTTTATAAGGAAACAATATTAAAAATAACTGATAGCGATGGATATTCCTGTGAATATTTGCAAAGCGTTACGCCAGAAGATTTCAAATATGAGGATTCGCCGGTTGAGAATTTGAATTTTTCTCCATAAAGAATAGGGGATAGAAAATAAAACCGCCCTGGATAGGGCGGTTTTATTTAATGAATGTTATTTTCCTGCCATTTCTATAACTGCTTTTAATACTTCTGGATATTTCACTGCCATTTCTGACAATACTTTTCTATCTAATTCTATTTTATTTTTCTTTAATCCAGCAATCAATTTGCTATATGTAGTACCTTGAGCTCTTGCTGCGGCATTTATTTTTGTCTGCCATAGATTTCTAAAAACTCTTTTCTTGTTTTTTCTATCTCTGTAAGCATATGATCCGGCATGGGCTATGGCTTCTTTTGCAAATTTTACTTTAGATTTTCTTCCATGGCGGTAACCTTTAGTATCTTTTAAAATATTTTTTCTCCTTTTGTTGGCTATTGTGCCTCTTTTTACTCTTGGCATATTATCTTACGTATTTTAAATTTTTGAGAAGAATCCTGACTTCGGCTTTTGGCACTTCTCTCCATTTTCTCTTCGACCTCCTTTGTTTTCCTGTTTGTTTTGATAAAAGATGGTCTTGTCCGACAGACCTTCTTAATATTTTTCCGCTTTTTGTTATTTTAAAGCGTTTTGTTATTGATTTTCTTGTTTTGCTTGTTGGCATATTATTATTTACCTTTTGATATTATTGCGTAAAAGCCATTTGGTTTTTTCTTAACATCTTCTTCAATCTTTAGTGGCGCCATTTGTTTCAGTATTTCAATGAAGTGATAAAGTTTTTCCTTGGCTAAGTCTTGGAAAGCGTTTTCTCTTCCTCTTAAATATATTTGGATATTGACTTTGTAACCTTTTTGGAAGAATTTTGCAACTTGCTTGGCTTTTGTTTGAAGATCATGGTCTGAAGTGTTGTAATTCATCTTTACCGTCTTATGTCCTCCAACGGTCTGTTGTTTTTTTATTTCTTTCTCTTTTTTTTCTTGGATATAGGTGAATTTTCCATAATCCATTATTTTACAGATAGGCGGATCAACTTTATCAGTTATTTGTATTAAATCCATGCCTCTGTTTCTAGCTTCATTTATAGCTGAAGATATATCCAATACTCCTATTTGCTCTCCATTTTCGTCAATTACCCTTACTTGAGCTGCCCTTATTTGATTGTTCAATAAAAATTTTTTATCCAAAGTATTTTTATTTACTTTATTTTTGTGGAGATGGCGGGTTATGAACCCGCGTCCAAAAAGCCTAGCAAAACATTCTACAAATTTAGTTTACTTTGTATAAAATATTAAGTGGAAAGTAAACGAAATCTTAATATTTTTGTTCCCCTAATCGTCAATAGATAGCGGGGAGGGATATCTATTCATCTCGATAATTTTCACCTTTATAACCTATCGAGAATTAGAGATAAAGATGGTCCACGTTATAAATTAAACGTAGGCAGGCGCCAAATTGAAATTAAAGTTGGCATTTGTTGGTTTTTTCTAGAAGTTTATCCAGATTCTAGAACACTGGATTTGCTTGTTTTGTTAAGGAATTTTTTGTCAAATCAATACATCCCCTTGAGTGCGCGATCAATAGTTCTTTCAGTTTCTCTTTCTTTGATCTTTTGCCTTTTGTCATGCTTCTTTTTGTTTCTGACTAAGGCAAACTCAAGTTTGATTTTATCCTTATTAGTATATACTTTTATCGGCACTAATGTCAAGCCTTTTTCTTTTGTTTTTCCTAATAAATATTTGATTTCTTTCTTTGTTATGAGTATTTTTCTTTCATGTTTCGGAAGATAATTTTTGGGTGTGTTATTTGGTTGATAGGGAGGTATATTCGCGCCAATCCAGAAAGCCTCTTCTCCTCTTATGATTATATATGATCCTTGAAGAGTTCCTCTGCCCAGTCTTAATGATTTTACTTCAAAGCCGAGCAAAACCAGACCTGCTTGATATTTTTCTATCAGGTCAAAGTCAAAAAGCGCTTTTCTGTTTTCCAGCAATACTTTCATGATGATTTATTTTAGCAGAAAACCCTTGTTTTTCATAGACAAAACCTTGTTTTGAGGATATTATTAGTTAATGGATGCAGGATTCGTAAAAAATTTAATAATTAAGTCTATAAAGGATAACGGCTATGAATTTTTTGGAGATATCCCTTTGGAATTTTCTGAGCATGCCGATGTTTCAAGTTCTGTCGCTTTTTTGATTAAAAAAGAGAACCCAGCTGAAATTGCGAAAAATATTGCGAAAAAGATAGAAGACAATGGGGAATTTGAAAAAATTCAAGCACAGGGTCCATTTTTGAATTTTTATTTTTCTGATAAGACAAAGTTTGAAATTTTAACCGAAGCTTTGGCTGGGATGGCGCTTAAGCCATTACAAAAAAATTCGGGAAAGACAATTTTGATAGATTATTCTTCTCCTAATATCGCTAAACCTTTTGGAGTCGGTCATTTAAGATCAACCATAATAGGGCAGGCAATATACAATCTTTATAATTTTTTAGGATATAAATGTATAGGTGATAATCATATTGGAGATTGGGGAACTCAATTCGGGAAACTTATTTATCAAATAAAAACAAAAAAAATTCCATTAGAAAGTCTAACGATAAAAAAATTAGAAGAGTTATATATAGATTTTCATAAACAGAATAATGATTCTCTCGAGCAATTGGCTAGAGATGAATTTAAAAAATTAGAACAAGGCGATGTTGAGAATATAAGGATCTGGGCTGAATGCAAAAGGATAAGCTTGGAAGAATTTTCCAGGATTTATGATTTATTAGGAGTTAAGATAGATTATGATTATGGTGAAAGTTATTATAATGAATTGGCAAGTCATGTAATTTTAGAATTAAAAGAAAAAGGAATCGCCCAGCAAAGCCAGGGTGCTTGGATTGTTGAGTTTCCTGATATGCCTCCTTGTGTGTTGCAGAAATCAGATGGGGCTAGCACTTACTTTGCAAGGGATTTAGCTGCTATAAAATTCAGGATTGAAGAGTTTAATCCTGATATCATCGCTTATGAAATAGGATCAGAACAATCGTTATATATGAAGCAGTTGTTTGCTACTGCTAAAATGATGGGTATAGAAAAAGATTTCAAACATATTGCGCATGGACTTATAAAAAGCAAAGAAGGAAAATTTTCTACTAGAGAGGGAAATACTATTCATCTTGAAGATGTTATAAACGAGGCGATAAACAGATCTAGAGAATTGTTAAAAGATAGTGATGTGAATATTGATGAATTATCAAAGCAAGTTGGTATTGGAGCTATAAAATATAACGATCTTTCTCAAGATAGAGAAAATGATATTATTTTTGATTGGGATAAAATTTTGAATTTAAGAGGGAATTCTGGTCCTTATATCCAATACGCGCATGCGCGTATTTTGAGCGTTTTGGAAAAAGCCGGATTTTTTGAACTCAAAGATCTGCCAAACAAAATAGAGGATAATGAATCAAGAATAATTTCAAAGATGTTCTGTTTCCCTGAAATTCTAAAGCAATCCGCTGATAATTTTGCTCCTCACACTCTCTGCAATTATATTTTTTCTCTGGCTCAGGATTTTAGCAATTTTTATAATCAGAATCCTATTATTGATGCATCAGATGAAACTATCAAAAACTTCAGATTGGCAATTTGCAAAGCGACTGGAGATATAATAAAAATTTCTTTGGATATTCTTGGAATTGAGGCTCCTGGCAGAATGTAATTTAAAAAATGTTTTACAAAATAAACGGCTAAGTTCATTTAGCCGTTTATTTTGTTATAGATAAAGGGCTTTCAGCTAAACGGCTAAACGGCTAAATGCCTCAACAAGGGTTTTTAGAGTTGCCTCAATCGATTTATTTTTCTTGAAAAACAAAGAAAAAAGTGTTATTTTGATTTATAACATTGACAAAATTATGAATTTTGATTTTGCTAAAAACGAAGAAAAAATACTCGATTTTTGGTCTAATAAAAAAGTCTTTGAGAGATCTCTTGCTAAGAATAAAAAAGGCAAGAATTTTGTTTTTTTTGAAGGCCCTCCGACAGCTAACGGCAGACCAGGAATTCATCATCTTTTAGCCAGAGTTTATAAAGATGTCGTATGCAGGTACAAGACAATGCAAGGTTTTAATGTCCAAAGAAAATCTGGTTGGGATACACATGGTCTTCCAGTTGAAATTGAAGTTGAAAAAAAATTAGGCTTCACTGACAAGAAACAGATTGAGGAATATGGAATCGCAAAATTTAATAAAATGTGTCAGCAGTCAGTTTGGGAATATAAACAAGAATGGGAGAAATTTACCAAAAGAATCGGATATTGGTTGGATTTAGAAAATCCCTATATAACTTACAACACTAATTATATAGAATCTGTTTGGTGGATTTTGAAGCAATTAAAAGAAAAAGATCTCTTATATAAAGGATACAGAGTAGCTCCTTATTGCGCCAGATGCGGAACGAGCTTGTCATCGCACGAATTAGCCCAAGGATATACTACGGTAAAAGATCCTTCAGTGTTTGTTAAATTTAAAATTAAATCAAGCAAGCCAGATTTTTTAAATACTTATTTTTTAGTTTGGACAACAACTCCTTGGACATTGCCAGGGAATGTTTTAATCGCTTTAAATAAGAATTTACAATACTGCAAGATTCAGATTGAAGGCAGTCATGAATTTTTGATTTTAGGTAAAGACAGGTTGTCTATTTTAGAAAAGGAAAAATTTAGGATTTTAAAAGAATACAGTGGTCAGGATTTGGTTAGCATAGAGTATGACGCCCCTTTCAAAATGGCAGAAAAATTCAAGACGGAAAATACAGTTTATTATTTTACTGTTCATGCAAAATTTGTTTGCGCTGATGATGGAACTGGATTCGTGCATATTGCTCCGGCTTTTGGAGAAGATGATAAAAATTTAGTTGATGAATTCAATAAAAAATCCAAAGATAAAAATATTCCAATTGTTTTAACAGTGGATAAGCAGGGGAATATCAGTTATCGCGAAATTCCAGGTTTTGGAAAATTCGTCAAAGAAGCAGATAAAGATATTATTAAAGATTTGCAAGAAAGAAATCTTTTATTTAAGACAGAATTATATGAGCATGAATATCCTTTTTGTTGGAGATGCAAATCGCCATTGATTTATTACGCTCAAGATTCATGGTTTATAGCTACGACAAAAAAACAGAAAGAAATAATAGCTAATAATGAAAAAATAAATTGGATTCCAGGACATATTAAACATGGAAGATTCGGCACTTGGTTAAAAGAACTAAAAGATTGGAATCTTTCCAGAAACAGATTTTGGGGTACTCCGCTTCCTATATGGGAATGTTCTTGCGGACATAAGGAAGCCATTGGTTCAATTTCTGATTTAATTGATAAAAAATACTCTGATAATGAATACTATTTTCTGAGACATGGTCATTATCCTGGAATGGATGAGAATATAAATGTAAATAAGCCAGATGAAATCGATGAACAGAAATATGGATTGAGCCAGAAGGGCAGGGATCAGGTTTCAAGAATTATTAAAAAATTTAACGGAAAAATAGATTTCATAATTACATCTGATTTAACAAGAACTATTGAAACTGCAAAAATTTCGGCGCAGATTTTTGGGTTAGACGAGGAAAAAATAATTAAAGATAAAAGGTTAAGGGAATTCGATTCTGGAATTTTTAATTACAGAAATCCTAAAGAAAAATGGGAATGGTTCAATAAACAGAAAGATCCTTTAAACCAGGAATACGAAAATGGAGAAAGTTTTATCAGTTTTTTGAATAGATTGAAGGATTTTTGCAATGATTTGAATAAAAAATACCATGGTAAAAATATTTTGATTGTTTCTCATCAATTGACGATTTTTGCTATTGAAGAAATGCAGAAAGGGCATGGATTAAAAGAGATTGTCGGAGCGTCAAATGATTTCACGCATGATAAATATTATAAAATTAACGCTTTGAAACTTGCGCAGATTAAAAAGATAGATATTAAAGAACTGCCTTTCAACGACCAAGGTGAAATTGATCTTCATAGACCTTATGTCGATGAAAGCCAATTCTATTGCCCGAAATGCAGAAAAGAAAAAATGCAAAGAATTCCTGAAGTGATAGATTGTTGGTTCGATTCTGGTTCTATGCCTTTTGCTCAATATCATTATCCGTTTGAGAATAAGAAAATAATCGATTCGAAATTACAATATCCGGCTGATTATATTTCAGAAGCTGTCGATCAGACAAGGGGATGGTTTTATACGCTTTTAGCTATTTCCACTCTTTTGGGAAAAGGAGCTTCATATAAAAATGTGATATCTTTAGGGCATATTTTAGATGAAAAAGGGGAGAAGATGTCTAAATCGAAAGGCAATATAATCAACCCTTGGGAAATGTGTGATAAATATGGAGCTGATACTATCAGATGGTATTTCTATACGATGAATCAACCAGGAGAGCCTAAATTATTTTCCGAAAAAGATTTGTCGGGAGTTTTGAGGAAAATGAGCATGACTTTCTTGAATTGTTTTGTGTTCTTCGATACATATAGAACTAAGAAATCAAATCCGAATAAAATTCCCAAGCCAAAAACTTTACTTGATAGATGGATAATATCTCAGTTAAATTCATTGATTTTAGAGATATCAAAGAATCTTGATTCTTATGATATAAATCAAAGCGCCCGCGTTTTTGAGAAATTTTTGTTAGATGATTTTTCTTTATGGTATGTAAGGAGATCGAGAAAAAGATTCCAACAGCCTGAAAGCGCGCAAGAACTTAATGAAAGCGCTGATATTTTTTCCTACATATTAATAACTCTTTGCAAATTAAGCGCTCCATTTATGCCATTTTTATCAGAAGAGATTTATCAGAGAGCGTTAGGCGATGAAAGCAAATCAGTACATTTAGAAAAATGGCCGAAAGCTGATAAGAAGCTTATAAATAAGAAGCTCTCTTCTCAAATGCAAAAAACTAGGGAGATAATAACCCAGGCCTTGGCTTTGAGGGCGAAAGCTCAAATTAAAGTAAGGCAGCCGTTATCAGAACTTTTTATTACAGATAGCGCAATCGTTAGAAATAAGGATTTTTGCGAATTGATAAAAGAAGAATTGAATGTTAAGAAAATTTCTTTTGGCAAGTCTTTAGAATTAAACCTTCAAATAACTCCTGAATTGAAAAAAGAAGGTATGATAAGAGAAGTGATAAGAAATATTCAAGAATCCAGAAAAGAATCGAACTTATCTCCAAAAGACCAAATAGCGGTTTTTTATGAAATTCAAGGAGATGACTTAATAGAAGAATTCAAAGATTATTTTTTGAAAGAAGGAAAAATAAAAAAAATTAACAAGGGTCAGGCAGAAAAGCCTCTGATTTCAAAAGAAATAGAAATTGACAATAAAAAAATATTTTTATCAATACAAAAAATATGAAAAATAGACTCCCATTAATTTTGATTTCAATAATTTTAGTCCTGGCGGGAGTGGCTGGGTTTATGCTTTCCAGAAGCTCTTTTTCAAAAGAGATGATGAAGCTTGAAGTAATTGGACCAGATGAAATTTATTGCGGAAAAGAAGATGAATATATTTTGAAATTCAAAAACAATGGGAATTCTACTTTGGAAGAATTAAGGCTTAATGTAGAGTTCCCCGAACATTCTATTATTGCAGATCAAGAAAGCAATATGGTTGTTGTTGAAGCTGACAAAATAGAGCCTCTTGCTCCAGGAAGAGAAGGGACTGTAAAAATAAAAGCCAGGATTTTTGGGAAAGAATCAGAGAGTTTTCCTATAAAAGCTACTTTAACATATAGTCCTAAAGGTCTCACAGCTAGATATTCTTCTAAGTCGGAGAAAGAGGTAAGAATAAAAGATGTCCCAATAAGCTTTGAGTACGATGCTCCATCTCGAGCTGAAACAGGTAAGGATCTAATGATTAATATTAATTATTTTTCTCATATTGATTATCCTCTTACTGATCTTGCTGTAGAAATGGAATATCCTGAAGGTTTTGATTTTATTGAAAGTAAACCCAAAGCAGTTGATGAAAATAAATGGGAAATAGAATCATTAAGCGAGAATACTGGCGGGAGAATTTCTATTTCAGGAATTTTGTACGGACAATCATCAGATAAAAAGGTTTTCAAATCACGACTTGGAATGTACATAAATGGAGAATTTATAGTGCTTAAAGAACAGGAATTTGATATTAGCATTAAAAAATCTTTGATGGAGATTTCCCAAAACATAAATGGGCAATCGCAGGTTGTCGCTAATATGGGGCAGACTTTGAATTATGATATAAGTTTTAAAAATACAGGCGATGGAGTTTATAAGGATTTAAATCTTGCTGTTAAATTAAAAGGAGAACTTTTTGATTTTGGAGAAATAAAAGCAGATGGCGCTGAGGTTCGAAGCGGAGATACTACAATAGTATGGAATTCTGAAAAAAATCCAGATTTAAAAATTTTAGCACCTGGAGAAACAGGAAGTGTGAAGTTTTCGATAAAAGTTTTGGATTCTTATGATAGCAAGCTTGTTAATCCTGAACTAATAGATAAAGTCATTATTAATGAAATTCAGCAGGAATTTAGAACTAAAATCAATTCTAATATTGTTTTGAATAGTAGAGCAATGAGCGGAGATGAGGTTTTTGAAAGCGCTGGTCCAATACCGCTTGAAGTAGGGAAAAAAAGCGAATTGACAGTTGTATGGGATTTGGTTAATTATTTTAATGACTTGGAAAATGTTAAAGTTAAAGGAGTGATGCCTGAAAATGTTTCTTATACCGGCAAAGTTGCTCCGCAGAATTATTCCAAAAATTTTACATTGGATTCTGATTCAAGAGAATTAGTTTGGAATGTAGGAGATATGGAATCTGGAGTGGGGATAGGAACGGATAAAAAGATACTTACATTTCAAATTGATATTACTCCTACTGCAGACCAAAAAAATGATTATGCTGTTATATTAAAATCTCTTAAAGTTTTAGGAGCAGACAAATGGACAGGAGAGGAAATAGAATATAATTTCCCTGATTTTAAAAGTATAGGAATATTATCTTTAGATAAAGAACAATCAAAAGTAAAATAAAAATAAAATGGAAAATAAAGATTTGATAAATAAAATAGAGTCGCTTTTGAAAAGAAGAGCTTTTGTTTATCCGTCTTCTGAAATTTATGGAGGATTTGGCAGTGTTTATGATTTTGGTCCGATGGGATGCGAATTGAAAAATAATATAAAGAATCTATGGAGGAAAAATATAAAAGGACAAATAATAGATCTTGATTTGGAAAATCATGGAACTGATGTTGTCGAGATAGATTCTGGAATTTTAATGTCTCCTAAAATTTGGGAGGCTTCTGGCCATTTGTCTGCCGGATTCGCTGATAAATTGGTGGAATGTAAAAAATGTCATAAAAGGTTTAAAGGAGATGATATTGCGAAGAAATGTCCTGAATGCCAGGGCGATTTGTCTGATCCGAAACAATTTAATTTAATGATGAAAACTTTTATCGGACCAGTCCAAGATTCTGCTTCTGAAGCTTATTTGCGGGCTGAAACTTGCCAGGGTATTTATGTTAATTTCAAGAATGTTTTAGACACTTGGAGATTGAAAATTCCATTTGGAATTTCTCAAATAGGGAAATCATTTAGAAATGAAATAACTCCAGGAAATTTTATTTTTAGAATGAGGGAATTTGAGCAAATGGAGATGCAATGGTTTTTTGATCCAGAATCAAAGAAGACCCCTGACCAATGGTTTGATGAATGGAAGGAAAAGAGATTAAATTGGTATATTGCCTTGGGGATTAAAAAAGAGAATCTAAAAATAATTGAGATTGGCGAAGAAGATCGCGCTCATTATGCAAAAAGGCAAGCAGATATAATGTATAATTTTCCTTTTGGCTGGAAAGAAATAGAAGGAATTCATAACAGGGGAGATTGGGATCTGTCTAACCATGCAAAGCATAGCGGTCAAGATCTGCAAGTTGCAAGAGATGATTCTAAAGAAAAATATTTCCCGCATGTTATTGAAACATCGGTTGGAGTTGAAAGATCTATGTTCGCATTTCTTTGCGAAGCATATTCTGAGAATCAAGAAGGTGAAGTGAATTTTAATTTGCATAAAAATTTAGCTCCTGTTAAGGTTGCTGTGCTCCCGTTAGTGAAAAATAAGGAAGAGATTGTTTCCTTAGCTAAGAATATTTTTTCAGATATTAAAACTAAAACTGATTATAATGTCTATTATGATGATTCTGGATCAGTAGGAAGAAGATATAGAAGACAGGATGAAATAGGAACGCCTTATTGCATAACAATAGATTATGAATCGCTTAATGATAACAAAGCGACGATAAGAGACAGAATAAGCGGTAAACAGGATAGAGTAGAAATAAATAAAATAAAAGAATATTTAGATAATAATTTGAAATAATATGTATAAAAAAACAGTTTTAGAAAATGGATTGACTATACTTACAGTTCCAAGGCACGAAACAAAAGCTGTAACAGTTTTGATATTGGTTGGTACCGGCTCTAAGTATGAAGATAAAAATAATAATGGAATATCTCATTTTTTGGAGCATATGTTTTTTAAAGGGACGGAAAAAAGGCCTAATACTATGGCGATTTCAGATCCTTTGGACAGGGCCGGTGGGATATTTAATGCTTTTACAGGAGAAGAATATACTGGATATTGGGCTAAAGTAGAAGCTTCCCAATTTGATTTGGCATTAGATGTCGTTTCTGATATTTTTCTTAATTCTAAACTTGAACAAGAAGAAATAGAAAAAGAAAGGGGTGTCATAATTGAGGAAATTAATATGTATTATGATAATCCGATGAGTCATGTGCAGTTGCTTTGGGAGAAGCTTTTGTATGGCGATCAGCCTGCTGGTTGGGATATTGCTGGGCCCAAGGAAAATATTTTAAAATTTCAGAGAAAAGATTTTGCTGATTACATGAATAGTCAGTATGTTGCAAAAAACACGATTATTTGTATAGCAGGGAATATAAATGAAGATGAAGCAATTGAAAAAGCGAAAAAATATTTATCCAATATTAGAACTGGTGAATTTAAAGATAAAGTTTTAGTAGTTGAGAAACAAACAGATCCGCAAGTTGAACTGAAATATAAAGAAACAGATCAAACCCATCTTTTGATAGGATTTAGAGGGGTAAGCTTAGCTTCTGAAGATGAATATAAACAAAAAATATTAGCTACTATTTTGGGAGGAATGATGAGTTCAAGGATGTTTATGTCTGTTCGTGAAAAGCAGGGTCTCACTTACTATATATCTACTGCATCAGATACTTTTACTGATACTGGATATATAGTAACTAGAGCAGGAGTAGATAATAAAAGAGTGTTCTTAGCAGTTAAAGCGATTTTAGAAGAATATAAAAAAATAATGGATGATGGAGTGCCTGAAGAAGAATTGAAGAAAGCTAAAGAAAATATAAAAGGGAAAATGGCTCTTACTTTCGAGGCGTCTGATGCAGAAGCTTCTTTCTATGGCGCTCAACTGCTTCTTGAGAAGAAAATAAAAACTCCGGAAGAAATTTTTGCTGAGATTGATAAAATTGACGCAGTTGATATTCAAAATTTCGCAAAACAAATATTTACAAACGATAAACTCAATTTAGCTTTGATTGGACCGTTCAAAGAAGAAGAGGAATTCAAAAAAATATTAAAAATATAAAATATGGAAAAATCAAATACATTTAATATCCCGTGGGGCACAATCATAAGAATTGCCTTGGGGATTTTTCTTTTCTATGCTTTATATCTCATAAGAGGCGTTTTGCTTTATTTTGTTTTTTCAGCAGTGATAGCCGTATTATTTGATCCGATTATTGATTTTTTGCAATCGAAATTGAGATTATCAAGGACCTTGGCGACATTGCTTGCTTATTTTTGTTTTTTAGCCTTAGTAATAATGCTTTTTTATTATACTATCCCTTTGTTCCTATCAGAAATAAAAATTCTTTCAGACAATTTTTCTAGTTATTTATCGCAGGCGACAATGTTTTTTCAATATATAGGGATAAATGATTTTGCATCGTCGAATATTCCTAATTCGTTTCAAGAATTGTTAGTGAAGATTTCGGGGAATATATTGGCGCTTCTTAATGATATTATTGGGGTTTTTATTTCGATACTTACAATCTTATCGCTTTCTATATTTATTTCTATGGACGAAGAGGGAGTCGACAGGGGAGTAAAATTATTGCTTCCAAAAAAGTCAGAAGATTTTCTTTTTTCTCTATGGCAAGAAAGCAAGAAGAGAGTGGCGCTATGGTTTGAAGTCAGGATTTTAACATCATTTTTTATAAGCTTTGCAGTTTTTATTTTCTGCAATTTTTTTATAAAAACCCAATATTCAGTATTGTTTTCAGTGTTAACCGGAGTATTGGATCTGATTCCAGT
>ENA-UOWE01004280-UOWE01004280.1-activated-sludge-metagenome-genome-assembly--contig:-NODE-4280-length-13921-cov-17.985360_pt1 | contig 13921 bp, 24 predicted proteins | sample MGYA00249841_ERZ761562 | MGnify/ENA primary metagenome ERZ761562 (study PRJEB28883, sample SAMN05720200) | activated sludge metagenome | isolation source: Anaerobic digester | place: Japan... | reverse complement strand
TAAAATATATGTATGACCGATTTGACCAGGACTTCCTGGCGAGAGCCTGAGATGATAGCCTTATCCCACCTAACGGAGCTGGAGGAGTCATTAAAGGACTGGGAACGATACCAGCGGTATTCCCTGGAGGAGCTGCGGAAGGATAGGGATAAAAGGAATATGGTTCTTCATGCCATGCTGATCAGCATTCAGGCAGCTATAGACATTTCATCCCATTTGATATCCAAGAATCAACTGAAGAGGCCGACAACTTATCGAGAGACCTTCGAGCTTCTTGGCCAGGCAGGCATAATTTCAGAAGAACTGGCCGGTGAGCTATCCGACCTGGCTGGACTGCGCAATGTTCTGGTTCATATTTATGGTGAGCTCAATCTGGATGAGATCCATAGCGTACTGCAAAATGATCTCAAGATATTGAGATCTTTTAGAGATGAGATCAAAGAGCTGTTTAAGAAGGGATAGGGAGGGGGCTCGGTGATCTGCATCCTGAAGCACGAGCTTGCTGGCTGCTGGATCTGGCCGGGCTGCCGGAGCCGCTGGCGGTGGAGACTGTGGCGGTGAGGTATGCGAGCCACTTTGTGATGGGGAGATTTAGGGCGGAGAAGTTGAGGAAAACAATAATCTCATCGGAGATAGTTAATATAATATTTTACTGATATATTCCTCAACTACCTTGCGGACGGCCTTCAGTTCTCCTTCAGTGGTTGATGTGGTGGCCAATTGCAGCCCAATCTTTACGCTCTTGCCTTCTATCCACATGATATTGAGCTTGTCCGGTGGCACTGATACGACTTTGGTCTCCGTCTGTTTCCAATCAATGTCCTCAATTTTTTCGATAAATCCGAATTTTATCTCCAGTCTTTGAGCAAGCTTCTTGATCCAGTCTTTATACTTGTTGCGATCAGAAATTTGAATGATACACTTTTCCCGGCGCATGGGCGGAAGATGCTCGATGCTTTCGAAAGTCTTTATGAAATGTTGTCCTAGCTCACTTGCCTTGCCTCTCGCATCTAGAAATCCGTTTGAGACGAGAATAGCCCTTGTATCACTGTCTGAGGGCTCTCCCTTGAGCGCGGCGACTATCTTTGGAAGCAATGGGAATATGCCTAAAAATTGCAGATCCACAATTTTAGGGCGATCTTCCTCCTTTGAGATGAACTTATTTGGATGTAGCCATTCAGTCTTTTCCTCGTCATCCAAATTGCGAATCTTTTGGATGCCGCCTTTTTCCTCAATCCATCCCGGAACCCAAATATGAAATAGCCTCTCAGCCCCGTAGAACTGCACAGCCAATGCCATGAGGGCAGACATGGTCTTCCTTCCACCAGCTATGCATACAAAGCACTTATTTCCGATTTTCCGATGGCTCTTCAGAACCAGGCAGGCCTTCTGCATGAACTCCTTTACTGCTTCAGGAGTGTCCACGTCCTCGCCTTCGCTCTCGATATCTACCGGAACTATCCAGTTCTTTTCATATTCATAATATGGTGGTATATGCTCTAAAAGCAGATCATAGGATTGGCTTACTCTGTCATGCTGTGTCTTGAGCAGGATTACTCCATCAGGCTGACAGCCCTGCTCAATCAGAAGATCCATGGCTTCTGTGACGACTCCTGGCGACGTGCCAAGCGTGGCAACAAGAATGTTTGACATATTCATCTCTCTCTAAAAGAGCGCCTTCTGTCGCTACTACGTCTTTCCACTCTCTCTTCTTGATTTTTCTCTTCGATCTTGAGCATCCATGAGACATAGCCAAAAACGATGCTCGACTCTTTTCCCGAAAGCTCATTCAGGGATCTCTTATTCTTCTCAATAGCAGCCGCGATCCGACCGTTGGCTGCCTTAATATTTCCGCGTACACCAGCATCACTAGCAATCTTTCGCGCCAGTTTCAATCCCTTTTCCCATCCGTCTTTCCTCCAATCGTATTTCTCGGACAGATCCGTCCATCTGCGCCACTCATTGCGAGAGACTCCTTCCAAATCCCTGGCCAGGCGCTCGGCAAACTGAATCAGACGCCCTTCATCCATCAATACATCCCCCTGGGACAGGGATCGCTCTGGACTCTGGCTTCCTCCCTGAATTTCATCCAGGCCACCTCATCTAGGAGCGATTTGTCATTGAACCACTTCTGCAAATTCTCTTTGAGAGGTTGGCTATCATAGCCCTTTGAAATGGCCTTGAAAAGACCCGCGTTGCTAGTGGGTGCCATTCTAAGGTCTTTGATATCAAACTTCACTGCGCCCAGGCACCTCGGCTTGGCCCCACCAGTCTTTAGAGGAATGCCAATTGCTCTGATCAGTAGGCTCATCTCCGCTGGGCTTGTGTTCTCGAAGTACAGCCTTGTGGTGAAGACGGAGTCTTTCGGCACCGCTTCAAGAAACCGGTGGTTCTTTTCTGGCCTGTCGTCCAGCCGCTGAAATGCCTTTATCTGATAGAACTTTCTTCCAATTGCCTGCCTTGGTGGCCAGAGATCGCTTATCTTAATTATTTCGGTCCTTATATCTCCTTTAGGTTCAGCGTCTGAGAAATATGCCCTTCCTTTGTAGCCGGTAGTCCCAAACAACCTGCAGCCAGCGCATAGAGATGCCCTCGCCTCTTGCTCCTTTCCGATCTCACAGCGGCCGCTACTGCTATAAAAATTATCCTTCTTCGCCATCTGTGAGACGCATGAACCCGAGATAGCCTCAACAATCGCCCGAACAGCCCCCTTAATGCCAGCTGCTGGAATGACAAGCTGATCTCCTCTCCTGGTGAATGAATAGTAAGCCCGATCCCGTTCATCCAGGAGTATCGATCCGCTGCCGACGTACAGGAAATCGGAGAGGACCCTCAGCTCCAGATCAAGGAAACCGTTCAATCCAGTGAAGTTCTCATGAGATACAATAGCATTCCGCTTTTCTTCTCGCACTGGAATCCAGAAGAAAGGTTTGGGCTCTGGCAGAGGCCCTGGTCTGTAGTCTCTCATCAGGCTCCCTCCTCTGATAGGAATTCTCGAGGGCTCATCGCTACAGAGACGCCATCTCTGCGAACAGCCAAGATCCTCATTTTGCCTAGGCTTTCGCCATGAGGATAGCTCTCGAACTGAGGATTCACTCTTGGCTCCGTTAGGTCCTGGAGATATACTTGCTCTTCCTTAGCCTGCCAATTTCCATCTATGCGTCCCTCAAGTGGCTTATCAATATCAGTTATTATGAGGAGCTTGAAGGTATCTCCAGTCCTTTGCCACCGAATCTCACCATTCTTGCCAAAGATCGATCCCCGGTCTGTCCATTTATCTGGCAAGCCCTTGCCCACCTGGAACCGGGAAAGATCTGACATCCAGAAGACCGTCTCCCCCATCTGTCTGGCAAGTGCCTTGAGATGATTCTCATCTGTTTCAAACGAGTAGGCATAGACTTTGCGGATTTCTTTTGTCATGATATGGCCTCCATTCTTGGTCAAAGCGCCTGGATGGCATTCTCTGCTATGGCCTTCCACCCGGCAGAGTCGTAGCTGCGGATCTCGTAAAATCCAGCGCCCTTTGCCTCCCTTGGCTCGGGCAAGCCTTCCAGGAGATACGGCTCTGCCAGGCCGTAATTTTCCCGCTCCTCGTCATCTCTCACAAATCTACCCAGACCTCGAAGGGCATGCCTATCGTTAACGGGCGCAATCTCTTCCACTGAAGCATCATTGATGTTGACTCTGACCTGTCCGAACCCCCTGTTCTTGCCAAATCCCACTTTGAGCTGCCCATGATTCATGCTCTCCAGGGCTGCCGCCAGCACTCCCATTTGCCAGATCTCATAGTTCTCAAGGATCACCTGGCCGCTGAATGAGCCAGAGACTGCAACCTCCATCTCAAATGGTCCCTGAGCAACGGCATGGCTCAACCTGGAGATGGCAACACCATAGCGGGTCTCGGTTTCTATCTTCACGCCGTCAGCAGGAAGCATATCTGTGAATGCCAGGCGGCCGCGGAGAAGAGTACTGCCAAAAAGCTTGCACGCCCCGCAAGACTCTTTGTAAATGTCACACGATGCAAGCTCTCTCTTCGCCCTTTCCTTCTCACCGGATTCTCCCTTCATGCGCTGGGCGCAGTTCGGCTCCTGGTCTTCGCCCTTTTTCTTCTCAAAGGTCGGACAGGCCCATCTCCATGAGCTGCGATCGTCGATAGTTCGAAGCGCCTTCTCGACAAAGCTCCTGACAACACCTTTCATCGAAGATCCAGGAATAAACAGGCTCTCTCCCACTCCTGCCCTTGGCGTTCGAACAAACTGCATATCTGGAGGAGAGGGATCCGTTGAGAAGCCGCCCGACTTTATGAGCAGCGGCCCTGCTGGGCTGATCTCGAGATTGAGGCGTAGCAGGTTGTAACGGGCCTTATGCATTTTTCGCTCCTCCTTGGGACAGATGGCCTCTGAGGGACTGGACAAACGTCTCCCATGGGACAGGCTCAGTTTTCGCACCCAGAAGATAATCGAGAAGATCCTTCTTTTCAATCCTCTCTATCGATATCTTTGTCAGCTTTCCCCAGCCAGGGCCTCTACTGCTCTTTCCGCCGATGGGCAGATAGCCCTCCTGCCAGGGCCGGAGCACAGAGAGCAGCAGGCCGATCTCCCAGGACTCGACATTCTCAGCCAAAATCTCGATGTTGAACTCTGCGCCGGGAGACACGACCTCGAAGTCGTACTTGAGACCATCCTTGGCCGCACCCCGGTCTCTATCGATGCCCACTCCGTCACGAACCGAAGTCACATCTGCCAGATCCTGCCGGTTTTTAAGGCTGGCATCCTTGAAGGCCAGGCGGCTGGCGAGCCATGGGGATCCAAAGAGTCTACAGACTGTGCAGCTTGCATCCCATATCCTCTTGCTTCGTTCTGCCTCGCTTTCTTCGTTCTTCATCTGTTTTTTTTCAATCAGCATACCCACAGCTTTGTTAATATCGTCTTTGTCATCAGATGAGACACATTGCTTATCGAATTCGCCGAATGGATCACATGCCCAAAGCTTCGTTGACTCTCGGTCCAGGCTTCTGAGGACCCTCTCCATCTCGGATCTGACGACGCCCTTGATGGATGATCCTGGTACAAATGGCACTCCCTTCTGGTCCTTGATTACAGGGAGATCGGTGCCTGTTGGCTCAAGCGAGGCGCGGGAGCCCACAGAAAGGGCTGTCTGCATCTCGAGGGTGGCAGAGATCGTTGTTCTGCTTTCAAACCTCTCAAAAGTGTTCATCGCTATTCCCCCTGGCCCTTTGTATTCCAGACATGCCATCTCACAGCATAACCAAGGACGCGCGAGGCCAACTCCATGAAGATATCATCCTGAAGGTCCTCTTTAGGGGAGGCTTTTGAAGCCAACTCCCGCGCAAGGCTGTCGAGGCTCTTCAGTTTCTCGATTGCATCTTTTGCCCAGGTCTCATCGATCTGTTTTCTGGCTGCCTGATATCTGATGAAGAGAGCCACAGCCTTCCAAGAGCGGCTGCTCTCGGTCATGTTCTTGATTAACCTGAGTTGTCTATCTTCTTTTTTATAGCCTTCGACCAACTTCTCAGCCCTATCTACAAGATCATCATCCATATCTTTTATCTTCTTGATTGTGGCCATTGATAATTGCCTCATCTCTCATTCACCTCCTCGTGGAACGGATGACATACCAGGCACTCGCCATAGCCCTCATCACGTCTTTCATCCGAAATTCCTTCTGATTCTATGCGCTCAAGGTCTGCCAGCAGATCATCCTTCGAGCCATCCCAGCAAAAGACAAAACTGCTGCCCATTTTGGCCGCAAGGGCGGTCTCCTTTGGCAGACCCCAGGCACCTGACCAGCCTCCTGCGAAGTCAGGGCGGGTCATGCAGAAGACAGGCTTAAGGGGCTTGCCCCGGATCTTCAGTGTTGGGACAAGAGTGGGCAGGCCATGCTCATCTCGAAATATTCCCGGGGCCAGGAGATCCACTGAAAAGTAGAGCCCTACCGGCTGCTCAGGAATGGACTGGCTGCTGCAGAGGCGCTTGAGATCCTGCCAGAGTTCTTTGAGGGTCTCGTTGAATCTCCTCAGTCGGTCTTCAAGCGGCGGTATTCTTATGGATTCGTCTTCGCAGCATATGCGGCCGTATCCCCGCGTGTTCATGCTCCCAATAGACCTTCCATTCAGCGCCTCGACGATCTCGTCCACTTTTTCCTCAGGGCCCTGGATCCGACCGGTGAATGCAAGATCTGCATCATCCCCATACTTCTTTTCTGGATCTTCCAGCAGAGGGCTGATGGCTGTGGCTGTGTAGAGCATTCCCTCAAACGCAGACTGCCGGTATCGGCTGAGGGCAGCTCGTGTCTGAGAATAGTATCGCAACCTGGTTTTTATGTATCTCTGAGTATTGTTCTTTCGCTGAGAGCTGAAGAATCCGCTCGCTGGCTCCATCCGGCTGTTGCAGGGTGTTTGCTTAATCTCTTCCTCATCTTTGTCTTTTATCGACTGGCATAATATCGAGAATGGAACCGATAATGCAGCGCCAGATTTCTTCAGAAGGCTACAGCAGAGCCGAGGCAAGAGAGTATCGACAACTCCATGGCCCCTATTTTCATCGTGGGGCTCTGTTTTGAAGCCATCCTCCAGTTTACATGTGAGCATGCTCAAAAGAAAAGGCGAGACATAGTCGATCTTTCCCCACAGTGCTGTTGGGAGGAAGTTGCCAAATAGCACGCCATCTACAGCATCGATTATCCTGTGAGTTTCCCCTCTAGAAATGAGCCACTCTGCGTAGGCTCCTCTGAGGATGCGGCCAGGGATGTAGTCCATAGTGCCTATGAAGTTCGTCTTGGGCTTGACCCGGCCGATGATTAGCGGCTCCTTAGGCCTTATGAAAATCCACCGAGTGCTCATTCTTTTCCTCCTGCCCAGCGCTGCCATATCTCCTTCAGATCAGCATCTGAGACCTCCTGATCATCGATCTTGGCCTTGACCTGAGAAGAAATCCAGCCCATGCCCCGGCTCTTGCCGCTACCGATCGCGGAATTGAATCGTGAAGCCAGGATGATTAGGGCTGCCGCCTCTCTGGCGCTCTCCGGCGAGGGAAAATGGCCATCTCCATGTGCAATCCATATCTTGGACGGATCCGAGAACGTAGTCTCCACAAAGAAGAGATGCTGATCAAGCGCAGTTCCTCTGACACGACCAATTGCCACTCCACTCCTGATCTCTGGCATTGTGTCACCTGGAGGTTTTGCTTCACCGAACTTGATGGGCGACCTAAACCTCGGATTGCCAAAGACCCGGCAGACGAGACACAAGTCCGATTGATCACGGCACATGCCTCCGGGATCTGGAGCAGAGCAGATCTTAAAATCCCAGGACTTCAAAATAGCCTCAGCTCTGGAGCGCAACCGGCCTTTTAGAGATGATGCGGGAATCGTATAAACTGTATGCTTGTGTGAGCCAAAGGCAGACATTGCCGATGCTTTGTCTACGCCCAAGAGCCTTCGGTCTCCTGTGATATGAAGTGGCGTTTGAAGGTTCATGTCGATCCGAAGCGTGAGATGACTCATGCCTTCTCCTCCTTTCGTTCCCTGTCTCTGCGCATGGAGTGCAGTTCAGCCAGCTCCAGCACGTCGAGCAGGGCAGTGCACCATCGGTTCTTTTCTCCTTCCTTTCTCTCTACCCAGATGGATTGTGGGGCCTCCCAGTTCTGGGGGGTGACAAGATCTGTAACATCTTTCAAAAATTTCTTGAATACATTCAGCTTATCCTCTTTCATACGGGCAACATTGTAGAAGATTGCGTTTCTAGAGACGTGTATTCCCCTCTCAAGCGCTTCGCCCCATAAATGCTTCTGACTGCGTGGAAGGTCAGTTGCGTTTTCCATCAGGCTTTTTAGGGTCTTGGCCTCATCAAGAGCGTATGGGCGAGCTGTTAGAGATCTATCACCACGATGATAATATCCTGCCAGAGTCTCGACGCGCTCGCTGAGCACTGGGTTTGGAAGCCAGATGAAGTCGATTGCACTCATAGGATTTTGTGGATCATCTTTAGCCTTCTTCTTGGCTCTTTTAAGAGATCCTTCTGCAAGACTTCGAAGATATCGCACTGGATATTTCACGTCCGCTATGGCGATCCCGCAGGAGGCTGTGACATCTTGATTTATAAGGTCCTTTACATATTTTTCGAAATTCTCTAAAAACTCGACCGCCAATTCCCATGCATAGCAAGCTTGGACCAAGACTATGATATCATCTCCTCCAACGGTGACGATCTCAAAGGGCCAGATGATGCCGCCTTTTCCGTCGCCTCTCAATGCAGGTCCGCATACTTTGAAGAGCGCTTCAAAAAGGGCTTTTTTTGTGCCATTGGTGAGGCCTTTGGATAGGGTCCTGTATCCGTCTTCGTCTCCGGCCTTAAGAAGCAGGTTTCCGATATCGTTGCCGTCGGCATAGAGGAAGGCAATGTGTTCCTTTCTCATCCCTTTAGTGAGTTCTTCAAGATCTTTCGCAGGTAGCGCAGGTGAGGCTGCAAATCTCTGGTCTCTTTCCATCATGAACTCGTAAAAATCTTCATTGAACTTGCCGCGGGTTCCATAATCTCTTTTTCCTCCTTCCAGATGCTTTATTTGGCAGATCTTGCACGCTCTAAGGGCCTCAACAACTTCGCCTCGCGGACTCCGTTGTATTTTTTCCGACGCCATCCTCTTGCCGCAGCAGTCGCATACCTTTATAAATGGCAGTTTCTCCTGAAAGGGGGCTGTCCTCTTCTGAACCTTTTCTTCTCTGAGATCTGCTGCGATCAGAAATGCTCGAAGGGCAAATCTGTCTCCCCGATCCTTTGCCCCTGATGCCTGCCATAGCCTTGATGCCCATCCATCAAGAAGACCAGGATCTTCAAGAGGGGCCGATTCTTTCTCAATGGTCACAGTGATTGTTGCAGTTCCGGTCTTATCTAAGTAGATCTGCTCGATCTCATTTTTCAGGTCTCCAGCCTTTTCACGTGGCACCAGAAAAAGGAAGCTTCCGCCACCGCAATAGATTTTGTCTCCTCCGGAGTCGTCAATGAATTTTTTTATCGCTTCTTCGCAATCTATCAGGAGTTGGCTACCACCTCTGATTTGAGGGAGATATGATGTCTCGAATACATATTCCTTTATCGCGTCAACATCTCCTGATAAGAGGATCTTCTCATTCATTTTTAATTCTCTCCTATCAATATAACAGATTAACTAAATATGGTTCACGAGCTGATCGATCCTTTGTAATTCCACTCCTTTGATTATATTTCATCGGTGCAAAATAAATTTGATAAATTACTGCATATCTAAGAAATAAAGAAATTATGATTAAACCAACAATACCTAGATGGGCTTCCTTAAAATGCATATATGCCTGCCAAAGCTCCACCATTGCAGCAGCCAACAGGACTACCGCTGACACTAAATTGATTAAGCAGTTCGAGATCATATCTAATTCCTCCTTGAATACCATTTTGTTATTGCACTCGCTTCGATTGAGCTACAATGTTTTTTCTTTCAATATTAATGGATTATTTTTTTATCACCAATTTACTTATTAGATATAGGTCTATTTATAGCTTATCTAACTATTAAGATTAATTAATACTGTTAATACTAAGACCGTTTATGTGATTGGGATCAAAATAATAAAAATAATATATACCGATATTTTCCTTTTAGTTACTAAATTTTTTTGTTACCACCTACTATAAGAAACCGATAGCAGATGGTAACCAAGGCGGAATAAGATATCCATGTTTTCAATGGGGCCACGGCAAATCTGCCATGGACATAAATCGCCTTCATCGATACACCTCTCCCAACTATATTTATAACTAGCGGAACAAAGGATTGTTTCAAATGAATGATATGCAGTAAGGCAAGGCCATGCCCATTTACGTCATCTACTCCATCGCCGTCTCCTCGCCCATCACCCCCTCCGAGCCCCTGCCTCCCCTGCCCGCCATCCCCCGCGGCTCTCTTGTCATCGTCGAAGGCCGGGCTCCCATCTGGCGCTACGGCATGGCCCTCCATCTGCTACACGCCTCCCCCGCTGCTGCCATTGCATTTTACGATCCGAGGCTCGGCGCGGTAGTTGTCGCAAGCCATAGCAAAAAATGGTCAGCAGGAGATATCATTGATGTCACATTACCTTCATCTGCAGATAACATTCAAGAGAATTTCATCGAACCAGGATTGATAAAATGAACTTGATGGAAATTTTAGCACTAATATCCATTGGCGAGCAGCAGATAACTTTTTTCGCAGTGGCATTAGCAGCATTTCTGATTTGGCGAGATAAGAGGCGTCTTAAGAGAAAAATGCTATCAATGGACCGCACAAACGAACCATCAAACCGTCCTATCGCCATCGTTATAGGAATTGGAAATGATCCATTGGCTCAGGTGAAGAAATTCTTAAAAGAGCAGAAAAAAGAAAACATCGAAATCCTCGAATATATCTTCAGTGACTATTTGCAGCCCAGGGGCTATCCTGATGCGATGATTAGCATTAACAGATTGAAGGATGATGCACAAAAACTGGCGGCAAGTGAAGTTCTACTCTTTTATGCAGGACCGGTAGATCTGGCTGTGCACACAGGAGCTAGCTTCGGAAATTGGGTACCAATAAAGGTCTTTGCTTTTGCAAAAGACAAGGGAACTTATGAGCACAAGGCTACACTCACTAGAGAGACTGCAAGAACTGCCACTCTTTCAGATCAGTTGGCAAGAACGCTGGATAAAATGAAATGAAGTAGAAAACAGCAGACGGCCTTGGCCGGTCGCGGCCTTGAGCGACGCCCAAGGCACCGCGGGAGGCCAGCAGGCCGACTCGCGGCAGTCCAGAAGAAAGAGTGAAAGTGGTCCTTGCCTGCATCCGGAGTGCTATCTGCTAAGTAGGCGAGATCCTTGTGTTCGGGTCCGACCGGAGAATCTACATATAATTATAAAATTAAAATGTGCTTGCTGTTGATTCAGTTCCTGCGGCTCACTGGTGATTGTCGAGGGCCGGGCCCCCATCTGGCGCTACGGCATGGCCCTCCATCTGCTGCACGCCTCGCCCGCTGCGGCCATAGCCTTCTACGATCCACGCCTGGGGGCGGTGGTGGTGGCGACTCACAGCCGGGAGTGGGCGGTGGGGCAGGTGGTGGATGTGACGGTGACTGCGGAGCGGTAAGCTGGAGGTCGTCGGATTTTGGGCCCGATCAACGATGAGCAAATCATGGTCCTATGGGCGAATATCAAAGAATTTATAAAATTAGGCAGGCAGGTTAGCCCTTTTGCAGCACAAGCTATTTCTTTTCATATTTCTTAGTAGTCTTTTCATGTTCGCCGAATATATCAGAGCCGCATTAGAGCGAGCCCAATACAAGGTAATTGAGGATCCTGAGCCGATTTTTGGCGAAGTTCCTGAGCTTGAAGGTGTCTGGGCAACTGGAAAGACTGTGGAAGAATGCCGGAGAGAGCTTATTTCGGTCATTGAGGGCTGGATTGCCCTTCGGCTTCGAATGGGGGATTCTATTCCTCCCATCGGCAGTGTGGGCATCAACGTTTCCACGGAGCCGATAGCAGTTGTCTAAGCTCATTCCTGTATCAAGGCGAGAGCTTATTCGACGATTGAATAAGCTTGGATTTGAGGGACCTTTTCCAGGCTCGGGCCACTCGTATATGGTCCGAGAACATCTTTACGCTAAAATACCAAATCCGCATCGCGGAGAAGAAATAGGAGCATGCCTGCTGGCAGAGATTTTAAGAAGGGCTAAGATCAGCCGTGAGGAATGGCTTTCTTCCAAGTAGATCGAGAGGCTGCTGCTTCCGTCGTCTATTCCATCGCCATCTCCTCGCCCATCACCCCCTCCGAGCCGCTCCCGCCATTGCCCGCCATCCCCCGCGGCTCTTTTGTCATCGTCGAGGGCCGGGCCCCCATCTGGCGCTATGGCATGGCCCTGCACCTCCTGCACGCCTCCCCGGCCGCAGCCATCGCCTTCTACGATCCGCGCCTGGGAGCGGTGGTGGTGGCAACGCACAGCCGGGAGTGGCAGTTGGGCCAGGTGGTGGATGTGACGCTGCCTGCAGGGCGATAGGAGGAAAGTCCAGTCGGCTAGATTTTTTGCCGGGACCAGGCCGGAAGGACCCGACCGGAGAGTATTGAAGAACTTACAGCATACTGCAAGCGAAACCCGCTGATCCTCACTGCCTCATCACTCCCCATTGACTTCTTGCTGCGTTGGCCGTGATCCAGAGCAAAAAAGATATTTATCATTCATCGCCAATATTGATGTCATGGATATCGAGGCTGAGGTCGTGGAGATGAAACAGATGCTCATCGACATCTCTAGAAAAATTGATGATGTGCTTGACGAGAGCATGACTATGGCACTCATGAAGATGTCTGAGGAGTCGATTCAGGAGCTATATAAGGATGAGCCGGACCTCTACAGCATTGCAGATCTTAAGGTAAGGTACAAATGAAGGGAAAGATCATCCTGATACCGGTACCTTACACAGATCTGACTGCTGCCAAGCTGAGGCCCGTGCTGGTCATCTTTGAAGGAAGACAGGATTTGATAGTGGCTGCCATAACCACAACAATGGTGAATGCTTTTCCCGAATGGGATGTCTATATCAGAACAGAACATCCAAAGTTCTATAAAACAGGCTTGAAGGCTGCATCCGTCATAAAGCTGACCAAGATCTCAACAGTTCACAAAGATCTTGCCGAGGGCGAACTGGGAGAGATCGATGGTGATTTGAGATATGAAGTCAATGAAAAGCTGAAGCGGATCTTCGAGATATGACGACGTCTTTGTCATCTACTCCATCGCTGTCACCTCTCCCATCACCCCCTCCGAGCCGCTCCCGCCCCTCCCCGCCATCCCTCGCGGCTCGCTCGTGATTGTTGAGGGTCGGGCCCCGGTGGTCGGGCATGGCCCTGCACCTACTGCACGCCTCCCCCGCTGCGGCCATCGCCTTCTACGATCCCCGCCTGGGGGGCGGTGGGAAAGATGGCAGATGTGACAAATCCCAACATCCTCAGCGGCGAATCTGCATTTAAAGGCATATCTTCATAGCTTTGAGCATAATACATTCTGAATTAAGGGGTGAATCTCAATTATGCCATCCAGCATCAATATACCCAGGGAGAAGATCGAGGACTTCTGCCGGCGGTGGAAGATAAAAGAGATGTCTGTCTTCGGCTCGGCTCTCCGGGAGGATTTCGGGCCGGATAGCGATATAGATTTCCTGGTCACCTTCTTGGAGCAAGCCAGATGGAGCCTCTTCGACTGGGTGGAAATGATCGACGAATTGAAGAAGATAACTGGGCTAATTATCTCGGTCAGTTGTATGTTATAGGGGACACGTGGAAATGATCGACGAATTGAAGAAGGTAACTGGGAGGGATGTCGATCTGGTGGAAAGGGATTCGCTTCGAAATCCATTTCGTCGCCGGTCTATTCTGGCTGGCATGGAGGTAATCTATGGAGCCAGATGATCGTGATTTCGCTTACCTCTGGGATATGCTGGATGCTGCAATGGCTATCCTCGATTTCATTGAGGCAACAGATTTTGATGCTTATCTTGAAGATAGAAAGCTTCAGAGCTAGCGGTTGAGCGTGCTTTAGAGATAATGGGCGAAGCAGCACGCAATATATCTCCAGATCTTCAGCTGAAACACCCTGAAATCCCATGGAAAGGCATTATAGCCCAGAGAAATGTTCTTGCTCATAATTACGGAGCAATAAAACAGGACCTCGTTTGGGAGGTTATCACTGTCCACCTGCCAGAACTTGTCGACCGACTTGAGCAGATAATTCCGGAGCAACCGCCAAAAGAGGATTGATGACAGACCACATCATCTAATCCATCGCCGTCTCCTCCCCCATCACCCTCACCGAGCCACTCCCTGCCCTGCCCGAAATCCTCCCTGGCTCCCTCGTAAATAAT
>ENA-UOWE01004279-UOWE01004279.1-activated-sludge-metagenome-genome-assembly--contig:-NODE-4279-length-13923-cov-8.860542_pt1 | contig 13923 bp, 13 predicted proteins | sample MGYA00249841_ERZ761562 | MGnify/ENA primary metagenome ERZ761562 (study PRJEB28883, sample SAMN05720200) | activated sludge metagenome | isolation source: Anaerobic digester | place: Japan... | reverse complement strand
AAAAAGATCGATTTACAGAGGCTCGCTGAATGGTGAATTGGTAAGGGGGCTAAATGGATTTATCTTCAGGCATCCTCACCCTGGGGTCGATATCTTCCTGGAAACATGAGGCAGTTCTATCGGGAGATCATTTTTTATTTCTCAAAAAAAACAAAAAAAATTCGAAATTGCGTAAATTATCTCATATTTCCGAAACTCTTTGGAATTGGGAAAAAGGGTGGGGAGATATCCAGCAATACACTTTTTTAGTCAAGGAGCACTGTAAGCGCTTCGTCAGCGTATGCATCCATCACATAGGGGATGCCCGATACGCGTGAAGCCTCCTCAGTGAGGGCCATCAGGTCATTGCGTGAGACTGACTGCAGGGTAAAGTTCCTGTTCCCCGCCATTATCTGCTGGAGCCCGATCTTGAACTTCTGGGCGTAGGTATAGATCCCAATCGCTCCCATCGGTATCTCCTTGAACCGGGAGCCATATTTCTCTTTCAGCTCCTCCCAGGTGACGAAAATCTCTTCCGGTACAGATCCGTACTTTGAGACGGTCTTCGGGAGATCGCCCTCCTTAATCCATTTCTCGATGTTCTTTCCTACCATTCCGGGGATCATCAGGCCACGGCCCATGCAGACTGCCTTGAAGTATGGGCTCCCCATGGCGATGGCCTTGAATACTCCGGGTTCATCTGAGAATCCGCCCGCCATGGCCATGTCAGGAACCCGCAAACCCCTCTTTTGAAGCAGCTCGGCGTACTCGATCGCCAGGGACTGGAGGTAGAAGGTCGGGATTCCCCACTCGTTCATCATTGGCCACGGGCTCATGCCGGTCCCACCAGGGGCGCCGTCGATGGTGAGGAGGTCGATCTTTGCTTCCGACCCGTAGCGGATTGCCATTGCCAGTTCAACGGCCGAATATGCACCGGTCTTCAGCGTCACGCGCTTGAATCCCACGTCCCTCAGGCGGTCAACCTCTTCGAGGAAGCTCTCCTTGCTGACAAAACCGAGGCGGGAGTGGCGCTCGAACTCCTTGAAAGCCCCCTGCTTGAAGGCTGTCTGAGTATCCGGGCGCGTAGGATCGGGGAGGACTATGTATCCCCTCTTTTTCAGCTCGATTGCCCTGTCAAGGGACTTTACCTTTATTTCCCCGCCAATGCACTTGGCACCCTGGCCCCATTTCAGCTCGATGGTGTCCAGGTCGTGCTTGGACGCGACATACTCAGCAGTGCCGAGACGCGTGTCCTCCACGTTCATCTGGACGAGCATCTCGCCATATCCATCCCAGAATTTTTTGTACAGGTCAATCCTGCGGTCCATTTCAGGTGATTTCTTGACCTTGCCCTTATTGTCGAGGACGAGTTGCGGGTCGACCCCACAGACATTCTCGCCGCAAACGATCGTAATTCCCGAAATCGCAGCCCCGATTGCAAAATGCTCCCAGTTAATCCTGGCAATATCCGTGGAACCAAGCGCCCCGGTGAAGATCGGGACGCGCATTTTGACCTTTTTGTCCCATCCATACTGTGTCTCGGTGTTGACAGAGTAGAAGACCGCACTGTCGGGACCAATTTCTGTGCCTTCCGGGAGCCCGCGTGCCCCCATCGCATATCCCTGGATGTTCAGATGGGAGTAGTCTATCGGGTAATTCTTGTCGGCCCCGGCCGTGATCTCCCCGAACGGTCCTGGATAGAGTACTTCTCTCCCGCGGAAAGAGGATAACCAGATCTCGCAACTTCCCTTGCACCCATCCATGCACCGGGTGCATATCCCGGAGACCGGTGCCACGTCGCGTGAGCGGTTGGTGGTGCCCGTCGCTTCATTTGCATTCGGCTGTCGAAGGTTCATGTAATTCTCCTTATGCTCTGGTAGAATTTGAATGATATTACAGATTGTCTGGGGAGAGAGCCCCAAACTGACCATAGTTTTATATTTTAAATGCTTATAAGCGCTTGCCTTCCCCCCCTACATATATTTTGCGGATACTTTCATAGAGCGGAACCTTTTTCATTCCGTTTTTTGGGAAAGACGAATATCTGCCTCCGAGCACGTCAGTCAATCGATGGAAACAAGGTCATAGGAGGACTGCCCAAGGAGGATCTCCTCTCCATACTGTATCTGCAGGTAAGCGTCGGTGTTCTTCCACGTCCCCTTGAACTTGTCCTTCCCCTTTCCATGGTTCTGCTGCAGAAGCGACCCCCTGTTTCCCTCCTCCGCATTCACGAGGTCGTAACTTGCGGCGTCGATGGCGACCGGGTCCCGGGAGGCAAGGATGCCGATGTCGGGAACGATGGAGACATCGCTCCACGGTACGCAGTCACAGTCCGGGGTAATCCGCAGGAGGAAGTTCATGTATCCCGTCTTCTTCTCTCTCCCCTTCACCACCGCCGCCGCATACTCCACCATCCTCTCGATAAACTCGGGGATTTCCGTCTCCCAATCGACATCGATGGCATTCGAAGGGCATGTAGTCATGCATTCGAAACACCCGATACAGAGAGCAAGATCGATCCTTGCCCTCCGCCCATTCCTGGTGCCGGCAAGCGTTATCGCCTCTCTCGGACAGACTGATACGCACCTGCCGCACCCTGTGCATTTCTCTTCGACATTGAGGGGCCGGGCGCAGTGCTGGGCCTGCTTTCCTGCCGGAGGGGCGCATCCCATCGCAAGGTTCTTTATCGCACCCCCAAACCCTGCCACATCGTGCCCCTTGAAGTGCGAGAGGACGATCATGGCCTGCGAATCGGCAATATCCCCAGACATCAGCACGTTCGTAAAATGCTTCGAGTGTATCTCCACGCTCCTCGTATTTCCTCCACGGAGGCCGTCTGCAATGATTAACGGGGCAGCAACAACCGCAAATGCAAAACCGTGCTCTATTGCCGTGCAGAGGTGGTCAACCGCATTGCTTCGCCTCCCGCGGTAGAGTGTGTTTGAATCGGTAAGGAACGGTTTTCCTCCCGCCTGCTTCACTCTGTCCACAACGCAGCGAACATGGACAGGGTTGATATACGACTCGTTTCCCCATTCACCGAAGTGCAACTTGATCGCGGTGAGGTCTCCGGGTTCGATTATCCGGTCAAACCCCGCCGCATCAAAAAGTCGCCGTATTTTCGATAGGGTGTTCTGACCGGGTTCACGCGCCCTCATGGCAGCAAAATATACTTCTTCGGGCATTCCTTGAACTCATCCCCTCATGATGAGAAGTGGGATCCGCCTTCTTTATAGGATTATCCCCCTTGGATTGGCAGGTGGTGCGTCCGGCTTGTCATGGTGCCGGTGTGAGGGAGTGGCAGAATAATCCCGGCACGCCCTTGCGCAAGAAAAGAGTGGGGAGATTATTCCCTCTTCCCGAGTTCATGATCCAGCCAGAAGAGGTGGCCGACGATATCACCCATCATCCTGATCTGGGCCTGGATTTCACTTGCATTGGCTTCTTCTTCAACCTGCTCCTTGACAAACCATCCAAGGAAATTCTGGGTTGCATAGTCCTTCTCCTTGATCGCAAGGTCCATGAGGGTATGAATCAGTCCCGTGACCTTCTTCTCGTGTTCGTAGACCTGGTCAAAGACCTCCCCGACAGACTTCCATTCTGCCTTCGGCGCATCGATCTTTGCAAGCTTAACCGTCCCCCCGGCCTCGATAATATAATCAAAGAACTTCATGCCATGCGCCCGCTCCTCGTCGGCCTGGAGCCGTAGCCACCTGGCAAATCCTTTCATCGGGATCGTCTCGCAGTATGCTGCCATGGACAGGTAGAGATACGATGAGAACAGTTCTGCATTAAGCTGCTTGTTCAATGCTTCTTCAATACTCTTCTTCAACAATTGTATTCCTCCAAGACATTGAGGTATTGACCAAGACGGGCTTTAATGGTTTGGTTCATGCCTCCCTGCCCGGGAATGGCCCTTCGCTCCCACGAAGGCAGGGGTTGATCTCTGTCAGGTGCGACTGTCAATTCGCACATCAGGGGATTTTCCATTGCTCCCGGTTATTCTTTCCCAGAATTTCGGAGATCTCAAGTAGAAATGGTGGGGGGATTAACTGATGACTACCGACGCGTTGCTGTCGAACGGATTTGTCCGCATCGCCAATGACGAGAGGTAGGGGTAGTGGGCATGGAGGTGCTTCATGTAGGAGAGCCATTCGAGGGAGAGAAGACGGTATATTCTCTCCACGTCACCCTTGAGATGGAGACAGTCTTTTTCAGTGAGACAGGATGGGGCGTCCCTCCTCTCGACCTCCTCGGTGAAATGAAAGACTGCCCGTAACAATTCTGTGAATGCCTGGTTTTCAAGAAGCATGGGGTTTTCAAGGAGACGGAGGAGAAAATTCCTCTTCTCTTTCAAGAACAATCTCATCATTCCAATGTCTATCCTGCTGAAATCCACCTGGTAGGTGTATCCTTCCATGGTCTCTCTTACCCGTTGAAAGTCTTCATCCGTCCAGTCTCCCCTGACCCTGAGTGTTTCTTCGAGCGTTGAAATTTTTGGGTCCGTGCAGGCGATATTCTTCAGCAGGTCTGTTCCCACTTCGGAGAAGAAGGTCCCTATCACCATGTTCAGCTTCTCGAGGCGCTCCCTGCGGGCCCGGACACTCAGCAATTCATTCAACACCAGGGTGACCAGGAGCACATTGATTGGCAGGAATCCCAAGGCGTTGAAGACATAATAATACGTATTCTCAGGATCGCCAAGAACAAAGAACTTGAGAGAGTAAATGAGAAAGGAACTGGCCAGGAGGACTATCCCAAGTTTGATCTGCCAGGAATATTTACTCATGCTTCCACTTTCACTCAAGGCTTGGCATTCACTCGTGAAATACGTGCCGCATGTCAGGGGATCACTGTCGCCCGGTGGCCCGTGTGAGTGCTTCGACATTGCTCCTGGTAAAGAACCCGTCAAAACCCTTGTACCGGTGAATGTACTCGTTTACGATCATCGTATGCGGTGACGGCATCGAGAATGTCTGCTTGAGGCCTTCAGCCGGAGAGCCCACGAGATCCACGAGGAATTCCATGCCATGACTGCCGAGCTCGCGAAATACCTCGTCAATCTCTTCCGTGCAGAAAGCCATGTGGTGTACGCGGGTCCCATAGAGGCGGATGAACTTCTCTGTAGGCCCTGAAGTGTCGTCGTCAGTGTAGGGTGCGATTCCTGAAGTGAAGACCATCGCAAAGTCGTCCCTGCTCAGGCGGGCAACGCTCGTGATGGAATTGAGGGACTTCACGAATACCGCAAAATCAAAGTGATACCCCGTCAGCGAGAGAAACTCGATTATGGCGTTGTTCCTCTCGATCGCCCTCACCCTTGTCGCGGTATGGTCGAGCCCGTGTATCAGGGAGAGCCAGGGGAGATCGGGTTTTATGAGGGTAATGGGGAGTCTCTTTGCCCCCGCTCCCGCAAATGAGCGGCCGGTCCCCTTCCATTCGATAAACCCGAGCGAGTTCCCGGTGAACCTGGAAGGGTTGGTCTGGATGAACCGGAAATCGGGCGCATCAATGATGCTGTCAGTAAGGAACCCGACTCCCCTGTCACGCTGGATATCGACATAGGTGTCAAGGTCACGAGCCCGGAAGACGAATGTCTCGAGGCGGGTATTGGGAAGTGCGCTCGCTCTTTCAGCCTGGTTGAAGGGAGAGAAAGGATTCCTGCCTTTCCTCCTGCTGCCAATGACGAGGGACGGCGAATCCCTTGTCCCAAGTACATAAGTAGTTGCTTTTTGGTCAGCAAAATGCTCCTTGATTTCAAGGCCGGTGAACTTCAGAAGTTCTTCCACCGCAGGCTCAAGTCTCCCGGGCTCGGTGTTGATGACAACCGCCTCGAGACCCTCTATAAGCCCTTCGAGGCCTGCACCCTTCCTGCTCTTCATCACTGCGGGGAGCTTTGCCGCAAGGTCATCCTCCTGCCAGTGCAGGAAGTCCCCTTCGGCAACCCCACCCGGCGGGACTGCACCTCCCCGATTGTCCATTTCTGCACCCTCCTTCATAGGCAGAAGGTGCGAAAGGGTGACTGATAAAGGTTGGGACAACGGAAAAATCTGCAGGCAAGAGAGCCTTTTTCTGCCCCTCCAGTGCGCCGGCCCTGAATTTGACCTCCTTTTGCGTTAGTTCAGGTATTTGCCCGGATCCGCATCGAATTTCTTCTTGCAGCCGGGAGCACAGAAATAGTAGGTCTTTCCCTTGTACTGGCTCGTGAACTTTGCCGTTTTCTCGTCAACGGTCATCTTGCAAATGGGGTCGATTGCCATACGCTCACACCTCAGGGGAGTGGTATCGCTTCGCGGGAGGTATATACCTTTTGAGTGAGAGGGAGAGAGAGACAACGGTCACAGAGGAGAGCGCCATTGCGAGCGCTGCCAGTTCAGGGCGAAGGGTGTACCCTGTAATAGGGTAGAATACCCCTGCTGCAAGCGGAATCAGTGCCGCGTTGTACGCAAACGCCCAGAAAATATTTTGCCGTATCCGCGACATGACCTTCCGTGAGAGCTGGATGGCGGCGGCGGCATCGAGGAGGTCGTCCCTGACAAGGACTATGTCCCCGCTCTCGATTGCCACGTCAGTCCCGCTCCCGATGGCGATGCCGACATCGGCCCGTGCAAGGGCGGGGGCATCGTTTATCCCATCACCGACGAACGCCACGACGTTGCCGGCTCCCTGGAGCTTTTCGACCTCCTTTGCCTTATCTCCTGGGAGGACTTCCGCAAACACCTCTTCAATACCGAGCCTCTTTCCGATAGCTGCCGCGGTAAGACGGTTGTCACCGGTGATCATCGCCACCTTCATCCCCATCCCTTTGAGGATCTCCAGCGCGGGCGCCGTGGTCTCCTTGACGGTATCGGCAACACCAATAATCCCTGCGAGGGTGCCTCCGACTGCGACCAGGATGACGGTCTTGCCCTCTTTCTGGAGGTCGCGCACTACCGATTCGTGGTCCTGCGCGAGCAGTACCCCGCGTTCTTCCAGGAAAGCGCCGTTCCCGACCAGCACCTCCTCGCCGAGGACCAGGGCTGACACCCCTTTTCCCCCATGGGTGTTGAACCTTTGTGCCTCCCCAACCTGGGCACCTGCCGAAAGGGCTTTCTGCACCACCGCGTTCGCAAGGGGATGCTGGGAGTTCTTCTCGACAGCGGCCGCAATTCCCAGGAGTGTCTTTTCATCTATTCCAAAGGGATGCACATCGGTGACCTCTGGCTTTCCCCGGGTGAGGGTTCCTGTCTTGTCAAAGATAACGGTGTTCACCTGTTCGGCGGTCTCGAGTGCCTCTCCATTCCTGATAAGGACCCCAAGCTCTGCACCACGCCCCACGCCAACTGTGACCGCGGTCGGTGTCGCGAGCCCGAGCGCACACGGGCAGGCGACTACCAGGATGGATACGAGTGCGGTCAGGGCGAAAAGGAGAGTTGATCCGACCACCAGGTACCATACAAGGAAGGCAGCGAGTGCAATCGCGAGTACCACAGGGATGAAGTAACTGACAGCGACATCTGCGATGCGCTGGACAGGTGGCTTTGATGCCTGCGCGTCCTCGACAAGCCGGATGATCTGGGCAAGCACCGTGTCCTTTCCCACCTTTTCAGCCCTGAATATAATGCTGCTGTTCGTGTTCAGGGTTCCTGCAACAACCTGAGCACCTGCGGCCTTCAGGACCGGTATCGGTTCGCCGGTGATCATCGACTCGTCCACGTAACTTTCTCCGTCCGTTACCGTGCCATCCACCGGTATCTTTGCTCCCGGCTTGACCCTGATCGCGTCCCCCACCTGCACGTCCTCGATGGGAACCTCAATCTCCCCGTCACCCGTGATCACGAGGGCTGTCTTCGGGCGGAGTCCCATGAGAGCCCGTATGGCTGCAGAAGTCCTCCCCTTTGCCCTCGCCTCGAGATACCTGCCAAGGATGAGGAACGAGGCCAACATTATGGCGGTATCGTAGAACATGAACTCGTGCGTGAGCACTATCCCGAACGTCCCGAGAACACTGGATACGTAAGCAACACCTGTGCCCATCGCATACATCACGTCCATATTGAGGGTCCTGTTCTTGGCCGCCATCCGGGCAGCCCGGAAGATGGGGGAGGCGACATAGATGAAGACAGGCGTGGAGACCGCAAGCATCAGGTAGGAGAGGTCGTGCATGGAGATAGGGAGGGGGATGAACATAAGGGCAAAGAGGGGTATACTGATGGCAAACCCCACCATGAACCTCCGAAACTTGTCATCGAGATCGCGATGCCGTGACTCCTCCTCCGCCTCCACTGTGAGCTGGTCCGCCAGTCCGAGATATTGGTATCCCGCATCCTCGATTGCCTTCCTCATGTCCTCGAGCGTCGTGAGGGAGGAGTTGTAGGAAACCTTCGCCTTCTCGGTGGCAAGGTTGACCTGTGCCCCGATGACGCCGGGGAGAGCTGAGAGGGCATTCTCGATTGTCTCGACGCAGGTGGCGCAGACCATGCCCCCCACCTTCAGGGTGGCCTGCTCGTGGACAACCTCGTACCCTGCCTCCCTGACGGCCCGCTCGATATCAGAGAGCGTTGCATGTCCGGTGTCGTACTCAACCCGTGCCGTGTCCGTACCGAAATTGACCTCTGCACGATCCACCTTTCCAACCCTGGTAAGTGATTTCTCGATGTTCGCGGCACAAGTTGCGCAATGCATCCCCGATATCTTCAGTTCCAGCGTTTTCTTCTCCTGACCTGTCACGGTACCACCTGCCGCCGAATTACGAATCTTTACACTCCTCTGCCTCATGTCTCATTACAAGATAGATGAACGTTTGTCTCCGAGCCGGGGCCGAACCGCGCTTACATGAGGCTCAAGAACACCCAATACACAGCGGAGTTCGCTATCGTCAGGGGGATGCCAACGCGGGAGAACTCCCCGAAGGTGAGCGTATACCCCCTCTTCTCTGCGTTCTGCACTACGATCACATTGCTTGCGGCACCGAGAATCGTAAGATTGCCGGCGATGGTGCTTCCGGCGGCAAGCGCCATCACACCCTCAATCGATAATCCCTGCTGGGCAATGAGGGGTTGGAAGAGCGCAACAAAGGGGACGTTTGAGATAAACTGGCTGAAAATCACGCTCGATGCGAGGATGAGAGGGATCGACTGGAGTGCAGTAAAGTCGAGGCCCGACTGGAAAAACCCCGACTGGTATACGCTCTGCATGAGGACGAACATGGATGCAAAGAAGACCAGTGTCGGCCAGTCGATGTGCCGCACGATAGCTGCCCGCTGGCTGCTGAAGATCACCAGGGGGAGTGCGCCCGCAACTGCGATGAGCGCAAGTGGGATGAACGTGGGACCGCTGATGACCCGGATGCCGATGAGGACGAGGATGATGGCGAGGGATATGCGGGATATCTCGGCGAGACGCTGGTCTCTCACCTGGCCCTCCTGTTCATCAAAGGTGCACCCGGTTCCCTCAAGGGGGAAAAGCCTGGTGAGCACAAAATAGGCAATTCCGAGGTTGATAAGGGTTGGTACACCCAGATAGAAGAGAAACTCAAGAAATGGCTGGGGCAACCCGCTGTAAGTCGCGATAAGAAGGTTCTGGGGGTTTCCTATCGGGCTCATTACGCTCCCGATGGTGACGGCAAAACAGAGAGCAATGAGTGAGATCTTTGGGTTCACCCCGAACCGGCAGGCATATGCAATCACAATCGGGGTCCCTATGATGGCAACCGTGTCATTCATCAGGAGTGCAGAGAGGAGTCCCATTCCGAAAAGGATGAAGAAGATGAAATGCTCACCATTCCGGGCCCTTGCAAAGAGCCGAAACGAGAGCGAGTGGAGATAGCCGCTCCGCTCCATGGCCTCCCCCACGATGAACATAGAGAAAAGAAAGACCATCACATCGAGATTAATGGAGGCAACTGCGTCCACGAGAGAGATCTGCCCGAGGAGAAGGACCGCAAATGCACCACCGAGCATTACCTGCCAGATCCGGAGTCGAAACCTTCCTACCTGCCGGATCGCGATGAGCAGGAATACCGCTGCCAGTACGACGATTGAAAGGGGCAGGGGGAAAAGCACAGGTTCCACACGGGGTCACTCTGGCGTGTTCCTGTCTACCAGCCAGCGCAGCAGGACGCCGTGATCCATCCTTTCGACCGAGAAGAGTGTGAGTCGGGTGAAGGCCTCTTCCCTGGTAAAACCCGGCCCGTCTGCGGGAGTGGGGGAAGTCTCACCCCCGATGACGATGTTCCCGATGAAGGTGATGAACTCGTCCACAAGGCCCCTTGCAAAGAGACCTCCAATGAGCCTTCCCCCGCCCTCAACCATGAGGCGCCGGACACCCATCTTGTAAAGCGTGGAGAGGAGAGCCTCCAGGTCAACTTCACCCTCTCCGGTACGGATGACAGTCGCAACGCCGGAGAGTGTCCTGCACCTCTCATCATCTGCGTCACTGCAGCATGCAACCACCCTCTCTCCTGGCCCTTTTCGCAGGACCGACGACTCAGGTGGTGTTCTCGCTTTGCAGTCGACGATGACGCGTAATGGGTGATCCGCAAGGCCCTTTGCCCTCCTTGCAGCGATGAGCTCCGGCGACTTGACGGTAAGGGAGGGGTCATCCGCGAGCACCGTCCCGATTCCCACCATCACCGCGTCGCTCTCCGCCTTCAGGCGATCTACCCTTGAAAAGTCCTCTTTCCCTGAGATCTTCACCTGCCTGCGTTCCCTTGTGGAGAGCTTCCCGTCGGCACTCATCGCAAGGTTGACGACGACATGAGGGCGGGGCATATACATGAGGGATGGAGTGCGCGATGTATTGAAGATGACGATATCCTGGAATCAAACGCTCATTTTTACTCATCGGATCCTTCATGGCAATACATTCACCGTGCATGGACCCGGATACATTATGAGAGACAGAGAGAAAGACCAGTGCATGCCGACGGATATCCAAGGTCTCTGTTCCAGGTCAGCCCTCCTTGTCATAGACATGCAGAACGACTTTGTCCGGCCCGGAGCACCCCTGGAAGTGGCCGGTGTCCGATCCATCATCCCAAAGGTGAGTGCACTCCTCACCTATTTCAGGGAGAAGGGCCTGCCGGTGTTTCATGTCATCAGGGTCCACCGGGCATCAGGGGTGGATGTCGAGATCACCAGGAGGGAGATCTTTTCAAAGACCCCCTTTGCAGTGGAAGGCACTCCGGGCGCCGAAGTGATCCCGGAACTTGCCCCTACCGCAGGGGAGCATGTCGTTAAAAAGACAAGGATGAGCGCATTTTTTCAGACGGATCTCGATCTCATGCTGCGGACGCTCGGGGTGAATACGCTCTTTATCGCGGGAATCCAAACCCCGAACTGCGTCAGGACCACGGTATTCGATGCAATGGCTTATAATTACAGGGTATTCGTGGTGAGGGACGCCATCGCTGCAAAGACCGATGCCATTCACGAGGCAAACATGACTGATATGCAGAATATCGGGATTAACATCGTTGAATGTGCAGAAGTGCCACGCATGTTGCGCTGATGTCCAGAAAAGGAGTTTTTCAGAAGGTTTGTTCTTCCCTGGCACCTTCATTGCGGCAGTTCCACGCCATTCGTGGCGTACTCTTACTCCCGTCCCTGGAGCGCTACTTGTCTATGGGACTTGAAGAAGAAGAACCCGACGATCCCGAAGGTGACCATGGGGGAGAGCCAGTTCGGGATGTGGGCGCCGAAACTGTCCAGGATCATGATAGTCCCAAGGACAAAGATGGAGTACATCGCACCGTTCTTTAGGTACCGGTACTTCTTGATGTTCTCCACGTTCCGAACCGTAAGCTCCCTCACCACGAAGGCCCCAATGCCGTTTCCTATGATGATCAGCGGCACTGAGAGCGTGAACGCAAACGCCCCAAGCACTCCATCAACTGAGAATGTCGCATCTATTACTTCGAGGTAGAAGATCTTGGAGATATCTGACATGTTCCCCCCCATCATCTTCTTTTCCTGTTCCTCTGCGTTCTGGCGAAAACCATGGACGATGAAGAAGGCGGTCGAACCCACTACCGCCCCGAACGCAATCATGGGGTTGATCTGCAGCGCTTCCCAAACCAGGAACGAGAGGAGGATGGAGACCACCGCAAAGAACCATACCCCCTTGGTTGCGATATAGCGCTCCCCCCGGATCCCGTAAAACTTCGGTTCCAGGAAGAGCCAGTGGAAGAAGAGGAACACCAGGAACGTGCCGCCTCCCATCAGGAGCATGGGCGCTGACTCCTCGATCGCCTCGATTACGGCGGGGTCGCTACTGAATGTCGCCGTGAGCGCTCCCACTGGGCCGAGAGCAGGCGTGGACATCCACACTATGAGCCAGGGGAGGACCCCGCGGACCACGAACACCGCGATGAGGAGGCCCCAGAGCAGGAACCATCGCCGGGCCCATTCCTTCATAGTGGAGAGGACCTCGGCATTGATGATGGCGTTATCAATGCTCGTGATGGTCTCAAAGAGGATGAGGCCGGCGATGATCAGGACTGCTGAGAGGACGTCCATGAATGCGTACGTCACCAGCGTTGTATATCAATGGGGAAATACCTTGTGTCCAGGCAATTTTCGGGTTTCGGGGTTAATGCAGGATATGGCCGTCGCTCAGCGGGCTTTTGATATGGGAATTTTTGTATCCCCAAATATTTGCCCAATTACGAATACTGCAGATACACTTGAGGAGGTGGGCGACTGACAAAAAAAGAAGGGGATTAGTTGGTATAGGCAGATTTCCCCAGTTTCGGTTCGAACGCTGAATCTGCCTCGACCCTGATCGCGTGAGAGAACTTCGCGAGCGGGATGTCCATCGCGCAGAGTTCCTCGCACTGGCCGCAGTTGACACAGGAGTCGGAGATGTGGGCAAACCGGCGCATGTGGAACATCGGGTTCGGCGGGACTTCACCGGGCTTGACCATGTACTGCTTGCTCTTGAGGCTCGCAGCACTCGGGTAGCAGACCGGGCAGTTCTCGATGCAGGAGTAGCACTTGATGCACCGGGAGGTCTCCTTCTTGATCGCTCCCCAGAGGTCCTTTGAGAGCGCGTCAAAGTCGCGCTTTCGCCACTTCTCTCCGAGCTTGATCATCGCACCCTCAACTTTTCCGCGCATCTCGAGCCCTTTCGGGTCAGGTGCCTGGGTGCTGATTGCATTGTCCTTCATGGCTTTCGAGAGGAGGTCCGCACCTTTGTCGCTGCAGACCTCGACGAAGGTGGCCTTCCCGGCCTTGTCGCCAATGACTCCCCAGTTCCCGCACGCAAGGTCAGCCTGGCGAGGGACCTTGTAGACGCAACGGCGGCAATTGGTCCTCCTGCCGTACCCCTCATCCTCGAGGTCGTCGATCTTGATTCCCTTGTGGCCGCCCTCGTACTCGATGATGAACTGGCCCTTGTCAATCTCCTCCTTGTGGACAGTGTCAGGGTCAACGCCGAACTTCTCCCTGATCATCTTGCGGGCCATGATCGGGCTGACCGTGCCTCCGCAGTTGACCCCGATGAGGAGGAGGTTGTTCATATCGATCTTCTTCCGCTTTGCATATTCGTGGAGGGCCATGACATCGCAGCCCTTCACCGTCATCCCAATCTTCATTCCCTTGTTACGCTCGAGGATCTTGACCGCAGGCTTTGCCATGAGAAGTGATCCGCAGTGCAGCGATCCAGCAGTATCCTTGAGCTGTTTCGGGTCGGTGACGAGGGTCGGGACTGCGTCGTAGACGTCCTGGCCCCTCTTCACCGCGAGGACTGCATCGACGATCTTGTTCTCGAGTGCATACTTGAGCAGGCTGGTTACGGCACCGCCGCACTCTGCTTTCTTGGCTATGTCCTGGTCATTGGTCCATGCATAGAACATGTCCCCCTTCTTCGCGCTGGGTTTTCCTCCAAAGAGTGCCATCTATTTCGCCTCCGTAATCTTCTCTACCTTGACCGCACAGGCCTTGAACTCGGGGATCTTGGCGATGGGGT
>ENA-UOWE01004277-UOWE01004277.1-activated-sludge-metagenome-genome-assembly--contig:-NODE-4277-length-13927-cov-5.120242_pt1 | contig 13927 bp, 10 predicted proteins | sample MGYA00249841_ERZ761562 | MGnify/ENA primary metagenome ERZ761562 (study PRJEB28883, sample SAMN05720200) | activated sludge metagenome | isolation source: Anaerobic digester | place: Japan... | reverse complement strand
GCTCCGTTGAGCTATTCTTTTTCCTCAACCGGGGCAGTTGATGTTACAATCCGCCATATGTATTCAATAAGCAAAAAGTACTTGTATTTTCATTTTTGCCGTGTTAAGATAACTTCGACTAAAATCAGGTGAAGTGTCACACGAATTTGGAGGTTGAAGCAATGGCGTTTGAAATTGATAATGAATATGAAACTACGGTACAAATAAAAGTCATCGGTGTCGGCGGCGGCGGCGGCAACGCGGTCAACCGTATGATTAAAAGCGGGGTTCTCGGCGCGGAGTTTATCGCCGTGAACACCGATAAACAGATTTTATCCCATTCGCAGGCGACGCACAAAATTCAAATCGGTGAAAAAGCCACGCGCGGCCAGGGCGCAGGCGGCCGGCCCGAAATCGGCGCCAAAGCGGCGGAAGAGAGCCGCGATTTAATTTCCGACGCACTGAAAGGCACCGACATGGTATTCATCACCGCCGGCATGGGCGGCGGAACCGGCACGGGAGCCGCTCCTCTCATCGCGCAGATTGCGAAGGATATGGGTATTCTCACCATCGGCGTTGTTACCAAACCTTTCAAGTTCGAAGGCAAAAAAAGAATGGAACAGGCTGCCGAAGGCATCGCCCGTCTGGCCGAGCATGTCGACAGCATCATCGTTATCCCCAACGACCATCTCATCGGCTTGAGGGAAACGCGCCTTTCCCTGGCCGAAGCGTTCGCGCTCGCCGACGAGGTCCTCCTTCAGGGCGTCAAGAGCATCTCAGAACTGATCAAGGTGCCCGGCTTCATCAACCTCGATTTTGCAGACGTCACCAGCGTTATGAAGGACGCCGGCTACGCCCACATGGGCCTTGGCAGGGCAAGCGGCAAGGACAAGGCGGAAACGGCCGCGAACTCCGCGGTTTCCAGCCCGCTGCTTGAGACCTCCATCGCCGGTGCCAGGGGCGTCATTATCTCGATTACTTCCTCCGAGGACATCGACCTGGCGGAGGTTCAAAACGCCGCGGAAATCATCACCGAGCAGGCGCACCCCGAAGCGGTTATCTCCTGGGGCGTCGCGTTCGACCAGAGCCTCAGCGACGAAATCATCATTACCGTCATCGCGACCGGCTTCGACGGCACCGTCGTCCCGATGCCGAAGTTTACCCCGGCGAGGAACCCGCAGGTCAACACCATCGAACCCATCGAGCCCTCGCCGCCTCCTTTCTTCGGTCTGTCCGGTCAGCCCGACGCGCCGGCCGCGCAAGCTTCCGACGACAGGGAGGACGACCGTTTCCATGTCATGCTCGACGAAATGCTGAAAGGCAAATAAACAAACGGCTTATCAGAAACGGGGGCGGGTTTTTACCCGCCCTCTATTAATGTAGTTTACTGCGCATGTTTCTCCGCGATTTCGACCACCTTCGCCGCCAGCGCCTCCAGCTGCGCGAAGCTTTCGATCCTGCCCGCCTCCCTGCGCAAAGCGGCCGCCGAGCGGATGGATTTAATATACCAGGCGGCGTGTTTCCTCGCCTCGCGGATGCCGATATATTCGCCCTTGTAAGCGATGATTCTGCCGACATGGCCGAGCATGACTCGCATGCGCTCGTGCACGGCGGGCTCCGGCAATATCTGCCCGTGTTCCAGATAGGCGTTGATTTGGGCAAACAGCCAGGGCCTGCCAAGCGCGGCCCGCCCGACCATAACCATGTCGCAGCCTGTCCGTTCGAACATATCCGCCGCGTTTTGCGCAGAGCAAACGTCGCCGCTCCCGATAACGGGAATACTGACGGCCTTTTTCACGGCGGCAATGACCGAATAATCGGCTTTGCCGGCGTACATCTGCTCGCGTGTGCGGGCGTGTATCGTCAAGGCGGCCGCGCCGGCCTGCTCAAAGCGGCAGGCCAGCTGTACCGCGTTGATGTTTTGCGCGTCCCAGCCGGAACGCATTTTGACCGTCACCGGCAAAGCGGTCGCCTGCGCGCAGGCCCTGACGACCGCCTCAGCAAGATCCGGGTTTTTCATCAGCGCGGCGCCCGCGGAATTGCCCGATATTTTCGGCGCGGGGCAGCCCATATTGATATCGATGACGTCGGGCGCGAATTCGCCGCAAATCACGGCGGCGCGCGCCATAATCTGCGGGCTGCCGCCGAAAATCTGTACCGCGCACGGCTTTTGCGCGTCGGATACCCGCAGCAGTGCGAGCGTTTTGCTGTCCCCGGCGACGATGCCCTTGGCGCTGGCCATCTCATTGACGGTGTAGGCCGCCCCGAAAGAAACGCACAGTTCCCTGAACGCCATATCGGCCGCGCCAGCCATAGGCGCGAGCGCGGCGTAACCCTCCACGTTGACCTGTGAAATTCGCATGATGCCTCCCAACGGTTTCGCTCATTTTAACACACGCGCCGACAATTTTCAGCAGCCGACTGTGTTTTATGGTACAATATCGCAGAGGTGAGGCGCTTGAAACTGCTTGTTGTTGACGGCCACAGCATTATCCACCGCGCGTTTTACGGCATTAAACTGCTGTCGACCAAAGACGGACGATATACCAACGCCATTCACGGATTTCTGACCATTTTGCTCAAACTCGGCGCCGAGGTTTCGCCCGACGCGGTCGCCATCGCTTTCGACACCAAAGGTCCCACCTTCCGCCACGGGCTCTACGGCGAATATAAGGCCCACCGCAAACCGACGCCACCCGAACTGGCCGAGCAAATCCCCGTTATCAAACAGCTGGTGCAGGCGTTGGGCTATCCCGTCGTCGAGTGTCCCGGTTATGAGGCGGACGATATTTTAGGCACCCTGGCTGACAGCTGCGAGAAGGCGGGCAACGACTGTGTCCTCGCCACGGGAGACCGGGATTCGCTGCAGCTGATTTCCCCTCAAGTTACGGTTATGCTGGCTTCCACATCCATGGGACGCCCGCTGACAAAACCTTATCGTGAAAAAAACGTCATCGACGAGTATGGCGTCACGCCCGCGCAGCTTATTGAAGTAAAAGCTCTCATGGGCGACAGTTCCGATAACATTCCGGGCATTCCCGGCATCGGCCCGAAAACGGCGGGGGAACTCATCGCACGCTTCGGAACGGTAGAAGAGTTGTACAACCGGCTTGACGAAGCGGACCTGAAACCCGCGCTTAAGGAGAAACTTGCCGCCGGCAGGCAGTCCGCTCAACTCAGCCGCGTGCTCGGGACGATTGTGCGCGACGCCCCGGTCGAAACCGACATCAACCGGTATATTCCGGGGCCTCCCGATGCCTTCCTTGTGACCAAAATCATGACGGACCTCGAGTTGTTCAAACTGCTCGAAAAACTCGGTATACAATCCCGTCAGCCGCCCGCCGCAAAAGAAAACGCGCCGCGCCCCTTGACGCTGGAAGAGGCGCAGGACCTCTTTGCCCTGCTCGAAAAACTCGGCAGGCAGGGTGACGCGTATTTCCTGAGCGTGTTTGAAAACGGCCTTTTACGGGAGATGTATTTTGTGCTTGAGGAAACCGTCGCCGTAGCGCGGGCCCTCAACGCCGATTTTCCCGAGTTTTTCCGCGCCTTCTCGCAGAACCCCGCCATAAAAAAACACACCTTTGACATCAAGGCGCTTGCCCTTGCCTGCGAAAAAGAAGGCGTGCGCCTGGAGGGCGCCGCCGCCGACGTGATGCTGGCGGGTTATCTGCTGAATCCTTCCGCTAAAGACTACTCCATCGAGCGCCTGGCCATGCTCCACGGCGTACCCGCACCGCTGATGAAAGAGGAAAACGGCGGCGCGGCGCTTGCGGCGCGGCTGCCTGCGCTGTGCGCCCGGATGCGCACCGAGATCGAAAGCAGAGGGCAGACCCGTCTGCTCGACGAGATCGAATTGCCGCTGGCGGGCGTATTGGCCGGCATGGAATACGAAGGCTTCGCCGTCGACAGGGAAGGCCTCGAACGTTTCGGCAGAGAAATTGGCGCGCAGGCGGCGGATATCACCCGGCAGATTTACCAGGCGGCCGGTTTTGAGTTCAACATCAATTCCCCCAAACAGCTTGGGGAAGTTCTGTTTGAAAAACTCGGCCTGTCCTCCGGCAAAAAGAACAAAACCGGCTATTCCACCGGGGCCGAGGTGCTCGAACAGCTGCGTGGGGAGCATCCCGTCATTGACGGCATCCTGCAGTACAGAACGCTGTCCAAACTCAAGTCAACCTACTGCGACGGGCTCATTGGCGAAATCGGTCCCGACGGCAGGATTCATACGACTTTCCGACAGACCGAGACGCGCACCGGCAGGATATCCTCCATCGAGCCGAACCTGCAGAATATTCCCATCCGTTCGGATCTCGGACGGGAACTGCGCAGGTTTTTCATTGCGGACGGCGGCAAACTTCTCGTTGACGCGGACTATTCGCAGATTGAACTGCGCGTGCTCGCGCATATTTCCGGCGACGAGACAATGATCGAGGCCTTCAACAGCAACATCGATATCCACACGGTGACCGCCTCGCAGGTGTTCAACATCCCGCTCGATATGGTGACGCCGCTGATGAGGAACCGGGCGAAGGCCGTCAATTTCGGCATTGTTTACGGTATCGGCGCCTTTTCGCTGGCCAAGGATATTTCGGTCACACGCAAAGAGGCCGACCAATACATCAAAGAGTATCTCAGCCATTATAAGGGCGTCGCCGAGTATATGAAACGCGTCGTCGCACAGGCCAAAGAAAACGGTTACGTCGAAACACTGTTCGGCCGGCGCCGCTACCTGCCGGAACTGGCATCCTCCAATGCTGCGCTTCGCGCTTTCGGCGAGCGGGTGGCGCTGAACATGCCTATTCAGGGGACGGCGGCGGACCTGATAAAGATTGCGATGGTCCGCGTTCATCAAGGTCTTGAAGCGGCTAACATGAGAGCGAAACTGATTTTGCAGGTGCACGACGAACTGATTGTCGAAGCGCCGCAAGACGAGCGCGAACAGGCCGAAGCGCTTTTACGCCGGGAAATGGAGAACGCCTTCGCCATACGCGTGAAACTCAGCGCGGATGTCCATTCGGGGAAAACATGGTATGAAGCGAAAGGCTGACAGGGTGCGGCAAATTGTGTTTGTCTGCACCGGCAATACCTGCCGCAGCCCCATGGCGGAAGGCCTCTTCCGTGTATTGCTGAAAAAAAAAGGAACACGGGGCGTCGCTTGTTCGAGCGCGGGCATCGGCGCTTTCGCCGGAGACGAAGCACAACCCAACGCTGTTGCGGCGGCAGCCGAACTCGGCGCGGACATTACCGCGCACCGCTCCCGGCCGTATCGCCCCGAGATGGCGGGCGAGACGGATCTCTTTGTCTGCATGACGCCCGTTCACGCTGTGATGCTCGCTGACGTTCCCGACGAAAAAAAGGTCATCCTCGCCGGCGGTGTCCCGGACCCGTACGGCGGGGACATGGAGGAATACCGCGTTTGCGCGCAGAAGATTGCTTCGGGTCTGGAAGTGTTGTTTGAAGAACTGAAAAAAAGAAAGATGATTGATTAACGGAGGGCAAAAATGGATGCATTCGGCAAGTTAAGCGTCTCACAGGTCAATATCACCGGCGGCTTCTGGAAAGCCAGGCAGGACCTCAACCGCGACGTCACGCTGGGCAGCGTGCGTGAACAATTTGAGAAAACCGGCCGCTTCGCCGCTTTCCGCTTTGACTGGCGGGAGGGCATGCCGGACAGGCCGCATATTTTCTGGGATTCGGACGTCGCCAAATGGCTGGAATCCGCCGCCTATGTCCTCAACAAGAACGAGGACGAAGCGTTGGAAGCGTATGTGGACGCGGTGGTGGACCTGATTGAAAAGAATCAGGACGAAAACGGTTATTTCAATATCTATTTTACCGTCTGCGAGCCCGAAAACCGCTTCTGCAACCGCATGGCGCACGAGCTTTACTGCGCGGGGCATCTGATTGAGGCGGCGGTCGCTTATTACGAGGCGACAGGCAAGGAGAAGTTCCTGAAGGCCATGTGCCGGTACGCCGACCATATCGAAAAGGTTTTCAAAATCGACGATTCCGCCGAATACAGCACCTGCGGCCATGAGGAAATCGAGCTGGCGCTGGTCAAACTGTACCGCTGCACCGGCGAAAAAAGGTATTTGGAACTCAGCAAACATTTTGTCGATATCCGCGGCACCGCGGCCAGCAAAGAGGTGCGGGCTGGTGAAAACGACGCCTATGTCCAGGACCACCTGCCCGTGCGCGAACAGACCACCGCGGAAGGGCACAGCGTGCGCGCGGGCTACCTCTTCAGCGCGATGGCGGACCTCAGCAGGGAATACGCGGACGAAGGACTCTTCGCCGCGAGCCAAAAACTATTTGAAAACATTACCCAAAAACGCATGTATATCACCGGCGGCATCGGTTCCACAGCCGCGGGCGAGGCGTTTACGGTGGATTATGACCTGCCCAATGCTTCCGCCTACGCGGAGACCTGCGCGGCGATCTCGCTATATATGTTCGCCGGCAGGATGAGCCGGATCAAAGCGGATTCGGCCTACGCCGACATCGCCGAAAGGGCGATGTATAACGGCATTATTTCCGGCATATCGCTCGACGGCAAATCGTTTTTCTATGAAAACCCGCTTGAAATCAACCTTTTCGACCGCAAGCTGCCGCAGAAGGCAAAAGTTCGCTTCCCGATTACACAGCGGCTGGAAGTGTTCGGCTGTTCCTGCTGCCCGCCCAATATGACGCGTTTCATCGCTTCGCTGGGCGAAAACATTTACTCTTTCAGCCGGGACACGGTGTTTGTCCATCATTACATGCAAAGCACGGCCGAGTTTCCGCTCGACGGCAAAAAGGTGACAATCGAGCAGACGACCGATTACCCGAACGACGGCAAAGTAACGTTTCGCCTGACGGGTATGAAAAACAATCGCTTTGCGTTGAGAATACCCGGCTGGTGCCGCAAGGTTGCCCTGCGGGGGAGCGACGGAAACGTCGGTTTTGAGACACAGGCCGGCTACGCTTATCTGACTGTAAAAGAGGACGATGTCCGGCTGGAATTCGCCATGGACATGCAGCCGCAATGGCTGGAAGCAAGCGGTCATGTGTGCGAGTGCGCCGGAACGGCCGCTTTGCAGAGAGGCCCGGTGGTTTACTGCGCCGAAGCGGTGGACAACGGCGATGAACTATGGAGCCTGCGCGCAGACATCTGCGCGCAGGTCGAAGAATACTATGAGCCTTCACTCGGGCTGACGGCGCTGAAAACCGAAGGGTATAAAAAAACCGACAAGGGCAGCCGGGCGCTCTATTTGCCTGCCGGCGAAGGATACGAACCGCGGACCATCAAACTCATTCCTTACTACGCCTTCGCCAACAGGGGAGAGAGCGATATGCGGGTCTGGCTGTACAAGTATTGACTGCTAAAGGTGCGGCCGTGAATTATACCGTCGTCCCCATGGATAAAACCCATCTGGAAGCCGTCGCCGCGCTGGAACGGCAGTGCTTTTCAGCCCCGTGGTCGGCTCAAAGCCTTGCGGAGGAGCTTGACAACCCGCTGGCCCATTTTTTGGTCGCCGTCGCCGGCGGCAAGACGGCAGGCTATATCGGCGCGCAGGAAATCGCGGGGGAGTGTTATATCACCAATCTCGCCGTCTTTCCTGAATACCGCCGCCTCGGTATCGCGCAGGCGCTGCTGGCAGCGGCGCAAAACGGCGCCATCGAGCGAGACTGCCGGTTCATCACGCTGGAAGTCAGGCCAAGCAACAGACCTGCAGTCGCCCTTTACAGCAAAAACGGTTTTACCGCAGCGGGCGAGCGCAGGGGCTTCTATCAAAACCCCGATGAAGACGCCCTGATCATGACAAAATATCTGATTCAAGGAGCCGCGACATGAAACCGGCGGATACCTGGAGTTGCCGGCCCTACAGGCAGTTGGATGATGAACTGGATTTCCCGCTCACCGTCTGCCGTCTTGCGCCTGGCAGGGATACGATTGAACTCGAATGGCTCGACGAAACCAGCCGGCAAGCCGGGCGTGAGTATGAGGTTCGATATAAGCCGGCAGGGGTTGACTGCTGCGCGGCGGTCAAAGTATCCGGGAACAAAACCGTCCTGGGCGGGTTGCTGCCCGATACGGACTACGAAGTGCTCGTCGCGGCCGGATGCCAAACCAGCCGCACCTGGCTCGCGCGGACGGGCTTTGTGCCCGGTACGGTGGTCAACTACCTGCATCCGGCGGATACGGCTTATCAATTCTCGGGCAGATATCTGTGCAGCCCTTCGCTTGTCAAACTGCCGGACGGCGCTCTGCTGGCATCCATGGATGTGTACGCGTCCAAAGCGCCGCAAAACCTGACGCTGATTTTCCGCTCCGAAGACAATGGCGCCTCCTGGCATTACCTGACGGACCTTTTCCCCTGCTTTTGGGGGAAACTCTTTGTGCATCAAGGTGATGTGTATATGCTCGCCATGTCGACGGAGTACGGGGACCTGCTTATCGGCAGGTCGACGGACGGCGGCAGAACGTTCTGCAAACCGGAGGTCTTGTTCCGCGGCAGCTGCTCTTATGCGGAAAAGGGGCCGCACAAGGCGCCTATGCCGGTCACCGCGCACGCAGGCCGGCTGTGGACAGCGGTCGATTACGGCGCGTGGAGTATGGGCGGGCACGCCTCCTGCCTGCTGTCCATCGATGAAAACGAAGACCTTATGAAGGCGGAAAACTGGGCGCTGACAAAACCCCTCGCCTACAACCCGGATTGGGAAGGCGCCGTCAAAGGCCCCAGCAGGGGGCTGCTTGAGGGCAGCGCCGTGGTTTCGCCTGCAGGGGACATCATCAATTTTCTGGGTTACCGGACCAATGACTGCATTCCGGACCGTGACCGGGCCGTGATGCTGAAAGGTGATACCGACAACCCGGAAAACAAACTGGCTTTTCACAAAATTGTGGACTTTTGCGGCAACAGGGCAAAGTTCAGCGTCCTGCGCGACGAGGTGTCCGGGCTGTACTTTTCCGTCGTCAATCGGCTTCAAGGAGCGAATACGCGCGGGATGCGCAATATTGTTTCCCTGAGCGCATCGCCGGACTTGGAGCATTGGCGGATCGTTTGCGATCTTTTGGATTACTCGTCGGCCGACCCGGCAAAAGTCGCATTTCAATACGTTGATTTCATTTTCGACGGCGAAGACCTTCTGTTCTTGTCGCGTACGGCGTTTAATAACGCCGCGAGTTTCCATGACAGCAACTACTGCACCTTTCACAAGGTTGCGGATTTCAGGCGTTTGGCGATGCCCGGGCGATGATGCGTTTCTTCCATATTGTAAACGCGAAAGGATCAGCGTAAATCAATGAAAATACTGGCAATCGAGACATCCTGCGACGAAACGGCGGCCGCCGTCGTGGAAGACGGGCGCAACAGCCTCTTCGGCGCGGTGGCTTCCCAAATCAAGGAACACGCCGCTTTCGGCGGCGTCGTGCCGGAGATTGCTTCGCGTATGCACGCGGAGACAATCTGCCGTATCGTTTCGGCGGCTCTCGACGGCGCGGGCTGCGGTTTCGGCGATATCGACGCCGTTGCCGCGACCTTCGCTCCGGGCCTCATCGGCGCGCTGCTGGTCGGCCTGCATTACGCCAAAGGCGTTTCACTCGCGCGAGGCATCCCGCTGGTCGGGGTTCATCATCTGCGCGCGCATATCGCCGCCAATTATATCGCATACCCCGGCCTTGAGCCGCCTTTCCTTGCGCTGGTGGTTTCCGGCGGACACAGCCATATCATCGAAACCAAGGAATATACTGTTTTCCGCGTGCTGGGCAGAACCCTCGACGACGCGGCGGGCGAAGCGCTCGACAAAGCGGCGCGCGCCATGGGTTTTCCCTATCCCGGAGGGATGCACCTGGACGCGGCCTGCCGCGACGGCAATCCGGCCGCTTATCGGTTGCCGAGACCCCGGGTGACGGGCAGCCGGTATGATTTCAGCTTTTCCGGCTTAAAAACCGCTCTGCTCAACACGCTCAACGGCGCCAGAATGCGCGGCGAGAGCCTTGATATCCCGGGCCTCGGCGCCTCCTATATCGACGTCGTCACCCAATGCCTGGTCGACAATACAGCCAGGGCGGCGGCTGATTTCGGCCACACCAAAATCGTGCTGGCGGGCGGGGTGGCCGCCAATTCAGTTTTGCGGCGTAAAATGCAGCAGGTATGCGCAGCGCGGGGACTGGAACTGTTTCTCCCTCCGGCGCAGCTTTGCGGCGACAACGCGGTGATGGTCGGCGCGCAGGCATACTATGAGTACCTTGCCGGCAATATTGCAACGCTTGACTTAAACGCCTTCGCTTCTATGCCGATTGACGGCTGATTTCATGTTGAATTAACCGAAATTTGCAATATAAAGCTACGGATTATTCATATTTACCGAAAATTTGATAAAATAACACTGAAAGTCTACAGATCGTCAATTGAAATACAGGGGGTTATCCAGTATAATCAAAAAATCTATAAAAATGCTTCGCGGGCGAAGATTATGAGGAGGAAACACAAATGCAGACAAAAAACCAAACTTTGCTCAGATGGGTGGAGGAAGTAACCGCTCTGTGCAAGCCGGACAATGTTTACTGGACCGACGGTTCACAGGCCGAATACGACAGAATCATGAAAGGCTGTGTGGATTCAGGTCTTGCCATACCCCTGAATCCGGAAAAGAAGCCGGGATGTTTTCTGTTCAGAAGCCATCCAACCGATGTCGCCCGCGTTGAATCAAGAACGTTCATAGCCAGTAAGAAGAAAGAAGATGCCGGCCCGACCAACAATTGGATTGATCCCGTGGAGTTGAAAGCCACGATGACCAAACTTTATGACGGCTGCATGAAGGGGAGAACTCTCTATGTTATTCCCTTCTCCATGGGGCCCATCGGCTCTCCGATTGCCAAAATCGGCGTTGAAATCACCGACAGCCCTTATGTTGTCGCCAATATGAGGATTATGACAAGAATAGGCACACCGGTCCTCGAAGCGTTGGGCGCAGACGGGGAATTTGTCAAATGCCTGCACTCTGTCGGCAAACCTCTTGCTGAAGGTGAAAAGGACTTGGCATGGCCTTGCGCTCCCACTGTAGAAGAAAAGTATATCAGCCATTTCCCCGAAGAACGAATGATCTGGTCCTTCGGTTCCGGTTACGGCGGCAACGCGTTGCTTGGTAAAAAATGCTTTGCGCTGCGCATCGCATGTGTGCAGGCGCGTGACGAAGGCTGGCTGGCGGAACATATGCTTATCCTCAAACTCACCAACCCGAAAGGCAAAGTGTATTATGTCTGTGGCGCTTTTCCGAGCGCCTGCGGCAAAACCAACCTGGCCATGCTGGAACCGACCATCCCCGGTTGGAAGGTGGAGACCGTCGGTGACGACATCGCCTGGATGAAGTTCGGCGCGGACGGCAGGTTGTATGCCATCAACCCGGAAGCGGGGTTCTTCGGCGTTGTTCCGGGTACGTCGATGAAATCCAACCCCAACGCGATGAAACAGATTCAATCCAATACGATTTATACCAATGTCGCCCTGACAGACGACGGCGATGTCTGGTGGGAAGGCAGCGGCATACCGGCTCCGGCGCACGCCATTGACTGGAAAGGCAGGGACTGGACGCCCGAATCGGGCGAAACGGCAGCGCACGCCAACGCCCGGTTCACAACCCCCGCGGCCCAATGCCCGGTCATTGCATCCGAATGGGAAGACCCGGCGGGCGTTCCGGTTTCCGCAATTCTTGTCGGCGGGCGCCGCGCCTCGAATATTCCGCTGGTGAATGAAAGTTTCGATTGGAACCACGGTATTTTCCTCGGCTCCATCATGGGCTCGGAGATTACCACCGCCGACATCACCGACAAAGTCGGCCAGGTTCGGCGCGATCCATTCGCCATGCTGCCTTTCGCCGGTTACCATATGGGCGACTATTTACAGCATTGGCTGAATATCGGCAAAAAAACAGATGCCGGCAAGCTGCCAAAAATTTATTATGTCAACTGGTTCCGTAAAAACGCCCAGGGCAAATTCATTTGGCCGGGTTTCGGCGACAACAGCCGTGTGTTGAAGTGGATTGTCGAAAGGCTCGAGGGAACCGGCAAGGCTGTCGATACACCCATCGGCAGACTGCCGGCACCCGAAGCCATCGACACAGACGGTATCAATGTATCTGCCGAGGATATGGCTGAACTGCTCAGAGTGGACAAAGAAGGCTGGCTGGCGGAAATCGAATCCATAAAAACAAATTATGAAAGTTACGGCAACAGACTGCCCGCGGAACTTGCGGCTCAACTGGCGAAGCTTGAAAGAAACCTGGCGTAATGCGGAATAACATTCCCACTTGCTGAAATTGGTAGGGGACTTCAGAGGAAGAAAGTACCGAAAATATCAACGTCAACTGATTCAGACAAACGCCCGCCGGTGCATGGAAGCATGGCGGGCGCTTTTTTACGCGAAAATGCGCTTTCGTTCCGGTCGAACAAGAGCTTTCGTATCCGCGAAGACCGGTGACTTTCCCTGTATATACAATGCATATACTCAAAACAGTTAATAATATATTGGAATAATAATGCGCAAGTAAAGCAGGTATCTTGTCGCTATTCATCTAAAATGCCAAAATAATAGGGTAGTTATGCACATTTTCCACCGAGTTTTCCACGTACGAAAGCAGAAGACCTTTACAGCTGAAATATTCGCTGGCGATGAATAAATACCGGGTTTTGAACAACCGGGACGAACGGCTGTGCATAAACGGCGCCGGAACCGCCGGCGCGGCTGCTCCCGGGTTCACTTGCGCGGCTGTTTCAACCGGTGTTTTAGCGTAAGCGTGCCCGTTTTACTTGACAAAAACTGGGCGAACGCATACCATTCTTTCTATCAGAATACGCAAGCACGAGCACGGTAAAAAAGAAAGGAGCAGATACCATGACCTTTGAAAAAGTACGTCATATCATCGCGGAGCATTTCAATATAAAGGAAGAGGAGATTACCCTGCAGTCCTTCGTCAGGGAAGATTTCGGCGCCGACAGCCTCGACCTGGTCGACCTAGCCATGACCATTGAAGACGAGTTCGGCATCGAAGTGCCCGACGAGGAACTTGAAAAGATTCAAACGGTGGACGATATCGTCCAGTTTATCGAAAGCAACTAAACATTCGAAAGGATACGCCGACCTATGGCAAAACCCGAAAAACTTGTCGAGGCCATCACATCCATGGAGGACGACTTCGCGCAGTGGTACACCGATGTCGTCGTCAAGGCCGAGCTGGCATCCTATTCCGGCGTCAGGGGATGCATGGTCATCAGGCCCTATGCGACCGCTTTGTGGGAGAATATCCGCAACGAACTTGACGCCCGCTTCAAAGCGACCGGCCACGAGAATGTCATGATGCCCCTGTTCATTCCCGAAAGCCTGCTGCAGAAAGAAAAGGACCATGTCGCCGGTTTCGCGCCTGAAGTCGCCTGGGTAACGCACGGAGGCGACGAGCTGCTGCCCGAGCGCCTGTGCGTCCGGCCGACGTCGGAAACGCTCTTCTGCGACCATTACAAGGATATTATCCATTCCTACAGGGATTTGCCGAAACTGTACAACCAGTGGTGTTCCGTCGTCCGCTGGGAGAAGACCACGCGTCCTTTCCTTCGCACGACCGAGTTTTTCTGGCAGGAAGGCCACACCATGCACGAAACCGCCGCCGAGGCGGTGGAGGAAACCGAGCGCATGCTGGGCGTCTACGCCGACGTGGCGGAGAACTGCCTGGCCATTCCCGTCATCAAAGGCCGCAAAACGGATAAGGAGAAATTTGCCGGGGCCCTGGCCACCTACACCATCGAAGCGATGATGCACGACGGCAAAGCCCTGCAGAGCGGCACGTCCCATTATTTCGGCGACGGTTTCAGCCGGGCCTTCGGCATCCAGTTCACCGGCCGCCAAAATACGCTGGAATATCCGCACCAAACCTCCTGGGGGATGTCGAGCAGAATCATCGGCGCCATCATCAT